>Ga0136635_10000008_pt1 | contig 79637 bp, 61 predicted proteins | sample AntDrymeUQ852106_2_FD_105495 | JGI IMG/M metagenome (GOLD analysis project Ga0136635, IMG submission 105495) | Polar desert sand microbial communities from Dry Valleys, Antarctica - metaG UQ85 (21.06) | ecosystem: Environmental > Terrestrial > Soil > Desert | place: Antarctica: Dry Valley... | reverse complement strand
GCAGGTCTTTGCGCCACCACCATTGGAAGTCAGCCGCCTCCCACACCCCGCTTGCTGGGCCCACAACCCTTTCGCGTTGGAGGAGGTCGGTGACCGCGGCCAGGTAACCGAGGCCGGTTGGACGCCATCCTTCCACCCCTTCATTCTTGCGTTGATTTTCGCCCCTATTCCTAGGCGCGGATCCGCAAGAATGGGTTGGTGGATTTTGCCTACTCCGACAAAGTCGAGGGGTTGCGAACGCTTTTGCGCTCGTTCATGGACGACGAGGTGTTTCCCGCCGAAGCGGTTTATCGCCAACAGATGGAAGAGAGCGGCGACCCCAACTTCTTTCCGCCGGTCATCGACGATCTCAAAAAAGCTGCCCGCGGGCGTGGTCTCTGGAACCTGTTTCTCCCCGATGAGAGTGGTCTCACCGTTTCCGAATACGCGCCCCTCGCCGAGATCACAGGATGGAGCCCTTGGATGGCTCCAGAGGCGATCAATTGCTCGGCTCCCGACACCGGCAACATGGAGATCCTCCATCTCTTTGGCACGCCTGCGCAGAAGGAGCGCTGGCTCGCCCCGCTTCTCGAAGGCGAGATCCGCTCTTGCTTTTCGATGACTGAGCCCGATGTCGCCTCCTCGGACGCGACCAACATCCGCACCAGGGTCGAACGGGCCGGGGCCGACTACATCGTCACGGGCCGCAAGTGGTTCTCGTCGGGGGCAGCGTCGCCACGATGCAAGGTGGCGATCGTGATGGGCGTTACCAACCCCGACGCCGATCCCCACCATCGCCAGAGCATGGTGCTTGTGCCCTTCGACTCGCCTGGAGTGGTGGTCGAGCGCCAGCCCACCGTGTTCGGCTATCACGACCGAGGCGCTCACCCGGTGGTCAACTACGACCACGTACGGGTTCCCGGCGCCAATCTCCTTGGCGAGGAGGGCGGGGGCTTTGCCATTGCCCAGGCCCGGCTCGGACCCGGCCGGATCCATCACTGCATGCGGGCTATCGGCGCAGCGGAAAGGTGCTTTGCGATGATGTGCCAGCGGGCCAAGGCTCGAGTGGCGTTCGGCAAGACGCTGGCCGAACAGGGTGTCGTGCAGGAGTGGATCGCCGACGCCCGAATCAAGATCGACCAGGCGCGTTTGCTGGTCCTCAAGACCGCGTGGTTGATCGACAACTTCGGGGTCAAGGGCGCTCGGACCGAGATCGCCGCAATCAAGGTGGTTGCCCCCGAAGTGCTCACCTTTGTCGCCGACCGAGCGATGCAGACCTTCGGCGCCGCCGGTTTCACCAACGATTTTCCGATCGCCGAGCTGTGGGCGATGGGGCGCTGGCTGCAAATAGCCGACGGCCCCGATGAAGTCCATCGGCGCTCAGTGGCGCGGGCTGAGCTTGGCCGGTTTGAACCTGGGCTTTCCGGGTAAATCGGAACGAAATCGACTTGACAGGCGTTTTAGGTTCTCCAGGGAATCCTTAAATGACAATGACTGCACGCCCCGAAATTGATACCGCAGATCTCGGCTCTTGGCGAGAGGCGGCAGCCTGCGCCGACCGCTCCGATGTCGACTTCTTTCCCACCCCTGAGGACATCAAGGGGATCGCCGACGCCAAGGCGTTGTGCGCGGTCTGCCCCGTCGCCGATGAATGCCTCTCCTTCGCTTTGGAAACGCGGCAAGGCGAGGGGATCTGGGGTGGTCACACCTCCAAGGAGCGCCAGAAGATCCGTCGCAAGTGGGCCGAGCAGGTCCGTCGGGCGAGCTAGCAGGGAGGGTGCTGGATGTTGAAGCGATTCGGTCGGAGTTTCCGGCCCTAGCGGGTGACCAAATCTTTCTCGACGGACCTGCCGGAACGCAGGTCCCCAACCGTGTCATCGCCGCCGTTACCTCGGCTCTAACCGGATCGATGTCAAACGTCGGCGGCGACTTTCCAAGCTCGCAGCGCACAGGCCAGATCGTGGCCGCTGCTCGACGCGCCGGAGCCGACCTCGTTGGCGGAAAGCCCAACGAAATCGTGTTCGGCCCCAATATGACCACGCTCACCTTTGCCCTCAGTCGCGCCTTGGCGGAAGGTTGGACCGAAGGCGATCGCATCGTGTTGTCGGGGCTCGATCACGACGCCAACGTGATTCCTTGGGTTCGGGCGGCTGCCGCCAAAGGGGTCGAAGTTGTCTTCGCTGACGTGCGGGCGGACGCCACCCTCGATCTCGACCACCTCGAGTCGCTGATCGATGGTCGCACCAGACTGGTCGCAGCAACCGCCTGCTCCAACGCGTTTGGCACGTTGGTAGACGTCGACCTGTTGACCCGGGCCGCGCACAACGTCGGGGCGCTGGTGTTCATCGACGCCGTCCACCTGGCTCCGCATCGAGGGATCGATGTCGATCATCTGGGATGCGATTTCCTCGTTTGCTCCTCGTACAAGTTCTTCGGTCCCCACCTCGGCATGCTCTGGGCCCGGGAGGCACTGCTCGACGAGTTGCCGGCTTTCAAGGTGCGGCCGGCTCCCGACATCGGTCCCGGCCGCTGGGAAACCGGCACGCCGACCTTTGAGCTCCTGGCCGGCTTCGAGGCCGCGGTCGACTACCTGGCTTCGATCGGTTGGGGTGGCGACCGGCGAGGAGCCCTGGAGAATGCGTTCGCTGAGATCCGCGAGCAGGAAATGAGCATCGGGAACCGGTTCCTCGCCGGTCTCCCCGACCGGGTTCGAGTCGTCGGCCCTAACACGATGGGCGAGCGGGTTCCGACCTTTGCGATCGAGGTCGATGGTATGGATGCGCCGGAGGTGTCCCGAAGCCTTGGCCGGCGCGGCATTGCTACCTGGGCGGGCCATTTTTACGCAGTCGAACCGATGCGCCGGCTCGGTTACGCCGAGAGCGGTGGTCTGACCAGGATCGGCTTTCTCCATATCAACACCGCAGACGAGGTCGACTCGGTGCTCGAAGCGCTCACGGTGCTCTAACCAGCTCCCCGGCGTCGATCCCACCAGCGCCCCCCGCCCACCCCGCCGGCGATGAGCCCGGCAAGGGGAAGGGTTAGGGCGATCCCGTTGAGCCCATCCTCATCGGCGATCCCAAAGCGAGCCAACAGGCCGAGACCGGCGCACGCCAAGACCACCGCCAAGACCGGCCGCCAGGTGGGCGGATGCGGACGGTGGTCAGGGTTGGGCCGTTCGTAGCGTCCAAAGACCGCCAGAAACGGAACGGTGGCGATCAGGAGCGCCAGGATCCAGATCGGCCGAGACCACCACCACCCCGGCGAGTTCACTCGAAGACCTAGTCCCGGCCCGCCAAGCACCGCGAGCAACCCGATCACTCCAACCATCGCCGTGAGGTGCCAGAGGTACAGAGTCATGATCCGGCCGTTGACCAGGATCGTCGCCGCCCACCGCTTCTCATCCTCGAGCCAACGACGCGCTGAACCCTCAACTGATAACAGCGCCCCGGCCTGAAACAAAGCGAGGGTGAGCAGAGTCACCTTGGGGGGAAGGCTGTTCGTGACCGTGCCGGTGTCGATCCCAACCATCGAGACCGGGTAGGGACCGAGCCAAACCAGGGCAGCCGTTGCCGCTGCTCCTGCCAGGCCGGCCGCAAGCCGAGCAGGAACTCCGCCGACCCGGTTGTCAGCCCAGGCGTAACCCAAGCTGTGCACGGTCCCCCATACGAAGAGGTAATTGAGATAGCCAGCCAACGAAACCCCGAGGCCCAGGCTGACAAGATCGATCAGCCCGGCCACAGCGGCGGTGACAACCAGGGCCGACCAGCCGAATCGCTCCCACGCTCGCAGACTCCACGGGGTGAACGCGACGACGGCAACATAGGTGGCGAGAAACCACACCGGCACCAATGCGGCCTGCGATCCGAGCCGGACCAGATCGGGGTCGACGCCGCGATCCAGCAAGATTGCCGCGCCAAACGTCCAAACGATCAAGAGTGGCACAACTGGCAAGAGGAGGCGCCGTAACCTCGCCCGCAGCCAGGCTCCGTACGGCTCCTGGCGTCGCTGCGCTGCCCGCCAGCTAGCCGCGTTGGCATACCCGCCCACCAGGAAGAAGATCGGCATCACCTGCAGCGCCCAAGTCAGGAAGTGGAGGGCGCGGTTCTCGGTGAGCGAGTTGATGACGACGAGCTCGCCATCGATGAACTGGGCCCCGGCCATCAGCCAATGGCCAAAAACCACCACGCTGATCGAAGCCGCACGGAGAAAGTCGACGTACCGGTTCCGGCTGGCCGGCGTCTGCCGGGCCATTTCACGGGTACGGGCAAGCATGTTCATGATGAGAATGATCGGCTGCCTAGGGGCTGATTTGAATCCGGGAACACCCTGATTCTCACCAGCTCGCCGTGAAGAAGCCTTCCCCCAAAACCCCCGTGTTTGATTTCAAATCGCGCCAGCGGACCACCCCATTTCCATCTACGTAGATGAGGAAGTTGCCAGTGGGATCGATGCCTCCCAGGTTCGCACCATCTTCGATGGGGAATTCGCGTACGAATGTGCCATCCGGGTTGAAGACCACGCCCCTCCCCGAGTAGTCGTCCAGAGAGACTTCAAAGCTGACCAGGGTTCCATCGGTCGTCATCGCCAGTCCACCTTCGTAAGTATTCGGATTCCACCAAGGCAACTCGATGGTGTGGAACCAATCATTGTCGATCTCAGCTATCGCCAAGTGTCGTGGGCCTTCTCCGTAATTCTCAACCAGCGCGAACAAGCGGGAAAGGTCCCAGCTCCACGCCGGCGCAGTGCCAAAAGAGCTAGCCGGACCGTTAAAGGTATGCCACCTGACGCTGCGGTCGGGCGAGGTCACTTCGAAAGAGCCGCTGGTGATGGCAACAAATGGACCTGCAGGCGAGGGCTCTGCGTACCATCCGCCCGGACCGCGTAGCTGTTCACGCATCTCGGGGGTCGCCGGGGCTTGATCCGAGGCCACCCAGAACATCGAACCTCCGGCTGGCTCGGAACTGGCATTGTTTATCAGAAATGTTGAACCGTCGGACAGTCGCCAAACATTGATCACCGGAATGTGCGAGACTTCCCGCACGATCTCGCCGGTCATTGTGTCGACCTCCACACCGACGTAGGCCTTGGTAACCCCTACAAAGGTTGCCGGTCGGCCATCAGCCAGAGTCGGCAATGGTTCGATTCGAAGTGCACGGAGCTGCTCGACGAGGGAAGGTTCAGAGGTTGTGGTTGGCGCAACCGTGGTGGTTACGGCCGGGATGGTGGTGGACCTAACGATCGAAGAAGTCGTCGTGATCTCGAGCGTTGTCGTTACCGACTGGGGGTTGCAGGCTACGACGACAAGTAGTAGAAGAGCGCTAGCTGCTGGCGCGATGCAAAAACGCAGCCATCTGGTCGCGGAGGACCGAACCACCCGGACAGTATGACAACGGAGCGGCGCTGCACCCAGTAGTGATTCCGCTCGCATAGAGCGCGGCGATGTCGGCCGCGTGCACCCCACCGACATCAGTGAATGGATTGGTGGACGAGGGAGCGAGGTCGAAGGCGCGGACGAGGAAGGAGGCCATTTGCTCACGGGTGACCGATTGCTCGGGACAGAAGTTGGAGGTGGAACAGCCGGTGGTGATCCCGGCGGCAGCGATCGAGTTGATCGAATCCTCATGTGAATTCTCGGCGTCGTCGACAAAGTAATCCTGGCTCGCCGCCCCCAAGTCGAGCGTTCGGACGAGGAAGGTAGCCATCTGTCCACGGGTGACCGGGCTTTGCGGGCAGAACCAATCGTTGAACGGCGCGTTGCAGCCGACCGTAATCCCGTTGGCCGCCGCCCATTCGATGTCGGCCACCAACGGGTTCTGATCGTCATCGGCGAAACGGCCGGCGAAGTTGTACGCAACGGTGCTTTCGCATTCAAAGTCGGGAGCCCGGAACCACCCATCGATGTCGCCATAGATAGATTGATTGCCCAGGGCCACCGAGATGCTCCCCGCTTGATTTAGCCGGTAGAGGTCGGCGTGGCCGTCTCCGTCGTAATCCGAAACCCTGACCACATCGCTCGTGCCCACAGTGAGGGCGCCAGCCAGCGTTTCTGTGACGGTTCCATAGCCAGAGGCGGCGGTGATGACTTCGACGGACCCGTCGCTTCCAACCCGGTAGAGGTCGGGCAGACCATCGAGGTCGCGGTCGGCGGTGAGTACTTGTCCCGTTCCCGCCGGCAGGGCGGTTGAGAGGAGGCGAGTCGCGTAGTTCGAAGCCGCGTCCCAGATTTCGAGGTCGGCGCCGGCCACCTTGTAGAGGTCGCCCTTGCCGTCAGAGTTGTAGTCGGCCAGCAGATAGGTGGCGCCGACATCGGTGCTCGCTCCGGTCGTATAGGTCCGGGTGGTTTGATAAAAGCCGTTGGCCTCGTAGACCTGGAGCCCGGCTTGTGACCCGCTGAGGTTTAAGAAGGCGAGATCGGGTCGTCCGCCAAAGCTGATGTTGCCGATCAGTGGTCGCTGGTCGAGCGGCGCGCCGGTGAGCTGAAAGCGCGAGAACCCGCACATCCCGAAGTCGGCCCACGAGCCCATGATTTCGAGGGTGGGCCCGGCGTTGGGATGATTGCGAATCCTGATTGCATCGAGCGAGCCGTCCCCGGTGAAGTCGGCCAACGCGTCTGTGGCTCCAGTCATCCGAGCGCCGAGTGCGGTCGACGGCACGGCGATGGTTTCGGTGAAGCCCGCCTTGGCTGCAAGCGATGGGTACGGCGCGGGCACGGCCCCGTACGCGGGCGTCGCCGCCGGTCCCATCCAGGAGAAGTGCATCGCGTCCTTCTTGTCAGCCACCCAATCGCCGCCCCAGCAGAAACCGGCCGACCGCCAGGCGTCGACATACCAGGAGGGCATGTCGGTAATGAGAGTCGAGGCGAGCGGATTGGTGCCGGAGTTGATGTCAACCGCCGCGCCATAAGCGTGGTAGCTGATCGAGCGGGTGCCGGACACGGTGCGGGCGGCGTAGCCGAACAACTCTCCTGATCTCGTTCCGTAGTAGCCGCCGTTGGCTGCCAGATTGGCCGCCGTTTGCTGGAACGCCGGCAGAGCGCGGCTGTGAACCAGCACCGTGGCGCCGCCGCTGAAGGGAACCGTCCAAGCAACCGTTGCGGCCCGGGCCTGTCCGATTGTGCGGCCGAACATCGCTCCGAACGGGCCGCGCACTGGCTCGGTGCTGGACAGGAAGCCCTGGTAGCGGGCCAGTGTGGAGAAAAGCCGGGGAACTCCGCATCCATTCGACTCGGAGTACGTCGGTTCGACATCCCCGCCGCCGTCGGCCGCCGCTGGTAGAGGCATCAGCAAGAGAAACAGGATGACTCCCACCAGTCCTGTTCTGCGAGCACTCCCCCAGGAGCGATGGACGCCCGTTCGGTGGGGTGCCATTGAGATAACCCTAACCCACTTCTCCCCGCGCGACGAGCGGATCAGCACGGGGCGCATCAACACAGACTGGCTCGGCGAACGTTCTGACCCGGACCCTCTTCTCGACACCTGCGGACAGTTGGCCGGAGTCGAAGCGGTTCAAGTCGATCTATTGCGCAACGCCGCCGCCCTGCACGCCTACCTCATGCTGCAAGCGGGATTCATCGTCCCCGATCGCTGGCTTGCTTGACGACTCTCGATTGCTAATTGCCAACAAGCCCGAGTTGGTCGAGGACGAATGCCAGCACGAAGGCCTCGTCGTGCCAGGCGTCGTAGCGACCCGATCGGCCGCTGTGACCGGCCCCGAGCTCGGTGCGAAGGAGGATCGGGTTCGACCCGGTGTTGGCGATGCGCAACCTTGCGACCCACTTTGCCGGCTCCCAGTAGGCCACGCGGGGGTCGTTGAGACCGGCGGTGGCCAGGATCGCCGGATAGGAAGTGGGAACAGTGTTGTCATAAGGGCTGTAGGCGCTCATGTATTGGAATTGATCGGGCAACGCCGGGTTGCCCCATTCTTCCCATTCCGGAACTGTCAGTGGTATCCCAGGGTCGAGCATCGTATTGATCACATCGACGAAGGGGACCTCGGCCACGATCGCCGCCCAAAGGTCCGGCCTCATCACCGTAACCGCACCCATCAAGAGCCCCCCTGCCGATATCCCCCGCGCCGCGAGGCGACCGGGAGCGGCAATTCCCCTGTGGAGAAGGTGCTCGGCGGCAGCTATGAAGTCGGCAAAGGTGTTGACCTTCTTCTCCATTCGCCCATCGAGATGCCAGAGCCGTCCCATCTCGCCTCCGCCGCGGATGTGGGCAACCGCATACACCACGCCCCTGTCCAACAATGGGAAGAGGGCTGGATCGAACCAGGGATCGAGCACCGACTCGTAGGCCCCATAGCCATAGAAGAGGGTCGGGGCGGGAAGCTCGAGATCCTTTTGATGGACCACCGTGATGGGGATGCGAACCCCGGACCCCTCGGCCCAAATGCGAAAGCAGACGTAGTGATCTGGGTCGTAGCCGCCCGGGACTTCCGTCTCCTTGACGATCGCCTGCTCGCCATTGTGGAGGTTGATATCGATCACTCGACGCGGCGTGAGCATCGATTCGTACACCACTCGTACTTGCGCGGTTTCGTACTCACGGTTCTCTCCGAGAGCGAGGCGATAGGCGTCGTCGTCGAAGCTGACGTCGAAGGAGGCGCCGGTCTCCGCAAGCACGGTTATTACCGGGTTGGCGGCTTTGCGGCCCTTCACAACCACGTGATCGTGGAAAGGAATGGCTCTAGCCACCTTGGCGAGGGGATCGTGGGCGATGATCTCGGTTTCGGTGTCGCCCGATAACTTGACCAGTCGCCCGTTGGGGGTGCCTTGATCGGTGACAACCAGCCAGTCACCGTGGTGGGGCTCCGCCTGGTAGCGAACCCCGGCGACCCGAGCGAGGATTGGGTGCGAGGCTTGCTCGGGCAAAGCCGCGGGGACGTACCTCGTTTCGCTGGTGGAATTCGAAAGGAGGTCGATCAGCACCATCGATCGATCGCGGCTGAGACCAAGGTCGAGATCGAATCGCTGGTCGCCTTCCTCATAGACCAAGACGTCTGCTTCTTGCGCCGTTCCGATGCGATGGCGCCAGATTCGATAGGGCCGATGAGCGGTGTCGAGGGTGTTGTAGAAGAAGTGCTCTCCATCGGCGCTGAAGGCGCCGCCGTAATAAGCCCCGAGCAGGCGGTCGTCGAGCTCGCGCCGAGGCTCCAGGTCGACAAACCGGACCTCAAAAGTCTCGTTCCCCGAGAAGTCGACCGAGTAGGCCAATCGATCCTGCGCGGGACAAACCAGGAGGTAGCCCACGGCGCAAAAGGTCTTGTCCGCAGCGAGTTCGTTGTGGTCGAGCAGGACCGAGGCTGGACCATCGGGGGAGCCCCGCCATCGAAGGAAGATTGGGTACTGCTTGCCCGCCTCGGTTCGATGCCCGTACCACCACTCTCCTTCGCGGGCGGGCGCTGAGAGGTCGTCCTCCTTGACCTTGGCTTTGATCTCCGCGTAGATCTGGTCACGTAGATCGGCCAGATGCGCCGACCTCGTTTCCGTGTAGTCGTTTTCTTCCTCGAGGTATTTCAGGACCGCCGGGTCCTCACGGTCCCGGAGCCAGTGATAGTCGTCAGTCCATTCGTGTCCATGAAGAATCGACGCGTGGGGACGTCTTTCAGCAATTGGGGGTTGCACGAACGCAGTATGCCGTCAGCGGCTTAGCCTTTCGAGCGATGCCCATGTCACGAGTCGCCAGCCGTCTCCGCCCGTTTGGAGCGACGGTTTTTGCCGAGATCACAGAGCGTGCAACCGCGACCGGTGCCATCAATCTGGGTCAGGGCTATCCCAACTTTGATGGGCCCGACTTTGTCAAAGAGGCGGCCGTCTCGGCGATCCGAGCCGGCCACGGCCAATACGCACCGACCAATGGCATCCCTCGATTGGCCGAGCTCATCGCCGATCGATATCCGACGTTGGGCTCGCTCGACCCAGCGAGCTGGGTGACGGTGACCTCGGGTTGCACCGAGGCTTTGGCCGCCACCTTCCTCGGATTGCTTGAACCCGGCGATGAGGTGATCCTGATCGAGCCCACCTACGACGCCTACCCGGCCGGCGTGGCCCTGGCCGGAGCCATCCCTCGCTTCCTGACCCTCCGCCCACCAAAGTTTGATCTCGACCTTGACCGTTTGGCGTCCCTGGTGACGACCGCGACCAAAGCGATCGTGATCAACACCCCGCACAACCCGGCGGGGAAGGTCTTCAGTCGTGATGAGCTAGAAACGGTTGCCGACCTCTGTCATCGCCACAACCTGGTGGCGATCTGTGACGAGGTCTACGAACACATGGTTTACGACGGCGAGCATCTCTCGCTCGCCACCTTTCCCGAGATGTCGGAGCGGACGGTCACTTTGTCGTCGCTTGGCAAGACGTTCTCGCTCACCGGTTGGAAGATCGGGTGGGCTGTCGCCCCGCCGCCTCTGACTGCCGCCGTCCGCGCCGCCCACCAGTTTCTGACGTTTGCGACCGCCACCCCGCTCCAACACGGAGCTGTCGCTGCCCTCGCCGCTCCGCCCAGCTACTACACCGAGCTCACCGAGTCATATCGACGCAAGCGGGACCTCCTGGCGACGGGCCTGTCCGAAATCGGCTTTGAGGTATTCCTGCCGGCCGGCACCTACTTCTTGATGGCGGATCACGCCGGTTTCGGCTCTAAAGACGATGTGTCCTTTGTCAAGCGCCTCATCGACGACTTCGGAGTCGCCGCCATCCCTCCGTCAGCCTTCTATCACGACCCGGCCGAGGCGCGCAGCTTGGTCCGGTTCGCCTTCTGCAAAGACGAGGCGACGCTGGCCGAAGCTATCGCCCGCCTCCGCCCCCTGCGTGCTCCTGCCCCAAATTAGGTTGGCTGTGCTCACCTCCACCCTTATTCGGTTGTCGGCGAACGAGCACCGGGCATCAACAACCGAATTTGCTCAGAGGCGGACGTAGCCAACCGAATTTGCCCTCGCGAATTAGTCCTCGTCGAGCATCTCGGCGAGGATGCGGAGTCCCTGGGCCAGTTGGATCAACTCGCGTTCGGAGCGGCCGCGGAGGCGGCTCGCCATAGCTCGCACTCGGTTGGCGCGGGCTCGGTTGACTGCTCGCCGTCCGGCCGGGGTCAGGCGAACGACGACGCTGCGGCCATCGGCGGTGCTCCCCATGCGTCTGACCAACCCGGACTCTTCGAGATTGTTGACTGTTCTCGTCACTGCCGGCCGGCTGACCGAAAGCGCCTCGGCAAGGTCGCCCGGACCGAGATCGGTGTACGGATTCCTCTCCAAGTGAGCGAGAAGCTCGATGCGCTCCACCGACAACCCGGTGTCATTCTCGGAGTGATGAAACTGACGGGCCCACCTGGTCAGCACCTGCTCAGCGCGAGCGGCTGCGAGATTGGAAGCGGTCCGCCGCAGCGGCGTTGGTAAGGAGACAGGATCCATCCTGCAAACCTAGACATCAGACGTCAGACATCAGACTTCAAAACGGGTCTTCCCCTCTTGACGAATTTCCCGATCTTGCGATAGAGTGACCCTCGTTCTTCGGAGCCACCGAACCGTGTTACCAGCACGGCCGGAATGATCAGATCCTCATTTGAGCTTGTTTAGCGACGTCTGCTAGCATGCTCAGTTGCTGTCCCTGAAACACCCCTAAGGAGGATCCCTTTGGCTTCGCGCGTCGCCGAGCGCCTTTCTTTCGCCAAGATCCCAGAGGTTTTGCCTCTCCCAGATCTCCTGGCTGTCCAGCACGAATCGTTCCAGTGGTTCATCGATGAGGGCCTGCGGGAGATCTTCGAGGAGATCTCGCCGATCGAGGACTTCGCCGGGACCCTGGCACTGGAGCTCACCGACCATCGGTTCGGGGAGCCTCCGCATTCACTTGAGGAATGCAAGGAGCGCGATCAGAACTGGGCCAAGCCGCTTTTCGTCACTGCCCGCTTCATGAACCGGGGCACTGGGGAGATCAAAGAGCAGCAGGTCTTCTTGGGCGATTTCCCGATGATGACCGAGCACGGAGTGTTCATCATCAACGGCACCGAGCGCGTGGTTGTCTCGCAACTGGTTCGTTCCCCTGGCGTCTACTTCGATGCCACCCCCGACAAGGGCTCGGATCGTCTGATCTACTCCGGTCGGATCATCCCCGGTCGGGGTGCCTGGCTCGAGTTCGACACCGACAAGCGGGACACGATCGGCGTCCGTGTGGATCGAAAGCGGCGTCAGTACGTTTCCGCGTTCCTGCGCGCTCTTGGCATCGCCGAGACTGACCAGGAGATCCTCGACCTCTTTGACGGAGCCGAGTCGATTCGCAACACGATCGAGCGCGACACCGCCCACGATCGCGATGAAGCGCTTGTTGACCTCTATCGGAAGCTTCGACCCGGCGAGCCGACCACGGTGGAGTCGGCCAAGAACCTCATCCAGACCTTGTTCCGCAACTCCAAGCGTTACGACCTCACCCGGGTCGGCCGGTACAAGGTCACCCAGAAGTTCAACGACGACGCTTCGGTCGAAACGAAGATGCTTCGTGACGAGGACATCCTCGACACGATCAAGTATCTCGTCGCCCTTCACGACAAGCAGGCGACCATGACCACCCATCGCGGGGTCGAGGTGCCGGTGGCGATCGACGACATCGATCATTTTGGCAACCGGCGGATCCGCACGGTTGGCGAGCTGATTCAGAATCAAGTGCGGGTCGGTCTCACCCGGCTCGAGCGGGTCGTCAAAGAGCGGATGACCACTCAGGATCCCGATGCGATCACCCCCCAGAGCCTGATCAACATTCGCCCGGTCACCGCTTCGATCAAGGAGTTCTTCGGGACGAGCCAGCTCAGCCAGTTCATGGACCAGCCCAACCCGCTGGCCGGCCTCACCCATCGTCGCCGGCTGTCCGCGCTCGGACCCGGCGGCCTTTCCCGTGAGCGCGCAGGGTTCGAGGTGCGTGACGTCCATCCTTCTCACTACGGGCGGATGTGCCCCATCGAGACCCCCGAGGGTCCCAACATCGGCCTGATCGGGTCGCTGGCCACCTATGCCCGGGTCAACCGATACGGGTTCATCGAGACCCCCTACCGCCGCGTCGTCGGGGGACGTGTCACCGACAATGTCGACTACTTGACCGCGATCGAAGAAGAGCGGCACATCATCGCCCAGGCCAACGCCCCCCTTCGGGACGATGGTCGTTTCCGCAACGACCGGATCATGGTCCGCCGAGACGGCGGCGAGGTCGATTCGGTGTCACCGAAGGAAGTCGACTACATGGACGTGTCGCCGAAGCAAATCATCTCGGTTTCGACCGCGCTCATCCCCTTCCTCGAGCACGACGATGCCAACCGCGCCCTCATGGGTTCGAACATGCAGCGCCAGGCCGTGCCTCTGCTCAAGTCGGATGCCCCCCTGGTCGGCACTGGCGTCGAAGCGCGAGCGGCCCGTGATTCGGGGGACATGATCGTCTCCAAGATCGCAGGCGACGTTGTCGAGGTGACCGGCGATCAAGTCGTGGTCAAAGACAAGGAGAACAAGAAGCACACCTTCAAACTCGCCAAGTTCGAGCGTTCCAATCAAGGCACCTGCATCAATCAGAAGCCGCTGGTCCACGAAGGGGACAAGGTCAAGGTGGGCGACGTCCTTGCCGACGGGCCCTCTACCGATCAGGGCGAGCTCGCCCTGGGCCGCAACCTGCTCGTGGCTTTCATGCCCTGGATGGGTCACAACTTCGAGGACGCAATCATCATCTCCGAGCGGCTGGTGAAAGAGGACATGCTCACCTCGATCCACATCGAGGAGCACGAGATCGATGCCCGCGACACCAAGCTCGGGGCCGAGGAGATCACCCGTGACATCCCCAATGTCGCCGAGGAGATCCTCGCCAACCTCGATGAGGACGGGATCATCCGCATCGGGGCGGAGGTCGGTCCGGGTGACTATTTGGTCGGCAAGGTCACGCCGAAGGGTGAAACCGAGCTGACTCCGGAGGAGCGACTGCTGCGGGCGATCTTCGGCGAGAAGGCGCGAGAAGTGCGCGATACCTCGCTCAAAGTTCCCCACGGTGAATCGGGCAAAGTCATTGCGGTAAAGGTTTTCCGGCGGTCGGAGGGTTTCGAGCTTCCGCCCGGAGTGAATGAGCTGGTCCGGGTTTACGTCGCCCAAAGCCGCAAGATTTCAGAAGGCGACAAGCTCGCCGGACGTCATGGCAACAAGGGAGTCATCTCCAAGATCCTCCCCGAAGAGGACATGCCCTTCCTCGCTGACGGGACTCCGGTCGACATCATCCTTTCGCCCCTTGGGGTGCCGGGTCGGATGAACCTCGGCCAGGTGCTCGAGACACACTTGGGTTGGGCCGCCGCCACTGGTTGGAAACCATTCAAATCGGACAGCCCTGCCAGCGGCGGAACCGAGCCGTGGACCAAGGTCGCCACGCCGGTCTTTGACGGTGCCAAGGAGGACGAGCTATCGGCGGTGCTCTCCAACTCGCTCGCCAATCGCGACGGGGTCCAGATGGTGGGGGAGTCGGGCAAAGCCATGCTGTTTGACGGGCGCCTCGGCGAACAGTTCGACACTCCCATCACCGTTGGGTACATCTATATGTTGAAGCTGGTCCACCTTGTCGATGACAAGATCCACGCCCGCTCGACCGGCCCCTATTCGATGATCACCCAGCAGCCATTGGGTGGCAAGGCGCAGTTCGGCGGACAGCGGTTCGGGGAGATGGAGGTATGGGCGCTCGAGGCCTATGGCGCGGCCTACGCACTGCAGGAGCTGCTCACCATTAAGTCCGACGATGTCCAAGGTCGGGTGAAGGTGTACGAGGCCATCGTCAAAGGCGACAACATTCCTGAGCCGGGCATCCCGGAATCGTTCCGGGTGTTGGTGAAGGAGATGCAAAGCCTTTGTCTCAATGTCGAGATGCTGGCGGCGGGTGAAGAGGTCGAGCTGCGGGACTTCGAGGACGACTACCGGCCGTCGGAGTCCCTCAACATCGACCTTTCGCGGCCGGAACGACCGGAAGCAGACTGATTTCCAGATATCAGATTCCAGAAGCCAGATTCCAGATGCAGAAGTAGGAGTGAATGAAGCAGATCTTTGACGAACTGAAGATCGGTTTGGCGTCGAGCGACCAGATCCGTGAATGGTCGTTTGGCGAGGTCAAGAAGCCCGAGACCATCAACTACCGCACGCTCCGTCCTGAGAAGGAAGGCCTTTTCGACGAACGCATCTTTGGTCCCCAGCGGGACTGGGAGTGCTACTGCGGGAAGTACAAGCGAATCCGCTACAAGGGGATCATCTGCGAGCGTTGCGGAGTCGAGGTCACTCGCTCCAAGGTGCGACGCGAGCGGATGGGCCACATCGAGCTGGCCGCACCGGTGACGCATATTTGGTTCTTCAAGGGAGTTCCGAGCCGTCTCGGTTACTTGCTCGACATGTCCCCGAAGGAACTAGAGAAGGTGATCTACTTCGCCGCCTACCTCATCACCGATGTAGATGTCGACAAGCGACACAAGGATCTCGCCGAGCTCGAGGAAAATCTGCAGACCGAGAAGACGGTCGTCCTCGATGAGTTCAGCCAATGGAAGGAACAGCGCCTGACTCGGCTCGAGACCGAGCTTGCCCAGATGGAGGAAGGCGGCGCCAAGGGTCAAGAGATCGCGGCTCGCCGGCGCGAGGTAGAAAAAGAGATTCGCGAGCGCGAGGAGCGGTCGAAGCGAGAAGTCGAACAGATTCAGGACGCCTACGACACGTTTCGCAGCATGGCGCCGAAGACCCTGGTCGAGTCCGAGGGCCTCTGGCGCGCAATCGTCGATCGTTACGAGGGCTACTTCAAAGGTGGGATGGGGGCCGAGTCGGTTAAACACTTGTTGGACCATCTCGATCTCGATGCCGAACTGGCGAGGCTGGAAACCGACCTGAACGCGAACTCGGCGCAGAAGCGCCAGCGAGCCACGCAGCGGATGAAGGTGGTCCGCCCGTTCTGGGAGGGCAAGAACCGTCCGCGTGATTTGATCCTCGAGACGGTGCCGGTCATCCCCCCGGACCTGCGGCCAATGGTCCAGCTCGACGGTGGTCGTTTCGCCACCTCAGACTTAAACGACCTCTATCGCCGCGTGATCAATCGCAACAACCGCCTGAAGCGGCTGTTGGACTTGGGCGCGCCCGAGATCATCGTCAACAACGAGAAGCGAATGCTGCAAGAAGCGGTGGACGCGCTCTTCGACAACGGCCGGCGCGGTCGCGCGGTGACCGGCCCCGGCAACCGAGCCTTGAAGTCATTGTCGGACATGCTCAAGGGCAAGCAAGGCCGGTTCCGACAGAACTTGCTCGGAAAGCGAGTCGACTACTCCGGTCGCTCGGTGATCGTGGTCGGTCCACAGCTCCGACTCAACCAGTGCGGTCTGCCGAAGGTCATGGCACTTGAGCTGTTCAAACCGTTCGTGATGAAGCGGCTGGCCGAGAAGGGTCACGCCCAGAACATCAAGTCGGCCAAGCGCATGGTCGAGCGGCAACGACCGCAGGTTTGGGACGTCCTGTCAGAGGTCATCCAAGAGCATCCGGTTCTCCTCAACCGGGCGCCGACGCTGCACCGATTGGGCATCCAGGCTTTTGAGCCTGTGTTGGTGGAGGGCAAGGCCATCCAAATTCACCCGCTCGTCTGCGAGGCCTTCAACGCTGATTTCGACGGCGACCAGATGGCGGTGCATCTTCCCCTGTCCGCGGAGGCGCAGGCCGAATCCAGGGTGTTGATGCTGTCCACCAACAACTTGCTCCGACCTTCCAACGGGCGGCCGGTGATCACGCCCTCTCAGGACATGGTCATCGGTATCTACTACCTCTCCGAGTTGGTTCCGTTGGATGGAACGCTGCGGGCCTTTGGTGATATCGACGAAGCCCAGATGGCGTACGAACTTCGTGAGCTCACGGTTCACACGCCGGTACGGTTGCGTATAGGGGAGAGCGCCGGGGCGGCCGAGAAGCACGAACAGTTCAAAACCGCGCTTTCCGGTCTCATCACTCCCGAGCCGGTCGACGGCAGCAAACTGTTCGAGACGACGCTCGGTCGGGCCCTCATCAACCAAACCTTCCCGGTGGACTTTCCCTTCGTCAACTCGGTTTTGACGAAGTCGGACATCGGTCGGCTGATCGAGGTCTTGATCGAGCACTACCCCCGCAGCGACGTCGCCACGACACTCGATGCGATCAAGGATCTCGGTTTCCGCTTCGCCACCAAAGCCGGCCTGACCATCGGCCTTCAAGACGTGAAGACTCCTGCCAACAAGGCGGAGATTCTCGCCGAATATGAGGCGAGGGCCGAAAAGGTCAACCAGCACTTCCTCAAAGGCACCATGACCGATGACGAGAAGCGTCAGGAGTTGATCGAGATCTGGACTGAGGCCACGGATCGGGTCAAGGACGCCATGGAAGCAAACTTGAAGTCCGAGCGGTTCAACCCCATTTACATGATGGTGGGATCGGGAGCACGCGGAAATATGCTCCAGGTCCGCCAGATCGCCGGCATGCGTGGTCTCGTCGCCAACCCGAAGGGCGACATCATTGCCCGGCCGATCGTGTCGAACTTTCGCGAAGGGCTATCGGTGCTCGAGTACTTCATCTCGACGCATGGCGTCCGCAAGGGATTGGCCGACACCGCGCTTCGCACGGCCGACTCGGGTTATCTCACCCGGCGACTGGTCGACGTGAGCCAGGAAGTGATAATCAAGCAGCCTGATTGCGAAACCGACAAAGCGATTCGCGTTTCGACAACCGACGAACGGGGACGGCCGATCAGAAACCTGCGCTCGCGGGTGTTTGGCCGGGTGCTCGCCGATGACGTGAAGGTCGACAAGAAGATCGTTGAGTTCGAAGACGTCAAGCTCAAGGCAGGCACCTTGATTGGGACCAAGGAACTTCAGGTGATCAGCTCGGCGACGGGCATTACCGAGCTCAGGGTCAGGTCGCCTCTCACCTGCGACGCCCCGCTTGGCATTTGCCAGCAGTGCTACGGCCTTTCTCTGGCGACCGGTAAGCCGGTCGAGCTCGGGGAAGCCGTGGGAATCATGGCTGCCCAGTCGATCGGTGAGCCGGGAACCCAGCTCACGATGCGGACCTTCCACACCGGTGGTGTGGCGGGCGAAGACATTACTCACGGATTACCACGGGTGGTCGAGCTCTTCGAGGCTCGGACGCCAAAGGGCAAAGCCGTTTTGGCCGAACTGGGGGGCCCGGTTCGGATCGTCGACGACGAGGAAGGAAAGCGTGTCATCGTCGACGCCAAGGAAGGCGAGGCCGTTTACGGAGTCTCGCGGCGGGCAGTAGTGCGGATCGCGGACGGCGACGTCATCGAGCCGGGGACGCAGCTCACCCAAGGTCCGCTCGACCCCAAGGAGGTGCTCGAGGTTCGCGGAGTTCGGGCGGCCCAGCAGTACCTGGTTGATCAGGTGCAGGAGGTCTACCGCTCCCAGGGCGTCGAGATCCACGACAAGCACATCGAGCTCATCGTTCGGCAAATGCTTCGCCGGGTACGGGTCGTCAATGCTGGCGAGTCGAACTTCATGCCGGCCGAACTCGTCGATGAGCGCGACTTCCGGGAAGCCAACCGGCGCTTGGTCGAAGACGGCCGCCAGCCGGCGGAGGGTCGGACCGAGCTGATGGGGATCACCAAAGCCTCACTGGCCACCGATTCCTGGCTCTCGGCCGCCTCCTTCCAAGAGACGACGCGGGTCCTGACCGATGCCGCCATCTTCTCCAAGTCCGACTACATGCGGGGCTTGAAGGAAAACGTCATCATCGGACGGCTCATCCCGGCGGGAACCGGGGCGACCCAATACCAGTCGCTCCAGCCCAACCTGCCGGGTGCGGCCACGGTCGAGTCGCTGGGCTGGGAGTTTCCCACTCGGGAACGGGAATGGACCGCCGAAGAAGCGAAGAGCTGGCTCCAGGGGGGTTCCGACGGCAACATCAGCTTCGATGACGACGAAATTTCATTGGAGGAGGAGCTCGTCGAGGAGAAGTAACTCCTCAGAACGCCGACGCCAACGAGTTGGCTGCCAGCGCCCTCAGTGCTTCGCGAGAAGCACCGAGGGCGCTGGCCGTTGCGACGTAGTTTTGGCCGACATACCCTCCGAAGTAGGCGGGGTCGTCCGAATGGACGGAGACGTTGAGACCGAGATCGAGCATCCGCAACAGCGGGTGATCGCTCAGCCGATTCACCACCCGGAGCTTGAGGTTGGACTGCGGGCAGACCGTTAGCGGGACCTGCTCTTCGACCAGTCGTTTGACCAGCACGGGATCCTCGAGACAACGCACCCCGTGGTCGATCCGTTCGGCATTTAACACATCGAGCGCAGACCAGATGTATTCAGGGGGTCCCTCCTCGCCGGCGTGGGCGACCGATCGCAAACCCATCTCCCGGCCCCGGCGAAAGACGCGCTCGAACTTTTCGGGCGGGTAGCCCACTTCGGAGGAGTCGAGGCCGATCGCCACAATCTGGTCGAGATAGGGCTCGGCTTGTTGGAGGGTGGCGAGCGCGTCATCCTCAGGCAGGTGTCTCAAGAAGCAAAGAATCAGCGCCGACTCGATGCTCCCTCCCTTGTCCCCCTGGGCCGCGGCAAAACCGGTCATGAAATGCTCAAAGCTGACCCCGTTGACCGTGTGGGTCTGGGGGTCAAAGAAGATTTCCGCTCGTTTGACCCCGTCGGCAATCGCCCGGTCCAGGTAGGCGGACATCAGGTCGTAGAAGTCCTCGGGGGTCTTCAGCACGGAGGCCGCCCGGTAATAGATGTCGAGGAATGACTGCAGGTCGGTGAACTGATAGGCCTGCCTGACGTGGTCGGCGGTGGCAAACGGAAGCACCACCCCGTTGCGGGCGGCAAGCTGGAACATCAGCTCGGGCTCGAGGGTCCCCTCAATGTGGACGTGGAGCTCTGCCTTGGGTAGCCCGCGCACAAAGTCGACCAGATCCTCGTCCATGCCGGGACGGTAGCCCGTGTTTCTTTAGGCGATTTTGGTGGCTAGGCCACCACGCGAACCTTAGGTTTGCGTAGTGGCCTAGCCACCAAAATCGCCTTAGGTTTGGGTGGTGGTGAGGCCGGCGAGGACCCGGGAGGGGGTTAGGGGGATCTGGTGGAACCACACACCGGTGGCGTCGTGGAGGGCGGCGACGACCGCGGCGGCGTAGGGGATCAACGGCATCTCGGCCATCCCGCGCGCTCCCCATGGGCCCCGTGGGTCCGGGTGTTCGAGGAGGATCGACTCGACCCGGGTGGGGATGTCGTCGATCCCCGGGATGAGATAAGCCGAGAGCCGGGGGTGGGTGAGGCGGGCGTCCTTGATCTGGAGGTCTTCAGTGATGGCATAGCCGTGCGCCTGCACCACCGCTCCCTCAAGCTGGCCTTCGGCCAGCTGGCGGTTGATGATCCTGCCGAGATCGTTCGCACATATCACCCGGTCGACCTGGATGTGCCCGGTCTCGACATCAACCGACAGATCGACTACCTCGGCGACGTAACCGTACGCGAAGTTGGGTTGTCCGATGCCGGTTTCCGCATCCAGCGCTTCTGTGGGAGGAGGGATGAAACGGAACTCTCCTCGAGCCGGCCGATCGCCGTCTTGCCACTTCTTGTTGGCCTCTTCGACCGCTCCCAGGATCGAATTGCCTGACATCCAGGTGAGACGCGAAGCCGAGGCCGAACCCGAGTCGCCCGTAACGGCAGTATCTGAATAAACAGTCTCCACCCGCTCGATATCGATGCCTACAGCCATCGCCGTCATCTGCTTCAACGCAGTGTGAGCCCCTTGTCCAACCTCCGCCGCCCCATGAAAGAGAATCGCCCGTTCGACCTTGTCATCCCCGTGCAGCTCGACGGACGCCTCGCATCGTTCCGGGAAGCCAAAGGAGAAACCAATGTTCTTGTAGGCGCAGGCAAAGCCGCGTCCGCGCCGGACGGCCGAGGGCCTCGACGAAACGGTTGCCATCGGGCGCAATTCCCGTGGCTCGAAGGATCCGGTGGACGCCGTTGCTGCCGCCTCGATCACCTCAGGAAGGCTCACCCCGAGAGGCAATTCGACCTGGGTGATGCCGACCGAACCGTCTCGCAGGGAATTGCGCAGCCGCAACTTCACCGGGTCCATTCCCAGCTCGACGGCCAACTTGTTCATCTGGGTCTCAGCCACGAAGGCGCCCTGCGGGGCGCCGAAACCGCGGAAGGCTCCACCGGGAACGGCATTGGTGTAAACCGCAAAGCTGTCGATCCGAGCGTTGGGGATCTCGTAAGGGCCGCCGACGCAGAGGTGGAGGTTGCCCAAGACCTTGTTCGACGTGTAGTTGTAGCCACCGGCGTCGAGATAACAGTCGGCTTCAACCGCGACGAGTTTTCCCTCCCGGGTCGCCCCGAGACGAGCGGTGACTCTTCCGCGATGACGCTTGTGATGACCGACGATGCTCTCTTCCCGCGACCATTGGCATCGAATCGGTCGGCTGATCCCGCGGGCCGCCAACTTCTGAGCCGCGAGGGCGAGAACGATCTGCATCGACATGTCCTCTCGCCCCCCGAACGCTCCGCCGATGCTTGGATAGATCACCCGGACCCGGTCCATCGGCAGGTCGAGAGCGTGCGCGATCTGTTCCTGATCCTCAACGGTCCACTGGCCGGCAATCTCGACGGTGAGGCGCCCGTTGTCGTCGAGGTAGGAGATCGCGGCTTCTGGTTGCAGGTAGGCGTGCTCTTGCAGAGGAAGCACATACGCACCTTCGACCACGACCTCGGCCGCGGCCCATCCTGCGTCGATGTCACCCTTCCGGATCCGGAGGTGGTGGTAGGCATTGGTGTCCTTGCCATTTTCCGGATGCAGCAAGACCGAGGAGCTCAATGCCTGGTCGACATCAGCCAGCAGCGGCAACTCCTCCCACTCAGCAACCACCGCTTCGGCGCCGCGCGTCGCGGCCGCAACGGATTCGGCGACTACCACGCAGAGTTGGTCGGCCTCCCAGCGCGACACGTCGCCGGGCACACGTGAACGGGCATTCTGGTTCGGGCCGATCAACACGGGCTGATCCCGAAACACGAGTCCGTATTCGTTCACCGGCACATCGTCGGCGGTGACGACTTCGACAACACCGGGTGTGGCCAAGGCGGGGGCAACGTCCAGTTTCGCAAGGCGGGCGTGCGGTTGATCGGTGAAGACGATCCGCGCGTGGAGGAAGTCGTCGCGCTTGAGATCAGCAGGGAACAGCGCCTCGCCGGTTACCTTGCCGCGGCCGTCAATCCGGTGAATCGAGGTCACGCCCAAGTCATTCATAGCTGGCTGGCCTGCTCGACGGCAGCGATGATCTTGTAGTAGCCCGTGCAACGGCACAGGTTGCCCGACAGTGCGGTGCGGATGTCCTCGGGACTAGGCGTCGTCCTCTCATCGAGCAGCATCGCTCCTGACATCAGAAAGCCCGGGATGCAAAAGCCACATTGCACCGCGCCCTGGTCAAGAAACGCTTGTTGCAATCGATGAAGCTCTCCATCGGAGGCGAGCCCTTCGATGGTTGTGATCTCGGCTCCTTGCGCTCGTCCCGCTGGCACGAGACACGACATCACCGCCACCCCGTCGAGATAGACGGTGCAGGCTCCGCACTCCCCTTCGGCACAGCCTTCCTTGCTACCGGTGAGACCAAGGGCTCGCAACCAATCGAGGAGGGTGGTTTCGAAAGTTGGCGCGTCCGCGACCGTGATCCCGTTGACCCGAGTCGATTGGCCGTAGCTGACCTTGCGTGTGCCAAGAGAGATCGGGGAGCGAGGAAAGAACCGTGCCTGCTCGGAGCGGCCGAGGGCATCCAGAGCCCGGGTCGTTGCGAGCTCGAGTTGAGCGCTCCGGTATTCGGCGGAGCCGCGCAGGTCGGCGATCGGGGTGGCCGCGGTCGCGACCAGCCGCCCAGCCTCGGCGATCACTTCGTCGTCGAGGGTCTGGCCGCGGAGGAAGTCCGCCGCGGCTCCCGCCATGACAATCGTCGGAGCGACACTGCCGAGCGCAATCGAAGCCGACGTGACGATCTCTCCGTCAAAGTCAAGAACCAGGGCGACGTGAACCACCGAGATCGCCTGCGCCTTGCGCAACCCGAGCTTGACGAAAACGCCTCGCTCGTGAGATCCCATCGCCCGCACCCGTAGCCCGGTGACCATTTCATCTGCGGCTAGGTCGACCTTTCGGACCCCGTGATGGAAGTCGGCCAGGCTGACCTCGCGCTGCTCGCCCACGGATGCGATCTGGACGACGGTCCCCAGTGCTCGTAGCGGAGTGATGGTGTCATTGGCCGGCGACGCCGTGACGACGTTGCCAACAACAGTGGCGCGGTTGCGCAATTGAGGAGACGCGATTTCCCAGCAGGCTTGCGCCAGCGGCAGCGCCCGCTCAACCACCAACTCTGAAGTGACGATCTCGTTATGTGTCACCCCCGCACCGATGACGATCGAGTCACCAGCAAGCTCGATGCGATCGAGACCGGCGATACGGCTGAGGTCGATCAGAGTGTCGACGCCAGGGCGGCCACCGCGAGCGAGCTCCAACAACAAGTCGGTCCCACCCGCGATCAGCCGGGCCTTACCGGCATTGGAGGCAAGCATCTCGAGCGCTTCCTCGATTGAGGCCGGCTGGAGATAGCGCTCTAGTTGCAGCCGATGCTGCTGGACCGCATGGAGCTTCATCCGGCTTCAGCGCGCCGCAGCCAGACTCCAACTGCTTCGGGTTGCATCGTGTTTCTCACGACGCCGACCAGGTCGTCGGTGAGTTCGTCAAGGCTCGTGCCATGGCTGAGGCGAAAGCCGAATCCGTCGATGGTGCTCTGCACGTTGAAGCGTCGCCGGTAAAACCGGCGGTCGACAAAGCGCTGCACCCGCCGAAGCGCGGGTCGGAAGGCTGCTGCGGCCAGCAAAGTGGCTAGGGCCACGGTGAGGTTGTTGGCGGTCTCCGCCGCCAGCGCCGAAGCCGCGAAAACGGTCGCGGCGTAAACCGCAAGGACCGCGCCGGTGGCGAGGCCGTAGACGATCGTTCGATTGATGATGCGATCGATGTCGTAGAGCCGGTAACGGATGATGGCGATAGCCACCGCCGCCGGCACCGAAGCAAAGGCAAGAGCAACGAGCCACACCATCGAGCCATCGATCAGCGTCAATCCTCCGTCGTTGAAAAGCGTGGCGAGCGCGAACGCAATGATCAGAAACAGCGCCGAGATCGCCAACCATTTCATCTGTTCGCGGGCAGGACCCGTTGCCCGCCGGAAGCGGAGGATCAGCGACAGTCCGGAAGCCGCCATCGTGATGACCATGAGCAAATAGAAGGCGTTCGAGGCGATGTCGCCCCATGGTTGGGTGTATGGCCGGAGAGGGCTGGGTGCGAGTGCCTGGGTGACATCACCTCCCCATCCTCCATTCAGCAGCGAACCCACGCTGCCGACGATCGCAGCGACGACGATCACTGGCGATAACCACCTCCAGCGGTTCGAGGGGAGGAGGCCATCGGGAAAGCGCAAGAGGGCGGCGGGAAGCAGAATCACAGCGACGGTGGCGAAGGTGCTTCCCACTGCATCCCACCAACCCGAGGCGATCGGAGACGAAGCTCGAGCTGCGAACGACAAGAGCAGAAAACCGCCACTCGTTAGCAAACCGAAGGCGGTGAACATCCAGCCAATCGGGTGGTTTGGGCGCCTGGTAATTATCAATGCACCCGCCACAGTGGCCGCGACTGTCGGGACGCTCCAAGGTTCGGCGAGTTCGTCGAACAAGCCGATTCCGGATACCGCGATCGAAACGGCGATGAGAATCCCGGTGACTAGGACTGGGACCCAGGCAAGCCTCTTCATGCGGTGTCACCGTTATAGATCACGCCGCCGGCTGTCACATAGTCGACTAGGACCCGGGCTCCATCGTCCCGTTTGACGTCCCGCAGGACTTCGATTCCCCGCGTCTTGAGCTTGTCACCCCAATCGGCTGGCTTGTCGCCTTCCTCGAAACCGATCGCGGACGCGTCCTCGTCGCGTGCCGAGCACACAAGGCGCTTGACTCCCGACCAGGGGATCGCACCAAGACACATTGCACAGGGCTCGGTCGAAGCGACTATCTCGGTCCAATGCTCGGCGAAGGTGAAGTTGCCGAGGATCTGGCCGGCGATACCCATGGCGACGATCTCGGCGTGAGCTCCCGCAAAATTGTTTGGTACGACCATGTTCACCCCGGGCGCGATTAGCCGGCCGTCGTTGTCGAAAACCGCCGAGCCGAACGGGCCGCCGGTTTCATGCTCAAAGTTCGAACGGGCGAGAGCCAGCGTTAGGTCGACTCGCTCTTCGACCGTCGCAAACGTCTGACCAGGTTCGCACACGTCGCCGATCCAGGACGGGAGGGCAATCTCGATGCTCGGAAAAGTCACGAATCCGACACTTCGCTGTAGAACTCCGGCCGCCGATCGCGGTAGAAGGCCCATTGCCGGCGGACTTCTTCGATTAGCGACATGTCGAGGTCGCGGATCACCACTTCGTCATCGGTATCCGAGGCCGTGCCGTCGATGATCTGTCCTCGAGGGCTGGCGAAATACGAGGACCCGTAGTAGTCGGAGTCTTTCAGCTCCTCCCTTCCCACTCGGTTGATGGCGCCGACGAAGTACTCGTTCGCCACCGCCGCGGCGGGCTGCTCGAGCTCCCACAGATACTTCGAATGGCCGCGGGTGGTCGCCGAAGGGTTGAAGACCAGCTTGGCTCCCTTGAGTCCCAAAACGCGCCAGCCTTCGGGGAAGTGGCGGTCGTAACAGATATAGACACCGATTCTTCCGATGGCGGTGTCGAACACCGGATAGCCGAGGTTGCCGGGGCGAAAGTAGAACTTCTCCCAGAAGCCCTCGACCTGGGGGATGTGAGTCTTGCGATAGATGCCGAGGAAGGAACCATCGGCATCGATAACCGAGGCCGTGTTGTAAAAGGTGCCTTCGTCGACCTTCTCGTAGATCGGCGCAACGACCACCATTCGGGTCTCACGGGCCAGCTCGATCATGCGCTTGGTTGTAGGCCCATCGGGAATTTCTTCGGCCGTGTCGTAGAACTTCGGGTCCTGGACGGTGCAAAAGTAGGGCGTGGTGAAGATCTCCTGGAAGCAGATGACCTTGGCGCCTTGTTCGGCAGCATCATGGGCATACCCGATGTTCTTCTCAACCATCGATTCTTTGTCGCCTGTCCACTCTGACTGGACCAGCGCAGCTCGTACCACGGACATTCAAGGACTCCTCGGCCAGCGAGTGTACGGTCAGGGCCATGAGTGATCGTCCTGGAGTTCTGGCCGGAATCGGGAACACTCCGCTCGTGAGGTTGGGTCGGCTCGCGGGCGAGGGCCGCCGTGTGGGTCAAGCTGGAAGCGGCCAATCCCACCGGTAGCTACAAGGATCGGATGGCGCTCGCCATGATCGAGGGTGCCGAACGCGATGGGCGGCTGGTTGCCGGCCAGACGGTGGTGGAGTACACCGGAGGATCTACTGGCAGCTCGCGCTTGCCTTGGTGTGCTCGTTGAAGGGATATCCCCTGCGCATCGTGACCTCCGACGCGTTCGCCGAAGCAAAGCTCCAGACCATGCAAGCGCTGGGAGCGACGCTCGACGTGATTCCCAGCCCGGCGGGCATCACTCCCGAATTGATTCCGCGTATGCAGGAGCGAGCCCGGGAGATCTCAGAAGAGGTTGGCGGCTTCGCCACGGACCAGTTCCACAACCGGGATGCTCTCGATGGGTATCGCCAGATCGGGCTCGAGGTCACGAATCAACTTGGCGGCGAGCTCAGCGCGTTCTACACCTACATCGGAGTGGGCGGCTGTTTTCTCGGCACTATCCAGGGGCTGGGAACACGTTGGCCCGAGGTGTGGCAGTGGAACCGAAGAAGTCCGCGGTCCTGAGCGGTGGCACGCCCGGGACTCACCGGATCGAAGGCGGTGGGGTCGGTTTTGTGCCTCCACTTCTCCAACCCGAAAATCCGATCGACGAAGTGATCGCCGTCTCAACCGAGGAGGCGTTGGCAACGGCTCGTCAGGCGGCAAGGGTCGAAGGGGTCTGGTCGAGCCCATCAGGTGGGGCCAACATCAATGCTGCCTTACAGCTCGCTAAACGTCGCGGACCCGGCCAGCTTGTGGTGACGACTCAGCCCGACAGCGGTCTCAAGTACCTTTCGGGCGAGCTCTATCGCAACTAGTCGAGAGTTCCGGCGGTGAATAGAACGACGGCGTCGCCGTTCACCCGTTTCGTGACCGTGGGATCGAGGAGGGCCGCGGCGCCCGAGCTCCCGGTGGCGTCGACCTCGATTCCGGTGAGATCCCGCGCCAGAATATTGACGGTGCCGATCATCTCCTCGGTGACCACATGGGCCTCGCCGCCCGACGTCAGCATGGCCTCGATCACCGGCAACCAGTCGTAGGCCAGATCGTCGAGGATTCCCGAGGCTGCGGACGACCCGACGTCTTCCCACGGCCACATGTAGGCATCGGGATCATGCCGCGCAGCTTCCAGGGCGGCTTCCGGATCTCCGTCGGTCTCGGACAGCAGCAGCCGCCAGGCCCGATTGAGCGGAGCCGCCGCCTCGGTTTGTACGGTGTGGAGCACCGGTTCGACCGAGAGCCACTGCTCGCGGATGCCGTCGTTCAAGCCGCGCCAGGTAGCCGCGGCCAGCGCCCCTCCTCCCACCTGTACAAAGATCTCCACCCGGCCTCTGACCCGAGACAGCGCTAGCTGCTCGGCCAGTTCCCAACCGAGGGTCCGCCCGCCGTCGAGAGCGGATTCGGTCATCGGCCCTTGGACCGAAAACGGGATCGCCCCGCGATCGATCGCGTCAACCATCGCCGCCACTGTGGGATCGCCGGCCGCCCCCGCTCGCCGTTCCTTCACCTCGATTGTGGCTTCGAGCACTTCTAACTTCGCCACCACTGCCGGGCTGGCCCAGGTGGGGATGAAAACTCGCAGCCGTCGCTCGGCCGCTCGGGCTACGACTGCCGCGGCCAAGGCGGCGTTGCCGCAAGAGGCGATGACCAGCTCCCCCTCATTTGCCGCGGACACCGCCAGATGGAGCATCGTGCCAAACAAATGTCGCGCCTTGTGCGAGCCCGCAACGTTGCCGGTGTCGTCCTTGACCCACAGGTGGTGTTCAAGTCCCAGATGTGCCGCCAATTCCGGCTGGCATACCAAAGGCGTGATCTCGAAGCCATGGCCGTCGACCGCGGCGACGGCGTCGTTGAGGCGGCCCACCAGCTCAACAAAATCGTTGTCGGTCCAGCCTGCGTTCAACGCTCGCCGATACGACCCGAGCAACCATCGGTAGCGGATAAAAGGGTTGGGGCTATCGGTTCGACCCAGAGGTCACTCCGGTTCGTTGGTTGAACTCGCCAATCATCTCATCCCAACGGTGGACAAGGGGGCGAAGCGAACGCCACCAACCCAGGTCTCGCCGCGCTTCGAAGTCGGCGAACGGGATCCCCTGCTGCTCTACCCAGGTGTAGTAACCGAGGTTGAAGATTCGTCGCCGACCTTCGTCACCGAGCTCGAGGAAATCGCCCGTTTCGCCGTCGAGCAGGTATCGACCAAAGGTCGTGGCCGGATTGAAGCCATCTTTCGCGCGGATCTTCTCGATCTCTGACTGGTACATCTCCGAGCCGTCGGTGGCGACCGTGACGATCACATCGCCCTCGACCAATTCATGAGCCTTCGCGGTCTGGATCGCCGCCAGGATGTTGGCGATTGACGACAAGCCGAGATGCTCGAAGCCAGCGGGATCGACTCCGTGCGAGCGCAGGTAGTCCCGGCCAGCTTCGAGGTTGAAAAGCAGGAAAAGCTGATCGGTGGCGCGGTCAGTTATTGCTACGGCGTCATCGGTATTCATCGCGTTGTGGATCAGGGGGATGTGCTTGTCACCAATCCCCTGAATGTTGTGCTCTCCGAACCCGTTGTAGAGCATGGTCGGGCACTCAAGGGCCTCGACAGCGACGATTCGTGCCCCGTGCCGCTCCTTCAGGTAGTCGCCGGCTCCGAGGGTCCCGGCCGAGCCCGAGGCGGAGACGAAGGCCGCGAGCCTTCCGCCTCCCGAACCGGCAAATGCTTCCTCCAGGGCCGGGCCGGTGACATGGAAATGGATGAGATGGTTCCCGAATTCCGAGAACTGGTTGAGGACAACGTTGTCGGGGTCGCGGGCCAGTTCGCGGCAGGCGTCATAGATCTCTTTGACGTTTGACTCGGTGCCCTGGGTGCGGATGACATCGTCGGGTGAGGCGATCCAACCCTCGAGCCACTGGAAACGCTCCCTCGACATGCCTTCGGGCAGCACTGCCACCCCTCGGGTCCCCATGATGCGGCTTATAGCGACCCCGCCGCGGGCATAATTGCCGGTCGACGGCCAAATCGCCCGGTGATGGGTGGGGTCGAAGCTCCCGCTAACAACTCTCGGGGCAAGACAGGCGTAGGCGGCGAGCACCTTATGAGCCCTGATCATCGGGAAGCGATTGCCAAAGACGATGAGGATTCGCGCTTCGACCCCGGTCAGCGCCGAAGGCACTTCCAGATAATCGGGCATATCGACGCGACCGGTGCGGGATGCGTCGTTGTGCCAATGGACTCGAAAGAGATTCGCGGGGGCGGCTGCGTCCGCCGAAATCCCGGCAGTCAGGCTCGGGTCGATCTGTCGAGGGTCGGCCAACTGCGCGAACGTCGGGAGGAGAATCCCTTTTGTACGAAAACGATCGATGCTGCGTGAAAGCGCTTGCTCGTCGACCACGTCGTCATAAAGGCCGAGCAGGGCGTTCATCCCGATCCACTCTACGGAGGCCGCACCGAGCGATTCGTATACTCGCCGCCCATGCGGATTCTGCTCGCTGACTCTTTCGAACAGACGGGTCTCGATGCCCTGGCCAGCAGCGGATTCGATCTCGATTACCGCCCGGAACTTCAATCGACCGACCTCGCCGGGGCGGTGACCGAGGCAGATGTGCTGGTCGTTCGCTCGACCCGGGTCGAAGCCGATGTCTTTGCGCAACCAGGCCCATTGAGTCTCGTCGTCAGGGCCGGGGCAGGCACCAACACAATCGACACTGCCGCCGCTGCCCAACGGGCGGTCTTCGTCGCCAACGTTCCTGGCAAGAACTCGGTGGCGGTGGCGGAGCTGACGATGGGGCTGATCCTCGCCCTTGATCGTCGAATCGCCGACAACGTCGCCGAGGCGCGATCAGGCCGGTGGAACAAGTTGGGCTTTTCGGAGTCAGACGGCCTCATGGGCAAGACGCTCGGCATCATCGGACTTGGCCAGATCGGATTGGCCGTAGCGGAACGAGCCGCCGCTTTTGGGATGAGAACGCTGGTTGTTGCAAAAGACCGGGACCAGCTGACAAAGGAAAGGATGAAGGCGGCGTCGGTTGAAACGGTGCCGGACCAAGCGACCCTCCTGCGTCTCTCCGACATCGTCAGCATTCATGTGCCCGGCTCTGCACAGACGAGAAACCTCGTCGATTCCGATTTCCTGGCGCAATTGGCGCAGGGAGCGATCTTGATCAACACCAGTCGCGGCGACGTGGTCGACGAGGCCGCGTTGTTGGCGGTGATCGACGAGAAAGGGCTTCGGGTCGGGATCGACGTCTTTGCCGATGAGCCCGCGGCGGGCGCGGGTGACTTCGACTCCGCTCTTGTCCGGCACCCCCGGGTGTACACCACCCATCACATCGGGGCATCAACCGCGCAGGCGCAGGAGGCGATCGCCGCCGAGGTGGTGGCGATGATCCGCGACTACGAGCAAGGAGTGGTCCGCAATGTTGTCAACCTCTCCCCTCCTTCCGGGAAGGGGTCGATTCTGGTGGTCCGTCATTTCGACCGGGTGGGAGTCCTCTCCACCGTGCTCGGAGCCTTGCGCGAGGCCGGTCTCAACGTCCAAGAGATGCAAAATCAGGTCTTTGCCGGAGCCGGTGCGTCGGTTGCGAGCATCCACGTGCAAGGCGAGATTCCAGCGTCGGTGTACGAGCAGGTGGCCGCCAATCCGGATGTGATCTTCGCCTCCCTGCGTGGTTCGTGACCAGCTGGTTGTGGCCGGTCCTGGCCGGCTTGGTGAGGTCAGAGGAGGCTCGCGAGGTGGTGAGCCCGGCCTATGACCAGTTCACACCGGAGGAGCGCACGGACCATGCCCGCCGCCATCCCCGAAGCTATCTCAATGGGACCCCTTCGGAGGGGGACGACCCAGACCAGGACTACGAAGGGCGAAGAGCTCAAGCAACGAGCTACCTAAGCGGAGAGATCAAGCGGGGGACTTGGGACTTTCGGGTGCCGGGAATGTTCATTCTTGAAATCTCGAGCGGTGAGCACATTCAGGTTGGAGTCGTCGGCGATGTTCCCTGGGATCGCTTCCCGGTGTTCGTCCGACCGCATGAAGCAACCCGCCCCAGCCGGGTTGACGACCTCGCCGACTATCTCGAAACGGTGGGATACGGGTCCTCGCCAGTGGGTCTCGCCTATCGCCGTCACCCCGGAGTGGACGCCGCAGTGGAGAGGATCACAGCGCGCCCGCCGGCGTTAGACGTGACCCTCGAAGACGGTGACCGCCACCGCGTTTGGAGGGCCGGCCATGACCAAGCCCTCATGGAATCGTTGGCCGAGGTCGCCAACGCCTACATCATTGACGGGCACCATCGGGTCGCGGCCACCGTCCAGCGAGGCAGTGAGCCGGACACCCCGGCGGGGCGGTTTCTCGCGGTCGCCTTTCCTGCCGACGACCTGGCCGTGTACCCCTTTCACCGATGGGTGGATGCGCCGATCGACGAGATCGGCGCCCAACCCGGCCCTCTTTCCCCGGGACCAGGTCAGGCCGTGGCGGTGACCCGAGCGGGGGAATGGGTGATCGCTCTGCAGGCGCGGCCGGGAGAGGCCGATGTCTCGGCTCTGGCCCGCGGCATGCTGGCCGACCTCGGGATCGACGACGAACGCACCGATCCCCGGTTGCGGTTTATCCCCGGCTATCCCGATCCCGAACCGGTGCGCGCGCTGGTGAAGGAGCTCGGCGGGGTCGGATTCATCCTCGCGCCCTGTTCGACTGCGACCGTGCTCGAGGTCTCCGATCGCGGAGAGTTCATGCCTCCCAAGGCAACGTTCTTCTCGCCAAAACCCCGATCAGGCCTCTTTCTGGTTCGTCGATGATCAGGGTCTAGAGGCCCCAGCCCGGACCTTCTAGGATGCCCAGGCGGGAATCGAGCATGGGAGCCGGGAGCACATGACCCAAAATCTGAATCCGCCGCACGGCGGCGTGTTGGTCGACTTGATGGCGCCGGCCGAGCGGCGTGACGAGCTTCGGAGCCTGTCGCGCGATTGGCCGTCGTGGGATCTGACCCCCCGTCAGATTTGTGACCTCGAGCTGCTGCTCAACGGCGGGTTCACGCCACTGACCGGTTTCATGACCCAGGCCGATTACGAGCGCGTTTGCACCGAGATGCGGCTCGTTGACAACACGCTCTGGCCGATTCCGGTCACCTTGGACGTTCCCGAGGATGTCGCCTCAGGGCTTTCCCGAGGTGGCGTTCTCGCCCTCCGTGACCCGGAGGGCGTGATGCTCGCGGCTCTTTCCGTGTCCGACATCTGGCGTCCGGACCTGACGCGGGAAGCAGTAGAGGTCTTCGGTACAGACAACCCGGAGCATCCGGGAGTGGGCTATCTCATGGAGAGAAGCCACCCCGTTTATGTCGGGGGCGGACTCGAGGGGGTCGACATTCCGTCGCATTACGACTTTCGCTCGCTTCGCAAAACCCCAGCCGAGCTCCGAGAGGAGTTCACCAAACGGGGCTGGACGAGGGTCGTCGCTTTTCAGACCCGGAACCCAATGCATCGAGCCCATGTCGAGCTCACGATGCGCGCCTCCGCCGAGGTTGCGGCCAATCTGCTGATCAACCCGTCGGTGGGGATGACCAAACCGGGTGATGTCGATCACTACACCAGAGTTCGGTGCTACCAGGCCGTCCTTGACCGTTATCCGCCCAATCAGGCGGCGCTGGCCCTGCTCCCGCTGGCGATGCGAATGGGCGGACCACGCGAAGCCGTTTGGCACGCAATCATCCGCAAGAACCACGGCTGCACCCATCTTGTGGTGGGGCGTGACCACGCCGGTCCGGGATCGGATTCGAGCGGCAAGCCTTTCTACGGCCCTTATGACGCCCAAGAGCTACTGGCCAAGCACGAGGCCGAGCTGGGAATGTCGATGGTCGATTTTCGGATGATGGTTTACGCCCCCGACCGCGACGAATATTTTCCCGAAGACCAGGTGCCCGCCGATACCAAGACGATCAACCTTTCGGGAACCGAGTTGCGAGACCGTCTGGCCACAGGCCGCGAGATTCCCACCTGGTTCACCTACCCCGAGGTGGCCGCCGAGCTCCGGCGCACGCATCCTTCCCGATCGACCCAGGGTTTCACGATCTTTTTCACTGGGCTCTCCGGCTCGGGAAAGTCGACCATCGCCAACGCATTGCTGGTCAAGCTCCTCGAGATGGGAGGACGTCCGGTGACCCTGCTCGATGGGGATCTGGTGCGGAAGAACCTCTCCTCTGAGCTCGGCTTCTCGAAAGAGCACCGCGACTTGAACATTCGACGCATCGGCTATGTGGCCTCGGAGATCACGAAGGCGGGCGGGATTGCAATATGTGCCCCGATCGCTCCCTACGACGCCACCCGCAAGGCCGTGCGGGAGTTGGTCTCGAGCCAGGGCGGGTTTGTGCTGGTTCACGTCGCTACGCCGCTCGAGGTTTGCGAAACTCGTGATCGGAAGGGTCTCTACGCGAAAGCTCGAGCCGGTTTGATCCCCGAGTTCACCGGGATCTCGGATCCCTATGAGGAACCCGGCGACGCCGAGCTCGTGATTGACACCGAGGCCTACTCCCCAGAAGAGGCTGCCAATCAGGTGATTCTGTACCTGGAAAGCCTCGGCTATATCGGAGGGCTGGCTCCTAGCTGAGCCGGCGATGAACCCCGAGGCCTGGTTCGTTCTGGCGGTCGTCGTCGCGGTCCTGATCGCGATGATGTCGAGCCGGGTCTCGCCAGCCGTGGCGATGTCCGCCGGCATGGTGGCCGTGCTCGTGGCCGATGTCGTCACCACTGAACAGGCCCTGGCTGGCTTCTCCAATGCAGCGCCGCTGACGGTCGCCGCGCTGTTCATCCTGGCGCGGGCGGTCGAGAAAACGGGCGCCCTAACCCCGATGGTGAAGCTAGCGCTTGGCGGGTCCGAGGGCCGTCGCCGCTCAATCGCCCGTTTGGTGCTGCCGACTGCGGCCGCCTCGTCATTCCTCAACAACACCCCGATCGTGGCGATGCTCCTGCCGGAGGTTCGGGCGTGGGCGAAGAGCCGCAAGAAATCGGCCTCACTCTTCCTTATGCCGCTCTCGTTCGCAGCATTGCTGGGGGGAGTGGTGACGCTCATTGGAACGTCGACCAACTTGGTCGTCTCGGGATTGCTTGTTGCCAGCGGTGAACCCGAAATGGGGTTCTTCGAGGTCACCGCGGTAGGTCTGCCGATTGCCGTGATCGGCGTGTTTGTCCTCATCGGCTTGACTCCGCTGCTACTCCCGGACCGAACCCCGGTCGACCTTCAGTCCGACGAGCAGTCACGCGAATTCGTTGTCGACATGGTCGTCGCCCCTGGAGGCCCCCTGCAAGGCAAGGGTGTCGAGGCCGCCGGGTTGCGCCACCTGGACGGCCTGTTTCTTGCAACCGTCGAGAGAAACGGCGATCTCATTGCCCCGGTCACCCCCGAGACAGTGCTGGCCGGTGGGGATCGACTCCGATTTGTGGGCAGGGCCGACAATGTCCTCGAGCTGCAAAAGACCCGTGGTCTCATCTCCTCGGAGGCTGGCCAGATTCTCCATCTCCAGGGCAGTGGTTCGAGATACTTCGAAGTGGTCATCGGGATCGAGTCGATGCTCCTGGGACAAACCTTGAGCGAGGCTGGTTTCCGGGGCCGTTACCAGGCTGCGGTGCTCGCAATCCACCGGGCTGGCCAGCGGATCGAGGGCAAGCTCGGCCAGATCCCGATTCGGGTGGGGGACACACTGCTTCTGGTGGCCGATGACGGGTTCCGCGACCGGTGGCGCGATCGCAGCGACTTCTTGTTGGTGTCAGGCATCGGCCAAGCCCCCTCGCCGACCTCGAGCCGCGCTTGGATCGTCGGCGCTCTCACCCTGGGGATCGTGCTAACCGCCTCGCTTGACCTGATTCCAATCCTCTCCGCGAGCCTGGTCGCCGCGGTGGCCCTGGTGGTCTTCAAGGTCCTGACCCCGGGTGAGGCTCGGGCTGCTGTCGATCTCGATGTGATTCTCGTGATCGCGGCCGCGTTCGGCGTGGCCGCAGCCGTTCAGGAATCGGGTCTGGCGGCGTTCCTCGCCTCGGGCCTGGTCAACGCGTTTTCCGGTCTGGGAGACCGTGGTGTTCTACTCGGCGTCGTTGCCGCGACGGTGATCTTGACCGCCGTGCTGAGCAACAACGCCGCGGCTCTCCTCATGTTCCCGATCGCCGTGGCCTCTGCCAGCGCCACCAATATCCAGCCCCGGGGGTTTGCCATCGCCGTGGCGGTGGCCGCCTCCGTCGATTTCCTCACTCCAATCGGATATCAGACCAACACCATGGTCTACGGCCCAGGCGGCTACCGATTCGGCGATTACGCCCGTTTGGGAACGCCTTTGACTCTCTTGGTGAGCCTCGTGATCCTCGTGGTGGTGCCGGTGGTTTGGGCGCGATGATTGATCGCAGCTCGGATTTACGGAGGATCAGCGAGGCGCTGGCGACTGCCGGGCGAGTCTTTGATCGGTTTCCGCGAGGACCGATTGCGGCCGACACCAAAGCCAACTCGGATCCCGTCACCGAAGCGGACTTGGCGGTCGACCGGATCCTCCGCGAAGTGCTAGTTGGACCGGGAGAGGGCTGGCTTTCGGAGGAAACGGTCGATGACGAGCACCGGCTCAGTCAGGACCGCGTGTGGGTGGTCGACCCCCTCGACGGGACGAGAGAGTTTGTGGCAGGGATCCCTGAGTGGTGTATCTCGGTTGGCCTTGTTGAGGAAGGCAGAGCTGTGGCCGGCGGGATCTTCAATCCTTGGATCGGGTTCTTGGCGCTGGGAGCGGAAGGCGTCGGATGCACCCTCAACGGCGTGCCGGCGCGGCCGACCGAGACGACTGTCCTGGAGTCTGTGCTGGCGAGCCGCACCGAGGTGGATCGAGGCCAATGGTCCCGGTGGGCCGGGGCTCCTTTTCGGGTGGAACCGATGGGCTCTGTCGCTTTCAAGCTGGCGCGAGTGGCTGTCGGGCTGGCGGATGCGACTTGGACCCTGGTCCCCAAGCACGAGTGGGATGTTGCGGGCGGCGTGGCTTTGCTGGCCGCCGCCGGAGGCTTTGTGATCACCCCCGAAGGAAACGGTCCCGTGTTCAATCGTCCAAGCCCTCGTTTGACTGGGCTCCTGGCCTCAGGGCCAAACCTGGAATCGGAACTCCGAGCCCGGGTTCTGGGGGAAGCCGCTTAAGTCAGCCGGCGGCTCCGTTGAGATCGTCATGGCCATGTCCGCCGACCGGAGCGGGTTCGCTCATCTCCCAGGCAGGGGCATCGGCCAACAGGGCCTCGTCGCGCAGGTCGATCGCCACATGATTGTTGATGTCGATGACGTTGGGGTTCCAGTCGCCCAGCGCCACCGACATCAGGCTGGTTCGGAGGGCGGCGGTGTCACCGAGTCGAGCGAGACGGATGAGGTTGCTCATCTTGTCCATCAGCGTCACCGGGGCTGGATAGCCCTGGTCGGCGATGCTGATCCTCGGGTGGTTGCTCGGGATAAGGGGGACCGTGGAAAGCATTTCATGGAGCCGCTCGCCGGGTCTGCTCCCAGTGAAGGTGACCTCGATGTCGCGCCCGGGAACGAGGCCCGCCATCCTGATCAAGCGGTGGGCGAGGTCGACGATCTTGACAGGTTCGCCCATATCGAGAACAAGCACCTGGCCGGCGTCGGCGATGGCCGATGCCTGCAGAACCAACTCCACTGCCTCCCGGATCGTCATGAAATAGCGCGTCATCTCCTTGTCGGTCACCTTGACTGGCCCGCCACGGTTGATTTGCTCGACGAAGGTAGGAACCACGCTCCCTCGGCTGCCGAGGACGTTGCCGAATCGAACGGCGGAAAAATGGACCCCGTTTCGAGCGGAGGCCTCCGATTGCACAAGCATCTCTGCGATTCGCTTGGACGCCCCCATCACCCCCACGGGATTGGCGGCCTTATCGGTTGAGATCAGGACAAACCGGTCCACGTCGGAGCGCTTGACCGCTTCGATGAGAATCATGGTCCCGAGGACATTGGTTTTGACGGCCTCTTCGGGACTCCGCTCCAGGATCGGCACATGCTTGTGAGCAGCCGCGTGGAAGACGATCTGGGGCCGGCAGCGCGCCAAGACCCGCATCAGGCGGGTCTGGTCACGGATATCGCACAACACGGTCTCGATCTCGACATCGAGGCCTTCCCAGCCCATCTCCGCCTGGTGGAGGTGGGTTTCATCGTGATCGAGGGCAATCACCCGTTCCGGGCCGAACGTGGCGATCTGGCGGACGAGCTCGGAGCCGATTGACCCGCCGGCGCCGGTGACCATGATGCATGCTCCCGAGAGGAGCTTGGCGACCGGCTCGAGATCGGTGTAGACGGACGCCCGCTCCAGCAAGTCGTCCGGCTGGAGGTCGCGGACATCCTGCACCGCTCCATTGCTCGCCAGCACCGAGTCGATGTCGGGGATGATGCGCAGTCGAACGTCAACCGATAGGCAGAGGTCGATCAGCCTCCTAACAATGGGCGAACCGTTCTCGGTGGCGACGATTACCTCATTTATCTGGCGGGCGCGGACAAGTTCGGGCACCGCGTCGATCGGTCCCAGCACGGGCCGGTCGGCGAGTCGCTTACCGGGCGCCGCCGGCGTCGCCCCGACAAAGCCAATGAGCTGCACGCCCGCGACGGTGGCCAAGTGACGGGCGAGATAAACCGCAGGCTTGCCGGTTCCGACGATTAGGACTCGCGAGCCCCCCTCGCCTTGGCTATCGGTGCGATGAAAGCTGAAGAGCCTTGTTCGAAAACGCACCGCACCCATCAATGCCACGGTTAACAGCACTCCCAACGCCAAAGATCCGATTGGGATTGGCCCCGGGCGATCACTGAAGGCGCGAAAAATCAGGAGCCCGCCAAAGAGCACCGCCCCCGCCGAGAGATTGGCCAGGATGATCTTGACCGCTTCAGCAATGCTCGCGAATTGCCATACGTGGCCATAGGCGCCAAGGGCGATGTTGGCGATGATGTGGGTCGCGACGATGACGGGAAGGACAAGTTCGAAACCTTCCCACCAATGCGGGGGAACTCCATCGGGAAGCTCGGCGAAGCGCAGCATGAGGGCCAATCCGTAGGCCACGGTCACAAGAAGGGCGTCAACGGCGGCGAAGGAGACGTCGGCTCGCAGCGAGGCCAGGCGACGTGCTAGCCGCAGGCCCACGTTACGTTTGTTGTCCACGCCCGCCTCTAATGAATACAGGGGTATCCCCACTCCCTAATTGCCCAACCGGCAGGTTAGCTTCTCACAGGGCCACCGACTACAAGAATTTCTCGCAATTCGACCTATTTCCGAGGTTTCTCTCTGATCGACGCATTTCCCCCCGAGTTGGCGGCGGGGCTGGCAGCAGGAGCGCTTGGACTGCTGATGTCCTACCTCTTGCCAAGGCTTGATTGGGGCTTTTTTTGGATTGCCGCGTCACTTGCTGCCCTTTATCTGACGAGGCCTCGGGCGCTCGGGCAGCTGTTCCCGTCGAAGCTGGAATGGACGCTCCTGGTGGTGGTGGTCCTCGCCGTGACCACCGGAGCGCTGTTCTCCGACGGCAGGAAGGAGAACCCTTGGTTGTTCTTCATTTCGATCGGCGGCGCGTGGGCGACGGTTCCCGACACTGAGGCGATCAGCGCTTTGATGGGAGCCGCTTTTCCGTTGGCGATCGCCTCCTATCCGCTCTCCAAGTTGACGAACAACTGGGTTGGCGGAGCATTGGCAGGGCTTCTTGGTGCCCTGGTGATCGTCTCCGGAGCAGGCGGGCGGGCGGGAGCGGTAGTGGGTGCTGCCGGGGCGATTGCAGTTGCCGCCCTCCCTGGCGAGGGCAGCCGCCGTTTGGTCCGTCACCTGATCCTGGTTGCGTGGTGGGCCCGAGTGGCGGGACGGTTTTCGTCAGGCGCCGCCGCGGTGGCGATGGGTGTCGGCTTCACCTTGGTGGTGCTGGGTTGTGAGCTCTTCTGGAGGCGCTATCGCGAGCGAGCGAGTTCCTGATGCATCAGTGAGATGATCCTTTGGCGATCGGGGGGTTGAAGCGTTGAGCCGCTCGGCAGACAAATGCCGTGATTGAACAGCTCCTCGGAGACGTTGCCACCAATGACAGGCGAGTCTCGATACAAGGGTTGACAGTGCATCGGCTTCCACACCGGTCGTGCCTCGATGTTCTCACTTTCGAGGAGTTCCATCATCGCGTTGCGGTCTCTCCCCGAGTGGATCGGATCGATAGTCAGTGCTGTCAGCCAGAAGGTCGACCGGCCGCCCTCGATCTCGGGCATGAAGCGAACTCCGGGAAGGCCGGAAAGGGCCCGGCGATAGGCCTCGTTATGACCTCGCCGGATGTCCACTCGCCGTTCCAAATCCCTGAGCTGAGATCTCCCCAACGCCGCCAGCAAGTTGCTCAGTCGATAGTTGTACCCCAACTCGGAATGCTCGTAATGGGGGAACGGGTCGCGAGCCTGAGTGGCAAGAAAGCGAGCCTTGTCGGCCCAGTCGGAGCGATCGGTCACCAGCGCCCCGCCGCCGCTCGTGGTGATGATCTTGTTGCCATTGAATGACAGGACTGCGGCCTCGCCGAAGCTGCCCGCACGTTGGCCGTCGAGCTCGGCACCGAGAGCTTCGGCAGCATCGCTCAGTAGGAGCGCTCCGTGTTCTTGGCAGGCAGCAGCAATCGGTCGGTAATTGGCGCACTGGCCATAGAGATCGACGGCTACGACCGCCTTGTAGGGCTCGCCCTCTCTTGCTGCTCGGTCGAGCTCGGCGGCGACAAGGTCAGGGTCGAGGTTCCAGGTTGCGTAATCGCTATCCACGAAGACCGGCTCGGCTCCGACGTAACGGACCGCGTTCGCGGTGGCGGCGAAGGTAAGGGTCGAAACGAGCACGCGATCTCCAGGCCCGACTCCACCGACAATTAGGGCGAGGTGCAGCGCCGCAGTGCCGCTTGAGAGGGCGACGGCTCGACCCCGGCCAGTGGCTGCGGCCAGCTCCTCCTCGAAGGCAGCGATCTCGGGGCCGACCGGGGCGATCCAACCTTCAAGAAACGCGGCATTCATCTGCTGGCGGTCGGCGTCGCTGGCATCGGGAGGGGAGAGATAGATTCTGGTCAAGGGGCAAGCAGGCTACGACAAACCCGGCCACCTCAAGCTCGGCACCTCAGGCCCGGCCGCCTCAAGCCCACCTCAAGATTGGGCGCCGCGAGCCCGATCTTTATCAGGAGTTGGGTTACTCGATCACTTCCGCTCCTTCGACTCAGTGTTCGGGGCGCGCGATACAGCGACGGGGCCTCGGTAACGTCCGTTTCCGTGCGAATCTTGAGACAGCCCGGTGAGAAGCTATACCCCCCGGCATCAGACGGAAAGGCTGTCTGATTACACAGAAGTTGGTTCGAAGCTGGAGACGGAGATGACCGCAACACTTGTCGAACCCGCCGGTCCCGAAGCCGCGGCGCCGGAACCTCAGCGAGGACCCTCGATCGGCGACGTGGCTCGCATGGGGAGCAAGTTGGTGTTTGCCACCGCTGATCTCTTCCTCGGTCGATGGCCCGGTCCGCGTTTGTTGATCTATCACCAGATCGGGACCTATCGCCGCCGCCAGATGGAGGTGGGTCGGACGGTATTCGAAGCCCAGCTTTCGTGGCTGCAATCCCACGGCCGGGTTGTGCGGCTCGAGGAGGCGTTGCAGAGCCGGGGGACGCCCAGGGCGGCTTCGGATTTTGTCCTCACCTTTGACGATGGCTACGCCGACCTCTTCGAGGTCGCCTTTCCGCTCCTCGTGCGCGACAACCTGCCTTTTGTCCTGTATCTGGCAACCAGCCACGTCGAAAGTGGAGAGCCAATGTCCCCTGGGGCAACGCCGCTTACATGGGATGAGATCGGCACGATGAACGAGTCGGGTCTCATGAGCCTGGGCGCCCATACTCACCAGCATCTAGATCTTCGCCGGGCAAGCCTCCACAAGGTTGAGGAGGACTTGGGGCTGTCAGACGAGCTCATCTCCCGCAGGGTTGGCGTCAATCCCCGGCATTTCGCGTATCCGTGGGGCTATTGGTCCCCCATCGCGGACACCGTTGTCCGCAGTCGTTACGACTCGGCCGCGCTTGGGGGTGGGCCACCCATCACCACCGACACGGATCCCTACCTGCTGCATCGCCTGCCGGTGCAGCGCAGCGACGGCATGCTCTTTTTCAAACGCAAAGCAAAGCGGGGGATGCGACTCGAGGAGTCAACCCGGCGCTGGCTCAGGGGATACCACTCAGCCTGACGAGGCCATGGGTCGCTCCGCTTCGGGCGGAGTGTTGTCCCGTATCCAGCGCTCGGTGGTTTCGACCGTTGCCAGCTCCGAGTTCCACAGCGCCGCCCGCTCCGGGTGGTAGCGCGAGCCAATTGGGATCGAAAACAGGGTTTGGTCATCGTAGGCCCGCTCTCGTTTCAAGAGCTTGCGGAACGCCACCATCGCCTCATCGCGATTCTTGTGAAGGTCGTCCTCATAGATCCGACCCGAGAACACATCGATCATCGGTTCCCGGTATTTGTCGTGAACCATCACCGCAAAAGCCAGGGGGTTCTCCCAAAAGGTGTCGATCATGTCTTCGAGGACGTCGATGCCCTTCTCGGCAGTGATCATGTAATCGCGGAAAGGATTCGCTCCGTTTCCGGGGAGCTTGCCTGCCAGGTAGTCCAAAGTTGCTTCGGCTGCCATCTCCGATTCCTTCAGGGCAACAAACAGCCCGAAGGAGAAGATGGGATCCACGAAGCGGTGGGCATCCCCGATGCATATGTAACCCTTGCCCGCGAATCCCGCCACCTGGAAGGAATAGTTGGGGATGACATGCACTTCCTCGACGAGCTCGGCGTCCTCCGCCCTCCGGGCGAGGCCCGGGTTGAGCTCGCGGAGCTCCCGGACGTAGAAATCGTGGCGTGATTCCTTTTTGTTTCGAAAGTACTCGGCCGGTACCACGATTCCCACACTCGTCACCTCGGCATCAATGGGGATGCCCCACGCCCAGTGGTACTTCTTCGTATAGAAGATGTGGGTGTTGGTCGACTTGACACGCGGCTCATCGGTGTTCTCGTCCCGGGAAAAGTTCTTGATGTGCGAAAAGATCGCGATCTGCTTGTCGTAAGCGCCGAGATACTTCGGCCCGGTTGCCTTGCGGTTGGCCAAGAAGGACGCCTGCCCGGTGCAGTCCAGGGTCAGTTTCGCCTCGATCTGGAGGGTTTCACCGTCGGGCCGTTCGACGTCGACTCCCGTAATCGCACCATCCTCGACGAAGGGAACCGTAGCCTTGCCGCTTACCAGCTCCGCCCCGCGCTCTTGGGCGGTGTCGAGCAGCATCTTGTCAAAGGTGGCCCGTCTGACCTGCCAGGTCGGGTTGAAGTCGGCCGACAGATCGGGATTACGGCGCATCATCGGCAGCCACCAGTCCGGGTTGCCGCGGGTGCCGGATACCACCACCCCATGCTTGACCGGGTGCCCTTCACGGATCATGTCGTCGGTGAATCCGAGTCCGCGGACCAGGTTGCCGCACTCGCCCGTCATCGATTCACCGATGTGGAACCGGGGAAACTGCTCTCGTTCCACGATCACCGGGGTGAGGCCCTGTTTGAGGAGGCGAAGAGAAACCCCGGTGCCGGCCGGACCACCGCCAATCACCACTACGTCGGTCTTGATCTTTTTCGTCATTTTCCCCACTCCTTAGGATCGCTTGCTCGAACCGCTTGGCGGTCGATTTTGCCGGTGCTGGTCTTAGGAAGCCCCGTGGCGATCATAAACGTCTCCGGAATCATGTACCGGGGGACTTTGCCCGCACACCAACTGATCAGCCTGCTCGCCTCCTGCTCACCGGTGAGGACCACGAAGGCCTCGATCCGGTTCGAGATCACCTCGTCAGGGATCGCCACGACGACGCATTCGACGACGTCGGGATGGGCGTTGAGCGCGGTTTCAATTTCGCCTAGCTCAATGCGATAGCCCCGGCTCTTGATCTGATGATCGCGCCGGCCCCGGAAGCGGTAGTTCCCGTCGGGCTCCTCAACCACCAGGTCGCCGGTCTTGTACAGCTTGGAACCCGGGTGCTCCGGGTCGTCAACCAACTTGGCCGCCGTCTTGGCCGGGTCGCCCCAGTAACCGGCCATAACGGTCGGGCCGCGGACCAGCAACTCGCCCTCGGCGCCTGCGGCCGTGGACTTCCCGTCTCCGTCCACAACCACGGTCTCGACTCCGGTGATCGCTTTTCCGATCGGGATGTCGGGCCCGCTGGGATCGGGCACGGTGTCAACCGGATAGGCGGTGCAGACGTTGGTCTCGGTTGGCCCATACCAGTTGTGGAACGACGCATGCGGCAGCTTCTTCATCAACTGAGTCAGGAACTTGCTGGGGAAGACCTCGCCCGCAAAGACCACGGCTCGCAGGCTCGGCAGGTCGCCGTCCGCCAGACCGCCATGCTGAACCAAGAACGACAGGATCGACGGCACCGAGTACCAGATGCTGATCTCGTTCTCGCGGATGAAGCGGGCGATCTCGACCGGGAAAACGGAGGTCGCGGTCGGGACCAGGGCAACCGCCGCCCCGCTCCCCGAGGCAGCGAAAAGATCGAAGATCGACAGGTCGAAATGGAATGGGGCGTGGCTCGAAAGGCGATCCTCGGGCCTGACTCCGAGCTCGGCGATCCCCCAACGCACGAAGGCGAGCCCGTTGAGATGGCTGAGCATCACTCCCTTGGGCTCGCCGGTCGAGCCTGAGGTGTAAAGGATGTAGGCGAGGTCCTTCTCGTCGCCTTCGAGGTTCAGACGGCTGGAATCCTCGCTCGAGGCAAAGTGGAGAACGTCGACGCCAGGAATCGTGCCCGGGGTGGCCTCCCCAGCCATGTTGACGATCACTCGGAGCGGGGCGCCCAGCTTGGCCAGCTCAACGGCTTGCTTGGCCTGTTTGCCGGAGGAGATCAGCACCTCGATTCCGCAGTCCGACGCGATATAGGCGACCCGAGCGACTGGGGCTCGGGCGTCGAGGGGGACGTAGACCCCACCGGCCTTGAGGACGCCGTAGATGCCCATGACCGACTCCAACGATTTGTCGAGGAAGATCCCCACCCGATCGCCCGCCTCCACCCCGTTGGACCTGAGCATCTGCGCGACTCGGTTGGCTCCCGAATCCAACTCCCGGTAGGTGACCGAGCGCTCGCGATCGACTACCGCCGTTCGCTCCGGGTGCTGGTCGGCTGAGTTTTCGAGGAGAAGATGGAGCCGATCGGTCATAGCCCGAGGTGGCGGGCGATGAGATTGCGTTGGATGTCAGAGGTTCCCGAGTAGATCTCGCCTCCGATGGCATCCCGGAGGTCGCGCTCGATGCCTGCCTCGGCCATGAAGCCGAAGCCTCCGTGGGTTCTGATGGTGTCGAGACTCGACTGGACGAAGCTCTCGCTGATGAAGAGCTTCACCATTGCCGACTCCAAAGGCGTGGTCGACTTCTTCTCGCCCATGGCCCATCCCAGGTGATAGACCAGCAACCGAGCCGCTTCCAGCCGCACCTTCATATCGGCGAGTCGATGGGATACCGCCTGGAACTTGCCAATGGGCTGGCCGAACTGCTTTCGGTCCCGGGCGTAGGCAACCGAGGCTTCGAGCTGGCGCTGCATGGACCCCACCGCCGCTGCCAGGATGATGCCCCTCTCCCATTCCATGGAGTGGTTGAAGATGGCCATCCCCGCTCCGAGGCGTCCGAGCAGGCAGGAGGCCGGGACCCGGCAGTCATTGAAGGTGATCTCGCTCATTGGCGACGTGCGCAGACCCATTTTGTGGAACGGAGCCCCGACGCTGATCCCGGGAGTCGAGCTGTCGATGAGGTAGGCCGAGATTCCGAACGCACCTTTGGAGCGGTCAGCGGTGGCGAAAACCACGAAGACGTTTGCCACCGGGGCGTTGGTTATGAAGGTCTTGGAGCCGTTGAGGACGAATTCGTCGCCGTCCTGGCGGGCGGTAGTGCTCAGACTGAACGCGTCGGACCCCGACCCGGGCTCTGACATGCCCTGAATGCCGATGATGCTTCCATCACTGAGGCCAGGGAGGTAGCGACGCTTTTGCGCTTCGGTGCCAAAGCGGGCAATCGGCACCTCACACGACCACATCTGGGCGTTGAGGGAAAAGATCAGCCCGTTGTCTCGACAGCCATACCCGAGGGCCTCCATGCCAATCACGATCGTCAACGGGTCGGCCCCCTGGCCGCCGTACTCCACCGGGATGGGAAGTCCCTGGATGCCGAACTCGGCGCACTTCTTCCACGCTTCGTGGCTGAACTGATGGGCTGCATCGCGCTCGGCCACGCCCTCATTGAGCTGGCGGCCTGCAAATTCGACCACGGCGGCGCGAAAGGCCTCCTGCTCGTCACTCAGATTGAAGTCCACTCGGGCCTTTTAGATCCGCTCGCGTTCCCGACGCGGCTCGTGCTTGAGAAGCCCAGGGTGAAGCGCCAACCTGATCGGTTCCAAGAACCCGCGATGTGGTTTTTCAGAACGAACACAGCGTTACCCCTGTCTCCCACTCCATCGGCAAAGATTAACTCGCCACCCTGGTCGCGGCCAAGGGGTACTAAGTCCTAGATTCGGTGCTGGGTCGGAGGGCTAGCGCCGGTCCGGAGCCAGCACCGCGGTCGGCATCCAAGTGTTCTGGGCCGTCTAAGCCTCGACCCGCTAGCCTTTCGCCATCCGTCCGGCACGCTAGAAAAGGCGATCCGATTGCCCCCCGAGCACAACACTGAATCTGCCGCCCCCATCTTCATCGTTGGATGTGGGCGCTCGGGGACGACCATGCTGCGGCTGATGCTGGATTCGCATCCCGACCTCGCTATTCCTGGCGAATCACATTTCATTGTGAATAAGTATCGCCGCCAGCAGCGCTATTCCGTCGATGGGCGGTTTGACAGCGACGTGCTCTTGAAGCAGATAACTGCGTCCTCGCATTTCAAGAGGTGGGAGATTCCGGCGGACCTGGTATTCGAACGGGCCGGCGGAGCCAAGCTCCTCGGGTTCGCCGACACGATTGCCCACCTTTTCAAGGTCTATGCCCTGGTGCATGGCAAGACTCGCTGGGGCGACAAGACTCCTGTGTATGTCAGGTCAATAAACCTCCTTGCGGAGTTGTTCCCAACGGCCTTGTTCGTGCACATCATTCGCGACGGGCACAATGTGGCCATGTCATATCTGAGCGTGCCGTGGGGGCCGCGCTCCATCTGGGAGGTGGCGCGCAAGTGGAAGGTCGACGTTGGCGCAGGGATCAAGGCTGGTCGACGTCTCGGACCATCGCGTTACATGGAGCTCCGGTATGAGGACTTGGTCTCCGATCCCGAGGTTGAGCTCAAAGGCATTTGTCATTTCGCCGGGCTTGAGTTCATCCCATCGATGCTCGATTTTTACCAGGACGCGGCCGGGCGCCTGCAAACCCCCTATGAAGACTTTCATCAGTCGGCGACGAGAGCCCCCGAGCGCGGCATGAGAGACTGGACGACGCAGATGAGCGATGCCGACGTCCTTGCTTTCGAGGCGGTGGCGGGGAGGTTGCTCTCCGAATTGGGCTACAGCCGAAGGTTTGAATCGATACCCATAGCGAAGCTGACCATGGCCAAAGCGCAGGAGGTCAAGCTTTCGACCCAGGTGGCCGGGAGCAGATTCTGGCGCGCGCTGCAGGTCAGTCGGGCCGCCAGCCAATCCCCCCTGGAGTAGCCCGTCCATGAGCTCGAGTCCCAAGGTGTTTTGCATCGGGTTCCATAAGACCGGCACGACCAGCCTGGCGCTGGCTTTGCGCCAACTCGGGTACTCGGTCACCGGGCCCAACGGCGTGAATGATCCGAACATCGCCGAGAACGTTCATCAGATGGCACACGCCCTGGTGGAGAAATATGACGCCTTCCAGGACAATCCTTGGCCTCTCCTTTACAAGGACCTCGACGCCCGGTACCCACACAGCAAATTTGTCCTGACCGTGCGCCCCACGGACGCTTGGATCCGAAGCCAGGTGCGGCACTTCGGCACCGACGAGACCCCGATGAGAAAGTGGATCTACGGCGTCGGCGCACCCGAGGGGAACGAATCTCGCTACGTCGAGCGATACGAGACTCATAACCGGGAGGTCCTCTCCCACTTCAAGGACCGGCCCAATGACCTGCTCGTGATAGATCTGGGCGCCGGCTACAGCTGGGAGAAGCTTTGCGCCTTTCTCGAGAAGCCAATCCCGGCGGAACCGTTTCCTCATGCCAACAAGTCGGAGGATCGCGAGAAGCGGAACCGATTGGGCCGCCGTCTCCTGCACCGGCTCGCGAAAATCGGGCGCAACTAGGCTCCGGTCAACCCCCAGAAAGAATCTGCGCCCTGCCAATGGCAGGGCGCAGATTCTTGGTCGAAACGCCAGGGCTACATATCTGAGCTCATCACCACGTTGGACGAGATGCTCTCGTAGTAGACCACGATCACCGGATTCCCAAATTCGTAAGCAACCACCGTTATCTGTCCGGAGCTTGACTCCGTCTGTTGGAAGGTGATGCCCGGGCCGGCAAACAGGGTCTTGTAGTTCCTCACCTCCAGCAGTTGGCCGGATGGGGTCGAGTAATTGATGGTGGGGCGCTGGTCTGGTCCGGTATACGGCTGGTAGGCGACGTCTGGCTCCGGGCACTGACCGAGCTCTTGCGGGGCGCCGGGCGGAGCGAGGGTGCCGTCGTAATACCTTGCGCCTTCCTCCATCTTTGAGTCATTTACCATGCCATAGTCCGCGGCTCCTTCAACCCGCATGAAGGTAACGCGACCCACCGGCACTCCGTCCAAGGTCAGGAACCCGTAGAGGCAGCGGTAGCCGGAGCGGTCGCCGTCGGTCCAACTGGTGACCAGCCCGTACGGCAGCGAGCGCATGTACTTGGCGTCCCACCAGAAACGGTTCGGCCCGTTCTCAGTCACGCCTCTCAACATGACGGTCCAGCTCTCACCGGACGCCGGGGGAGGAAGAGAGGTGCTGGTGGTCGGCGGCGCGGTCGTTGTTGTGGTTGTTTCCGCTGGCCGCGTAGTTGTTGTCGTCGCCGGTGGTGCGGTGGTAGTCGTCGTGACCACTGTCGTCGTGCTTGCTGTGGTCGTCGTCCGCAAAGTCGTTGTGGTCGGTGGAAGCGTCGTCTCCGGCACGGTGTTGGGCGGAGGTTGATTCCTGGGTCTGGTCGTTGTTGTCGGTTGAGGTCGATCGCGATTTCGTCTGCGGAGATCGATCCTCTTCGTGTCGAGCTGCTCAACTCTGGCGCCGGCAACCGTGACGCCCACTGATTGTTGCTCCTTCGTTTGAGCAAGAGATCCCCCAACGCCGGCGACTCCCATGATCATCAGTGAAACGACAACTAGTGCGCCAGCTGCGCGTATTGCGTTCATATATTTCTCCCTCCTCCGTACCACTCCACTTGCGCTCTCCCGAGCCCGGAGTTCCCTTTCGGCACCCTAGAGGAGACCCTTAATAGTTCTCAAGTCCTATGGAAAATGTTGGCAAGTCTTGCCTAGGAAGATTGGTACCGGATAAGAGCGTCCTCGCCGCTAACGACGTAATTGTCGCCTGGCGAGTTTCCCCAACCTCATGGTCGCGTAGTGAGCCATATGACCTGGCCCGCAGCGCAGTCCGCCTACTAGCCGAAAGCGCGGTGCAAGAACGCTGCCATCTGGCCACGGGTCACAAACTCGGTGGGACAGAAACGAGCGTTGGGTGGTGGGGCGCAGCCGAAGGTGATGCCGGCGGCGGCGATCCTGTCGATATCTGTCTCGAACACCGACCCGTGGTCATCGGTGAAGAGGTCGCCTCCACCGTCGTTCATGAGGTTGAGCGCCCGGGAGAGGAACGCAGCCATCTCGCCCCGGGTGACAAGCCCCTCCGGACAGAAGAGCGCGTTCGGAGGTGGTTGGCAACCGGTGGTGATGCCGGCGGTGGCGATCTTGTCGATGTCGTTCTCGAAGATCGAGTTGTCGTCGTCGGTGAAGAGGTCCCCGCCGCCGTTGTTGACGAGGTTCAGCGCCCGAGAGAGGAACGCGGCCATCTCGCCGCGGGTGACCAGGCCCTCGGGACAAAACAGCGCATTGGGAGCTGGCTTGCATCCGTTGGTGATGCCCTGGTCGGCGAGCCAGATGATGTCGGCCGCAAACGGCGAGAAGGCGATGTCAACAAAGCCGGTTGTGATGGGTCCGCTGCCGCAGGCAACTCCAGCGGCCAAGAACCAGGGACAGGCCGTCGGGGCCGAGGTGAAGTGGGCGAGGAGCATGGCGGCGTTCTTGGCCTCGCCGCTCGTCGACGGATGGATGCCGTCATCCTCATAGTCGGCACAGAGCCACTCCAGGCCGTCGGCGCGCCCTGCCTGTCCTCCCGGCGCTTCGTCGGGGCCAAGGCCGTTTGCCCACACGTACGGACCCCAGGCGAGCCACGGCGCCACCACCGGACCGGTCCCAGCGTTTGCATTGAGATTGCCAGCGCCTTCGATCTGATCCTCGATGGTCCACTTGACGCCGAAGCCCTCTTCGAAAGCGATCGGCTCGATATCGGGATGGTCGACTCCATAGCCCGTGTAGTAGAGGCTCGTGAGATACGCGAGTCGCACATTCGGAAACTGCGATTTCAAGTTGCGGAGCACGATCTCGAGCTTGTCGCGATAGCTCCATTGTTCCGTCGGGAATGACAGCGGGAACGGATTGCGGTCAGGGAGCAAGACCCAGGCAACTTGGACCTGCGCAAGTGTGGCGCCGGCGGTGCCAACTCGGCTCTCGACCTCGGCCCAGGTTGGAGCGGCGGGGTCCAACCAAAAGTCGATCGGCTCGCCACCGATGCCGCCGTTGACCAGGACGACGGAGGGCGAGACTCGCGAGTCGCCCGAGGCCAAGGAGACGAATGCACCGAAGTCCTGGGCCGTGTTGGAGACTCCAATGGACACGAGGGCAATCTGGCCGGCGGGATCGGGATTCCCGGCCGCGTCGAGAGGTTGCACCTGGCTCGCCAGGCCGAGCCCCAAAGCCGCATGGCCAGCCGGGATCGAGTTGGAACCGCCCGGGTAGAGCCCTCCTTGCAGCCCTTGGTACGAGCCGACGCCGAGGTCCGGAAGAGCCGTAAGCCCCGAGATGTAGCCGTTGGAGCAGATTGCGGCTTGGGCGGTGTCGGCCGGGACGGTCCAGCTGACCAGCCCGACCACGAGGGCCAGGAGCGTCGACGGGATACGCGAGAACCTCACTCGTTCACTCTAAAGGGTCGAAATGGGTCGGAAACCTCGTGGACACAGAAGGGGCCGCTGGTAGAGTTCCGGTCTTAGCAAACTGCTGGTGGGGTGGGAAAACTAGGTTCGTGCAACTGATCCGATGGGGTCATTTATACGAGCTGCCGGGGTTTCGATTCATTCGTTTCCCGGGTCGTTGTTTAACCTCCCGCCTCGATTTCAGACAAGGAGGGTGACCGAGTGGCATCAATAGAGGATCAGATCAGAGAGCACATAATCTCTGAGTTCAATGCGAGCACCGACATTTCCGATGAGACTCGACTGATTGACACCGAGGTCATCGACTCGCTTGGCATCTTTCTTCTGGTCAACTTCCTTCAAGAGCGTTTTGGAGTCGAAGTCGACCCCGAGGAGGTGACACTCGACAACTTCGAGTCCGTTTCGGCCATGGCTGAGCTCGTCTCCGGCAAGCGCCTCGCCTCGTGACAACTCGATTGGGGGGACAACCCCAATTGCGGGTGTTGGCGGTCGGCGATGCCGAATTGATTGACTTGTTGGCGTCCCAGCAGGATGGCGGCACCAAGCTGACGAAGGGCCTGGCCGAGAAGGTGGCTGACGATTTCGACGGCAAGTACAAGGTCGAGCTCGAATTTCGGCCGGGGGCGAGTGCTGCCGAGTTGATCGACGATCTTGCCGGCTTGCAGGCTGATCCTCCCGATGTTGTCATCCTCTCGCTGCTGCCCGACATCGTTGGCGAAGGCCGGCTAGACGTGGAGTCGTTTCGAGCATCGTTGCGAGCCTTGTGCGCCTTCCTCAAAGAGGCAGGTTCGTATGTTTTGATCGCCAACGTGTCGACGTTCGACCGGGCGGACACCATGACCAACTACTTCGGATCGTCGGGCGACTCGCCGAGCCTGCGCGCTCACAAGGTGGCGTCGACCATTCTCGACCTTTCGAACGAGCTGGGCATCTCGGTCATCGATTCCGATCGTCTGCTCGCTGAGATCGGCGCCCACGGACATGTGGAAGGCTTCGGCCGCTACTCGGTTGAAGCCTCCGGGGTGATTCGCGACGAGATCTATCGGATCATGGCGGACTACGGCTTTTTCGAAGAGCGGCCACTTTTGGCCCAGGCCGGGGCGAAGCAGCGATGATCCTCCAATTGCGGGTGCCTCACATGGAGACCTTCGCCCGTGAGGCCCGGGTTGTCGATTGGCACATCGGCGTGGGGGACGCGGTGGAGTTTGGAGATCGCATCTGTGATATCTCGGTGAGCTCCTGGATGGCGCTGCGCAAAACCAAAAGGGCTCGCAAGCTGGTTCGTTTCGATCCCAAGGCGAAGACCCGCAATCAGTTCGAAGTCCGCCAAGGCGAGGACATACTCGTCATGAGGATTGTCGCCTCCGAAAGCGGATATCTCCGCGAGATCATCGCCCCTTTGGGTCACACGGTGGTTGTCGAAGACTTGATGGCCTGGTTCAGCACCGAGCCCGAGGAATCACTGCCGGCGAATCCATCCGACGCCCCCAATCTGCAAGTGGTGGCGACCTCCTTAGATGTAAAGGAAGAAACAGGATGACCGTGGTTGAAAAGGCCTTGAAAGCCGGGGTCAAGGTTGTCCGGAGGGTGGTCGGCTCGAACGGGAAGCTCGAGCGACTCGTACGCGACAAATACCTGCACCGCCAGCGCGTCAAGGTCACCAAGGAAAGCGGTCCTGGCTGGGTGCAGCAAAGCGGTGGGAACTTCGTAGTGATGAAATCGACCAAGGACGACGGTTCCCGGACCGGGATCGTGCTCCGCGGCGGCTGCGACTTGCCCTCGATCTTCGTGTCGGCGCCGATGCTCCGCCATCACTTGAAAGGCACCTTGGCGATCTATAAGGATCAATACGGGGGCCAGGCCGGGGCCAGCAGCACCCGCCAAATGCTCCAGACGCTCGACGGCATCCCCGCCGAGCACCTTGATGAAGCCCGTCGGCGGCTCAAGCTTGGCTCCCGGGTGTTCGAGCCGCATATCTTCGAACCGGCTCCGTTTTCGATCCATCGGATGCCTGAGCTCGGTAGCTTTCCAAAGGACGTGATCGTGCTGTCCAATGGTTCGGACCTCACGAGGACCCTCCATCGCCACAAGGAGCACGGCTACCTGGTCGATATTGGCGGATGGTGGCTTTTTCAGTCGTTAGAGAAGGCCATCCAGGACACCGACACGCTCAACTGGTTCAAGAAGAACTTCGAGAGCGTCGGCAGGATCAGCGTTGAGGACTTCTACACGAACATGGGCAGGCTCATCACGACCCTTCGCGACCGCACCAAGGCCCATGTCGTCGTCCTCAACTCACTCGTCATCGACCCGTCGAAACCGGTTCATAACTATCAGTTGCTGAACAACACCCACAGCCGCCGGCGGCGTGAATTCCACCTCGCCCTAGCCGAGCTCTCACGGAACTTGGACTTTCACGTCATTGACGTGGACCGGGCGTTGAAGCATGTGGGCGTTCGCGAGCAGGTCGACTTCGTTCACTTCCCCGTCGAGGGGATGATGCCGATCGCCGAGCAGGCCTACCGAATCTTCCGGGAGTTGGAAGTCGTCTGATGGACGGGGTTAAGGGCGCGACCTGCGCCCTCATCCTCTCCGACAAATCGTCCGGGTCGAGCATCCTGCAGACCGAGCTGCTCAAACATCCCTCGGTGCGCGCCCTGGCCAAAACACCCCACCAGGAGGGAGAAACCCTCTTCTGGAACAAAGCGGTCGCGTTGTTGGGCCTTCGCCAAGAGCAGATTGCCCACTCGCACGTCCTGCCAATGGCGGCTTCGACCGCCCGACGAGCGCTCGAGTCGCTCGTTACCGACAACGCCCCCGGCTTTATGGTGCCTGCCGACGATCGAGCCCTGGTTTTCGAGGGCTGGCGAGCGCTCGCCACGGCCCACGGACCGGTCTTCTTGGAAAAGTCCCCTCACCACCTGCACTATCGGGCCGCGCTCTCGCTGATCCTTGAAGCAGAGAATCAACAGCCCGTTCTGGCGTTTCGCTTCATCGGCCTCGTTCGCGACCCCATGGACACGATCTACTCGATGTGGAACCGCTGGCGGGTGCCGCCCGAGAGGAGCCAGCACGACTGGGTGCGGGCGTATCAGAACCTGCTCTGGCTGCAGGAACAGGTGGGCGAGAGGATGTTGCTCGTTCGGTATGAGGATCTGATTTCCGAGCCCGCCCACCTGCAAGAAATCTGCACCTTGGTCGGTATCGAGGTGGTGGCAGGCATGGGCTCTAGCTTCTCGCCGGCTTCGGTTCGAGCATGGCGCAAGGACAAGAGATTCGGATTTCAACCCGCTTCCGAGGTCAAGGAACTCGCGCACGCCCTCGGTTACCCAATCGTCGAGCCCGCCGCGAGCCGATGGTGGCCCCTTCGGCGCGAATTCATCCTTGCGACCCGACGACTGCGCCAGCGGGGAGGACAATTTTCCCGCCGAAGGCGCCCTTCGGACCTCGCCGCGGAGCCCTAGTACTCGATGGTGTAGAGGTCGGGCACGAACGGCTCGATGATTTCGGCGGTGCCGGAGTCGTCGATGGCAAACGCTTGGTCGCCATCCTGAACCCGCATCAAGGTGCCTTCGGCCAGGCCCCCGTCGATCATCACGTCGGCTTGCCCGACTCCGCATTCCACAAAGTCATAAAACACGGCATCGACGCTCCTGCGCCCCTCCTCGACGAGGACCTTGGGCCCGGTGTGCTCCACGATCTGGCTGTTGAGAAAAAGGGTGTTGCTCTTCGGCTGGGCCGGGTGACGTCCGGTCAAGATCCCGACCGCGGTGACCCCGCCTCCGTCGAGGGTGAGGTTCTCGTAGGTCGCGCCGTTCGCCGAGAACCTGACGGAGGCCTCGCCACTCCCGTAGACCATGCCGTCGCGATAGATGAAGCTGTTGTTGTAGGCGCCATGGGAGATCCCATAAAGCCCGTTGTGGTAGACCACAAAGTCCGCCACGGTCGAGGCACGTTGGTTCTGCCACACCCAGAACCCGTTGGCTTCGTTGTTGTGCGAAAGGTTGTTTTCGAACGTCCAGTCCCCGACTCGAACCGACGCCGGCCAGCTGATGCCTCCCGTTTCCGGGCCGCCAAGAACGCCCACCGCCACAGAGTCCTTGATGACGTTGTTGTTTCCCCCGCCGAGGAAGAACCCGCTCAGGCGGTGAGGCTTGTTGTCGTCTCGGCGGACGAGTGCAGCCACACAGTGATCCCAGACGATTTCGTGGCTGGCCTCTCGCTCATCCCACCAGAAGGCATCTGCGGTGGTGTCGTAGGCAATGCAGTCCGTGAAGGTGATGCCTTCGGACATATGGGGCACAAAAGCATGCCGGCCGGACTGTTTGGCGACAACGCCCTCGACGACCGACCCACCGCTTCCCGGACCGGAGTGATGGAAATGCAGCGGGTAGCGGCCCAACACGTCGAAAATTCCCAGGTTGGTGAGAGACACATAGCGGATGGTTTGCGGTGAGGTTGAGTGGATGAAAATGTGGGCCCGGCCTTCGGGGCTTCCCTCGACTCTGAGATTGCGAGTCAGGTTGAGAAGCTCCGCCTTCCAGCCGTGTCCTACCTCGGCGGGCACCTTCCCGGCTACTGCGGCAGCTGTCGTCGTGATAAAGCCCCCGAAATCGCCGGACGCGGTGGGGGTGATCACGATTTCGTCATCGGGTTGCCAGCTTGATTGCTCGGGCTCGTACGACCAGGCAGTCTTGGCGACCCCGTTCAGCTCGAGCCGCCCACTTTCCATCACCCAGATTCCGACGTCGGTATCGAGAACGTCCATGCCGCCACCGACCACTTTGCTCTCGTCGATGTCGATGAACCGCACCGTATGAGTCACGTCTGCGGCCGGGTTGGAAGCCAAGGTTCCTAGCACCAAGACGTTGCCAGAAGTTTCCAGAGTGATGTCGCGTTCAGGGGCGAGAGTCAGAGTCGCTCCCGGCTCGATCACAATCCCCGGCACCCGCATCGACTGGTCAATGGTGATCGAACCCTCGACTCGCAGGATGTCCGTTCGCTCAGCGAAGGGCACTGTGGTGCTGGCGCCGTTCGCCGCGGCGGTGGTGGAGTGATGAGCGGCGGTTGTTTCCGCGCTCGGCGAGGTGGTGGTGCTCTCATCCGACGGTGTCGAGCAGGCTGTGGCAACCACAAATAGCCCAGCCCGCTTGAGAAATGCTCGTCTGTCCATCAATGGATCTCCTGCTGCCCCGACCCCTCCGGTGGAGGTGTCATCCCTTGCCCAAATCCTACTTCCATTCCTGCGTAAAGACCCCGGGCCAAGTTGATCATTTTGGGGCGCAGATTTACGCAAGAATGGATTTGTGAGGAGAGACCAGGCCGACAGCGTCCTCTTCGTTGTGGTGCCGGCGGCAATGGGTGGTTCCAACCGTTCTCTGGCCACCGTGCTCTCCGCCTTAGGCCCGCGGCTTCGTCGGGTGCTGGCTTCTCCGAAGGACGGCGCCTTTCTGGCTCATGTTCGCGAGCGAGGCCTTTGCGAGGAGCACCTTCCGCTTTCCTACGGCAGCCGCTGGCGCCGAATCGAGTCGTCTCTCCGGATCGCCCGCTGGGTTCTCCGACATCGTCGCCGGCTCCTGGCAATCCACGCCAATGCTTCTCGCGGCCTCAACCTGGCGGCTCTGGCCGGCTTCCTCTCAGGCGTCCCAATCACGGTTTGGGTTCACGATCCAGTGGCGACTCCCTGGGGGCGCCGGCTTGGTCCTGTCCTTCGACTCGCGTTCCGACGGGTTCGCTGGTTCGCGGTCTCGGACACGGCGCGACAGGTCGTGGTCGGAAACGGCCTCTGCCGGGCGGATGAGGTCGAGATCGTCCCCAACCCGGTCGACACGGAAACGGTGCTCGGACACGGGCGGAACCACGAGGGCATGCCAAGTCGGATAGTCGTCGGTTATCTCGGGTCTGGCACCAACCGCAAGGGGTTCGACCTCTTGCCTGAGATCATCGCCCAGTCTTCCGACCTTGCCGTGGAATGGCGGCTCTTTACAAAGCGATTCGACAACCCCTATGCCAATCCGATCTGGAGCCGGCTCGACAACGTTACGGACGGCTCGGTTTCGGTCCCCGGACCCGATTCGGACGTCCGCCGGATATACGACCAGTGCGACCTCATCCTGGTGCCGTCGCGGGAAGAGTCGTTCTCAATGGTCACCGCGGAGGCGATGCTCAACGGCATCCCCGTGGTGGCGAGCGATCTCGAGCCGCTGCGCGACCTTCTCGAACCTCCGCCCGCGCCGGCCGGCTTGGTGTTCCCGGTCGGCGATCCCGCCGCCGCGTCAAAGGCCGTGCGCCAACTCGTCAAGGATCCCGAGCTGCGCGACCGGATGGGAGGTGAAGGACGGCGACGCGCCGCGGAGTTTCGGTCCGATCTCATCGCCGACCGCCTTCTTGCGAGCTATCGCACGCCGCCCTCACCGCGAAACTTGGATCGAAGCACATAAGGAATGCTCTGAGCTAATTCACTTGCCGAATTTGGAGGCGAGCCGGCGCGCTTGCCAGCGAATGAGTCCGATTCCGGCTCGCACGCGCGTGCCAGCCTTGGTCTTTTGGCCGGAGAGGGTGTAGCCCAGCTCATTCAAAAGGTCACCGGCGATGGCGTCGAACAGCGTGGCGTCGGCCGTTGAGAGCTGGGTCCGCCAGTTCCGCAAGCCTACGGTGAGAGGGGCCGAGGATGACTGATACGCCTGCGGGTCCCTGGTCAGCGATTCAACGGGGACCGCACGCTCGTGGTAGCGGAGCATCTCGGGAACGTATTCAATGCCTAGGAACTGGCAGACCGCCGCGACCGTGCGCCCGGGGTCCTCGATTAGCGACTCGTAGCGAGCTTCGAAGTATCGATTTGGCCCGAGAAGCGCGCCTTCCTTTCGCCCTCGCTGCACTCGAGCCTTCCAATAGAAAGCGCCCTCGGCGACCGAGCGCGGTCCCCATTCGGGGCGATCGAGGTAAGAGAGGGTGACGTCGCGGCCGTCGCGAATGATGTGGACGAACTTCGCCTCCGGGAACAGCCTGCCCAACAAACCCAAGTGGCTCACATACCCCGGGGTCTTGTCACCGTAGAGGGTCTTGCCGCGCAACCGGGCGTAGACCTCGAACACCGCTCGCACCCCACTGGCGTAATCCGTGACCTCGCTCGCCTGGAGTTGCTTCTCGATGTCGGAGCGGGGGATGGCCAAGCGGCGGAAGTTGGAGTTTGCTTCCAGCGCTTTCAGAAAGAGAGCTTGATCGAACGCCCTGATGAGGTTGGGATTTTGGGCGAGTGCGGCCACGAAATGGGCTTCATGGGCGATGGCGAGCTGAGGATGGGAATCGAAGATCAGCCCGAACACGGTCGTTCCCGAACGACCGCAGCCGACGAAGATCGAGAAAGGCTTCACCCGTTGCGTGGCGGCTCGCCGCCTTAGGTGCGCCAGGCCGAGAGGTCGCGGCCGAGCCACGACTCAAGGGCGGCGACCTCCTCGCGGTAAAACGAGGTCAAAAACTTCCTTGTGTCAGGGTGGAGGGGCGGGTACTGACTGCGGCGGTCCCGGCGACGCTGCTTGAGGCGCCCCTTCAGTGACTTCGGCAGGGTTTGGTCGGGGTCGCCCTTGTCGGGATCGGTTCCGATATAGGTCCAGACTTTGGCAAGCGTGGCGGCGCGGTCGAAGCGCAGGTCCTCGTTCAGCACAACCAAAATGCGTGCGGCGCCCACCTGTCTTTCGAGGTATCGGAGTTGGTCGAGATATCGGCCCATTTCGACATAGCCGTAGGGTTCGGAGGTGTTACAGCCATCGCCGATCACTTCCTCGAAGGCCTTCGTTTCTCGATTGCGGTAGCGGTTATGCCAGTAGTGGGAGTAGGCCCGATCGGTCGGGTTGCGCAAGATCGCCACGAATCGAGCCTTCGGGAGAGCTCCGACCATTCGCCCGGCGACCGCCTGATCGTCCATGTACCGAGGAGTTGCCTCACCAATGACCTGATCCTCGGCCGCCAGCGAGAACTTCTCGGCGTACCAGTCGATGCCTCGCTCGTAATGCTCGTCGAAAAAGTGCACCTCTTTGCCGGGAGCGATGAAAACGTCCGGGTGGTTCCGCAGGCCCCTGGTCAGGGCGGTGGTCCCGCCTTTCATCGCCCCGACGATCACAAAGTCGGGGAGTCGGAGCAACGAGGGCTCCGAAGTCGGGGCCAGGTCGACGTCTGTCAATAGCCGCTCAGTACGCCGAGTTGGCGTCCGTAGTTGAGGGAGCGACCCCAAACCCAGATCGCGAGCGGATAGGCGAGAGCCGAGAAGATGACCAGGGTCCAGATCAACGTGGGGGTCGAGAGACCAGTGGCGAAGTCGCCGGGGGCAAGCACCCTCCGCAGGCCCTGGATGACGTAGGTCTGGGGGAGCGCATAGGACAGTAAGCGCAAAGGCTCGGGGAGGTCGGAGATCGGAAAATAGACGCCGGAAAAGATCTGCGCAGCAAGGGTGTAGAGATGGAGGATTGGATCGCCGCTCTTGGCGAGCACTTTGACAGCCGCAGACAACGTGCCGATCGCCAATCCGGAAACCAATCCTAAGGCCCCGATCAGGAGGGCCAATGGGATGCCGGAGGTCTGGAAATCCGCTCCCAGCCAAATCGTGATGCCGATGGTGGTCAAAACCGCGAACAGACCCTGAGCGATGGGCCACTGCGACATCGCGATCGGCAGGTAACGCCAGCGGACCGGCTCGACGAGAAACATCTCCAGCCAGCCGCGGTTGATGGCCATGTCCATTTGCAGCCCGAAACCGCGCAGGCCGGTGTCGAGGATCTTGATCCCGAGCAAACCGATGACGACCGAGGTGAAGTAGTCGCTGCCAAACCCCTGGCTGGGATTGTTTACCTGGGTGGCGACGAAGTAGAAGACGAAAATCGGGACGAAGTTTGAGAGCTGGGTCATCACGAAGCCGAGCGGATAGCTAATTGCCTGCCGCCAGCCGAGAACCATGAAGGCGTTGTTGGCCGCGATCAACCGAGAGATCGGATTTTCTCGTCGACGGGTTCGCAGGTGGGAGTGGGTGGAGGTGGCCATCAGGACTGGATCGGCTGCTCGGCCCGCTCGATGAGGATCTTGGCGAGCAACTCGCGTAGCGGCAGTCGCACCTCTTGGATGGACTGAACTCCGCTTAGTTGCCCGTTGGCCTGACTGAAGATTTTGCCGAGGCCGATCGAGGTGGCCACCGTGAGCACATCACCATCAACCTCGACGACGTCGACGTCGTGCATCTGATCGAGGACCTTGGCCGCTCGCTGGCATTCGGCGTCGGCATGAAAGCGGATCTCCATTCGCGGCTGATCCCAAATCCGGCGCAGGCTGTCGAGGTCTCCGCGATACCTGATCAGTCCATCGTCGAGGAGCACGACGTCATTGTGCAGTGCCTCGATCTCCTCGAGTCGATGTGAACTGATCAAGGCGGCGGAACCTTGTTCTGTAACCGCTTGCTTGATGAGCTCCAGCAGCTCGTACGCGGCGATGGGATCCACCGATGAGGTCGGCTCGTCGAGGATGAGAACCCGCGGACGATGGAGGAGCGCCCGGGCCAGCTGCAAGCGGGCCTTCATCCCTGTTGAAAGAGCGATGCCGACGCGGTCCGCGGCCGGGCCCAATCCGACGAAATCGAGGGTCTCTGAGACTCGCTTCTGGAGGTGTTTGCGCGGCATGCCTTGGAGCTGGCCGTGGAACACCAGGTTCTCCCGACAGGTGTTGCGCAGCAGCAAGGAGGAGTCGTCGGCAGGTGCGAATCCGATCAACCGCCGAACTTCGTGCGACTTCGTGGTGGTGTCCAGCCCACACACGAAGGCGCGCCCAGTCGTTGGGGTGTTGAGACCGGTTAGCACCCGGAACAGCGTGGACTTGCCGGCGCCGTTGGGACCAACCACCGCCAGGATCTCGCCGGCCTTGACATCGATGCTGCAATCCTCCAGGGCGACCACCGGAAACCGAATCGACGACCTGAGCAGCACCTTCATCCAGGGAGGCGAGGGCACATAGACCTTCGACACCCTGTCGGTGACGACCAAGGCGTCACTGGGCAGGGTAGGCGCCGGCTGCTTCGGCTTTTTGGCCGCCGCGGCCCGCAAGATTGCGTTGGCGCGGGCAATCTTCTCCGGATCGTGCGCCCGCTTGACACCCCGCGCCGCCCGGGTCCCGCTTTGTTTGAATCGCGCCATTTTCCCTTTACCCCCTAACCAATTCGAGTGGCCTGGGCGCCGGCACCGGTTCTGGTGCGGGTGCGGGCTCCACCGCCTCCTCGACATGCTTGCGCCCCAGGACGATCATAAGCGCGAGGAAAAATGGCATCACTTGTGACCGCTGGCGAGCGAGGATTCCCAGGTTGAGGATCGCGCTGAAGGCGAGGATGAACCCCCCGGAGTAGAAGAAGGCGTACATGAGATAGGGGTAGCGCCGTAGATGGCGCAGGTTGCCAATGATCCATGGCAGACGTACTACGAAGATCAGCAGGAGAAGGGTTCCCTCGAGGCTGGCAACCAGCAGAGGAGCGGTGTCCGCCTCGTTGGGGAGCGGCCGGAAGATAACTCGCAGGATTGCCTCCGGCACGTCGGCTGGACTCGTGACGGCGCCTCCGGAAACCGCGGACCCGCCCCTGTCGGTCTGCCCCTCCACCTGTGCGAAGACATCTCCGACCTCGTCGGTCGCCGAATCCGCGGAAGCCGCGGCGGCGAGGTCGACTCCAAAGTCCTGCGCGGTGAGCAGGACGACGAGGACCAGGGCGACACTGGCCGCTCCCAATAGGAGCAGCCGGCGGGCCTGGGGAGCTGTGACTCTGGGAGCTCTCGCCAGGAGCAACGCCAGCACCATCCCTGCGGAGAGAAGCAGCGTCATGTGCAACCTGATGATCCCGGACCCGGCGAGGCCGATCAGGATCACTCCCGCCCAGGCCGGGTTGTAGTTCGATAGGAGCCGAGCGGCCCCATACGAGGCGATCCCGATCCAAAGCAGCATCAGCGCCTCCTTGCCGATGCTCGACGGCCAATAGACGATGGTCGGCGAGAAGAAGATCGCAGCCGCGTACCACTTGAGGTGGCGCGCCGGAAGCGCGTGCCTGAAAGCGGCGTACAAGAGGAGTTGACCGAAGAACGCCAGCGAGGCAAAGATGAAAAACCCGCCCAGCATCGAGGGCTGGTAGGGCACGTACAGAAGCCCGGTGATGGCCTCGACCACATCGGTGCCGATGCGCTGCACGGTCGTCGGCACCTCAAATGACCGCCAGCTCTCCGAAATTCTGAGTCCCGCCCCGTGGTAGCCCGTGGCGTCGCCCCTGCCGTGATAGATGAGCACCAAGACCAAATAGCGGGCGGTCGACCCGACGAGCTTGGCCATGAACGCGACCATCACGAGGACCGGGAGCCACTTGCGGTCTTTCGGCGAGGCCATGGCCCATCCAATGAGCGCGACGACCACGAAGAAGAACAGAGCAACAATCGTCGTGCCCCAAAGCGAGCCACCTGCGCTCGGAGCCTCAGTGACCGTCGACGCCAGAGGCGCGGCCAACTCATTCCAAGCGTTCATGGGGTAATTCCTCGAACTAACAATCGCGACTCCTCGGGTTCCCGCCCGCCGGCGAAGTTACCACGGACAGACCCTTTCGATAAAGGGGTAGTTGTGCCTAATCCGCTGGTTAGAAGATTCGCAAAATCCCTCTACCCCTTGTCAATGAGCCTGAGTATCCTGTCTCTTTCATAGGGAGCTACGAAGGGTACGGGGAAAGGGCTAGGCCAATGATTGATCGATCTGTAGTCGAACGCATTTGGGCGGGCGATCCGCTCGCGGCGCGGGAGTCTTCGCCGTGCTGAGCCGCATAGGCAGGCTCCTGCGACAGCGCTGGCTGCTCCTGGCGGTCATCGTAATTGCGGTCACGGCAGGGGCAGTGTTCGCGACCGACTATTTCAACGACCAGCTCAAGCGGACAATTGAGGCCACCGCGATCGTGAGCCTCGACGACGGGCAAAGCACGTCGGGCTCGGGGAGGACGGCGACCGAGCCTTCGGCCAGCCTGAGCGAGGCCCAAGACACGGCTCGTGAAGCCAACGAGGGATTCTTGGACGAGAACCACCTGGTGCGGACGGACCCGGCGAACAACAATCTCGAATTCATCGCCATCGCCCGGACTGCGGAGGTGGCAACGACGGAAGCTTCGGACCTGCGGAACCGGTATCTGGTGGCGGTCGCGCCTCCGCCCATCGAGGAGCGAATGGAGTCCGTGCTCGCCCAGGCCGACTTCGTGCAACGACAGCTCGAGTTGTTGTCGCCGGAGGTGCCCGTCGTCGTGAATGATCCGGCGGTTGAAACCCAACGGCAGCTGCTGAACGAACAAATCCAGTCCCTCACGTCCGAGAGCGCTCGATTGGGAGTTGACCTTGTTCTGGCCGACACCGACGGCGACCAAGAGGACATCCAAGCCGACATCGATGCGATCGAGGCACAGATCGTAGGGCTGACCGCGGAGCTGAGTGCACTTCCGCCGCCCGCCGATGGGTCCACAGGGACCGGCCGCGGCGAGACCGATCCAACCGCGGAGGACCCCGGTCGAACGGACCCCGCGGTCCCGACCGATGATGTTCCGGTCGACGATCGCTTCCAGATCGAGAGCCTTGAATCGCTCTACTCAGATCTCTTGGCCGAGTTCCAAGCCCTCTATATCCGAAGCGTGAACGGCGAGGTGGAGACGCTCCCCGAGGTCGAAGCCCTCAACACGACCGGCGAGCCGGTGGCGGCCTTGCTTGGCGGAGGCATCGGCCTGGCATTGGGCCTTTTGATCGCCCTCAGTGCGATCATCCTCTTCGACCGCTTGCGGCCGCGTTGGTGGACCGAGAACGATATGAAGCTGCCGCTGGCCGAGGTCCCCGACCGCCGGAGCGGTGGCTTGGAAACCTGGTATTGGACGACGGGACCGAGCCCGCGGAAGGAAGCGGTGCAGAAAGTAGCCGTGAACCTGTTGCCGTTGCTCGAAGCTGGCCCCGCTGCCGTTGGGCTCCTCGGGGTGGGCGTCAAGCCCCGCGCCATCAGAGGACTGACAACCGACTTGGCAGGAACCATCGTGACCTCCGGCCGGTCGAGCCTCGTCGTCGACACGACCGGGCTCGAGAACCATCAGAAGAAGCCGGATCCCGAAGCTGTTCCCTGGGAAGGGCCGAACCTCGGAGACCTGCTGAACCCGTGGCAAAATGGAAATGGCCGCAATGAGGATCGGGTCGAACGGGCTGTGGCTGGAGCACGCAGGCTGTGGCCGGGACTGTCCGCACTGCCATCCGGCGCGGGCTCGCTCTACTCAGTCGAGGGGGCGATGACGCCGGTTGTTGGCCAGCTCGTCGAGACCGCTCGAAGGTCGTATGCGTTGACGGCCGTTTCGGTCGCCGATCGCGGAACCGCCCTGTCGGATGCATTCGTGCGCAAGCTCGATGCCGTGGTGATCGTCGGACGCAGCGGGAAGACCCGGCTGCGCAGCGCCGAGAAGCTCATGGATCGGCTAGTTGCCATCGGATATCCCGTTCTGGGATCGGTTCTCATCGTTCGTCCGACTCGGAGAACTCTGCGTCAGTTGCTGCGAAGTCTTTTTGGGCAGCGACGGCAGGGGGCCCGACTTGGGGCGGCCAAGACGAGCAAGCGGACGTCTGCGACGCCGGTCTCCTCAAACGGCCAGGGCGCGCCTCACGAAGACGCCGATCAAGTCGTCGATGCTCACGAAAAGGTCGAGGAGAGTTCTGCCTCAGCGTCGTAGATTCGAAACCACACGGGTCCTGGACCTGGTGCGAGAACGAATCCCGATGCCGGCTCGCCGGCGCTTGGCTCGCTGGTGGGTAACCGCTCGCCGGCCAACCAGTTTTCTGCGCGACCTGCCGGACTTCTTGATCGTGGGGGCGCAACGGTGCGGGACGAGTTCGCTCTATCGCTACCTGGGTCAGCACCCGTCGATCACGCCGTCGATCAGGAAGGAAGTTGAGTTTTTCTCAATTCGCTACTCCGAGGGCATTGATTGGTACAAGTCGCACTTCCCGGTCCGGCGGAGGCGTTGCCTCACTTTCGAGGCGACGCCCGACTACCTGTTGCATCCGTTGGCCGCGAAGCGGGCTGCGGAGCTGATTCCAGACGCCCGGATCGTCGTGATGCTGCGCGACCCGGTCTCCCGAGCCTTTTCCCAGTATCTGCACAACCTCCGCCTTGGGCATGAAGATCTCTCCTTCCCCGAGGCACTCGAGGCGGAAGGGACGAGGATCGCGGGGGAGCTGGAGAAATGCCGCGTAGACGCGGCATTCAAGGCCATCAGCCTCAGGCGCCATGGATACATGGAGCGGGGCAAGTACGACGTCCACCTGCTTCCTTGGCTGGAGCATTACCCCCGGGAGCGAATTCACGTGGTGCGCTCGGAGGACTTCTTCGTGTCGCCTGAGGGGGTGTACAACGAGGTGGTCGATTTCTTGGGCCTCCCCCCATTTCAGCCAAGCGAGTTTCGGAACTACAGCTTGCGCCGAGCGACCCCGGTCACCCTCGATGAGAAGGCCCCCAAGCTCGGACCGGACACGGCCGATCGTCTGGGCCAACGGCTCGAGCCGCACTGCCGTCGCGTCGAAGAGCTCTTGGGGCGGGATTTCGGCTGGCAGCTGGCGTAGCTTGGTCATGATGAGGCCGCCAAAGGACAGTTCCCTCTTGTCGGACGGAATCCTTCTGTTACGTTGTCGGGCCGGGAGGTAGGGATGAAAGTTCTTTTGACCGGTGCGTCGGGATTTCTGGGACGCCATGTCGCGGCGCGGTTGCTGGCCGACGGATTTGAGGTCACCGGCTTTGACCAAAACCCCGGTGGCGCCGAGCTCGAAACCGTGATCGGGGATCTCACCGACGCGACGTCCATGGATAATGCGGTGGCGGGGCGCGACGTTGTCTGCCACATCGGCGCGATCGGTGACGTCTACCTCGCTGCCTCCGATCCGGCCCTTGCAGCCTCGGTGAACGTCTTAGGGACCACCAACGTCGCCCAGGCGGCGCGCAAAGCCGGGGCCCGGGTCGTCTACGCGTCGACCTGGGAGGTCTATGGCGCCCCGCAGTATGAGCCGATGGACGAGGATCACCCCTGCACGCCTGATCACCCCTACAACATCACCAAGCTCGCCGGCGAGCGCATGCTGCTCGCCGCAGACCATCTCCAGGGGGTGCCGTCGCTCGCGCTCCGCCTCGGCACTGCGTATGGATCGGGGCTTCGTCCCAACTCGGTGTTCCGTATCTTCTTCGATAAGGCCAGAAAGCGTGAGCCGATCACCATCCAGGGCGACGGCTCGCAGTCGCGCCAGTTCACTCACGCCGACGACATCGCCCGGGCATTCTCACTTGCCTGCCGGTCCGATCTCCGCGGGCTTGTGCTCAACACCGTGGCCGAAGAGCCGATCTCGGTCAAGCAATTGGCGGAGTCGGTGATCGCGCGGTTCCCGACCGATTTGGTGTTCGGACCAGCCCGCCCTGGCGACGTCGCGCCCGCGTTGGTCTCCTCGCGTCGGATCGAGCAGCTACTGGGCTGGCGGGCCGAAGTGTCCTTCGAGGACGGCATCGATTCTTTGATCGAGTCACTGCCCGACCCAGCCTGATGGGGCCGAGGGCGAGCGGCTCGCGCCCAGTCGTCCTGGTTTTTGTCAAGGGTCTGGGAATCGGGGGCGCCGAACGCCTGATCAGCGAGGCGGCCCGTTTCTGGGATCGCGACCGTTTCGACTACCGAGTCGGCTATCTGCTGCCTTGGAAGGACCAGCTCGTCGGAGATCTGGAACGGGCCGGCGTCCGGGTGACGATGCTCGGCGGGAAACGTGGCTCCGACCCGTTGTCGGGTCTCCGTCTCCGCCGCTTCATTCGCGACGAGAAGGTCGACTTGGTCCACGCCCATCTTCCATCGGCGGGGATCCTGGCGCGGGTCTTCTCGCCCGTCCCGGTGGTTTACACCGAGCACAATCTGGTTGCCTCCTACCGCCGGCTGACACGAGAGCTCAACCGACTCACGTATTTCCGAAACCGCGCCACGACTGCGGTATCTCCCGAAGTCGGAGAGGCGGTTTCGGGTTACCGGGGCCCGAAGGTGGAGGTGATCGATAACGGTGTCTCGGTGGTCGTTGGCGACGAGGAAGTCGCCGCCGTCCGTGACGAGTTGGGCATGCAACCAGGCCAGCCGCTGGTGATCCATGTCGGCAACATTCGCCCCCACAAAGGCCACGGCAACCTTGTGGCCGCCGCCCGCTGGCTGGCAGATCGAGGGGAGGACGCTTTGTTGGTATCGGTTGGAGGCGAAAAGTATCCGGGTGACCTCGATCGAGTCCGCGACCTGGCCCGCGAGGCGGGGGTGGAAGGGACCCTGCGCTTCCTCGGCCGCCGCACCGAAGCGAGGGCCTTTCTCGCCGCCGCCGATGTGGTCGTGAACCCCTCGGACTTCGAAGGCCTCCCGGTTTCCCTGCTCGAGGCAATGGCCCTGGCCCGCCCGACGGTGGCGACGGCGGTTGGAGGAGTGCCGGGGCTGATCGAGACCGAAGTCTCCGGCTTGCTCGTCCCTCCCGGCGATCCGGCCGCCCTTGGCGCCGCCGTTGTCAGGCTGTTGGGCGATCGCCGACTCGCCAGCGACCTTGGCGAATCGGGACGGCGTCTGGTCGAGGCCCGCTATGGGCTGGCGCCAATGGTCCGATCCTTCGAGGAGCTTTACCTGCGAGTACTCGCCGGCTCGATTTCCAATGGCTGAGGCGATCGCGGTCCGGCCCTTTGTCGATGAGGACCTCCCAGCTGTGCTCGAGGTCTTGCGGATTTCTCTCGGTGAGCCTCCGGGGCTGACACGCACCGAGCAGCTCTTCGCCTGGAAGCATTTCAATAATCCATTTGGTCGTTCACTGCTCCTGGTGGCCGAGGAGGGCGGTCGCCTGGCGGGCATTCGAGCGTTCATGCGTTGGGACCTCGCCGGTCCCGATGGGGGCTATCTCCGATGCGTTCGGGCGGTCGATACCGCTACTCATCCCGACTTTCAAAGGCGCGGAGTCTTCCGTCAGCTCACTCTGGCCGGGCTTGACCTCGCGGCGTCGTCGGGCATCGACCTCGTCTTCAACACTCCCAACGAGAAGTCGGGGGCCGGGTATTTGACGATGGGGTGGAACGAGGTCGGGCCGGTCGGGGTGATGGTCCGGCCTGGCGCCGGGCTCCTCCGCCCCAACGAGGGCGAGTGGGAGCCCGGCGGGTCGGCGCCTACCTCCGAATCGCTTGCGGCCGCCGGCGAGTGGCTCCATCGACCTCCTCGAGGATGGCGCACCCCGCGGACGCCGGAGTATTTGCGCTGGCGGTTCGCCTCTCATCCCACGGCCCGCTACCTAATCAGCGGCGTCGCCGACGGGGTCGCGATCGGTCGGGCCAACCGCCGCCAGGGTCGCCGGGAGCTGGTCCTCTCCGAGCTCGGGGGCTCGCCGGCCGCGATCCGCACGCTTCGCAGGGCGGCGGGCCCCGATTACACCGTCGGCTGGTTCTCGGCGGGAACCCCAGAACGGAGCTCGGCTTTTCGAGGCGGATTGCTGCCGGTGCCTCGAAAAGTCGCCTTGACCGTGATCGCTCGTCCGCTCCGTCACCTCGACGTCGATCTCGGCTGGCAGAATTGGGACCTGAGTCTGGGCGACATCGAGTTGCTCTAGCTACTGATTCGCCCAATAGCCGGGTCGGGTGGCGCCGAGCCCCTTGACCAGCAGCAGGGCAATGCCACCGCCGAGCAGAAGTAGCGCGACCAGAGCCAGGGGTTGAGGCAGGATTCGATCGGCGATCAGCACCGCGGTGACGAAGGCGAGCTCGAGGGCGCCGCTGGCGAGGGCGATGGTGCGGATCGGAGTGCCGCGATCGGCGAGCCGGTCGTAGAGATGGAGGCGATCGCGCGAAAAGAGGGGTTGGCGGCCGAGCATCCGTCGCAGCAACGTCGCCGCCATGTCGATGAGGAACACACCAAGCAAAGCCGCGGCCACCACAATCCCTCCCCGGTCAACGCTTACGTCGCCGAATCCATAGACCAGGAAAAGCGCAAGGACGTAGGCGCCGTTGTCACCGAGAAAAAGCCGGGCGGGGTGCCAGTTCCAGACGAGGAATCCGACTAGGGCCGCAGCCACCAGCAAGGCGAAGGTCGGATCGGCTCCCCGCACGACAGCCAGGGCGCCGATCCCGATCGCAACCGCCAAACCCGAGAGACCGGCGAGACCGTCGAGACCGTCGAGCAAGTTGACTGCGTTGACCGCCACCACGACCAGCGCCGCCACTAGCAGCGCATCGCCCCATCCTTTTCCGCGGGCGAAGCCGAGCACCAGGCCGGCGGCGGCTTCGACTCCGAGGCGAGCCGTGGGTGGAACCGGGCGGCGATCATCGACGAGGCCGACCCCGAGCAGCATCGACGATCCCACGAGAAGGGCGGGCTCGGAAATGCCGGCGACAAAGGTGGCGAGATTCACCCCGAGCCAGACGCCGATCCCACCGAGAGGCACCGCGGCAATGCGATGGGCTTTCAGCGCTTCGTCGTCGGGCTCATCGACCCAGCCCAGCCTCGGTCCCAACCGGATCATGAGCGCGCCCAAAAGCGCGGCCGTCACCCCCGCCACTCCGATGCTGATCAAATCCCGAGCGTCGAGGCCAATCACAAAGGCGCGAAATCCGGGTGTGGCTATGCTTGCCGCGGGCGTGGACTGAGAGGGAGGGAGCGCATGACTGGATGGATCCTAAATTGGAGACCGCGGCGGTCAGTGGTGGTTCTCGGAACTGTCGCGGCCCTCATCACCACGGTCCTTCCGGCGACCGTTGCTCTGGCGTCCCAAGGCGAGCTGGTGCGAGTCAGCGTCTCGTCGAGCGGGGTGCAGGCCAATGGCTTCTCCAGTGCCGCGGAGATATCGGGCGACGGACGGTATGTGCTTTTCGCGTCCAGCGCCTCGAATCTGGTGACGGGGGACACCAATGGACGGAGCGACTTTTTCCGCTTCGATCGCTTCACTGGCCAGGTCCATCCCGTTTCGGTCACCGCCTCGGGCCTATTTGTCGAAGCTGTGCATTCATCGGCCGAGATGTCAGACGACGGCCGGTTCGTTGCCTTTTGGAGCGACGCCTCTTTTGACACCGCCGACCCGCTCCGCACCGCTGACGTCATTTTCAAAGACATGCTCACAGGGGTGGTGGAGCGAGTATCGCGGGCGCCGGACGGCTCGAACAAGATCGGGGAAGACCGGCTCAATGGCCGGGAAACCCTGGCCATCTCCGGTGACGGTCGCTGGGTGGCGTACAACTCGGTAGCCACCAACCTGGTCGCGGGCGATACCGAAGACTCCCAGCCGGACACATTTCTCCGCGACCGGGTAATCGGGGTGACGACGCTCTTGTCGTCCGAACCAGGGGGCGTGCCCGGCCCCAGCTTTGGCCTCGAGGTTGTGATCTCCGGGTCGGGGTCCTCGGCCGCTGCCGCTTTCAGCGTGCAGACACCCGAGCTGGGGGTGACCCGCCAGGTCATTCGCCTCTTGGAGAGCGGCGTCGAGACGGTCGTTGAAGGTTTGGTGGGGGCCCGTTCGACTTTCCTGGCGGTCGCGCCGGGCGGCGGTTTTGCCATTATCGCCAGCGGCACCGGAACCGCTCCTTCCGAGTACGAGGTGGCCACGGGACAGCTCACCCTTCTCCCAGACAATGTCGATTGGACGCAAGCCGTGCCGCAGTCCTTCTCCGCGGACCTTCGCCATTACGCGGTTGCCGATGCGGCGACTTTCACGTTCGAGGTCTTTGACCGCGACACCGAGACGTTGACCGAGCTACCGCATTCCTCGACGGGGGCGAGTCCCGATGGAGACGTCCTTATTCCTTCGATCTCCGACGACGGGATCTATGTCGCCTTTTCGAGCCTGGCCACGAATCTGGTGGCAACCGACACCAACGCCGTAGAAGACGCCTTCTACGTTCGCGTCGGCCTCGGCACCTTTGCCGATGACGACGGAAGTATTTTCGAAGCCGACATCGAATGGCTCTTCGAGCAGGGGATTACCTTCGGCTGCGCGGTTGATCTCTTCTGTCCCAAGGCGCCGGTGACACGAGAGCAAATGGCCTCGTTCCTCGTCCGGGCGCTCGACCTTCCGTTCTCAACTACCGACGCCTTTACCGATGACGACGGGTCGCTCCATCAGGCCGACATCAATGCCCTCGCGGCGGCGGGGATCACCCAAGGTTGCGGCGGGACCAACTACTGTCCGAAGAGTCCCGTCTCACGCCAGGAGATGGCCTCCTTCCTTGTTCGGGCGCTCGACCTTCCTGCGGCGACGCTCGATTACTTCACTGATGACGCCGGCTCGATTCACGAAGCGGACAACAACTCGCTGGCCCTGGCCGAGATCACTCTGGGCTGTGAGCCGAGCCTTTTCTGCCCGACGGCCACGGTGCTTCGCGAGCAAATGGCCGCGTTCCTCCATCGGGCGCTCGGTTAGGGAGAGTCGTCGTTAGGGCTGGCCGGCAGCGCCGCAGGGTTTCGACCTTCGCGGCTCCCAGTCTCGATCACACGAATCAACAAAGGGCGAGCGAACTGGCGACGGGTCGGTTCGGCGGGGCTCCCGGGCCGGGTTGAGGGCCTTGCCGGGAGGTCAACATAATTTGTCGTCACAGGAAGCCGATTCTCGTAATTTGTCCCATAGCGTGTCGTGCTCGTGCTTGTGAGGACGAATTACGTTTTGAGGTTTCGCCACAGGACAAATTACCGCGCGGTCGAGCTGGAGTTGCCTTTCTTAGCCGATCCGATCGTTAGGACTGGCCGGCGGCGCCGAGAACTTGATCGGTGATCGAGTTCCGAAGCCAAGCCACCGTTCCTTCGGTGAGCTCGTTTTGGACCGAGATCGTCGGGAAACCTTCAATGCGTTTGGGGAGGAGCAGCGAACCCGTCCCTGGCCCGGCCGACTCGAGAATCGCCCGAAGTCCCTTGTCGAGCGCCTCCTCGTAGTCGCCTCGAAACCCATCGTCTCCGTAGCAAAAAAGCATCGGAACGCCTGCTTTGACCAGGGACTCGACCTTGCGGGCGAAGAAGTTGGCATTGGTGCCCCCCACTCCGGTAATCGCCGAGGCTCTGGCTTTTGCGAGCTTGGCGTACCTCTGGCGGCGATTGCGATTCATCAGTCTTCGCCAGGTCAGGTGTCGCAGGCGATCAGTCCACCACCTCCATCCGGCTTCCTCGGCTCGAATCTCCTTGTGGTCGCGGCGGATCGGGCAGTTGTAGGCGACCAATCCCGCCAGGTCTGGCAGCTGATTGAGGGCGTGCAGAGTCGACCAGGCGCCGAAGCAGTTGGCGATGATCACCGGTCGGACCAAACCCTGGGATGAGAGCCATTCGTAAACGGCGACGATCTCCTTAGAGAAAGGCTGTTCCAACACCGGAGTGCGATAGTGGCCGTCGGCTTCTCCAACTCCGGGATAGTCGAACCGGAACGAGTGATAGCCGAGTTGAGCGATCTCTCTGGCCAATCGAGTCCGGAATTGATTACGGGCAGATGAGGGAAACACGCCTGCTCCCCACGCCACGATCGCGGTTCTCCCGATCGGGTTGGACGGGATAGTCAAGACCCCCGCGAGGGTGTTCTCGCCAAAGGGGAAGAAGACGAGCTCTTCTCGAAGCGTCGGGTCGATCTGGTTCATCGCTTTTCCAATCTTCCGACAAGCCAGTCAGCGGTGACCGCGATGAGGTCGGCCACGTTGAGCATTGAACCGCTCCCGAGCCACGACGACTCAGGCTTTTGGAAGTGGCTGATGCTCACGTCGTTGCCGCGTGCCCTCAAGTCCTCGGCGAGGGAGTCGAGCTTGGTCCGGCGGCTTCCCAAGCCGGCAATCAACACCGGCCGCACTTCGTCGCCGAGGAGCCCCGATATGTCGAGATTTTCAAGGCTTTGGACCAGAGGCGTCCACAAGTCGTGTCCGAGGAGGTCGATTCGCCCATCGCGGTCGAGGTCGGCCCGCCACTGGGAGAGATCGGCAGTGCCCGAGCGCTCGAGAAAGGTGATCTTGCTCGCCAAGCGAGCATCGTTGACGAAGCTCAGCGGTTCGACGGCTGGCTCCCAGAGGACCAAAGGGGCGCTAGGGGTTCTGGCTGCGATTGCGGCTGCCACCAAGGCTCCGAGTTGGGTGCCCATGATGGCGACCGTTTCGAAGCCCAGGGAAACCGCCTTTTGGAGTGCTACTGCGGCGTCGTCGCACATTGACTCAAAAGACACATGCCTGCGGTCGCCGAAGCTGTTCCCCTCGCCGGCATAGTGAAAACGGACGACGCCCAAGCCACGGGACAACAGCTCCAGGGAAAAGTTTCGCTCCCGGTGGTAGTTGGAGGCAAACTCTCCCAGAACCGAGCTGCAAATCAATATCCCGGAGGTCGTTTCGGGACGGCGGGCACTCCATGCATAGAGCAAGCCGTTAGGCCCCTCCAGGTGCTCGAGGGTCTCCTCGGCACCAGTTTTATCATCAAGCTTGAGTGCCATCCTCCGCCCCTCGTCCCGGTTTCGATAGCAACGCTACTAGGAGCCCTCTTCCGCTCCTATGGGTCTATGGCCGCTAACGGACTGGATCCCAAGTGAGGACCGCCGATGTCGCTCCGCGGTGGACTTCGATTGTCGAGAATCGCTTGAACCCCATGCGTTCGTAGGCGCGAATGGCGCCTAAATTATCCGACCCCACCACCACTTTGACGGGAGCCTCCATCTCCTTGAGCAAAGCCACGCCTAGGTCGGTGCCAAGCCCCTGACCGCGAAATTCGGGGCGGACGGCCATTGCCAGCAACTCCGCTGAGGGGGTGTCGACGCCTTCCTCCTCGTCGTTGTATTTGAGAGTCTCCCAGGCTTTGCGAGCCTGCGACGGACGCCATAGCCGGGGCAGAGCGGCCCATCCGGCCGAAAGCCCGCGCCGGCGGAGAAAGTGCTTGTAGAACTCGGCGGTGTCCTTGACGCCGGCGACGAACCCAACCGGGACCGACCCAGCTTCGGCCATGAGCACCACCGCGTCCGGCCAGGCGATAAGCGACTGGTAGATGAGATCGATGAAGCCCACGCCCAATGTCGAGAGGAAGCCGGTCGCAATGCTGTCACTGTGCATCTGAGCGATGAGCCTCGTTTCGTGAGGCAAGGCCGGACGCAGGGTAGGGGCACCCCGGTCGCCTAGCGAGCTTGCCAGTTCCCCGAGCCCCTTGCGGACGGCCACTTCTCGATACGTGGATAAGACCCTGGCAACGACAACCGTCTCGTCGAAGAGAAGACGGGCGCGATCAATGCCGGCTGCGCCCATCTTGTGCCTCAACTCCGGATCTGATCCCAGTCGCTCGATTGCTTCAGCTAGCCGCTGAGGATTGCGCACCGGGACCAAAATCCCGTTCACGTCGGCCTCAACCACCTCCCGGCAACCGCGAATGTCGGTCGCAACCACTGGCAGGCCGCTGGCGGCGGCTTCCATGGCTGCTCGCGGGAAACCCTCGCGGTGTGACGGGAGGACGAAGAGGTCGAGGGCCCGATAGATGAGATCGATGTCGGTCCTCATTCCGAGAAAGCGCACTCCGCCAGCACGTGCTTGCTCGATCAGGGCCGGGCCCAGGGCATCGGCCTTGTCGGCGTCGTCGGGACCTATGGCAAATATGACGTAGTTTTCGGGAAGCTGTGGGACGGCCTCGAATAGCTCGGGAAAACCCTTTTCGGCCACGAGGCGGCCGACCGCGCCGACCGCGATCTGATTCGGATCCAGACCGAGGCCTGCCCTGATCTGCTCTCTTTCGGCATCTTCGACCGGGGGACGGAATTTGCTCAAGTCGATGCCGTTTCCCAGGAGATCGACTCGCGATCGAGGGGCGATGCGCCATTTCTTGATCAAGGCCAGGTCTTCCGAGCTTTGCACCAGTTCGGCATCGGAGAACCGTGCGGCCAGGGCCTCGAGGAGGTAGACCAGCGCGCGTTTGCCGGCCGGGGAATCGGGAGAGGCGTAGAGACCATGGACGGTGTTGATCACAACCGGGGTGCCGGAGAGACGGCCGATGATTCGCCCGTAGAACCCTGGTTTGGGATTGTGAGTATGGAGGATGTCGGGCTTCTCGCGCCGCAGGACCCGCCAAAGCTCGACCGCCGCCCTGAGGTCGTCGGTGAGCGCCATTCCTCGGGTCGACGAGTGGAGCGGGATGTGTCGAATACCGGCGGCCTCGATCTCGTCTACCCATGGGCCCGGGGAGCTGATGCCAAGCGCCTCCCCACCGGCGTCGAGCACGGCCAGCATCTGCGGAAACACGAGATAGCGCAGGCTCAAGTCGACCGTGGTGAGGTGCGCGACCTTCATGGCGGGGATGTCAGGCTCGTCAGGGCCGCGTCAAATGTGCGGGCCGCGGCTTCGATGGTGAAACGAGCGGCAACCATCTCCCGTCCGGCGGCTCCGGCTCGCCGGGCTTCGGCCGGGTATTCCGAGTATCGAGCAAGGGCCGCGACCAACCCCTCAGCATCGCCTGGCGCGATCAGACGCCCAGTAATTTCGTTGATAACGGCTTCTCCCACCCCGCCGACATCGTACGCGACCACCGGGCGTGAGGCGGCCGCCGCTTCCAAGACCACAGCCGGCAGCCCCTCGGTTTGCGACGTCAAGAGGAGGGCGTTGGACCATTCGAGATGCGGCTCGATCCGGTCGACCGAGCCAGCCAGCTCGACGCGAGGCTTGAGCCCTAGGGCGGCGATCTCGGTTCGCAACGAGCTCTCCAACGGACCGGCGCCGAGTATTCGCAGACGAGCGTTCGAGCTCAGCTTGGCGAAGGCCCGGAGTGCGGTCATCGGGTCTTTTTCGGTCGAAAGGCTCCCGATAAATAGGACCCGAAACTCATGCTGCTGATCCATCGGGGGAATTTCGAGCAACGAAGCCGGCACCCCGGTCGGAGTGACTCTCAGCTTCCGAGCCGGGACACCGAGGGCTTGGCCCAATTGGCTGCTCGTCCGCGCCGACACCGAGAGGACCAGGTCCACTTGGGTCAAAAGCGCCCGATAGCTGGCCCGCTGATGAGCTCGGCGAGCCCAATAGAGCGGCTCACCGATGCTGGCGTAGGCCAAACGCGGACGTGGTTGGAGAAGGCGAGTTGCCAGCACCCCGTATTTCAGGGTCGACGAGCCAAAGGCGAGGAGCACCGACGGTCTTCGCCGCCGGAGATGGGTGCGCAACGCCCGCACCGTCGGCAGGTCGAGCTTTCCAAGCGCGCGGCCAGCGGAGAGGGGCTGGGCTCGAACTGAGGCACCATCTGCCTGAGCAAGGGCGACCAGCTCCGTGTCCCACTCTTCGTGGCGCAGGGCATCGCTCAACAGCTCGCAAAAGACTTCGGCGCCGCGTCGTTGGGTGCTTGCCACCAGGATCGTTAGCGATTTTCCCGGAGCCACAGGCGGAGCAGGCTAGGCGGGATGGCAGAATGCACCAGGAATGAGCCGGTTCCTCACCGTTGCGGCCGCGCAGATGGGTCCCGTCGGTCGAGAAGAACGCCGCGAAGCTGTCGTCGATCGTCTGTTGCCCTTGTTGCGCGAGGCCCGCGAGCGCGGGGCGGAATTGGTGGTGTTCCCCGAGCTCGCGCTCACCACGTTCTTCCCGCGCTGGTTTCTCGACGACGAGGTCGAAATCGACGCCTGGTTCGAAACCGAGATGCCGGGGCCGGCCACAAAGCCGCTTTTCGAGGAGGCGGCGCGTCTCGGTATTGGCTTCTCACTGGGTTTTGCCGAGAAGTCAGTGGACGAAGGCGGAGAGTCTCATCGATTCAATACCCAAATCCTCGTGGCAGGGGACGGAGCAGTGGTCGGCAAATACCGGAAGGTGCACATTCCCGGCCACGAACAGAACGAGGAGTGGCGGCCGTTCCAGCACGCGGAGCGGCATTTCTTCGAGCCGGGCCGGGAGTTTCCCGTGTGGCGGGCGTTCGGCGGCATCGTCGGCATGGCGATTTGCAACGATCGCCGCTGGCCCGAAACCTATCGGGTGCTGGGCCTGCAGGGCGCCGAGCTGATCCTGATCGGATACAACACGCCGCTTTACTACGCGCCTGATCCGCAGCAGAACGCCTTGGCCGGTTTTCACAACCATCTGGTGATGCAGTCCGGCGCCTATCAGAACGGAGCATTCGTCGTCGGAGTTGCCAAAGGCGGTGTTGAGGAGGGCGTCGATTCGTTGGCCCAATCGGTGATCGTGGCCCCCTCCGGCCAGATCATCGCCCAGAGCATCACCACTGGCGACGAAGTGGTCTTGGCCAAGATCGACCTCGACTTCTGCGACCTCTACAAGAAGACCCTGTTTGACTTTGATCGCTATCGGGTCCCCGAGGCCTACCGGCTGATTACCGAACGCCGCGGCGCGGTGCCACCCCCATGACAACTGTCGCTCGTGGCGTCGCCTTTCGGCTCAATGGAACCGAAGTCTCCGCTTCGGCTGAGCACCCCCATCTGCTGGCGGCGCTGCGCGAGGAGCTAGGTATCGCCTCGGCCAAGGACGGCTGTGCCCCTTCGGGTCAATGCGGTTGCTGCACGGTGCTTGTCGACGGCAGGGCGACGATCTCTTGTCAGATGTCGATGGCGAAGGCGGCGGGTCGCGAAGTGATAACTCTGGAGGGTTTCGATCCGGCCGAGCGTGATCGATTCTCCCGCGCGTTTGCATCGACGGGGGCGCTGCAATGCGGCTTCTGCACCCCTGGCATTGTCGTTAGGACCAAATCGCTGCTCGCCCAAAAAGGAAACGATCTCGATCGGGCGACTATCCAAAGCCGGCTCGGCGCCCATCTTTGCCGTTGCACCGGTTACACGAAGATTGTCGAGGCGGTCGAGCTCCTGGCCAGCGGTCAGCCGATTCCGGAGGCGACCCTCCCTGGGGGAATCGGCAAGGGCGGGGCCAAGTATGAAGGGATCAAGCTCGCGCTCGGCGACCGGGCCTTCATTGACGACTTCTTCATCGACGGATTGCTGCACGGGGCTCTTCGGCTGACCGATCACGCCCGAGCCGACGTGCTCGACATCGACCCGACCGAAGCCCTCGCCGTGCCGGGCGTCGTTGCCGTCTTCACCGCGCGGGACGTCCCTGGTGAGTTGAAGGTGGGGCTGATCCACAAGGATTGGCCGGTTTTCATCCCGGTCGGGGGCCGCACCTCTTATACGGGTGATGTTCTGGCGATGGTCGTAGCTGAGGACGTTCGTATCGCGCAGAAGGCGGCGGCTTTAGTCAAAGTGGGCTACAACGTCTTGCCGGCGATCACCGATCCGGTTGTGGCCTTAGAGTCGGAGGACGATGCGGTCTGGGGGCTGACGGGCAACCGCCTCTCCACCAGCGCCTATCGAAGAGGTGATTTCGAAGGCGCGTTCGCAGCCTCCGCTTTCACGCTGCACGAGGTCTTCGAAACCCAACGAGTCGAGCACGCCTTTCTCGAACCGGAGTCGACCCTGGCGATCCCCTACGGCGACTCAGAGCTCCACGTCTACTCAGGCGGCCAAGGGGTCTGGGACGACCGCGATCAGATCGCTGCCGTGCTCGGGGTCGATAAGGCTCGGGTCACCGTCGAGCTGGTGTCCAACGGTGGAGCCTTCGGCGGCAAGGAGGACCTCTCCAATCAAGCGCAGACCGCCCTCGCTGCCTTGTTGCTCGACCGGCCGGTCAAATGCACACTCACCCGCGAGCAATCGTTGCATCTCCATGCCAAGCGTCATCCGATACGCATGGAGATCTGGGCCGGCTGCGACACCGAAGGCAGGCTGACCGCCTTCAAGGCGAGGATGATTGGCGACTCGGGACCCTATGCGTCAGTCGGGATGAAGGTTTTGGAACGAGCGGCTGGTCATGCCAGCGGTCCCTATCAGGTGCCGGCGGTCGACGTCGAGTCGATCGCGGTGCGGACCAACAACTCTGTTGGCGGGGCCTTCCGCGGCTTTGGCGCCAACCAGGCGCAGTTTGCGATGGAGGGGGTGATCGACCGTCTTGGGGAGAAGGCGGGGATCGATCCCTGGGAGATGCGCCGGCGCAACGTCGTTGTCCCCGGGTCGATCTGGGGCCCCGGCCAGATCATGGACGACGGCTGCCTTGGCGCCGGTCTTTGCCTCGAAGCCGTCAAACCTCATTACGACCAGGCGCTCGCCGACGGAAAAGCGGTCGGCCTTGGTCTCGGTCTCAAGAACGCGGGACTGGGGAATGGCTTCAAGGAGTGGGCGAAAGCCGTCGTGCGTTTCGAAGCCGACGGCACAGTCGAAGTCCGCCACTGTTGGACCGAGATGGGACAGGGCATCCACACCGTCGCCCTCCAGGTCGCGGTCGAAGAACTCGGGATCGATCCCAACCAGGTAAAGGTCGCAGTCGACACGTCCCGCGAGCTAGGAACTGGTCAAACGACCGGTTCCCGGGGGACACTGATGGGAGCGGGAGCCGTGGCGGATGCTTGCCGGGTGGCCAAGGAGGACGGCTGCCAGGTAGGGATCGACTACATGGGCGAGTATCGAGTCGATTGGACCAACAGCCTGTCAGAAGGTCTCGAGAACCCAGTTATCCATTCGACGTTCTCATACGCCGCTCAATTGGTCATCGCCAATCGGGAAACGGGATTGATTGAAAAGGTGGTCGCGGCTCACGATGTCGGCCGGGCCGTCAATCCGATCCTCTGCGAGGGTCAGATCGAAGGGTCGGTGCATATGGGTCTGGGCTATGCGTTGTCAGAGGACTTCCCCTGCGACGCCGACGGCCGACCCACCAACATGACTCTGCGATCTCTCGAGATCATCCGGCCCAAGGACATGCCGCCCGTCGAGGTGATCCTGATCGAATCGCCTCAACCCAACGCTCCTTACGGGATCAAAGGGGTCGGGGAGATCGGTCTCGTCCCCACCGCCGGTGCGGTCGCTTCCGCCTACCACTCCCTCGACGGGGTCTGGCGCAACCGGCTCCCAATCAACAAGCACCAACCCCTCGCTCTCTAGCCCTCCTGGTTTAGGGGGACCTCGTTTGGGTAATTCGTTGCGCGATAACGAAGGAGGAGTCATTTGACTGGTTTTAGAGAGGGTCTGGAGAACGCATGGTCCAGCGTGGCAGTGTTTCTGCCAAAGCTTTTGGGCTTCTTGCTCATCCTGATCATCGGTTACTTCATTGCTAAGGCAAT
>Ga0136635_10000007_pt1 | contig 80325 bp, 76 predicted proteins | sample AntDrymeUQ852106_2_FD_105495 | JGI IMG/M metagenome (GOLD analysis project Ga0136635, IMG submission 105495) | Polar desert sand microbial communities from Dry Valleys, Antarctica - metaG UQ85 (21.06) | ecosystem: Environmental > Terrestrial > Soil > Desert | place: Antarctica: Dry Valley... | reverse complement strand
GGCGACTCTCACCATCGAGCGCGCCCTCGATCATCTCGCTTCCGTCCTCGAGATGGACCCGGCCGAGATCCGCAGGGTGAACTTTGTCCGGCCCGTCCAATTCCCTTACAAGAGCGGTGGCGGGTACGTCTACGACACCGGCGACTATGAGGCCAACCTCGACGCCCTCCTCAAAGCAGTTGACTACGAGGCCTTACGCGCCGAGCAAGAAGAGGCCCGGGCCACGGGCCGATTGGTCGGGATCGGGCTCGCTTCTTATGTCGAGGTTTGCGGGTTCGAGGATTGGGGGGCGGCTCGGGTCATCGTTGCTAACGACGGGTCGGTGACCGTCCAGGTAGAGACTCTCGATCAAGGTCAGGGCCACCGCACCGCGTTCGCCCAAATCGTGGCGGCGCGTCTCGGTTTGGCGGTTGCAATGGTCCGTGTCGAACAAGGCGACACGTCGTCGGCTCCGTCCGGCCACGGCACCTCGGGATCGCGCTCGGTCGCCCAGGGCGGCTCGTCAGCGCAAGCAGCCGCGTCCAAAGTCGCGGCCAAGGCACAGCGAATCGCCGGTCATCTGCTCGAAGCCTCGCCGGCGGACATCGAACTGGCCAACGAGCGGGCCAGCGTCAAAGGGACCGACGTGTCGATCACCTGGCAAGAGATTGCCCTGGCGGCCTACGAGGGCAAGGTTCCCGACGGTGACGAACCCGGCCTCGAGGAAGAGGTGCGCCTCCGCTCGGGTGGCATGAACTTTCCGTTCGGGACTCATCTCGCGGTGGTCGAAATCGATCGAGAGACAGGGGCAGTACGTCTGCAGAGGATGGTGGCCACCGACGATGCCGGGTTCATTGTCAACCCGATGCTCGCCGAGGGACAGCGGCACGGCGGATTGGCGCAAGGCGTCGGCCAGGCCCTCTGGGAGGCGGTTCGCTATGACGAAAGTGGAAATCTCACGACCGCGACTTTCGTCGACTATTTGATTCCGTCGGCAACGGGACTCCCGCTGTTTGAGCTCACCGAAACGGAAACACCTACCCCGACCAATCCGCTCGGCGCCAAAGGAATTGGTGAAGCGGGTGCAATCGGCTCGACCCCGGCCGTTCTGAATGCCGTTTGCGACGCGCTCTCGCGTCAAGACCTTCAGATCCCACTCACTCCTGAACAGATATGGCGACGACTTAGCTAGAGGTTGTAGTTGGCGGCTTCTGGCTCGACCATGCCGAGCTTGCGCCGGATGGCTTGCCGGCGCCGCGTTCCTGCCTCGCCGCTGAACAGGCGGGCGAGTATGGCTCCGATGACCATTCCCCCGAGCAAACCCTGCCAGGTCCGCATGCGGGCGCGGCCGACGGGCACCAGGTTGAGCTTGGCGAGGGCGGTCTCGGACAGGTTCTCCACCCGGGCCGCGAGGTTGTCACCGACACGCTCGCCGATCTCGCGTGATTCCGATCCGATCCGATCAATCAGGCTGTCGGCGGTATCCCGCACTTTTTCCACCAGCGGGCTAACAATTTGGGAAGCGAAGTCCGCCGCCCCGTCCTCAAGGGTGTCTCTGAATCTCATGACAGTTGCTGTACCCATCCTTCCTGTGGTTGAAACGGCTCCCCCGCGGGCCCGCTCGATAGACTCGTCAATGTGAGCTTCATTATCAGGGTGCTGGTCAATGCCGCTGCACTGTGGGTGGCGGCGCAGATTGTCCCTGGCATCGATCTCTCCGCCGACATCTGGCAGATCCTGCTGATCGCCCTTGTCTTCGGGCTCGTAAACGCCGTCATAAAGCCGATACTCAAGGTCCTTTCGCTTCCGGTCCTGATCATCACACTCGGCCTCTTCGCCATTGTCATCAATATGGCCCTCCTTGCCCTGACGGCTGGGTTGATGGACGGTTTGACGGTAGACGGGGTTTTGGCCGCCTTCTTGGGCGCTCTGGTGATATCCGTTGTCAGCGCCGTCCTCAACATGGTGACTCCCGATTAGCTAGCCGGCGGGTCGGGGAGCTCGCCGAGCCGCTCGATGAGGTCGACCACCCGGTTGGAGTAACCCCACTCGTTGTCGTACCAAGAAAGCACTTTGACCAAAGTGCCACTCAACACCTGGGTCCCGGCGGAGTCGAAGATCGAACTGTGGGGGTTACCAATTATGTCGGTCGAGACGATCGGATCATCTGTGTATTGGAGGACACCGGCGAGCTCCCCCTCGGCTGCGGCCTTTACGGCCGCGTTCACCTCCTCGACCGTTACCTCTCGTTCCAGCTCGACGACCAGATCGACCGTCGATCCGTCGGGGACCGGAACCCGCATCGCCATCCCGTCGAGCAGTCCATCGAGTTTCGGGTAGACCTTGCCGACGGCCTTGGCGGCTCCGGTCGTTGTCGGGATGATGTTTTCGGTGGCTGCGCGCGATCGGCGCAAGTCCTTGTGGGGGACATCGGCGAGGCGCTGATCGTTGGTGTAGGCATGAACGGTCGTCATCAGCCCTCGCTTCACCCCAAAGGCCTGATCGAGCACTTTCGCCAACGGTGCCAAGCAATTAGTCGTGCAGGAGGCATTCGAAACGATCACATCGTCCGCCGTGAGCTGCTCGTCGTTCACGCCGAGAACCACCGTCTCATCGATTTCGTCGTCGGCCGGCACCGTCAGGATGACCCGTTTGGCCCCCGCATCGACATGTTTCTGGAGCTTCTCCCGGGTCCTGAAGATCCCAGTCGATTCCACCACGACGTCGATCTCGAACTCCTTCCAGGGGAGCGTGGCCGGGTCCTTCACGTAAAGCATGCGCACCTCGTGCTTGCCGACAGTCATCACGCCATCGCTGACTGTCACCTCCTGCTCAAACGGGCCCATCACCGAGTCGTAAGAAAGCAGGTAGGCGAGAACGTCGTCGTCGGCCAAGTCGTTGATAGCCACCACCTCGATGGGAGTGCCTTCCCGTTCCGCGATGATGCGAAAGACCGCCCGCCCAATGCGTCCGAAACCGTTGATTGCGACCTTCAATTCTTGCCTCCGTCCAGCTGGGCGCTCATGACCTCGAGCACTTCCACAATTCGGGCCGAATAGCCCCAGCCGTTGTTGAACCAGGTGATGGTCTTCACCATTGTCTCCTCCATGACGATGGTGCTCAGACTGTCAAAGATCCCGGAATACGGGGATTCCCTGACGTCGGACGAAACGATGGGATCGGCGGTGAACTCGATGATGTCCTTGAACCGTCCCGAGCAGGCGGCGGCGACCGCGGCGTTGACGGCCTCTTTGCTCGTGGGCTGGCGAACGACCGCGGTGAGATCAATCGTCGATCCATCCGCCACCGGCACGTTCAGCGCCATCGCCGAAATCTTTCCGGCGAGCTCGGGCATCACCTGAGCGAGGATCTCGGGGGAGTTGGTCTCTGCCGGGATGATGTTCTCCGCCGCCGCCCGTGAAGTGCGGAAGCCGGTGCCGGGAACATCGGCCAAGCGTTGATCATTGGTCATCGCATGCACGGTGGTGAAGAAGGCGCGCTCGACTCCCAGCGCGTTGTCGAGGATTCGCAGGATTGGCGCCACTGCGTTCGAAGTGTTGGAGCCGAGCGCCACGACTTCGGCGCCTCGATCGATAACGGAATCGTTGATCCCGCGCAGAACCACGGGGATGTCACCCGGTTGTTCTGGAGTCGACGCGAGCACCACTCGCTCCGCCCCCGCCACGAGATGGCCTTTTGCCGCCTCCATCGTTCGGTACTTGCTCGTTGCATCGACGACGAGGTCGATACCCATCGATTCCCAATCGGCGTCGCCGGGGGCGGCCGCGTTGAGAAAGGCGATCGATTTATCGTCGATCCGGAGAGTCCCGTTGTCGTATGACAAAGGGCGCGGGAATCGGCCATAGATCGAGTCGTACTTGAGCAAGTAGGTCAAACCGGCCGGGTCGTCGATATCGGCAATCGCAGCCACCTCGAGCGACGGATGATCGAGTAAAAGCCGGAAAACGTTGCGTCCGATCCGGCCGAACCCCATCAAGCCGATTCGATTCAAGACACTCCTCCTATGGAAGGCAGCAAGGGTAGTCGCCAGGGTCAACCCCCTTCCCTTGCCCAACCCGCTCCGATACGGTGCGCGCGTCGACTACTTCGGGGGTGGGGATGTTCTTGGAGATGCTGATCGTGGCTTGCCTCCGGGCGCCGGTGGCAGGCCCGGTGGTGGAGGGGTATTCGGCGCTCAGCCCTTATGCGGGCCATCACGGGATCGACCTGCAGGCTGCTTTCGGCACCGCGGTGCTTGCGGCAGCATCGGGGTCGGTCAGCTTTGCCGGCTCGGTGGCGGGGATGCTCACCGTCACCGTCGATCACGGCAACGGCTTGCGATCGACGGTTTCCTATCTGGAGGACATCGAGGTAAGCCCGGGTCAGATCGTGGCCACGGGTCAGCGACTTGGTGCGAGCGGTTTCGCCCACGGGGACGCCGCCGCAGTCCACTTCTCGGTGCGGGTCGGCGACGGCTATGTCGACCCGATGCCATACCTCCTTTGCGGCGCCGGCGGGCCGGAACACCTCTACCTTCTTCCGCCGCCACCTGCTTCCTATGCTCGCCACCGTGAGAAGCGGCCTTATGGGCGGAACCTTCGACCCACCCCATATCGCCCACCTCCTGGCCGGCGAGGTCGCTTATCGACAACTTCGACTCGACCGCGTTCTGTTCGTCCCGGCTGGGTCGCCGTGGCAAAAGGCAGACAGAGCAGTTAGCCCGGCAGATAAGCGGTGGCGGATGACCGAACTCGCCACCGAGGGCGTTGAGTACTTTTCGGCCGACAATCGTGAGGTCAGGCGAGAAGGGCTCACCTACACAGTCGACACACTTGCCACTTTCCCGGACGACGAAGAGCTGTGGCTGATCCTGGGGTCGGACGCCGCTCGTGGGCTCTTTACCTGGGAACGATCAGCAGAAGTCCTCGACCGCGCCCGCATCGCCGTGCTACCGCGACCCGGCGTCGATCCGCAGGAGGTTGAGGACGCGATTGGCACGGTGTTGTGGCTGGACATGACCCCGATGGCGATCAGCGGGACCGACATTCGCCATCGAGTTGGAAGCGGCGTCGGCTATCGATTCATGGTGACCGAAGCGGTCTACGAATACATCGAGACCGAACGCCTCTACCGGCTGGCTCGTGCATGACGCGCCTGGACCATGATGCAGGAGTCGTAGTCGTAGTTGAGCCCGGACTGCTCGAGAAAAGAGATGAGCTCTCTTGACTCGGCGCCGGGCTGGAGCCAAATGTTGTTGAGCCCGGACGCGACCGCGGTCTTGGCCACTCCGAGCCCGATGTCGGCGGGAACCACAAAGTCGACGATGTCTGGCTTCTCTGGGAGATCGCGCAGGCTTGGATAAGCAGGGTCGTCATCGACGGTTTCGGTGTTGGGGTTGACCGCCAGCACCCGATGGCCCCGCCCCTTGAGATCGCGGTAGATGATCGCGCCATACTTCTCGAGATGGTCGGTGGCTCCGACCACGGCAATCACGGCTGCGCGTTCCTTGAGCAGCTCGGTTAGGTCTTTTCGCACGAGCCGACGATATCGAGCCTGCGGAACCAGGGATGGCGGGACAGCGTTTCACTTGCATGCGCATTGCTCTTGCCGCTCTGCTCCTTGTGACGTTGAGTTGTGGCGAGCCCGCTTCTATTGACCAGACCACGATGCCAGCCCCGTCGTCGACGGTCACCATGACGACCACGGAGGCGGTCACCACAATTCCGACGACCACGGAAGTGGTGCCGACCACCCTGCTCCCCGAACCGGACCCGATGTCGGGCGAGGCCTGGCCGGGGAGCGAAGCCGAGCGCGATGTCAGCAATTACCTGGCGGCGCTGGCCGCGGGTGCCTACCAACAGGCGGCCTGGTCAGCTGAGAACGCCGGCGCCGCTACTGCCCAGGCTGAAACTTTGGAGAGGTTGTGCGCAGGTGGTGTTTGCGCCGGCCCGTACACCGTTGACGCTGACGGCGCGGTGGTAACCGTGACTCATGTTGAAAGTGGTGAAAGCGAGGTAATTCGTTTGCTGACGTTCGAAGGCCAGAAAGTCATCGCCGATCTTCCACCGCTCGTCCCTTCGGCAGGCGGGCCATCGCTGGTCGAAGAGCTCTTTGGAAACGATCTCCCGAGCCGGGTGGTAGTCGCTCGATTCAAGGCCTTCGAGATCTGGGAGAACGGCGAAAGCGAATGGGTTACTAACTGGTTTTCCGATGAGACGCATCAGGTCGAAGGCGAGGTATTGGGCGGAACGCTCTTGGCCAATCTCCGTGATCCAAGAACGACCTACGACAGCGACTGTTTTCCAAGACTGGTTGTCCGCGACGCTGAAGTGCTGGCTGTTACGCAATGCGACGTTGAGGAATGGCGCATCTTCGAAGTGACGACTGGGGAGTCGCGAGACGCCCCCATTCCCTTCGAACAGCGTGTGGACGGTGAGTTCGTGTGGTTCACCGAACGTGGAGGCACCGTCATCCACAGTATTGGAGACGCCGAGGGCGCCTTTGGGACGATGATCACGCTCGATGGGCGACAGCTCTTTGACGACTATGCCGGCTTTGTGGTTCTCTCCACCGACGGGACTCGCTTGGCGTATACCGACCATAGGGATCCCGCCTCCTACTCCCATTGGCACACCCCGGTAGTGGTAGTGGTGGACGTTGCGACCGGTGCCGAACTGGACCGTTGGACTCTTGATAACGCGGTTAGTGGCATCGAGTTCTCCGAATCATGGCTCGTGGTCGGCGAGGCCGACCCAGCCACGTTGAGCAGCGGCATCCCTGAGCAAATTGCTTTGACGGCGATCAACGTCGACACAGGCGAAATACGCCGGGCGCTCACCCGCACCAACGTTTTCCTTCCCACCTAGGGCTATTTAGCTAGAGACTTGTCCCCGAGGGGGTTTAGGCTCGGCATCGAGAAGGAGGTCCCAACCGTAGACGCACCCACAACTGCCCGGCTCGCAGCCGACGCCATCGCCGACAAGAAGGGATTGGACATCACGATCCTCGAAGTCGGCGATCTGTTTGTCATCACCGATTTTTTCGTCATCGCCACCGGCACGTCACGACCCCATGTGCAGGCCCTGGCCGAACGCGTCGAGGAGTTTCTCAAAGAGCATGACCGGGCGCCTTTACGCGATGAGGGCCTGCCCGAGGCGGAATGGGTCCTCCTCGACTACGGAGACTTCATGGTCCACATTTTCCAACCCGAGGCCCGTGCCTACTACGACCTCGAGCGGCTCTGGCGCGACGCCCCCCGCTTGGAATGGGTCGATGCCAGCCAGCCGGTTGCGGGCGCCGGCTGACCTGCTGGTACCCTTTCGTTACCTCGGGGCTGTAGCTCAGTTGGCAGAGTGCTTGCATGGCATGCAAGAGGCCGGGGGTTCAAATCCCCCCAGCTCCACCAGCTTCCGCTTATTGGAACTCTTCCGCGCCAGGTGGTCTTCTTTTTCGCCTCGATCGTCATGGCTTCCGCCTGATGCACACGCTCTCTTCTCATACTCAGGCACCGGGCGCCGGAATAGCCCCGAGTTGGATAAGCAGCGCGTACATATCGACGACATGCCAGTGCTCGGCCATCCGGCCTGCCCTCACCTCATGGATGTCGATGCCGGCGATCGAGAACTGTTTTCCAGTGGGCGGCATACCCATGAAATTGCCGCTATGAGTACTCGTTTGGGTCCAGCGGACGACCACCCGGTCGCCCTCCGAGACCAGGTCTTCCAGCGCGAAGCTGACCGGGTTGAACGCGCCGAGGATCGCCTGCACCCTCGCTTTTAGGTCGCTGCGGCCGTTGCCCTGGCCGGGGAACGGGTCGTGCTCGATGTAGTCCTCGACCGCCAGCTCGTCGACGAGGTCGACGTTGCGCTGGTTGAAAACCTCGTCGTAATAACGACGGACGAGGGCTTTGTTGTCTTGTCCTGCCATGCTGTCCTCTCTTGTTGGTTGGCTTCCCTTGATAATGGCGGATGCGACGCGGGGTAACAATGACGACTAACCACCGTCTTCCCACCGAGTTCAACATCGTCCACCCGATGGGGGGCTACGATCGAGCGAGGAAGAGACAAGTGTCTCGACATCCAACCGAGTTCGGCAAGCGGGTTAGAGCGCTCCGCCTGACCGCGGGGTTAACCCAGGCAGAGCTGGCCGAGAGTTCAGGTATCAGCGAACGCACAGTCAGTGATTTGGAGCGGGGGCAGCGGGCGAAGGTCTACCCGGCAACTGCTCGCCAACTAGCCCGTGCACTGAGTGTTGGCGACGACGACCTCGTCGCGTTCTTTCTAGCGGCTAGGGGATTAGGTGAGCAGGACGCAGCAAAGAATCAGTTTCCGTCGATTCCATCGGCTTACCGATCGCGCCTTCCGTACCGGCTTACTCGGCTCATCGGGCGCGAGACGGAACTCGCAGCGGTCCTTGGACTCGTGCGCGATCCTGAGGTACGTCTGATCACGTTGTTAGGGACGGGTGGCGTCGGCAAGACTCGGCTGGCCACCGAGGCCGCTGCAATCACCCAGGATGAGTTCACCTCCGGAAGTCATTTTGTCAGTCTTTCCGCGATCGACGATCCCGGTTTGGTGATAGCCGTCATAGCCACAAGCGTAGGAGTACAACCCGGCGCCGGCGAGCTGCTGCCGATCCTGGCACGGCGACTGGGCGCCGGGCCTGTCCTGCTGGTGCTGGATACCTTCGAGCACGTCGTTGCCTCGGCACCGGCAATAGGCGAACTGGTGTCGTCCTGCCCGAGCCTTACCGTGCTGGTAACCAGTCGTACCGCGCTCCACGTCCGCGGTGAACGTGAGGTGCCTTTACAGCCGCTTGCCGTCCGGAACGACGAGCATGACGGAACGTTCGCGTCAGGGGTGGCACTATTCATAGAACGCGCCGACGCGGTCGCACCGGCCCTTCCCATCACCCCGGCGATGGTCAACACCGTATCCGACATTTGCGCCCGTCTCGACGGTCTACCCCTCGCCATTGAGCTTGCCGCGGCGCGCGTGAAGCATATGCCACTCACCGAACTGCTTGTGCACCTCGACCACCGTCTCGATCCTCTCGTCGGAGGTGCCCGCGACCTTCCACCGCGACATCAGACCATGCGCGCTGCTCTCGACTGGAGCTACGTTCTGTTGGGCGCGGCAGAGATGAGGTTATTGCGTTCTGTCTCGGTCTTCCGAGGGACCTTTGGGCGAGACGCCGCGGAAACCGTTGTCGCTTCCATCGATAAATCGAGTTCGCCAGATACTTTGTCAACGCTCAGCGCACTGGTCGACGCAAGCCTCGTTGCGATAGAAGCTGGCGCGTCTGGTCGAGCCCGGTACCGGCTGCTGGACGTTGTTCGGGAGTATGCGGCTGAGCGCGCTGTCTCGGTTGGCGAGTTGGAGCAACTGCGACGGCGGCAAGCGGAGTATTTCCTGGCGATCGCGGAGCGATCCGAGCCCGAGTTGCGCGGCTCGCAACAGAGTGAATGGTATGAGCGGCTGCGGGAGGATGAGGGCAACTTCCGCGCAGCACTGAGCTGGGCACTGGAGGGCGGTGAGGCCGAGATCGCCCTCCGACTGGCGGGGGCTCTCTGGATGTTCTGGCGCTGGGCAGGCTTGTTCGTCGAAGGGCGGGCCTGGCTCGATGCTGCGCTCGCGGCCGGAGAAGGGTGTGCCGTCGGGTTGCGTTGCCAGGGATTGTGGGGAGCCGGTTGGCTCGCCTATAACCAGGGCGACTACCGGCGGACCGACACCGTTGCTCGGCAGATGCTGCAGCTGCTGAATAGTGCGGACAACAATCTGGATAGACGCAACGCGCTAACGCTGATCGGGAACGCAGCGCTTGCTGAAGGGCGCGGCGATGACGCCATCGCCGTCTTGAGTGATGCGTTAGCCCTTTGCGACGACCTTGGCAAGAGTTGGCACCTGGGCGCGTCGCTTCTAAATCTCGGCACTGCAGAGTTGCACGAGGGTCGGGGGGTTAAGGCCAAGGTCCTGCTTGAGCGCGCTCTGGCGATTTATGAGGACCTCGGAGACCGGCACTTCAGCGCCCGAACCCTGGTGCAGCTTGGGTACACGGAGTTGGCGTTGGGCCAATGGGAGGCAGCCGCCACGCACATCCGACGCGCCATGTCGATGACAGTTGAACTTGGAGACGCGTGGAGCATCGCCGAAGGGCTGGAGGCCGTGGCTACTCTGTGGAGCGAGAGCGCTCCTCGTTCAGCGCTCATTCTCGCCGCTTCGGCGGAGCGTTTGCGGGAACTGATCTCCATGCGACCCCATCCGGCCGATGTGATCATCAATAACTCATACCTGCGGCTGGCTCAAAAGCAGCTAACGCGAGAGGTCTTCGAAGATTCGTGGAGAGAGGGTCGGGAGATGACGTTGGAGTCTGTGATAGTCACAGCTCTGGGAGAAGCAAGAAGCTAGTGGTGCGCTCACGTACCTGATCCGCGAGCCATTTAGATCGACCACCTCATCGTCAGCGCATAGTGCTCAGAACAGGACGATCAACATGTCACCAAGGACCGACGTCTAACCAACAATAAGCTCGCTCAGGTGATGGAGCTGGCGACAACGGAGCGTGCACAGGATGCTGGCATCCTCCTCTGGCCGGTGTCACCGGTACCGCGCACCGGAGACATTGTCTCCTATTAATTGGGCCAGCTCGGTTGCGTAGAGCCTGAGCCCCTCCGTTGACGACCGCGCTAACAGGGTTGGGTCCGAACATTTGAACGCTTAAGGGCCGAATTTCCTGGTGCCTGTCTTGGTGCCTATTGGTGCCGAAACGGCGTTTCCTGATTGTGGCCGTCGGTATTGAGTTTTTCGACCCTCGTCCTGAAATCGCTCGTTTCCGGTTGGTTTTTCTGACACATCGAGGTACGTGCTGAGACATGCAGGTACAAGTGTCTGTTTCCATGGTATGCAAGAGGCCAGGGGTTCAAATCCCCTCAGCTCCACTCCACGGATCGGGGGACTCCCCGGTTCGAGATCTCCGTTTGAGACAGCCGCTAGCGGATTCGGGCAGTCAAGGAATGGCGGGTCCGGACTGACGGAGAGCACGCAACCTCATTCCGAGATAGATCGCAGTCGCGATGGGGATGGCCAAGATGATGAAGATCATCCACAGCTCCAGCAGTCCCACGTCGCCATCAACCGGCGAATCCGACACTAGCGATCCGACGGTTGATGCGTCGATCCCTGGACCAGCATCCTCGACCGCCAACGGGCCTTGAACTTCGGGACGGATGCTCGCCACCCCGATGGCCCCGACGGGTAGGAATGCGAGGGCGCCAATCGTGCCGATGATCTTGTCGCGCCTCGTCCACAAGTTCGACATCCACAGCAATACCGTGCTTACGGCCCAGCCGACGAAGGGAATAATCATGAGTACCACTGTCGCTATCTCGAGGAGTGGTGTGCCGGGTTTGTCCACCACGCCGAAACGCTTTTTCGCTTCTGTGGCGATCTCGGCTGGGTCACCGAGGAGCTCGAGGACGGTTCGAACGTTCGCCTCCGTCTCGGCCTCCAGGGCTGCTCGTGCCTCAGAGATGTGTTGCCTGACCTCCTCGAGTATCTCCCGTCGCCGGTTATCGGGTAGCCGACGTAGTTCGGAATCCAGATCCTTTACATAGTCGTCAACTAAACGGTCAGCGTGCACGGTTTGCATCCTTGCCTCCTTCTTGTTCTAGAAGCTTGTCTACGGCATCCCGAAACAAAGCCCACCCTTCGATGAAAATGGCCAATGCCTGCTCTCCTGTCTTCGTCAGTCGGTAGTAGCGCCGCGGCGGGCCTGTCTCGGACTCCCGCCAGGAGGTTGTCACCAGCTTCTCCTGACGAAGCCGGCTGAGCAGGGGGTAGATGGTGCCTTCGCTCATAACCATCCCGTCGACCTCCGAGAGCACGCGGACCAGTTCGAAGCCATAGCGCTCGCCGCCCCGGAGCACCGCCAGCACGCAGTACTCGAGCGTTCCGCGCCGTAGCTGTGAAAGGTCGATGCGTGCCTTACCGGGTTCCATGCTCCGCAAGGTACCTTGTCCCAACTCCATCGTCAAGTCGAGGGGTGTAATCTTGAACAGCTCATGACCGGAACTCCTGTCGAGGCACTCGGAGAGAAACGTCCGGGGACTCGGCCTTGAGCAGAGAGACGCTCCCAAGCTGCCGATCCGCGTGCAGCCGAGAGATGGTGCGGCGGCCAGCGGGCCAGCCAGAGGAGTCCCACGATGAGGCCAGCGTTCACCGCCTGGATCAACAGGAACCACGGGTGGAAGTACAGGATCATCAGCCCGAACGACACCGCCAGGCCGACTGTGGCGCTGACCCTGGCGCTGCGCCGGTTGAGGTGTCCGGGCTGGCAGGGGATGCAATCGATTTGGACGGCGGACGAATGGTCGTTTGCCGGTCTCTGGGCTGGGTCGGAGGCCAGCCTGAGCTAAAGGCGCCAAAGTCGAAGCGGTCTAGGACTCTTGCCATACCCTCTAGGACCGTTACAGCGCTCCGCAGACACCGTCAGCATCAGGTGGAAGAAGCGTTTGACAGATGGAGCTCGGTGGCCGGCGAAATGGGAGGGCCTTGTATTCGTGACCCCCAACAGCCGACCGCTCGATCCTGCCAATGTACGGCGCGCCGTCAGACGTATTGCCGGTGCAGCGGGGATCGACGGCAGCGTCACTCCTTATGATCTACGGCACACGGCCACCTCGGTTCTCTCGGCGACCGGCGTCGCCCCGGAGCTGTTGGCGGACCTCCTCGGTCATGTGGACACTCGCATGTGTTCCGTCACCATCGCCATCTGGTGACACCGACCATCGACGTCGCAGCTAAACACATCGAGCAGCGCCATAAGGGCCTGAGGTGGGGTGCCAGTTGGGGTGCCAGTGGGGTGCCAAACCGTAGGTCGATAGATCCGCCATGGTTGTTAGGTGTTCCAGCTTTGATACCGAGAATCGCCTGTTCTGGCCTGCGTTTTCTGGCACGCCGAGAGACATGGCGCGACACTGAGAGACAACCCGCTTCTTCCATGGCATGCAAGAGGCCGGGGGTTCAAATCCCCCCAGCTCCACCAGTAGAAATCATGCTTCAGCACGGGATTTCTACGTCTTCGACGGGTGATGCTTCGCGCCCTTCGTCCTGCGGCCCACTCGGTCCGCCAGGTTTCGATCACATCCCTGCAGTGCACCTCGTGTTGGTCATTGTCTGCAGATCGGTTGGCTAATCGAACGACCGCTGAGCTTCCGTGTCATGATCCCACGACATCATGGCCGGAACATCACGCGCGGAGAAGGGCCGGCGAGGCCAACGCCGACGGCCGCATCCTCGGCTACCCCACCTTCGAGACGTGGATCGGTGCCTTCGGTTGAGCACGCTCTCTCATCGGGCCGGGACGCCTGGTGAAAGCCTCGGCAGATGCTTCCACTGCCGTCGAAGATCCGGATGCCCAGGGTAGCCATGCGACTCCCGACCGGCTTCGAGCGATTTCGGCGCCCCCAAGTCTTCGAGCCTGATGCTCCGCCACGTCAACGCAGAACTCTGACCAGCGAATCGCCCGAGATCCACTACTTCTTCACTAGCGACGGCGTCCAGCTTTGCCTCACGCGCTTTCGAGGTGGGAGCAAGGGCCCAGTGGTGCTTTGCCACGGGCTCGGCGTCTCCAGCGCCATCTTCACCGTCGACACCATCGATACCAACCTGGTCGAGTTTCTCGCCGGTCACGGATACGACCTGTGGCTACTCGACTTCCGGGCCAGCATTGAGCTTCCCTCGGCATCCATCCAAACCAATGCCGACACCATCGCGGCAATCGACTACCCCGAGGCCGTGGCCAGGGTCCGCCACTTGACCGGGGCCCCTAGCGTGCAGATGGTCGTCCACTGTTACGGTTCAACGGTTTTCTTCATGTCGATGCTCTCGGGAGCGCTGTCGGGCGTGCGCTCGGCCGTCGCCTCACAGGCCACACCCCACATCGAGGCCGCCATGGTCCTTCGGGGCAAGTTGGAAATGCGCCTTCCGGAGATCCTCGACGTCTTGCATGTCGAGACCTTGAACGCCTACACCGACTCCCACGGCGGCTGGCTCGGCCGACTCTACGACCGTGCACTCCAGCTCTACCCGCTCGAGCACGAGGAGCGCTGCCCGAGCGCAACCTGTCACCGGATCTCTTTCATGTACTCGCTGCTCTACGAGCATGACCAGCTGTCCTCAGCTACCCATGACATACTTCATGAGCTGTTCGGCGTCGCCACGGTGACCACCCTCAAACATTTGGGGAAGATGGTTCGGGCCGGGCACCTGGTCGACTTCGAGGGCCGAGATGTCTATATGCCCCATGTCGAACGTCTGGCGATCCCCCTCCAGATCATTCATGGCGCCGAGAACGCTTGCTTCCACCCGGTCGGCAGTGAGAAGACCTACGGCTGGTTGCGCGCACATAACGACCCCACGCTCTATTCGCTTGTTCGCGTCCCCCGATTCGGCCACATCGACTGCATCTTCGGCGAACGGGCTGCGGCTCTCGTTTTTCCCCACATACTCGAACATCTGGAACGAACCCTGTGACGCCAACGGGAAGTTTCTACGACGCGGTGGTCATCGGTTCAGGGTTCGGCGGCTCAATCAACGCCCTACGCCTCGCCGAGGCTGGGTTGTCGGTGCTGGTCCTAGAGCGAGGCCGCCGCTACCAGCCGGCCGACTTCCCCCGCGATGTCCGAAACACCGATGCCCTCCTGTGGCGTTACCCACAAAAGGGGCGCTCGCGGGGCTTGTTCGATTTTCGAGTCTTCTCGAGCATCTCCTCGGTGGTGAGCGCGGGCGTCGGTGGGGGCTCACTCATATACGCCAGCATCCACTACCGGCCGCGGGCGCAAATCTTCGAGGACCGACGTTGGCCCCGGCCCTTCAATCTCGAAACTCTCGAGCCCTATTACGACAAGGTCGGCCGCTTCCTAGGCGTCGAGGAGATGCCACCCGACCTGACTCTGGCTAAGCGCGATAGCTTCCATCGGGCTGCCGAGGCCATGGGCAAACCCGCGATGGACACCCCGCAGGCGGTGAGCTGGGAACGGGTATTCGGGGCCGGTGTGGGCCGAACGCCCTGCCAACTGTGCGCCGAATGCGAATTCGGCTGCACCTACGGCTCGAAGAACACCCTCGATTTCACCTATCTGGCGCAGGCCGAGGAAAAGGGAGCCCGTCTAACCACGGGTTGCCTCGTCAGCCACATCGCTCCGGCCAAAGGCGGTGGCTGGGACGTACATTACCGAGCCATTGATTCCGGTCAGGGTGGCGTGGTAACGGGCCAGAAGGTGATCGTGGCAGCCGGCACCCTGGGGAGCAACGAGATCCTGCTGCGGAGCCGTGACCTCACCCGAAGCCTTCCCAAGCTCTCCCATCGCCTGGGGATGGGATACTCGGGCAACGGCGACTTCCTGGGCAACATTCAGAACGCCACCGTGCCCCTCGATCCCTGGTTTGGGCCCGACGTGACCTCGGTCATGTGGCATGACGACGACGCCCTCGGCTTCGTCTTGGCCACGCCCACGTTCAACAAACCGGTCATGGAGGTGCTTGCATCCCACGGCCAACCGCCGAGCCGACCTGCTCTAAAGAGGTTCGCTCCGATCCTATGGCGAAATTTGCCTAGTCTGATGACGCTGGGATTTAGGAGCGGCCTGCTCACCCGTCCACTCCGTAAGCCGGCGAAAGGCTCCGGCCCGCCCGAGCGCATGACGACCGTATTTGCGATCGGGCGCGACAACGCCGGGGGCCGGCTGGTCCTTCGCGGCGGAAAGCTTGACATACTGTGGGACTACCACGGAGAGAATCGAGCCCTGATTACCCGACAGCGCACAGCCATGCAAGAGTTGGCCCAGCATTACGGTGGCACCTACGCCGACTTCCCGCTTTGGCAGCTCTTCGGGCGAACAATGACCGTGCACAACCTCGGCGGCTGCGCGCTATCGGAGACGGCGGGCGAAGGCGTGGTGGGTGTGGACGGACAGGTGCACGGGCATCCGGGCCTGTATGTCGCCGACGGATCGGTGATCCCCACCGCAATCGGGAGCCATCCGGTGATGACGATCTCGGCCGTCGCCGAATGGATCGCCGCCGGAATCGTGAAGAGCGGCTAACCCATTGCTGATCCGAAGCAGTCGGTGTCCGTGAGGCGCTAGGCCCGCTTCACGTCACCGGGCGGTCCACATAGGGCGGCGGTAACGGGCGGCCACCTGCAGGGAGTCCACAACGGATCCTCCGGCGGCAAGTTCGGCGTGCACGACCTGTTCGGCTTCGTCCAGGTCCACCTCGGCCCTGCTCAAGGCATCGACGATGGCTGGGATGTCGCGGCTCTCCACTCGGGCGATAAGGTTGGTTGCGACCCCCAGCGCACACCAACGTCGCAGCATCAAGCTGGCCAGACATGAGGCGTCACTATCTCTTGCCTCTGCCTCTATCGTGGCATCCGCCGACTCCGCTAGCCGATTAGCGAACTGCCAGGCGAGGTCACGGCAGGTGTGGATGCCGACATACATCAATCGCTCATCCCACGGTCCACCAAGCCGATCGAGCATCGACAGGCGAGGCGACACCGTCCCGAGTCGGCCCTGAAGCCTATTAAGGACCTGGTAGAGAATCTCATTGACGCGAAGAAAATCGGCGTGAACGGCTTCCAGGTCGCCACTCGCGGCCGCCACGGTGGCCAGCCCGAGATCAAAGTTGATGTGGGCGTTCATGCCAAGTAGCAGGTGCTGGAGAATCATTAATCGTTGCGGCAAATCGGCCGCCTCGAATGCGACGGCCCAACATCTCGGGATTCGTTCCCCGCGGCGATATGCTTCGTAGGCCTCGAAGTACCTCTCAGCGAAGACGACGGTCAGGTGTTCGGCGCGAGCGTCGTCATCGAAGAACCCACCGGTACGGACAGCGTCGCGTATCGATTCCGTCACCGTGCGGTACATAGCAGGAAAGACACCAAGGTGGCTGCGCTCAACACTGGCGGTCTCGATAATCCGGTCGAATCGGGCCAGCGACTCTTCTAGGCTCGTCGACGGGGTCACGTTTCTACACTAGGTGTATTGCTTCCTGGGGTTGTCGACACAGCTGACGGTTGGGCCGTCTAGGGCTCTTCTCGCTGTTACCTATTGCTGCGCCTTGAGACGACCTGGTCAACAGACCTCCACTCATTTACGAGCCAGCCTTCACCGGGGAAAAGGGTCATTGCATGGTCGAAGTCCCAAGGAGGTCACCGGTGCGAAGCAGGTCACCTGTGAATGCGAGCAGTCCGAAGGCTTTGACGAGGCCGGCTCCGATGCCTGCCACTTCCAGGATCAGTGTGATTGTCATCCATAGCCGAAATCGTTGGTCGTTGTAGGCCGCTTTGGACATGTACCAACGCCGCTGATCCTCGATGCGAGATCGGGCGTCCATCTCTCGACGAACTGCCAGCCCTTCGGCACGCCGTGCTCTCATCTCGGGCGTGATCTGAATGGGGCCGGCCGCTGGAGAGCCGCTCAGCATCACGCCCCGCCAAGATCAGCCCACGAAGGCGGGCGATGTAGCCAAAACCCATCACTGCCGATCAGCGATTGGACGTAGCGGCTAAAGCGCTCCCGGAGTGGCATCAGCCAGCCATGTCATGTCACAGTTGCCCGGACACGTCTCGACAGTCGAAAAGAGCTGAGTCCACCACAGCATGGTCTCGATTCCCTGCAGTCACACAAACAGTCGTGCTTGTGCCCCGGTTCGCCACAGACACCTCGGACTCGGTCACAAATCGGGGATCGGCATCGGTTGGAACCCATTCGCCCTGGGTCGTTCCCTGGGCTTCAGCGTCACTGCTCACCTGGTCAGCGGTGTAGATGTCCCAGTACACGTGGATGTGGTTACGCGACACGTCTGGAGCAAAGTTCGCCTCCCAGGTGATGGCGAGCTCGTCTCCTTCGCGAGTCACGTCAACGATGGTGATCCTGCAGCCGTCGGCCGGGCACGCGTTGGAAACGCTATCGTTGGCTGTTCCCCCCGACGGCCCGGTATCGTCGGCGGCGTCGTCGCCGTTGCATGCTCCCGCGATCAAGGCGACAACGAGCAAGAGCTTCCACGGCGCAGAGTTACGAATTGCGGTCCTCCCTTAGATCCTCTACATGACAGCTCAGCAAGCATACGCGGCCGCGAAAGGTCATGCTGGCAGTGATCGCCTTGTCGTGCACACCCTGGCGCCTGGGGTCGTTTTTTGGAGGCGAAAGGACGGCACTATCCCGGTGTTCGCCCCTGGAGCATCTTGGCGTTGTTCGCTACCTGCGGGGATCGGCCGGTGCGCGGCACACGAGAGAGTAGTCGGCAGGTGCAAACCTTCACCGATGATTCTCTCTAGGCTCCGGGTCGATCACTCGGTCCTGCAGAATCCAACCGATATGGTCTGATTGCCGCTCACCTCGAGGACGCCTCGAGCAAGTACCGGTCTTCTGCTCGAGGAAGTCCTCGGGGGCGCTGAGGGAAGTGGCCTCTGACCAAGGTGGACGTGGTAGCCGGTCCTCGACGATTTCGTTGTGCTTTCTGGGTGGAAACCGATGCTGGTCGCCAAAGAGTTGCGCGAGGTCGTGCACTAGGAGTCCGTCTTCTTGGTCGGGGCGAATCTCGAGATGACGTTGGGAGACCGCGGGGTCATCGACGAGCAAGCCCTCGCCCCGCGTCCGACTTCTAACGGTTCGGGTGATCACGACACAGAGAGAGGCGAGCGGCCGGGCTCGCGTACGATGACGACCGGTGAGCGCTTATGAGCGGTTCCCGCAGCCGATCGGCGTCCTGCCTTCGCCGAGCGATCGTCGTTGGTGCTGGTAGTCAAACGCGCCCGCCGAACGTTCGCATGCCCGATCGAGGTCGAGCACATCCCACACTCGGACCGTCCCGTCCTCACTGCTCGTGACGAATCGCATGCTCCCCGGCACTACCGCTATGTGCCAGCTGGCGTCATCGTGGCCGGTGAGGGGGCCACCCACGGGACGAGCCAGCGAAACATCCCAGAGTCGCACCGACCCGTCGCTGCTGGTGGTGGCAATCGTTTCACCATCCGGTAAGAACACCACGTCGGTTGCTCCGTCAGGGTGCGGCGTGAGGTTCCCGATGAGTGTTGTGCCGGGCACATCCCAGAGCTGAACTACCTCGTCTGCGCTTGCCGTTGCCAGGATCGACCCGTCTTGCGACCACGCCACTCCTCGAATGGCGTTGTCGTCGGCTCGGATCGGGTCGCCCAGGAGCAACCCGGAGGTCGTGTCCCACAACCGGACCGATCCACCCAAGTCGGTAACGGCCAAGGTGCCATCCGACGAGAGTGCCATGGCTAGCACCTCGCTGGAATGAGGCCCGAGCTCACGGTCGACTTCGTCGCCGTTCCAAATCCGGACCATCCCGTCGGTCGTGCCGGTCAGCAGTTCCTGGCCCTTGAACAGTACGGCGCCGACGCCGGCTCCAATATCGAACGCGTACTCTTGGCTACCCGTGGAAGCGTCGATCACGACCACTGTCCCGTCGGCAGATCCGGACGCCAGCAACGACCCATCAGCGTTGAAAGCCAAGCTCCAGACGACCCCGTCGTGCAGCGACAGCGGGCCGACGAGCATTTGTCCGGTCGCGGTGGCCGCTAGCGAGACGTGACCGGTCGCATCACCGAACGCAACCACAGCGCCGTTGGGGCTCACCGCTACTCCGAATACGCCGGCGTCGGCGTTGCGGATCACCGTCGATGTGGGGATCGCGGCGGGCGACCATATCACCATCAGCCAATCCGAACCGAGCGTCACGACCAGGCTGCCGTTGGAATCGGAATCGGTGATCTGGCCGAGGTGTGCGCTCGAACTGAACGTTCGGCGCGATCCATCCTGGGCGGAAACCCACAGTCGTCCCTCCTCGTCGCCTGCGGCAACCTTTCCGGGAGCAACGAACTGCACGCCGCGCACGTCTTCGGCTAGCCCAGCAAACGGCTCGGCGATCAGCGTGCCCGTCGACGTCTCCCAAATCCGGATGCGTCCGTCGCTGCTCGCCGTCGCATACCGAGCACCGCCGTCCTCGAATTCAATCTCCCACACGTCGCTTTGGTGTGCGTTGAAGGGAGTGATTACTTGGCGGCGATCGGGAAGCGACCACCCCATCACCTCGCCTCGCCCATTGCTGGCGAGCAGCAGGCTGCCGTCCGGAGCGAACGCCACCGTCAGGAAGTCATGGTTAGTCTCGATGACCGGGTCGCCGAGTTGCCTGCGTTCGATCAGGTCCCAGAGTCGGATAGAACCATCCTCACTGGCCGACGCGACGGTGGATCCGTTCGGGCTGACGGCGACGCTCCAGACGAGTCCGCCGGTGCTGCCGACTAACAGGGGCACCGGCACCTGCCGTGGATCGCTCACATCCCACACCCGCACCGTGCGATCGAAGCTTCCGGTCACCAGATGCTCGCCGTCGGGTGTGAAGGTTATCTCTTCGATCGCCTTTTCGTGACCCGGCACTGCGCCCGCCAACAACTCACCCTTGCCACTCCACAGCGAGACCGTGCCGTCTCGGTTCCCGGTTGCGATCAACTGGCCATTTGGGCTCACCGCTATCGACAACGCGTCACCCACGACGATGGGCGAGCCGGCAGGCGCGTAGTCTGCGCTGGAGAGGTTCTGGCTGGCATCGACCAACGCAACCCGGGCGTCGTAGGAGTCTGGGCCGCCCAGCGCAATCGCCTCAACCGCCAAGGCCAGAGCGGCTCGAGGGTCGGATCCGGACATCCCGACGGCCTGTGTTGCCAGAGACTGCCCAAAGCGGTCGTTGGCTTCGCCCAGCGCTGAGAAGGCAACCATCGACGCGATCGCAGTAGCCACCGTGAGTGCCGCAAGGACCGACACCCCGATGCGGCGAATCCTCCTCGACCGCCTGCGGGTTTCTTCCATCTGTTCCTGCGCGGTACGAAAAGCGGTTTCACTGGCTTCGAGGAACTGACGATCGTCCTGACCGAGCACATCGCTGTTGTCTGCAAACCATTCCATCGCCGATTGGAGTGGCGTGCCCCGGTAGAGAAGGTCCGGGTCGCGGCCCTGGGCCACCCACTCCGCCGCTGCGTAGCCGATGTGCTGACGCATCCTGAGGTCGTCGCGGCTCGTCTCGATCCAGTGCCGCAGGCGCGGCCACGACCCGAGTATTGCTTCGTGAGCGATCTCGATTGTGTCCCGGTCGATGGTGAGCAAGCGGACATCCACCATCCGCTCGGCAACACGCTTGATCACGTCGGGCGTGCCGTCGTATGCGAGATCGTCCATGGCTACCTGGCGGCGCGTGTCGGAAGCTCCCTCTCCGGGAGTCACCAAGCGCAGCATCAACCTGCGGCATGAGTCCCGCTCGGCGTCGTCAAAGGATTCCTGATACAGGGCTTCAGCCGTCTGCGAGATCGCCCCGGCTACCCCTCCCGCAGCGCGGTAGCCGTCGATCGTTAGAAGTGAGCCGTTACGGCGCCGCCAAGTCTCAGCCATCGCATACGACACGAGCGGCAATGCGCCGGGCTCGCCGCCGCCGTCATCGAGCACAGCGTCAACAAGTCCCTCTTCGAGACGCAACCCCGCGTCGATCGCCGGCTGTTCGATCGCCAACCGCAGCTCCGAGCGCGTCATCGGTCCGACGAGGACTTGGTTGGACGTGATGCGACTCGCCAGCCACGGGAACGCTGCGCACGCGCCGTAGAAGTCGGCTCGTACGACCATTACCACGCGGACCCGACTGTCGACTGGGTCGGCGAGTTCTGCGAGCGACTCGACAAACGCTTCCTGCTCGTTTCGCCCGTTAAGCGTGAACAACTCCTCGAACTGGTCTATGACCAACAGCAAACCCCCGCTGGCAGCAGTCACTTTCTCGGCCAGATATCTGGCTTCACCTGAATCACGGCTCACAAACGTGTCGCGAGGAGGCTCACCGCTGAGCTGGGTCATGTCACGAGACAGCTTCATGAGTTGATACGACAGCTCAGCCGCAGGATGCGACCTGGGCGTAAAGAGGGCCACCGGCCACCGCGCGCTGCCAGCGATAGCTCCGGCTCTAATAGCGGGTACGAGACCCGCCCGTACCACCGACGACTTGCCGCTCCCGGACGGCCCCCCCACAACCAGCACGCGTTCATTTTCAAGGCGCTTGAGCAAGGTCGCGACGAGCTCATCTCGCCCGTAGAAACGAGCTGCGTCCTCCGGCTGGAACGCGGCGAGACCTTGGTAAGGCGAGACCGTCGCCGACGAAAGTGGCTTGGGCCGTGCCGCGGGATCCGATGCAATGATCGTCTCGGCTCTGTCTGCAAGGAGGTCGCCGATCCGTTGTTTGAGGATGCTGCGATGCAGGTTCAAGGGTGGTGGGAAGACGTCGACCCACTGGACGAGGGTGAGGAGATATTCGAGGGTGCCGGAGACAGGCACTTCCTCGACTCTGACCGGGAGAATGGGTTTGGCCTTATCGAGGGCGATCTTCACTTCCCGCCCCACGTGCTCGGAAGCGGTGGACTCGGCGGAGACCAGGACAACCAGCATCGATGCTGCCGAGATCGCATCAACGATTTGCTGGGTCCACGGACGCGTGCCGCGGATGTCCTCTGGTGCCATCCAAACCTGGTAGCCGTCCTCTTGGAACATGAGTCGCAGCTCTCGGGCTTCGGCCTGATTGTCGGTGTCGTATGAGAGAAAGAGCAGCGGTGCCGACTCGTCGTCTCTTGCTCGTCCGGACTCCACCATCATCTCAAACCTTAGGTTCCGCTAGTTGCATAGCAACCAGAATTGCCTAAAGAATGACGTGTCCCCTAGTTGTAACCGGTCGTCTCTGAATCTGAGCCAGAATCTGAGTTGTCGCTATTGCCGCCCGAGGGATTCGGATCATCTCCACATGCACCCAAACTCGGAACCAGTACGAGAACAGCCAGCCAGCTTTTTGTGCGCTTCATGAAACCTACGTTTACCTGAAACAAGACCTATTTCCGAACCGAAGTTCGTTCTCGCGACGGAAACAGGGTGTTTTCCGCCCCGTTTACGTGATAAAAACGACCGCTGCCTCTCCCCTCGGGCTCTCTCGGCTTGTGATCAAGTCGGCGACGAGCCCCGTCCAGCCGGTCTGATGCGACGCCCCCAGCCCCATCCCGGTATCTCCGTGAAAGTACTCGTGGAAGAGGACGAGACCGGCCAGGTCGGGATCAAAGTCGAGCCGGTCGTAGGGCCCATGGACGGGTCGCTGTCCGGAATGGTCGGGGAGAAAGAGGGCCACCAAGCGGCGCCCGAGCTCGTCGGCCACTTCGCTCACCGTCAACCTCCGCCCGGACCCGGTTGGGCACTCGACCTCGAAGTCAGGGCCCAGGAAACGGGCGAAGCGGCGAAGCGCTTCGATAACGAGATAGTTAACGGGGAACCAGATTGGTCCGCGCCAGTTGGAATTGCCGCCGAACAATCCCGTGGTCGATTCGGCGGGTTCGTACCCAACGCTTGCTGTGATCCCGCCGATCTCGACGGAGTAGGGATTTTCCCGGTGATGGGCTGACAGCGACCTGAGCCCATAGGGCGAGAGGAATTCGTTCTCATCGAGCATGATGGCAAGAATGCGGGCTAGTCGTTCGGGGGATACGACCGAGAGCAGCCTGCCCGCGTGCATCCCGACGCGATTGACGTGGGCGACGACGTCGCCATATTGCGGCTTATGCTCGAGAAACCATTGCATCCGGCCAGCGAAGTCCGGGAGGCCGTCGAGGGTCTTTTTGCCGAGTGTGGTCACTGCGAAAAGAGGGATCAACCCGACCATCGATCGAACTTCGAGCGGCATTGCCATGTCGGAGCTGCGAAGCACGTCGTAATAGAACCCGTCCTTTTCGTTCCACAACCCCTGGGTATGGATCGCCGAAGCGATGTAGGCGAAATGCTCGAAGAACTTGGTGGCGATGTCCTCGTAGGTTGCGTCGTGCCCGGCGAGGACGAGCGCCATCTCGAGCAGGTTGAGGCAGTACATCGCCATCCAGGCGGTGCCGTCGGCCTGTTCCAACCGAATACCTTCCGGGAGATCGGCCGACCGGTCGAACGGGCCGATGTTGTCGAGCCCGAGGAAACCTCCTTCGAAAACGTTGTTGCCACCCGAGTCTTTGCGATTGACCCACCAGGTGAAGTTGAGCAAAAGCTTGTGCATAGCGCGCTCGAGAAAGCCAAAATCGGTCGAGCCGTCGATCTCAAAGACTCGGAGCGCGGCCCAGGCGTGCACCGGCGGGTTGACATCGCCAAACGCCCACTCGTAGGCCGGCAGTTGCCCGTTCGGGTGCATGTACCACTCCCGCAACATGAGCAAGAGCTGGCCCTTGGCGAAAGCGGGGTCGACGTGAGCGAGCGCCACGGTGTGGAAGGCGAGGTCCCAGGCGGCGTACCAGGGATACTCCCAGGTGTCCGGCATCGAGATAACGTCGGAGTTGTTGAGATGTCTCCATTCGTAGTTGCGGCCGCCGAGTCGCGCACGCGGGGGTTGCGGTCCGGCCGGATCGCCATCGAGCCATCGGTCGACGTCATAGTGATAGAACTGCTTGGACCAAAGCATCCCGGCGAAGGCCTGGCGCATGACCGACGCCTCATGGTCGGCAACTCCGGGGGGCGTTAGCGCGGCATAGAACTTGTCGGCTTCGGTTCTGCGGCGGGTGAATATTGCCTTGGTGGGCCGCGAGCCCTTCGGGGAGAGCCGGAGCTCGATGGTGTCTTCGCCACCCGCCGGCACGGAGAGGCGATACCACATCGCCGCTTTGGTTCCGGTCCTGGCAGGATTGACCGAGTCGGCATCGCCGAGCAAATGATCGTTGATGCCGTCTTTCGGGTAGGGCGCCCCCTCAACGTCCCAGAGCCGGGGTGAGTTCGACTCGTTCTCGCAAAACAGGAGCTCCGGTGACCCCGATCCGGTGAGGCTCATCGATCCGAGCGTGTGGTGGTTGGCGACTAGGCGGCGCCTTTCGGAATGGATTTCGGGGCGGCGATCGTCGAGCCCCCACGACCAGGTGTTGCGAAACCAGAGGGTGGGGAGGACGTGCAACTCGGCTACGGACTCGCCTCGGTTGCGGGCGGTGAGGCGGATCGACATGTCATCGGGGGAGTGCTTGGCGTACTCGATCGAGATGTCCCAATACCCCGAGTCGAGCACTCCGGTGTCGAACAGCTCGAACTCAGGGTCGAGGCGCCCTCGCCGCGCGTTCTCTTCCACGAGCTGGCGATAGGGGAACTCGGATTGCGGATAGATGTACCGCCACACCATCCACGAATGCGACGGAGTGGAGTCGACGTACCACCAGTATTCCTTGGCGTCCTCACCGTGGTTTCCCTCGTTGCCGGTGAGCCCGAAGATCCGTTCCTTGAGCATCGGGTCGACGCCGTTCCAAAACCCAAAGGCGAGACACAAGATTTGATGGTCATCGCAGATCCCGGCCATGCCGTCCTCGTTCCAGCGGAACGCCTGCGATCGCGCCTTGTCGTGGGACACGTAGTCCCAGGCGTTGCCGTGCGTGGAGTAGTCCTCCCGAACAGTGCCCCAGGCGCGCTCGGCGAGGTAAGGCCCCCACTCACTCCAGCGGCAAGGATCCTCGGCCAGACGGGCGGCTTCACGTGACGGAGCTTCAGGCATGTATCAGTCGCGCGAGCGACGGATCAGTAGATCTCGGGGATGAAGCTCTGGTCGGTCACCGGGGGACGGACATAGCCGCTGTCGGCTTGTCGTTTGGGGAGCTTGATTTGGTCTGGAGTGAGGTCTTCGTAGGGGATCTGGCTGAGAAGGTGGGCGATGACATTGAGCCGGGCCCGTTTCTTGTCATCGGAATTGACAACGAACCAAGGAGCTTGCTTAATGTCGGTATGGCGGAACATCTCGTCTTTGGCCTTCGAGTACTCGACCCAACGCGACCTCGACTCGAGGTCCATCGGAGACAGCTTCCAGCGACGGGCGGGATCGTCGATACGAGCTTGGAATCGCTTTTCCTGGACGGCGTCGGAAACCGAGAACCAGTACTTGATCACCTTGATCCCCGAGCGGACCAGCATGCGTTCGAACTCAGGGCAAGAGCGCATGAACTCCTGGTACTCCTCTTCGGTACAGAACCCCATGACTCGCTCGACGCCGGCCCGGTTGTACCAACTCCGGTCGAGTAGGACCATCTCGCCCGCCGACGGCAAATAGGCGACATAGCGTTGGAAGTACCACTGGGTCCGCTCGCGCTCGGTCGGCGCCGGGAGTGCCTCGACCCGGCAAACTCGCGGGCTCAAACTCTCGGTGATCCGCTTGATGGTCCCGCCCTTGCCGGCGGCATCGCGGCCCTCGAAGATGACCACGACTTTGAGCCCTCGGTTCCGGATCCACTCTTGGAGTTTTACGAGCTCCATCTGAAGCTTGCCGAGCTCTTTCTCGTAGTCCTTATTGGAAAGGCCCTTCACTTCAGGAAGTGTTTGCACAGGAGACTTGGCCTTCCTCTTAACTTTCCGTTTCCCATTGACAGTCGCGCGATCGGTTGTGTCAGTCATAGATCCACCTCGCTCCCTGACACCTTAATTTCAAGCCCCTGCGCCTTGCCGCACAGGAATTGGTGAGGAATCCGCTCGCAGCTCGGCAGTGATCTCATCCAAACGCCCAACCACCTCTTCTCCGAGGAGAAGTGCCTCTTCTAGGTCTGTCGGCGAAGGAATGATCCTGCGGGCGTCGGTCAAGACGATGTCGAGCTCACGGCGCACGGCATCCGCTCGAATGGTGGTGGGAGCAAGCTCGGCGAGGATGCCAAGCATTCGCAACAGTTCGAGGAGGACCCGCGGATGCCGTTCAAGGCCACCTTGGCGGATCTGGCTGCACACAACCTTGAGGTGAGTTGGAAAGTCCATGATCGGGGTCATAACCCGGATGACTCCCGCCGCGTCCCGGAACATCTGGGTCGCAAATGAGCGCCCGATGGCGTCAACGAGAACCGTGGTGAGGTGGTGCACCGCTTGGGTGCCGGTGTAAGGGTCGTTCTGGCCGGTTGACATCGCTCGATTGGTTATGTCGACCAGCTGCCGCAGGCCGAGTCCAACATCTCTTTCGACCCGTCGCTCCGGGTCGATCTCGATGAGGTTGCGGATAGCCTCCCGTGTGGTCGAAAGCAGTTCACTGCCATCGTCGGTCCACACCAACGCCAGCGGTCGCCCAACCATCGTGTAGTAGCCGATCAGGGGAAGCACGCGCACGGTCACTCGCTTTCGGACCGTGAGCGAAGGCAGGCGGACATCGACGCCTTGCACATAGCCATCGACTGGAGCGGTGATAGTGACCGCGTTCGCTGGTATTGGAATTGGTTCAAGCCAGTCTGGGTCGAGGTCGGTCTCGCTGATTGGAAGGTGGTCCCGAGCGATGATGCGTCTCGTGTCCGACTCGACCTGGCGCATAATCGTATCGATCCGCACCGAGTTGGTTATGTGGCCAAAGTAGTAGACCAGAAGGCCGATGCAGCCCACGGCGAATGCCAGCGCCACCGTAATGGCGAACCGTGGCACCTGGTCGATCGGAGTTTCATCGGTCGTCACAGTGAAGAGCCCCGCGAGGCTGTAAGCAACGGTGCCCACGAGAGCGCTCAGAACTAACTGCGTTCGGCTGTCACGCAAGAAGGTCCGCAGCAAACGAGGCGAGAACTGGGTTGACGCGATCTGGAGGGTGACCACGGTCAAGGCGAAGATCAGGCTCGTCACGGGGATCAGAGCACCGATGATGACCGTCAAGACCTGGCGGGCGTCGTTCGAGTTTCCGTGAAACGAGACCGTCCACAACCAAGAACCGGGGCGGGCATCGACCTGGGAAAGAATGGAGCCGAGGACCAAGGCGCCAGCTACCGACAGCGTCGGCATGAACCACACAGTTTTGCTGGCGTCGGAGATGCGCCGGCGTTGGGCGACGAGCAACGACGTACGGGCGCTTTTGCTCGTAGCGATGACGCTCACCGGCAGATGCTGACGACTAGCGCCCAATCTCGAATCAACCGACGCCAAAGTTGCTCCTCTTGGCCACGAAGTTAACAGGCAGTTAATGAGAGGTAAACGGATCGATCGATCGGCTTCTCCCTTCTTGCGGCGGTGAGCCAGACCGGACCCACAGTCGAGGTGGTGGCGACCCGGGCTGCAGAATCCGCGGGGCCTTGATTTCGGCGCCGACGGAGCTCTCTACGTTGCCGAAGCCGGGGTGGGTGGAAGCGGACCTTGCCAAACCGGACCGGAGGGCGAGGCCTACTTCGGGTTAACCGGCGGAGTGACCTGGTCATTCAAGGGGCGCCGACGCCGCTTTGCTGGGCCACCTGATCCGAGCGAGAGGCGCAACCAGGTGCTCAGGCTCGACTGGTAGGACCTGGTGGTTTCAGCGGCCGTGACGTCGGGTACGAGCCAGATAGGACATCCAACAACCAAGGGAGGTCAGGATGTATCACGAGATCTGGACGTACCGGGATGACGTATATCCCGAGCGTGTAGACGCAAATGGGGATGCCGCCTCGACGGACATGCGCGACGACTTAAACATGCGCGACGACATGGGCGGCGACATGGTTGGCTATTCCGTAGAAGCGCTGGACGGTTCGATCGGCAAGATCGACGAAGCCACCCACGAAGCTGGTTCGAGCTACGTCGTGGTGGATACCGGACCTTGGATCTTCGGCAAGAAGGTCATGTTGCCGGCAGGCGTGGTTTCCCGCGTCGACTCGGACAGCCGGAGCGTTGCGGTAAACCGCACCAAGGATCAGATCAAGAACTCTCCCGTGTTCGACGACTCCACCTATCGCGACTCGAACTATCGAGATGAGCTCGGTGCCTACTACGGCTCGGAAGGCCCGGGCTTCCGCGACTGGTAGACATCACAGAACCCAATTGAAAGGACCCCGGGCCCCTCGCCCGGGGTCCTTTCCTACCGAATCCAGACGGCAAGCTTTTCAGGTTGCATGGTCGTGGTGACGACTCTTCCCACCTCCGATCTCAGCGCGTACACGTCAACTTCGCTGCGGAGACGATTCGACAATTGCTCCATCGTTATCCGGGCGTCGTAGGTCGAGCGGTTGAATCTCTGGTCAACGAGCGCTTGCGCCCGTCGCCGCAAGGGGGCGAACAGTGCCGCGGCCAATAGCGTCGCCCCGGCCACCGCCAACGATCCCGCGGTCGGTACCAACGATGAGATAACGAACACCGTTCCGGCGTACACACCGATCAGCAAGCTCGTTACGAGTCCGTAGGTGATGGTCCGGGTGATGATCTTGTCGATGTCGAACAATCTGTATCGCATCACGGCGATCCCGATGGCGATGGCCGGAGAGCTCAGGCTGACAACGATCAGAAGCTCGCCGACAATCCCGTCGGGATCAAAGACTCCGTTCGCAACGAACATCACGATCGTCAGAACCACTGAGAAAACGAACCAGCGAAGCTGCTGTCGCTCCAAGCCGCGGCGACTCCGGTACCGCACCACCGTGGACAGGGCGCCGAGTACCAGAAAGGGCACCGCGACTGGCAATAGAGCGGTTTCGGCATCTTCATATGGCAAGAGCGCCAACGGATTGTCGACTCGGACTCGGATGCCGATGTCGAAGGACTGTTGGACGGTGGTGGCAGCGATGAATGCAAGCAAGAACACCACAACTGCCTTCACCACCCAGCCCCACCGTTTCGTGAGCGGTTGCCCATCGGGAAACAGCACGGGAATGACCACGAAGATGATCAGCAAGGCGACGAGCCAGGTCCACTCGCCCACCCAGGCCGAAAAGGTCGCGCCCGGGAGGCCTTGGTCGATGGCGAGCCGGGCGTAGTCGATGCCAAGGAAGGTCAGGGTCCAGGAGCAGCCGAAGGCAAGGAGAATCCAGCCGATTCTCACACGCGGTTGCCTCCACAAGAGGAACGCCCCGATGGCCCAATAGGGGAGGGTGGCGAGAAGAACCAATGGGATTGCGCCCGTGGCGCGAGCGACCAGAAGATCGGCTGCGACCAGTGACAGTCCGACCGCGAGGACGGTTAATGCCGCGGGTCCTTGGCGGACTTGTTTCATTGCAACCATTCTGGCCTGAGCCGTTCCGGGGGAGTTACGGATGGCTTAGATGGTGAGAAATCCGACCCAAAGGGTATAACGCTCCAATGCGAAAAGCATTTGACCTGATCAAGCAAACCGTCAAGGAGTGGTCCGAGGACAAGGTGCCTCGGCTCGGAGCGGCTCTGGCCTATTACACGATGTTCTCTTTGGCGCCACTCCTGATCATTGCCATTGCGATCGCCGGCCTGGTATTTGGGGAGGAAGCAGCCCGTGGTCGGATCACCGATGAGCTTCGGACCTTGATCAACGATGACGCGGCCGTCATGGTGGAAGACTTGATCGCGAACGCCCGTCGTCCTGGTGCCGGTCTGGTGGCCACGATCATCGGGGTGGTGACGCTCATGCTCGGTGCGTCCGGGGTTATCGGTCAGCTCAAAGACTCGATGAACACGATCTGGGAAGTGGGTCCGAAGCCTGGTCGCGGCATCCTCGGCCTACTCAAGGATCGGTTCTTGTCCCTGGCCATGGTTCTGGGCATTGGGTTTCTCCTCTTGACATCGCTGGTCCTTAGCGCGGGTCTTGACGCGGTTTCGGAGTTCGCGTTCGGCGAGGACGCGGGTTTCCCTCTCCAGGCCCTGAACTTTGTCGCTTCGTTCGCGGTGATCACGCTGCTCTTCGCGGTGATCTACAAGGTGCTGCCGGACGTCAAGATCGCCTGGCGCGACGTTTGGATCGGCGCCCTCGTGACCGCTTTTCTATTCAATCTCGGGAAGTTCCTGATCGGCGTGTATCTGAGCCGCTCCACGACCGCCTCGGTCTTCGGCGCCGCCGGCTCGCTGATCTTGATTCTGTTGTGGATCTATTACTCCTCGCAGATTCTGTTCTTTGGCGCCGAGTTCACCCAGGTCTACGCCAATCGTTTTGGCCGCAAGCTCGAGCCCGCTGAGGGCGCCATCGCCTTGACTCCGGCCCAGCGGACCCAGCAGGGCATTCCGAAGGACGAAACTATTCGACACTGGACCCCGCCACCCGACGCGGCCAGCGGCCGAATGGCATCGTTGCTCGTGTTAGCCGTCGTCGTCTTCGACCTGATCAGAGGCAAGCGCCGCCCGTAGCCCGTTTCCGCAAATTTGGCACGTGAGGAACGCGTGCCCGAGCCAACAGGAACCCAGCCTTAACTGGGGATGGGCTCGATCATGATGCATTCGCCCGGGCATTCCTCAGCCGATTCGAGGGCGTCTTGGATCAGATGATCGGGGATGCGGGCGACACCCCGCGATCCGTCCGGCCCGTGACCGTCGCCGTCCTTGCCGTCATAGACGATGGTCTTGCCGAAGTGCTTCGTTTCTTCCTTAACCACCCAGAGGCCGTCCTCACGGGCGGTGAACACATCGGGGGTGATCTCCTCACAGATTCCATCGCCCGTACAAAGGTCCTGGTCGATCCAAACCTGCAATTTCGAAGCTGTGGCCATGTCGAACTAAGGATAGACGTTGAGCGACGATGTCGGGGCAGGGTTCGCAGCCGCACGGAAGGGCTAGTTTGAGAGGTGATGGGCTACCAGCCGGTCAACAAGGTTCGGTTCGTCACCGCCACGACTCTCTTCGACGGCCACGACGCCTCGATCAACGTCTTCCGCCGCATGTTGCAGGCTTCGGGGGCGGAGGTCATCCATCTCGGCCACAACCGAAGCGGGACCGACATCGTCGCCACCGCGGTGGAAGAAGACGCCCAGGCGATCGCAGTCACTTCCTACCAGGGCGGCCACATGGAGTTTTTCCGCTATCTGCGCGATCTCCTGGTTGCGGCCGACCGTTCGGAGGTGAGAATTTTTGGCGGGGGGGGAGGGACGATCCTCCCGTCCGAAGCCGCCGAGCTGATGAGCTATGGGATCACCCGGATCTACTCGCCCGACGACGGGCGAGCGCTCGGGCTCCAAGGGATGGTCGACGACATGCTCGCCCAGGCTGATTACCCGACCGGCCAGCTCGACGAGCCGGCCGACTGGGCATCCCCGTTCGAGGCGGGCAAGCTGGCGCAACTGATCTCGGCGGCGGAGAACTGGCCGGACAAGTATCAGGACCTCTTCGAGCAGGTGGCCGAGAAGGCCGCCGGCTCCAGCGTTCCGATCGTCGGCTTCACCGGCACCGGCGGTTCCGGCAAGTCATCTCTGGTCGACGAGGTCCTGCGCCGGTTCTTGCTCGACTTTCCCGACAAATGCCTCGGTTTGATTGCGGTCGACCCGTCGAAGCGGCGCACCGGGGGAGCGTTGCTCGGGGACCGAATCCGGATGAATTCAATCCCGCATCCGCAGGCGTTTATGCGGTCGATGGCCACCCGCCAGGCCAACCTCTCGCTCTCCCCGGCGGTGGGCAATGCGCTCAACCTTTTGCGAGTCTCGGGGGTCGATCTCGTGATCCTCGAGACCTCGGGCATCGGACAATCCGACACCGAGATCGTCGACGTCGCCGATCTCGCCACCTATGTGATGACTCCCGAATATGGGGCGGCGTCCCAGCTCGAGAAGATCGACATGCTCGATTTCGCCGACCTCATTGCGATCAACAAGGCTGACAAACAAGGGGCCGAGGACGCCATGCGGGAAGTGCGGAAGCAGTTCCGCCGCAACCGCGTTCGCTTCGAGGGTCCCGACGAAGACCTGCCGGTCTACGACACGATCGCGTCCGACTTCAACGATCCGGGCACCAACCGCTTTTACCTGGCCTTGCTCCGTGCGCTCGCCACCAAAACTGGTGTCGAGTTTGAGTCGTCGCTCGGTTTGCCGATCGATCCGGTCGACAAGCAATCGGTGGTGCCGCCCGCCCGCGTCCGCTACCTGGCTGAGGTTGCCGAGTCAAACCGCGGGTATGACCAATGGGCGATTAAGCAGGCTGAACTTGCCGAACAGACCTACCGGTTGGCTGCCGGTGCGGACCAAGAAGCCACGTCCGCTGCTCGTGCTGGTATCGACTCGGCCAACTTGGCGATGCTCGAAGGATGGGATCAGCGGATGGCTGCGTACAGGCGCGAGGACTTCGTTTTCATGGTGCGAGGCAAGGAAGTGTCGGTCCCGATCACTTCTGCAACGTTGAGTCACCAGATGATTCCGAAGGTGGCGGTGCCGCATTATCGAGGATGGGGCGATCGCCTGGCATGGCTTTTGCAGGAGAACCTCCCGGGCAGCTTCCCCTACACCGCTGGCATTTACCCGTTCAAACGAACAGCCGAGGATCCCACGCGGATGTTTGCTGGCGAAGGGCCAGCCGAGCAGACCAACCGGCGATTCCACTATCTGGCGGCGGGCATGCCGGCCAAGCGGCTGTCGACGGCTTTCGACTCGGTGACACTCTATGGCGAAGACCCTCATGAGCGGCCGGACATCTATGGCAAGGTCGGCAACTCGGGGGTCTCGGTGGCGAGCCTCGACGAGGCCAAGAAGCTCTACTCGGGCTTCGACCTCAGCGATCCGACCACCTCGGTTTCGATGACGATCAACGGCCCCGCCCCCATCATTCTTGGCTTCTTTCTCAATGCCGCCATCGACCAAGCGTGCGAGAAGCACATCAAGAAGAACGGGCTCGAGGCAGAGGCCGAGGACAAGATCGCGGCGCTCTTTGAGGGGAAAGCGCGACCGCGCTACGAGGGCGAGCTCCCGCCCGGCAACGACGGACTCGGGCTCATGTTGCTCGGTGTCACCGGCGACCAGGTCCTGGCGCCTGAGGTGTACGAGCAGTTGCAAGCTGAAACCCTGGCGCGGGTGCGGGGAACGGTGCAAGCCGACATCTTGAAAGAGGACCAGGCCCAAAACACCTGCATCTTCTCGACCGAGTTCTCCTTGCGGATGATGGGCGACATCCAGCAGTACTTCGTCGATCACAACGTCGACAACTTTTATTCCGTCTCCATCTCCGGCTATCACATGGCTGAGGCGGGCGCCAACCCGATCACCCAACTCGCCTTCACCCTCGCCAACGGCTTCACCTACGTCGAGTACTACCTCTCGCGGGGGATGCAAATCGACGATTTCGCCCCCAACCTCTCCTTCTTCTTCTCGAACGGGATCGACCCGGAATACGCGGTGATCGGACGAGTGGCGCGACGCATCTGGGCCAAAGCGATCAAGCACAAGTACGGCGGCAATGAACGCAGTCAGATGCTCAAGTATCACATCCAGACCTCAGGCCGATCGCTGCACGCCCAGGAGATCGGCTTCAACGACATCCGCACGACGCTGCAGGCTCTCTACGCCATCTACGACAACACCAACAGCCTTCACACCAACGCTTACGACGAGGCGATCACCACCCCCACCGAGGAGTCGGTCCGGCGAGCGGTGGCGATCCAACTGATCATCAATCGAGAACTCGGCCTAGCGAAGAATGAGAACCCGCTCCAAGGCTCGTTCGTGATCGAGCACCTGACAGGCCTGGTCGAGGAAGCGGTTCTCGCCGAGTTCGAGCGGATCTCGAGTCGGGGAGGAGTTCTCGGAGCGATGGAGCGGCAGTACCAACGAGCCAAGATCCAGGATGAATCCCTTCACTACGAACGCCTGAAAGAGTCTGGCGAACTGCCCATCGTCGGTGTCAACACTTTCCTCTCCGCCGAGGGCTCGCCCTTTGTCGTCCCAACCGAGTTGATCAGATCAACCGACGACGACAAGGACCGTTTGATCGCGAGTGTCCGCGCATTGCAGGTTCACTACCAGGATCGAGCCGAGCCTGCTCTCAAATCATTGCAGAAGGCCGCAATCGCCGGAAGGAATCTGTTTGCCGAGTTGATGTCGACCACCAAGGTGGCGACTCTCAGCCAGATCAGTGGCGCCCTTTACGAGGTCGGCGGCCAATACCGCCGGAGCATGTAAGCCCGAAGCTCAGAACAGCAGGCGGTCTAGCCCTCGGGTGAGGCCGACGCGACCAGGGAGGGCGCGGATGGCCAGCAGCGTTCCCGCGATATAGGGAGCGGCGCTTTCGCCGGCGTCGTAGCGGAGGGTCAGGCGCTCGCTCTCGCCGCCAAAAATGACGTCCGTCGAGATGATGAAGCTGGGCACGCGGAGCGAATGGACTTGCGTTCCGGCGACCGTTGCGCCCCTGACCCCCTCGGGGCCCAAGACGTCGGCCACAGGAACGCCGATCGCCGGTGGACGTACTCCTTGGAGTCGTTCGGCGAGTTCGCGGGCAGTACCGCTGGGAGCGTCGGGTTTGGTTGCGCTCGCATAATCGACAATTTCCCAGGTTTGGAGGTGCCGGGCGGCTTCTTCGGCGAAGCGGAGTTGAAGGGCGGCGGCAAGCGAGAAGTTGCCGGCCGCGATGACTCCGACTCCTCTCGTGTGGGCCAAGGCGTCGATCTCGTCGTAATCCTCTCCCGATAGTCCGCTGGAGCCGACCACGACTCCGACTCCTCGGTCAACCGCAGTCAAAACATTGCTCTTGACCGAGGCGGCGCTGGTGTATTCGACGAGCACGTCCATCGGACCCGCGTCGAGAGCCTCACCCACCGACGAGGAAAACCCGGGGTCTGAGCGCGACACACCGCCTGTGAGCTCGAGGTCGGGGGCCCTCGAGATGGCGTCGGCGAGGGGACGGCCGACCCAGCCCGTGATCCCGGCGATAACGACACGAATCACAGGGTTGAGGAAAGCTTATTGATCAAAAGTCCTACTCCTTGGGCTTCGCCGGGAAGGTAGGCATCGGTAGGCTTTTGGCCAAATGCGCAGCCGAGTCGCCGGATTTCTAGGGGTTCCGTTTCTCCGCAGGATTGGCTGGCATCTCCAGCGGGTGACCCGCCAGTTCGAAGGCAAAGTCACTACCAAAATGTTGATCGGGCTCGTCGTAATCATCGGCCTGGCCGCAGCCCTCGTGACTTTCACCGAGCAAGACCTGACTCCACGCAACTTTTTCGCGTCGTTCTACTGGGCGGTGACGACCGTCATGGGACAAGGCTCGTCCGACTACGTCACCGGACCGTGGGGATGGGTTACATCGTGGCTGCTCAATCTCTTCGGAGTAGCGATAGTCGCGACAGTCACTGGCGCGTTGGTGGGTTTTGTCATTGATCTACTTCTCAAGGAGGGTCAGGGTATGGGTGCTGCCGGATTCAACGATCACGTCGTGGTCTGTGGGTGGAACTCCACCGCCCGCGAGCTAATCGATGAGTTGCGAAGCGACGATTACGACGTTCGGGTAGTCGTTATCGACGCTGCAGAACGAAACCCGGCGGGCGACGGCGTCTATTTTGTGCGTGGCGATGGCGCCGCCGAGGAGGATCTGTCGCGGGCAGCTATCACCACCGCTCGGGCCGCGATCATTTGCCCGCGCGATGGGAGCGACGATGCCGACATGCATTCGATCCTCACCGTTTTGGCGATCGAGGCCATGGCCCCGGAGGTGCGGACAGTGGTTGAGGTCAACAACCCCAAGCACGTGCCCCACTTCAAACGGGCCGACGTAGACGAAGTCCTCGTCACCTCGAAGCTTGCCTCGCGTTTGCTTGCTCGCACTGCCCTCTATCCCGGCTTGGGGGACCTCGTCACCGATTTGGTTTCGGGCGGAGAAGGCGCTGAGCTCTACCGGGTGCGTATTCCCGATCGGATGGTCGGGATGTCGGTCGGAGACGTGAGCCGCCATCTCAAAGACGACAACGACGCCACGTTGCTGGCCCTGGCGCGCAACGGCGACCTCACCACGAATCCGGAAACCGCGTTAGTCATCGAGCTGGGCGACGAGGTAGTCGTGATCGCCGAGCACATCGACAAGCTCGCCTCGCTGGCCAAGGTCGACTGAGCCGCCTCTTAAGAGACCAAGCAGCGTTTTTATCACCAAATCGGCCCCTGGAGGGGCCGATTTGGTCGCGAGAACGCTGTCTACCCCGCAGCGACGATGCCGACCAATACCGCGATCGATAGGGAAACCGGTGCCCAGATTCGTTCAACTTCGAGCGCGAGATCGCGTTCACGATCGATCCGAGTGCGAAGTAACCGGCGATGATCCAAGCAGCCGCCTTCAGCAAGTGGACGGATTCGCGGAGGCGCTTCTTGCTAGGACGAGCCACGCGATTCCGCCCAGGAGAAGCGCCGAGGCGGCGCTGGCGATGCGCAGTTTGGTCAAAAATGGTCGGCGCTAGCCTCGATGCCCCGTGGCGTACGACTTTGCGACAATTGAACCGAAATGGCAGGCCCATTGGGCCGATGAGCGCGTGTTCAATGTCACCGCCGATCCGGACCGGCCCAAGTTTTTCAACGTGCAGATGTATCCCTATCCCTCGGGCGAGATGCACATGGGCCACCTCCGCAACTACACCTATGTCGACCTGATCACCCGCTACAAGACCATGCGGGGATTCAATGTTCTCTCACCGATGGGTTGGGACTCGTTCGGGTTGCCGGCCGAGAACGCCGCCATTGCCTCTGGCATCCATCCGCGGATCTTCACCGAGGAGAAGATCCAGACCATGAAAGCGCAGCTCAAACGGCTGGGCGGGGTCTACGACTGGGACCGCGAAATCGCCTCTCATACCCCCGAGTTCTATCGGTGGGACCAGTGGCTCTTCCTCAAGCTCTTCGAGCAGGGCCTCGCCTATAAGAAGCTTGCCCCGGTCAACTGGTGTCCTCAAGATCAAACCGTGCTCGCCAACGAGCAAGTCGTCGACGGAGCCTGTGAGCGGTGCGGCACGATCGTCGAGAAACGTGATCTCGAGCAGTGGTTCTTTCGCATAACCGACTACGGCGAGCGGTTGCTGAACGACCTCGCTTTGCTGGACCGGTGGCCGGACCGCGTCCGCGTCATGCAGGAGAACTGGATCGGGCGATCGGAAGGTGCCCAGTTCACGATCAAGGTGGCGGACAACGACCTTTCGTTTGAGGTGTTCACGACCCGACCCGACACGGTGTTCGGAATGACATTCGCCGTCCTCGCCCCCGAGCACCCCTTGGTCGAGGCGTTGATCACCGGCAGCCAAACCGAAACCGAGGCACGGGAGTACATCGCCGCGGCCAGAAGGGCCAGCGAAGTCGAGCGCCTTGCCGAGGGAGCAAAGGCCGGCGTCTTCACCGGCGCTTTTGCGATTAACCCCGCCAACAACGGCCAGGTGCCGATCTATATCGCCGATTACGTTCTGCTGTCGTACGGGACCGGAGCGATCATGGCCGTGCCCGGTCAGGACCAACGTGACTGGGATTTCGCCAAGACCTATGGAATCGAGATCGTCCGCACAGTCGAGCCCCCAACTGATTTCGGAGATGAGCCCTACCTAGGCGAGGGTTCGGTTATCAACTCCGATTTCCTCGACGGGCTCGACCAAGCATCAGCCAAGAAACGAATCATCGCCTGGTTGGAGGAACGCGGCCTCGGCTTCGGGAAGGTCCAATACCGGTTGCGTGACTGGCTCATCTCCCGGCAGCGTTACTGGGGCTGTCCAATCCCGATCATCAAATGTCCGACCGACGGTCTGGTGGCGGTCCCGGAAGCCGACTTGCCGGTGGTACATCCTGATGTCGAGAACTACGCCCCCCAGGGGGAATCGCCGCTCGCGGCGGTGCCCGAGTTCGTGAACGTCATGTGTCCGGTTTGTGGCGGTCCGGCGGAACGAGAGACAGACACGATGGACACCTTTGTCGACTCCTCCTGGTACTACCTGCGCTATTGCGATTCAGACAACGCTGAGGAGATCTTCGATCCGGCCAAGGTCGCCTATTGGATGCCGATCGATCAGTACGTGGGCGGCATCGAGCACGCAGTCCTCCACCTGCTTTACGCCCGCTTCATCACGAAGGTCCTGCATGACATGGGCTTGGTCGAGGTCGAGGAGCCCTTCGCCGCTCTGTTCACTCAAGGGATGATCGTGAAAGACGGCGCCAAGATGTCCAAGTCGAAAGGCAATGTGGTCGCCCCCGATGACTACTACGCGCGGTACGGTGCCGACGCGATTCGGTTGTTCGAGCTCTTCATTGGACCGCCAACGGACGACGCGATTTGGAACGACAACGGGGTGGAAGGGACCTATCGCTTCCTCGATCGGATCTGGCGGATTGGACACGGGGAGTCGGGGATCATCGTCGATGGCCCACCTTCCGAAGCCGACCGCGAGCTCCGCGCCGTGGCTCATCGCACGGTGAAGAAGGTAACCGAAGACATTGATCGCTTCCGATTCAATACCGCGGTCGCCGCTCTCATGGGCCTGACCAACAGCATTCTTGATCGACTCCGGTCCGATGAGGGTTTGAGCAGATCGGTCTACGACGAGGCATACGGCCTCTTGTTGAAGATGCTGGGGCCGATGGCTCCTCACGTCACCCACGAGCTTTGGGAACAGACCGGACGCGGCCGGATGCTGGCACTCGAACCCTGGCCGGTTTGGGATCCTTCGCTGGTGGAGCTGGAGGAGGTGACGATGGTCGTCCAGGTGAATGGAAAAGTCCGCGACCGGATCCAAGTCCCGTCGAGGATCTCCGAAGCCGAAGCCGAAAGCGTCGCGCTCAATTCGGCCAAGCTCGCTCCTTACCTGGCCGCAGGCACGATTCGCAAGGTCATCGTCCGCACGCCCAACCTCGTCAACGTGGTGATTTCTTGAAGGGATATCCCCCTTCGGTGGTCGCCGCGCTGGGGGGTTTGGATGTCGAAGAAGTAGCGCAGAGATGCGGAGTCGCCGATCTCGACGCTGTCCCCATTCGCCGGGCGCCGCGCTGGATGGTGCGGGCTTGGCGAGGCGATGTGGCAGCCATGACATTGCCGTTTGGAATCTTCGTTCGCGCTGATTGCCTGACGGGTGATCGCACTCGTCTCGCCAACACCGTTCAGCACGAGCTCGTTCATGTACGGCAATGGAAAGAGCTCGGGGTCCTTCGCTTCTTGTGGCGTTATCTCGCCGACTATTTACAGGGGCGCCGGCGCGGCCTTGGCCACACCGAGGCCTATCGTCAGATCAGCTTCGAACAGGAAGCCCGCCGTATCGCCGGCCACTGATCATTCGACGACTAGCCCGGTAAGGTCGGTCTCGGGGGGTGGGTACTTCAGGTTGAGTTTCTCGAGAGTCTCGATCAAGACTCGCGCGATAACGATGTTGCGGTACCACTTGCGATTGGCCGGGATGACGTACCAGGGCGCGGTCGTCGTCGAGGTCAGGGTGATCGCCTCTTCGTAGGCTGCCTGATAGAGATCCCAGCGCTTGCGTTCGTCGAGATCGCCCATGGAGAACTTCCAATGCTTCGAGGCGTCGTCGATTCGGTCCTGGAGGCGCTGGCGTTGCTCTTCCTTGGAGATGTTGAGAAAGAACTTCAGGATGGTGGTGCCTTCGTCCACCAGCATCTGTTCGAAGTTCCGGATGTGATCGAATCGTCGCCGCCACTGCTCCTCGGAAGTCAGCTCGCGAACGCGCACCACCAAAACGTCTTCGTAGTGGCTGCGGTTGAAAATCGTGATCTCGCCGTTGCCGGGCACATGGGGATGGACGCGCCAGAGATAGTCGTGATTGAGCTCGAGCGGGGTCGGTTGCTTGAACGACGCGACTTTGACTCCGAGTGGATTGACACCCTCAAACACCGCGGAGATCGTCCCGTCCTTCCCCCCGGTGTCGGTTGCCTGGAGGACGACGAGCAGCCGATGACTGCGGTTGGCGTAGAACAGGTCCTGGAGTTCTTCGAGCCGCTCGTTGAGCGCCTTCATCGCCTGACTACCAGCCTCTTTGTCGCCGCCGAATAGCCGGCCGTCGGCAGGATCGCGCTGGGCGAGATCGGCGGCCGTCCCCTCTTGGACGCGATAGACATCAGTGTCCGTCGTGCTCATATCGTCACCATAGGTCGCGCGCAGACCCCTTCCGCAAAGCGACCGACCCGACTATTACCAACGAGTGAGCTCGGGCCGGGCGTCCTTGATTTGGTTGGTGCTGGTTGCCGCGGTTGCGGCCGGTCTCCTGTGGGGCAGGAGGAGTTCGGAGAGCCCACCCCTCCCGGTCGCGATATCAGCATCGACTTCTTCCTCGACGATCACCGTGCATGTCGGAGGTTGGGTGGCGAGGCCCGGTCTTGTCGAGTTGCCAGGAGGGGCCCGCGTCGCCGACGCGATTTCGGCCGCTGGCGGATCGATGCCCGGCGCCGATCTGGCCGCGCTCAACCTTGCCGCCACCCTCGTCGATGGTGAGCAGGTTCTCCTGCCTGGACCGGCAGGTTCGGAGGTCTTGGCGTCCGAATCGGACGAAGGTGGGCCGATCAGTCTCAACCGAGCCGCAGTCGAAGAGCTCGACCAGCTGCCGGGAATTGGGCCCGTGATCGCCCAGAGGATCGTCGACTACCGCGAGGCCAATGGGCCGTTTCAAACCGTTGAGGACCTGCTTCTGGTCCCGGGGATCGGGGAAGCCAAGCTGGCCAGCATCCGCGACCTGGTCGTTCCTTGAGGTGGCCTAACCCGGCGGAAAGAGTCGTCCTTGCCAACACGGCCTGGCTGGTGTCCGGTTTGGCCACCGCTGGCCGATTTGGCTGGCTGTGGGTGGTGGGAGCTGGTCTGGCCGGCGGCCTCTTGTCGAGGCGATCACCCCGACTGGCCTTGCTCGCCTTCGTTGTTGGTGTTGCCGCGGGCCAGTTCTCCAACATTCGCACCCGGGAACAGACTGCTATCGCGTTGCCGCCGGCATACGACGCTCTGGACGTCGTGGCCGTGACCGACAGCCGCCTCGGTCGATATGCCGACGCCTGGGCGGTGGCTCGGCCGATCGCCGTGTTGGTCGGGGACCAACGACGCGAATGGAAGGGCCCCGATCTCCTGCTCACCCTTTCCCCGGAGGTCGATCTTGTCCGTGGAAACAGCTATCGAATCACCGGTGCTCTCCTCCAGACCCGGTTTGAAGTCGATCAAGTCGAACCGCTGGCCAGTCGTTCCGACCCGCTCACGTTCGCCGGCAACGCCCTGCGAGGGCACGTCTTGTCGAGACTCGACCGAGAAATCCCCGAGCAAGCTTTGTTGGCGGGCTTCCTCGTGGGAGAAACCTCGGGTCTGTCCGAGTCGGATCTTGAAGCGCTCCGGGCCGCGGGACTCTCACATTTCGTGGCCGTCTCGGGCTCGAACGTGGCGGCATTTCTCCTTCTTTTCTGGATCGCGTTGGGTCCGTTAGGGATCGGGCCGCGCCGGCGCGGAGTCCTCGGCCTGCTTGGTCTTTTCGTTTTTGCAGTAGCGACGCGGTGGGAGCCGTCGGTGGTTCGTGCGAGCCTCATGGCTGGCGGAGTCCTCGGTGCTCGGGTCATCGGTCTTGCCTTGAGCCATTGGGTCGCCCTAGGGCTCGGGGTCGGATTGGCGGTTCTCGTCTCACCGGGACTCGTCACTGATCTCGGTTTCCAACTCTCGGTCGCGGCCACCTCGGGAATCATGATCGCGGGTGACTCTCTCCCCGAGTCGCTGCCGACCTGGTTGCGCAAGCCCTTGGGAGTGGGGCTGGCCGCTCAGGTGTCGGTCGCGCCGATCCTCCTTGCCTCCTTTGGGGAGATTCCATTGTTTTCCCCGTTGACGAATCTGGTTGCGGCCCCTCTGGTAGCCGCCGCGACTCTCGTGTCGGCGGTCGGCATCCTCACCTCCATCGATCCTTTGATCGACCTTGCCGCTTTGGGGAGTGGTGCTGTCCTCTGGATCGGTCGAACCGCGTCCTGGTTGCCGCAGCTTTCAACCCTCCCGGCGGTTGGGTTGGGTGTGGCAGTTGCGATCGTCATCCGGTGGCCACGGTCGCGGCCGCCGGTCGCTTTTGCCACGTCGGTGGGGTTGTTCTTCCTCCTTTTTGGAGGTTCAGGCCTGTCCGGTCCAGCAGTGGCGTTCCTCGACGTCGGCCAAGGCGACGCCGCTCTCATCGCTACCCGTGACGGCCGCATGATCATGATTGACGCCGGGCCCGACCCGCGCCAACTCTGGGAGGCGCTTCGTCGTCAGCGCGTCAAGGCTCTCGACCTGATCATCGCCACGCATCCGCACGACGATCACATCGGCGGCCTGGTGGGATTGGCGGGCCGCCTGCCGATTGGCCTGGTGTGGTTCACGGGTGATCGACATCTCAGTGCGACTTGGAATCAGATCGAGATCGAGATGGACGCGCAGGGGGTCCCGATGCAAGTGCCAATCGTCTCAACGACGGTGGTGCTTGGAGACGTGAAGGTCCAGGTTCTGGGACCAGAGCGGCACTACGAGGACCCCAACGACGAGTCGATCGTTGTCCTGGTGGAAGGGCCAGGCGTTTCCGTGCTGATGACTGGCGATATCGAGGTTGCCGCTCAGACCGACATCAGACCGCTCGATGTCGATGTGCTCAAAGTGCCCCACCACGGTGGGGCGACGTCGCGGATCAGCTGGTTGCTCGCCACTACTCCGAGGTTGGCCGTCGTGAGTGTCGGCGAGAACGACTTCGGCCATCCCCATCCCAGCATCGTCGGTGCCCTGGCCGACGCGGGGGTCGAGATTCAACGAACCGATCAATACGGTGACATTGTGATCTCCCTTGAGATCCTGCCTTAGGGACGCGCTTGGCTATCCAATTGCCGCCACATGTCGAGAATTCGCTTGATGCCATTGCCGGGATAGGTGGCGGTCGCTAGTCGCACCTCGGCCTCGGCTCCAGCCTGCTTGGTGAGTAGCTGACGCAGGTTCTCAGCCGCGATCCGCGCACCTTCGGGGCCCGTTTCCGGAAGAACAACCCCGATGAGATGGTGGTCTTCCTGGCGAGCGTGCGAGACGTGGTCGGTGGTGCGCACGGTGCCCTGGACGGTCTGGCCCAAAGCCCGGAGAGCGGACTTTTGTTTACGGACGGGGAGCGAACCCCATGAAGGATTCGTCATATCGGCGAGCACAACCGAGAACACTTTTTCATAGCGATCTGATCGGGCTCGTTCGACGTCTGCCATTTGGATCATCGCGCGGGCGTTGCCGAGGCCGGTTTCATCGTCGACGTCGTCTTGGGCGGCGAGCTTGTCGAGGGCAGCCTTGATCTGCTGACTAGCCCACCCCCCGCCGATGCCAAATCCCAAGTAGCCAAGGATGCGAGCCGCGATCTGGCCGCTTAATGGGGTTACACCGAGCAGGCGGATCGAAGGGAGACGGAGCGCGAGATAGCCAAGCGAGGCAAGCACCGCAACGAGAAGTCCCCCTCTGATTCCAAAGAAAAGGAAGCCGGCGAAGACCGGGATGAAAAAGAGGGTGGCGATTACCTCGATCCGGTCGACCCCCCGCGAGATCGCCACCAAGCCCACGAGGGAGATGAGCACCAACCCCGATAACAAGAGCATGGTCCGAGCACGGTCAAAGGACATCGCCGAAACCTTACGTGAACATCGGCCCCGGACCTGGTTGGAGCACTTCGAGGAGGCCCGGGCGTACTCCGGACGGGCTGCGTGACCCGGATGCTCGGGTCCCGCCCGAGCTCGGGGATAGCATCGGATGGTGCCTTTGCTGCTTCGGCTCCGAGTCGCGCTCGTGGCCTTGTTTGGGGTCTTGCTCATACCCATCGGGTTCAGCTCGATGCGGGGGCTTACCCACATCGTCAGCTGCTCGGCAGAGATCTCAAAGTCTTTCGAGGTAACTTTCGATGCCAACGGCACCCCGTTATTGACCGGCTCGAGCGTCGTCGAGGCGGGGACCGATCCAGTCTGCCGCTCGTTGCGAACCGACCTTTCGCTGCGGACGGTCGGACCCAACCGCGTCGAAGTGACGGTCCCCATCACCAATGAGGGAACCGACGCTTGGCAGGGGACCGTGGCCCTCATGGTCGGTGAGGTCGAGATCCCAATTCGGATCGGCCTGGTTCCACCCGGGGAGACGCGCTCGGAGACCCTCGTGCTAAATCTGCCGGCAGGCGTGACCGGCTTCTCCGGAGAGCTGCTGATTGGGCCCTGATTAGTTGTCGTCCCCGCACGTCACAATGACGGACATGTCAAGCCTGCACGCTGGCCCCCATGTGCTCGCCTTCGGAAGCGTCACCCATGTGATGGCCGTGATCAATCTCTCGCCGGAGTCGCGGAACCTCCACACAATCGCTCCCACTTCCGCGGCGGCAATGGAGATGGCTCACCGGCACCGCGATCTCGGGGCGACGATCATCGACCTCGGAGGCCAGTCGTCTCACTACGACAATCCGACGATTGACCCCGCGCAAGAACTCGATCGCCTTTTACCAGTGGTGGCGGGTTTGGCCGATAAGAACTTCGTTGTCTCGGTCGACACCTGGAAGCCGGAGGTGGCCGCGGCCTGTGTCAAAGAGGGGGCCGTAATCATCAACGACACAGGCGGGCTCATCGATCGAGACATGATCGAGGTAGTAGCCGCCAACGAGGTGGCGGCCGTGATGGTTTACGTCGAGGGCAAGCATCCCCACGATGTGGGCGAGATTGATTACGGACCCGACAAGGCCAAACGGACCGCGAACGTATTGGAAGAACGAATTGGGCGGCTGGCCACGCTGGGGGTCGATCGCCTGATCATCGACCCAGGCATCGCCCTGAACTACCGCGGAGACTACGCGCGCTACACCCAGCTCCAGTTGGATGTCGTTCGTCAAAGCCAGGCGTTGCACGATCTCGGCCATCCAGTCTTGATCCCGATCCCGCGCAAGAAAGAAGAGCACCGCGTGATGGCTTACATAACGCTTGCCCTCGAGTACGGCGCCGATGTGATCCGGGTCCACGATGTCGAGGAGGCCTGCGACCTCGTTCGTTTGTTTGGGCGGCTGCCATGACTTCGTTGCTGGCGGTGTCCGGGCCTTCCAACGCCGGCCCGGGAGAACGACAGGAGATGCTCGAACGGGCCAAGAGATTTCTTGCCGAGGCGGAGGTCGATTCGGGCGACATCGTCCGGCTGGACGTGCCTTCACGGGGAAGCGGGGAGGAAACCGAGGGGCGTCTCCGGGGTGAGGTCGAGCCCCTGGTGCCGATGTTGCAGTCCGGATCGTTGTTTGGCGGCCGCCAGGGCCTGCTCGTTGTCGACGCCCAGAACCTGAATGTCGCCGAGTCGTCGCTCGTCGCCGAGCTGCTCGACCAGTTCGACGAAGACGTGGTTGCGGTTGTTCTGGTGACATTTGGATCGCTCCCGGCTCCGATTACCAAGGTGGTTAAGACCAAAGGCGAAGCGGTCGCCGTCCGCAAGATGTGGGAACGCCAGGCAACCGAGTGGCTCCGGTCGGAATTAAACAGCCACGCTCTCGATCTTGACGCTGAAGCGCAGGACGCCCTGTTGCAGCGATTTGGAACCGATACAGCCGGACTCTCCCAAGCAATCGATCAGTTGGTCGAGCACAAAGGGAAAATCACCCGCCAACTGATCCTGGACCGGTTCCGCAACCGTCCCGACGATCCGCTGGTGCATTTCATCGACGCCGTGGTCGCTGGCAAGACCGGAGATGCGCTTCGTCGTCTTTCCGATTTTCTGACCCACGGTCATCCGCTTGTGTTGCTGGCGGCCATCGAGTCAGATCTGCGACGGCGTTCATTGTCCTCGACGGCGGAGGACGAGCAGACTTTTCGAGCCGCCGTCGGGGCTCGAGCCGACGATCGCCGGGTGACACGCATTTGGAATCAGCGCGGACGGATCAAGGATTCGTCTTTGCAAAAGGCCCTCGAAGGTTTAGTCCGGGCTGATCGAGTGCTCAAGACGCAGCCTGAGGAGGTGCACCGCGTCACCCTCGAGCGGTTGACCGTGGCCTTGTGTCGGTGGTACGGAGGGAGAAGCTAGGGACGACTGCCGTTGACAGCTCGGCTTAGCCTTGATTTACGACGGGCCGCCGTGCGGGGATGGAGTCGCCCTTTGGAGACTGCCTGATCGAGCTTCTTCTGCGCGACTTCGAGCGTCTCAGTTCCGTCGATTCCATCGGCAACCGACGTCCGTACCGCTTTGATCCGGGTGCGGAGCTCGGACTTGGTCGCTTTGTTGCGCGCCTGACGGACGACGTTCTGACGGTTGCGCTTGATCTGTGACTTGATATTGGCCATAGGGCGAAAAAGGAGGCTAGCACCCTCCCGTTTTCGCGCATCAAAGCAAGCTCGGGCTTGCGTTTGATGCTAGAGAACGGGAAGGAGGGGGCCGTACAATGTCACCGTCCCCACCTCCCATGTTTCCTCCTGCGCGTATCCGTAATTTCTGCATCATCGCCCATATCGATCACGGTAAATCGACTCTGGCCGATCGCCTCTTGGAGCGCACGGGAGCAATCTCCGAACGAGACATGCGCGAACAGGTCCTTGACACGATGGACCTCGAACGAGAACGCGGCATCACCATCAAGGCCCAAGCCGTCCGGCTGAACTATCGAGCGGAGGACGGGGTCGACTACTTGCTCAACCTGATCGATACCCCTGGCCATGTCGACTTCTCGTATGAGGTGTCGCGTTCTCTGGCCGCCTGCGAAGGCGCGTTACTCCTCGCCGACGCCGCCCAAGGAGTGCAGGCGCAGACCCTGGCCAACGCCCACCTGGCCATCAATGCCGGGCTTGAGATCATCCCTGCCGTTAACAAGATCGACCTTCCAGCGGCCGATCCCGACCGAGTCATCGCTGAGATGATCGGTGTCCTCGGCGGGCGGCCCGAAGACGTGTTACGCCTGTCCGCCAAGTCGGGCGAAGGCGTGGATCACTTGCTCGACGAGATCGTGCGCCTGGTGCCGCCGCCGACGGGCGACCCCGACTCCGCTCTCCGCGCTCTGGTGTTTGACAGCTATTACGACGCCTACCGCGGGGTGGTCTGTTACGTCCGAATCGTCGACGGTTCGCTTTCAATAGGTGACACCATCCGATTTATGGCAACCGGGGAAATTCAGAGTGTGGACGAAGTTGGGGTGCTCACTCCGAAGGCGCTCGAGGTAGGCGGACTCGGTCCGGGCGAGGTCGGTTATTTGATTACGGGGGTGAAGGAAATCGGGCGGATCAAGGTGGGCGACACCATCACCAACGCCCTCCGCGGAGCGCAAACACCGCTCCCCGGATATGACGAGCCCAAGCCGATGGTCTTCGCGGGGTTGTTTCCGACCGAAGGTGACGACTTTGAGCGACTGCGGGAGGCGCTTGAAAAGCTCACCCTCAATGACGCCTCCCTTAAGTACGAGCCGGAAAGCAGCCGGGCGCTCGGATTCGGCTTTCGGTTGGGCTTTCTCGGCCTGCTCCACATGGAGATTGTGCGCGAACGTCTGGAGCGGGAGTATGGGCTCGACTTGGTAGCGACCGCTCCCTCGGTTGCCTTTCGGGTCCGTCTCCCCAACGGTGATTTACTGGAAGTCCAGTCCCCACAAGACGTGCCTGACCCCGACAACCGACTCGGGATCGAAGAGCCCTACGTCACGGCCATGATCATCGCCCCCACCGAGCACATCGGCTCAATTATGGAGCTGGTTCAACGCCGCCGGGGTGAGGCGGGGAGCATGCACTACCTCTCGCCGGAGAGGGTCGAGCTGACATATCGCCTCCCGTTGTCAGAGGTGGTGTTCGACTTCTTCGACCAGCTCAAGTCGCGCACCAAGGGCTACGCGTCGCTCGACTACGAACCGGCTGGGTACCAGGTTTCTGATCTGGTCAAGGTCGACATTCTGCTCAACGGCGTGCCCGTCGACGCTTTCTCCGCCATCGTCCATCGCGAAAAAGCAGCTACGTATGGCAAGTTGATGACGGAGCGGCTCAAAGAACTCATTCCTCGACAGCTCTTCGATATCCCGATTCAGGCCGCAATCGGCGGCCGCTTCATCGCCCGGGAAACCGTGAAGGCGCGGCGAAAGGACGTACTCGCTAAGTGTTATGGCGGGGACATCACCCGCAAACGCAAGCTCCTCGAGCGGCAAAAGGAGGGCAAGAAGCGGATGAAGTTAGTGGGCTCAGTGGAGGTGCCCCAAGAAGCGTTCGTGGCGGCTCTGCGAGTTGATACTGACTGACGAGCGGCCCGATTCGGTCGAGCTGGCGGACCGGGCCGCAACCATCAGAGCGGCTTATGTCCACATCCCGTTCTGCGCCCGGCTCTGCCCATACTGCGACTTCGCAGTTGTCACCGATCGCGACGATCAAACAGCCCGCTATTGCAAGGCGTTGAAATTAGAGATCGAACGAGAAAAGGAGTGGGCCCCGCTCGACTCGATCTATGTCGGCGGTGGCACTCCCAGCCGGGTTGATCCGCAGCAGCTTGGTTTGGTTCTCGACGCGCTGGCGGCGAAGCACGGCTTCAGCGAGGAACCCGAGGTTTCGATCGAGGCCAATCCGGAGGATTGGAGCCTCGACCGCGCTATCGCGCTCCGTCAGGCCGGTTTCAACCGGGTGTCCTTCGGTGCCCAAAGCTTCAACTCGTCGACGCTTCTCCGACTCGGCCGACGCCACCAACCAGACCAGATCGCCGGGGCAGTTTTCGCCGCCCGGGAAGCGGGGTTCTCCTCGATCAACCTCGACCTCATCTTCGGCACCCCCGGCGACGGGTCGTGGGGCGAGACACTGGTGGCCGCGCTCTCGCTCCGGCCCGATCACTTGAGCTGTTACGCCCTCACTGTCGAGCCTGGCACGGAGTTGTTTCGTCAGGTTGCCGCGGGGAGCCCACGGCCTGACCCCGACCAACAGGCCGACGCCTGGGAAACGGCTGCAGCCGCGGCCGAGTCGGCGGGGCTGGTTCGCTATGAGGTGTCCAACTGGGCGCGCCCCGGCCACGCCGTCAATTACAACCTGGCTGTGTGGGCCCAGGCGGAGTATCTCGCGTTCGGCCTCGGCGCCCATCGATTCCGGAGCAAGGTGCGATCGCACAACTATCGACATCTCGACTCCTACCTCGCTGCCGCGGAAAAAGGGGCGAGCACCTGGGCAGGCGGAGAACCAATCGAAGGCTGGACTTCGGAGGTCGAGCGAGTATTCCTCGGGATTCGACGCGTGGCCGGGGTCAGGGCGGGCCCGGCCGGAGAGGCCCTGTGGCACTCGGACGAAGGCCAGACCCTCGCCAAGCATGGAGTCATTGAACTTGATGGGGGAAGACTGGTGGTCCGTCGCACTTTGCTCACCGACGCCGTCGCCCGGGCGCTCCTCGCACTCCCGCCCCCACCGATTCAGAACTAATCCCGCCGGAGATCGCTAAAATCGACCAAATGCTGGAGCAACGTCGTTCAGACGTGCTTCGGGCTCTGGTCGAAGCACATATCAAGACCGGGGAGCCGGTTAGTTCACGAGCGATCTTGGAAGAAACCGACCTCGGGGTATCGGCCGCGACGATTCGTAACGACCTCGCCTCGCTCGAGCGCGAGGGATATGTCGCTCAGCCTCATACCTCGGCTGGCCGCATCCCGACTCCACGTGCTTTTCGCTATTACGTCGACCACGTTGGTCCCGGCCGTCTCGGCAGCTCTGATCAACGACGGATCGCCGCGTTCTTCTCCTCTGTGCAGCTCGAGCTTTCCAATCTCTTCCGGGCCACTTCCCAGCTCCTTGCCGAGGTCACCCATTACCCGTCGGTCGTTGTCTCGCCAGGGGCCTCCGGTGAGGTGGTGCGCGGGCTTCACATCGTGCAGGTGTCGTCGCAATCGTTGATGGCGGTCCTGGTCACCGATCGAGGCCGGGTGATCCAGCACCAGCTTCGTTGGAACGAATCGATCGAGCCTGACGAGGTCGCCGACCTCGAACGGCTCATTGCTCGCTTGCTCGTCGGCACCGAGTTGGGGCGAGGCCCCGTGTCCCAGGATCTATTTGGTGACCAGCCCCGAACGGTGCGGGAGGTGGGGCTGGCGATGATGACCCTGCTTCGCCAAAGCGCTGCTTTACCTGGGGAGATTTACGTCGGTGGTACGAGACAGATGTCGGATGCCTGGCCGAACCTTGGCGCCGTCCATCGCGTGCTCGAAGTCCTCGAACGGGAAGCAGAGCTCCTCTCGCTTCTTGTGCATGCATCCGGCGTTTCCATCCGGATCGGCGAGGAGGTCCCCGTGGCCGAGGGACTCGACCTCGCGGTGGTGTCGACAACCTACGAAGCCGGAGGCGCGGAGGGGTCGATCGGTGTAATCGGCCCGATGCGGATGAACTACCGCGCCACCATCTCGGCCGTCCAGAGGGTGGGCCAGGCCCTCCAAGACCGCATCAGTAGCTGACGAGGGACGCTCCATCAGCCTGCTGGCCCGCCTTGAAAGGTATTACGACGCCGCGCCGCGGCTACCCGCCTCGGTCGAAGAGGTCGGCCCATTCACCCTGTCTATCGGACGGCCTGGTGGGTGGCCTTACTACGCCCGGCCGCAATTGGGCGGCAAGACAATCATCGCGCTCGCCGACGTCGCGCTGGTGCTCGCCACATGCAGGAGCTGCAAATCCCCACCAGCATCGAGTGGGTGCATGAGACCACACCGACGCTGGCGTCGATGCGGCGCCGAGGATCGGGGGCAGCGATCACGGCGGCGCTAGTCGATGATGCCCGCGCGAACGAGATCAAAACCGTTTTTCTGACCGCCGGCTCAGAGGAGATCGCTCGGGTCTACAGCCGATTCGGGTTCAGTCGAGTTGCTACCGGGTATGTCGCCGACCGCCGCGGGTTCGAGCCGATTGGTCACATCGGAACCAAGACCCCGTAGATTTAGGTCCTCAATGCCCCGCGATTACTACGCCGACCTCGGCCTCGAACGCAAAGCCAGCGTCGAGGAAATCAAGAGCGCTTTCCGTCGCCAGGCGCGTGACTCTCACCCCGATGCCAACCCTGGTGATGCCGGCGCCGAGACTCGGTTCCGCCGCATCGCAGAGGCGTACGAAGTCCTGAGCGACCCTGCCCGGAAGGCCAGTTATGACCGGGGGGACGTGATTGATTTCGGCGACCTTTTCTCCGGGATGGGTGGGCTCGACGACCTGATTCGGTCGGTTTTCGGGGATGGCGGCTTCTTCGGTCAGACCACCCGATCGGCTCCTCGCGGCCGAGACCTGCTGGTCGTAACCGAGGTTGAGTTGAAGGTTGCTGCATTCGGCGGAGAGACCGAGGTGAAGTTTCGCTCGGCGGTGACGTGTGAGACCTGCGTCGGACAGGGCACCGCGCCCGGCACCTCGCCGATCACCTGTCCAAGTTGTGGCGGCGCCGGCAGCGTTCGCGTCGCACGGCGCGGGCTCCTTGGAACGATGATGAGCATCGCCACTTGCTCCACCTGCAGCGGGCAAGGAACTCTGGTGACCGATCCCTGCCCGGATTGTCGGGGGATGGGCGCGCATGATTCGGATCGCAGCATGCGCGTCGAAATCCCGGCCGGGGTGCCTGCCGGTACCCGCCTCCGATTGTCCGGGCATGGGGAGTCGGCCGGCCGGCGGGGCGGCCCTGGCGACCTCCATGTCGAGGTGCGGGTCAAGCCCAATGCTCAGTTCGACCGAGTCGGCGACGATCTCGAGCATAAGTTGCGGGTCGGAATCACAGAGGTTGCGCTTGGCACCAAGGTCGATATTCCCCTGTTGGAGGGCGGTACCGAGCCCCTCGAGGTTCCACCGGGTACCCAGCCAGGCGCATTGTTCCGCCTTGTGGGTTTGGGTACGGCGCGGCTTGGTCGACGGGGTCGGGGGGATCTGCTCGTGCGAACGATCGTGGAGGTTCCCACCTCGCTCAACCTCGAGCAGGAAGAAGCGCTGCGAGCCTTTGCCGCAGTTAGCGGAGAGAATCCCCGCAAGCGCCGCCGGCGACGCGGCCCGCTTTCTTCTTGAAGAGTGGCCCACGTCCCCCATCTCTATGCGCCCCGGCCCTGGCCCGACGACGAGATCCCGCTTGTCGGCCAACAGATCCATCACCTCATAAAAGTCCTGAGGCTTGCAAAGGGCGAAGTCGTTTCCTACACCGATGGCAACGGCACAAGAGGTGTCGGGTCGTTGGGCGAGGGAACGATCCATCGCCAGGGTGAGTCGACCACCGATCCTCTGCCGGAAGTCGAGTTGGCGGTCGCCCCGCCTCACGAGCGGGACCGTGTGCGCTGGCTGGTTGAGAAGGCAGCCGAACTAGAAGTCACCAGTGTTCGGTGGCTCAAGACCCACTATGGGAGTGCTCGACCGAATGCGATGGAACGAGCGCAGGAGTGGGCGGTATCCGCCTTGGAGCAGTCGCGCGGGGCCTGGTTGACAAAAGTCGAGCCTGGGTGGGTGGCGCTTTCCGAGCTCGACGACCGCCTTCCCACTGTGATGGCCGACCATGTCGGTGTCCCTCTCCGTGAGCATCCGCCACTGAGGGTGTTGATCGGCCCGGAAGGTGGTTGGGATGAGATGGAAGTGGCTACGGGGTGGCCACTCGTCAATCTCGGTCGGAACGTCCTCCGCACCGAGACCGCCGCGGTGGTCGCCGCGGCCGTCTGTCGCACTATTTCCTAAGTGGATCGGCGATGACTAGTGCCGTGCAACCACTCTCCGTGGTAGTGTCCGGAGCCGGGGAAGGAGGCAGGGACATCGTCGACAATTTTGACAAAGCGTTGGGCGTTCGCCTGCGCACCGCCCGCCGCCACCGCGGCTGGTCGCTCCAGGAGGTCGAAAAAAGGTCTGAGCTCGAGTTTCGGTCATCGGTGCTCGGCGCTTACGAGCGGGGAGAGCGAGCAATCTCGGTCCAGCGCCTCCATCGGCTCGCCGCCCTTTATCAAATCGACGTCGCGCTTCTCATCCCTTCGGCGGTGGAAGGTAATGGAGAAGTCATGATCGATCTAGATGAGATGAGTCGGGTCGACGACGACGTTTCTGATTTGATCCGACGCTTCTTGGTGGCGATCCAAATGCGCCGGCGAGCCGGCGCCACCTCCATGGCTGTACGTCATGGTGACCTGGAGCTCTTGGCGGCGCTCGCCCGATCTGATCGCACCACGATCCGCCAGGTGCTGTCCCAGCTCGAATGAACGACTGCCTGTTCTGCCGATTGGTGGCAGGCGAGATACCCTCCGAACGTGTCGCGGAGACCGAGGACACGATTTCATTCCGCGATGTCAACCCGATCGCGCCCGAGCATGTGCTGGTCATCCCGCGAATGCACATCGGGTCGATGGGGGAGGTCGATTTTGATCGACCCGATCACGCGCAGGTGTGGAGCGCGCTTGGTCGCGCCGCGCAGGAGATCGGTGAGAATCATGCCAACGGTTGGCGCCTTGTCACCAATATCGGTCCTGAAGGGGGACAGACAGTCGGGCATCTTCATTTGCATGTGATGGCGGGCCGCCGGTTCACCTGGCCACCGGGATAGAACCAGTTAGCCCTTTATGAAGCCGCCGTCGGTATAATTTCAACTTGATCATTCCGGCCGATCTGCCGTGACTCCCGACCTAGTCGAACAACGCCTGCGCGTCTCCTCGAATCATCTCATGCTCGATCTGCTCGGGCAGGCTGACTCGAACCTGAAAGCGCTCGAGCAGGCTTTTCCCGCCGTCGTCCTGGTGGCGCGTGGCAATGAAGTCGCCATTTCCGGACCCGCCCGGGAGGTCGAGGAGGCCAAGACCGCCCTCGAGGAGATGCTCTTGCTCGTCCAGGAAGGAGGCAGCCTCGATCTCCAGCGGGTCGAGCAACTAGTTGGGATGGTGCGCGATTCGGTCCCGAGTCCCGCCGGCGTTCTCACCGACGGATTAGCGGTCGGTCGGGGAAAGCTCGTCCGGCCCAAGACCCATGGCCAGCACCGCTACATCACCGCGATTCGCGAGAACACAGTGACATTCGGTATCGGTCCGGCCGGCACGGGCAAGACCTATCTGGCAATGGCGGCGGCAGTCGAAGCCCTGTCGGCGGGCGCAGTCCGCCGGATCATCCTCACCCGTCCAGCGGTCGAAGCGGGCGAACGGCTTGGGTTTCTGCCGGGCGACCTTTTCGCCAAGATCGACCCGTATTTGCGCCCGCTGTACGACGCCCTTTGGGACATGCTGGGTCCCGAGGAAACCGCCCGCCTTACTGAGCGGGGCACGATTGAAATCGCCCCGCTGGCCTACATGCGGGGGCGGACACTCAATGACGCCTGCGTGATTCTCGACGAGGCGCAGAACAGCTCGCCCGAGCAAATGAAGATGTTTCTCACTCGCCTCGGTTTCAATTCCAAGATGATCGTCACCGGCGACGCCACCCAGACCGACTTGCCCTCGGAAAAACTCTCGGGTTTGGCCATAGTCCGTCGGATCCTGGCTGGCATTCCCGGCGTTTCTTTTGTCGAGCTCACGAGCAAGGACGTCGTTCGTCACCGCATTGTTGCGGCGATCGTCGATGCCTACGCCCGAGCCGAGGTCGACGACCGATGAACCGCGTCAACGCCATCAGGCTGGCGATCTTTACTGCCACCGTGGTTGGGGCCTGGACCATGCTGTCGCTCGGTGGCAGTGAGCTCGCCTCCCTGGAGCCGGGTCAGTTGGCGACGCGCGATTACGTGGCGCGGGTGGATGCGGACGTGGTCGATGAGGACGCAACCGCGCAGAAGCGCGATGAGGCCGAGGATGCAGTGAATGACATCCTGTCCCGTGACGAAAGTGCCGAGCAGGCTGCTTTCGCCGACATCGAGGCAATCATGCAAGCAACGATCACCGGAGTGATGGATTCCACTGCGGTCGTTCCATCGCTGACCTTGCCCGACCTGATCCCAGTGGAGACGACCGCCCCCGACGTCTCGACGACCGCCGGAGAAGTCGCGGTGATTGATGTGGCTGGACAAGTTTTCCTCGATGCAAATTCCGACGGCTTGGTCACCGAAGCGGATGATCGCGGTCTCGGGGGTGTTTCAGTCTTCGTCTACGACGAGAACGGCATCGAGATTGGGACGGCGGAGACTCAGAGCGATGGAACCTGGCAAACGGACGTCAGTGTCGTTCCGGCCCAGGTGTCGGTGGACGGCGCCGACCCCGACTTCCCCCTCTCGTTGACACTGTCGACCGGCAACGAACTGCAAGCGGTCGAGTGCGACGAAATCTGCGTGAGCCTGCCAGTCGGTTACAAGCCGGCGGTACGCAGCGTCGAGGCGCAGATCGCCGACCTGGTGGCGGAAGAGCCCAACCTCGAACGGACCACGATCGAGCTGTTGGTCACTTATGCGACAGGCGATGTCGTGCGCAATGCTCTCGGGGAGCCGAGCTGGCTCGCGGCGGTCAACGTGGGAGCGGTGGGCAAGCTCGTTGACATCTTCGGGACCAGGCTTACGAGCGGCGACCTGAACCTGATTCGCGCTGCCATTCTCGACAGCCCACCGCTGGTTCTGATCGGCTCGACCGCTGACCCTGCCGCCCGCGCTGCTGCAGCCGACATCGTTTCGCATGCGGTGCGAGCCAACTATCTCTTCGACCGCGAGGCCACCGAAGCGGAGGTCGAACGCGCCCGAAGCGGGGTCGAAGATGTCATCGTTTCCTACCCGGCCGGCAAGAACATCGCCTTGCAAGCATCGGAGCTGAGCCTTTTGCAAGTCAACGCGATCCGGGCGACACAAGCAGTCAACCTGGCCGAGGGCGGTCAGTCGTTCGGGCTGCTGGCGGTCCTGGCGGCGATGGTCGTCTCGATCGGGGTGTATCTCGCGCGCTTCCGCCGTGAGCTTTGGGACCGCCCGCGAATGGCGGCTCTTCTTGGGCTGCTAATTGTGCTCGCCGCCGGAGCAGTGCGACTGACGATTCAGGCGCAAGCCGCCGTCGATGAGGTAGCGGCCTGGTATCTCCTGCCGACAGTGATCTTTGGTCTGATGACCACCGTGCTTTTTGATTCGCGGGTCGCGGCTTTGATGGGCATCGCGATTGCCGTGCTGGTCGCAACGGGCACGCGTGACCCCGGCCTTACGGCTTATGCCGCCATGTCGACGATGGTGCCGGTCGGGTTCGTCTCCAGCCTTTCGTCGCGTGGCGGCTACCGCAAGGCAGTCCTGGCATCGGCTGCCGCCGCGGCAACGATCGCGGCGGCCGTCGCTTGGTATTTCCATGCCGCTCCTGATCAAGAGCCATGGCTGGTGATCGGATCGGCCAGCGCGCTCGCCGCCGGAGTTTCGGTGGTCAGCGCGTTGCTCGGACTGGCCGTGCTCCAATTCTTCGAGAATGCCTTCGACATCACCACCAACCTGCGCTTGCTTGAGCTGACCGACCTCAACCATGAGGCGTTGGCCTTGCTCCAAGACAAGGCATTTGGCACTTTCAATCACTCGCTGATGGTGGGCACGTTGGCCGATGCCGCCGCCCGCGCGGTGGGTGCCAATCCGCTGCTCGCTCGCGCCGCGGCCTACTACCACGACTTAGGGAAAACGTTGAATCCCACCTTCTTCATCGAGAACCAGTTCGGCGGTGGGAATCCGCACGACGAAATCCCGCCACGCCAATCGGTGGAGATGATCCGCCAACACGTCACCGAAGGCGTGAAGCTCGCTCGCAGTTACCGTATTCCCACCGAAGTGACCGAAGCCATCGTCAGCCACCACGGCGACGGGATCATGCGGTTCTTCTACGAGAAAGCCCGCGCCGAAGAAGGTGAGGAAATCGATCCGAACGACTTCCGCCACACGGGCCACAAACCCCGCTCCGCGGAGATGGCGATTGTGATGCTCGCCGACTCGCTAGAAGCCGCCTGTCGGGCGGTCTTTCAAGCTGAGGAACCCACTCCGCAAGCGATCGAAAAGGTCGTGGGCCGCGTGATTGATGAGAAAGTCAACGACGGTCAGCTCACCGAATCATCGCTCACCCTTGCCCAGTTGACTCGGACCCGGCGGGCTTTTCTCGACGCCCTCATTGGCCATTATCACCAACGCATCCAGTACCCCAATTTCCCGGGAACTTGATGACGGTGCTTGTCGAGGATGAGGGCGACTCGTCCGATTTGGATCTCGAGCAAGTCCGCCAATGGGTCACAGAAGTACTCGCCGCGGAGGGATATCCAGCGACGGCCGAATTGTCGGTCATCTTGGTAAGCGAAGAAGGTATGGCGGACCTCCACACCCACGCCCTCGGCAAGGAAGGGCCTACCGACGTCTTGAGTTTTCCGATCGAGAACCTCCGTCCCGGCCACGTGCCGGAGGAAACCGGGCCCCCCATTGTCATCGGCGACGTGTTTCTTGCTCCGGCCTATATCCGCCGTCAGGCTGAGCAGCTCGAAGTTGGGGAGAAGGACGAGCTCGCCTTGATGGTGACCCACGGTGTTCTCCATTGCCTGGGCTATGACCATGCCGACGAGGCCGATGCGGCGGTCATGGAAGAAAAGGAACGGAATCTGCTCGCGGGCTGGGGCATGACTCGCCGATGATCTTCATCATTCTTTTGTCGGGGGTAGCGCTGTTGCTTGCGGCCGTCCTCCGCGCCGGGCTGACTTCCGCCCTCCGCACCAATCGCGGTGACGCACTCAAGGATGCGGCCGAGGGGAAGAGAGGTGCGCAAAAGGTCGCGCGATTGCTCGAGATGCGCGAGGTGCTGCATCCGTCGATCAACGCTGTGCATTCGTTTCTGCTGCTCCTTGGAGTCGCCCTTGCCACCTGGGTCTTGACCCGAGAGGTGGAAGGCACCTCGGTTCTAGGCGGCATAGCCGTAGCCGTTCTCGGGTTTTGGGTGATCGGCGACTTCCTTGCCCGAGCCATCGGCCGGGCCCGACCGGGCGCGCTTGCCTATCAATTGGCGCCGCTGCTCGCGCTGACGGTGCGCTTTGGCCGAGCTGCCAATGAGCTCATCTCCGACAACGAAAGCGAGCCCGAAGAGATCTCGGCTGAGGCTGCAACCCAGGAGGCGGAAGACGAGCGCGAGCTAATCGACTCGGTGCTCGAGTTCACCGAAACCATCGTGCGCGAGGTGATGGTTCCCCGCCAGGACATGATCACGGTCGGCATCGAGAGCGATGTCTCCCAACTGGCCGCCCTATCGGCGGAAAACGGATTCTCCCGCTACCCGGTCACCGACTCCCAAGAGGAGGTGGTAGGGGTCGTCCTAACCAAAGATGTCCTTGGCGCTCATGCCGCTGGCCAGCCCATCGCTGACCTAGGTGAGTTCGTGCGCGACATTCCCTTTGTGCCCGAGCAGAAACGAGTGTCCGATCTGCTGCGCGAGATGCAAACGAGCAAGTCTCATCTGGCAATGGTCGTTGACGAATACGGCGACATCACTGGCTTGGTCTCCATCGAGGACCTGCTCGAAGAGCTCGTCGGCGAGATTGCCGACGAGTTTGATCCGGAGGAGGAGCTGATCGAGCAAGTCGAAGAAGGCGTCGTCCGAGTCAACGGACGGCTCGATGTCCAAACTCTCGGCGAAACCTTCGCCATTGAGCTGCCAGATGTGGAATGGGACACAGTGGCGGGTTTGGTGCTGGGGCTGGCTGGCCGCGTTCCTGAAGAAGGAGAGCGCTTTGAGATCAACGGGATCGAGCTCGAAGTCGATCGTCTTCAGGGGCGGCGGGTTTCCTCGATCCTTGCCCGTCGCACTTGATGCGCTGCGGCCTGGTCGCGCTGGTGGGGCGACCGAACGTGGGCAAGTCGACACTCGTCAATCGGCTCGTGGGTCGCAAGATCACGATCGCCTCGACTCGTCCTCAGACCACTCGTTCGATTGTGCGCGGGGTCGTCAATGATCCGGCGGACGAATGGCAGATAGTTCTCATTGACACACCGGGTCTGCACAAGCCCAAAACCGAGCTCGGTAGTCGTCTAAACCGCCTCGTCTACGGCAGCCTCAAGGATGCCGACGTGACCTGTTTTCTCATCGACGCGACGCAACCGATCGGGTCAGGTGATCGGTTGATCGCCGAAAGAGTCCGTGCGGCTGGGTCGCCGGTGGTGCTGGCGGTGACGAAGGTCGACAGGGCGTCGAGCCAAAACGTGCTCGCGCAGCTCACCGCAGCAGCTGAATGGGACTTCGCCGCCTATGTGCCGATTAGTTCGGTCACCGGTGTCGGGATCGAGCCGCTCCAACAAGAGCTAGCTGCCCGGTTGCCGGAGGGCCCGGCGCTGTTCCCGCCCGACATGGATACCGATCAGCCCGAGGAGTTCTTGGTTCAGGAGATCATCCGCGAGAAGTTCCTTGATCGTTTGCGCGAAGAGCTCCCGCATTCGCTCCACGTCCGACTCAATGACATGGAAGAGGAGAATGACCTCCTGCGAATTGAGGCCGATGTGCTCGTGGAGCGAAGCTCGCAGAAGGGAATCGTCATCGGCAAGGGTGGTTTGATGTTGCAGGAAGCGGGGAGCGAGGCTCGGGAGGAACTGGAAGCCCTGCTCGGGAGCAAGGTCCACCTCCAGCTCCAAGTCAAGGTCGAGCCCGACTGGCAACGTCGCGCCGGATCGCTTGATCGCCTCGGATTCACCAAGTAGCCATGGACGCGGCGATCACAGCCAGGGTGGTGGAGCGACTGCCGCAACTGCTCGGATCCGATCGACTGGCTGAGGCATGTTTGCTACTGGCGACATTCGTTGAGCCGGAGCTCGACGCCGTGACCTATTTGGGCAGGCTCGATCGGATGGCGGCGGCCGTTCAAGGGCATACCCACCTCTCGCTCCGGCGGATCATCTCGATCCAGGAGGGAATTGGTGGGAACACCGAGGACTACGACCACATCGACAACGGCTTCCTCCACCGTGTTCTTGACACGCGGCGGGGCCTCCCAATCATTGTCTCGGTCATTTGGATGGAGGTCGGCCGCCGGGCGGGGATCGAGGTGCAGGGTGTGGCGCTTCCTGGTCATTTTCTGGTGTTCGCCGGCGGCCAACTGGTCGACCCGTTTCATTTCGGCGAAGCCATCGGCCGCGACGAAGCCGCAATGCTGGTGTCGGAGTCGATCGGTGGGCCGCCTCGACTCGAGCCGACCTGGCTCAACCCGGTCGATTCCAAGGCGATCATGCGGAGAATCCTGGCCAACCTCCAGAGCCGCTACGAAAAGCTAGGCGACGGGGCCAACCTGGGATGGGTCCGCGCCTGCGGGGATGCTTTAGAAGCCTGAAATCGTTTCCGCCAGTGCGAAATCCTTATTGGTCAGTTTGCCGGCGTCGTGAGTGCTGAGCTTGAGCCGGACTCGGTTCCACTTGATGCTGATGTCTGGATGATGGTTTGCCGCTTCTGACGCTTCACCCACTTTGTTGACAAACGCCAGGGCTTCGGCGAAGTCCGCGAATTTCCACTCACTGATCAGCGCCGCGCCTTCTCGTTTCCAGGGGGGTTTGGGTTCGGTCAAATGACACCTTCGATCATCAGGCCAAGGTAGCCGACCACGGCTCTGTACCGTTAGGCGGAATGGCCATCCGATCCGATCAAGGCATCGTGCTCCGCAGCTATCCGTTTGGGGAAGCCGATCGAGTGGTGGTGCTCCTCAGCCCGAACCGAGGAAAGATGCGCACCGTTGCCAAGGGTGTGCGCAAGACCAAGAGTCGTTTCGGAGGGCGGCTCGAGCCCTTCACTCACATCGACGTTGTCGTCTATGAGGGCCGGGAGCTTGACACGGTCACCCAAGTCTCGGTGATCCATCCCTTCGCTCATCTCCGTCTCGATCTCGAGCGGGTGCTGGCAGCGGGCACGATGGTGGAGGCGGTGGACGCGGTGGCCCAGGAAGCCGAGAGCTCGCATCGGTTGTTCTTGTTGCTCCACCGGGGACTAAAGGCCCTCGATCAAGGTGGCGGTGGGCAGGACTTGGTCACCGCCTTCCTTCTCAAGCTCGCCGGTGTTGTGGGGGTGGAGCCATCGTTTACTCGCTGCGCCGCCTGCGGAACTCCGGATGGATTGGAGCGATTCAGCTTCTCGGGTGGGGGAGCGATGTGCCGCAACTGTCGCAACGAGGGCGCTGTCAGGCTTCGACCGGGTCTCACTGGCTATCTCGCCAGCCTCGCCACGGCCGATCTCGCCTTCATGCCCACCACCGACCCTGCCCTGAGCGGCGAGGCGATGGGGGTGGCCCGTCGTTTTGTCGAGTTCCATCTCGATCGCCGTCTCGCATCGCTTGCCGTCCTCGATGGCTGATCTCGATCCGACACGCATTCCGCGGCACGTTGGATTGATCCTCGATGGCAACGGGCGCTGGGCCAACGCCCGCGGACTTCCTCGAACCGCGGGTCACGCGGCCGGCGAGGCAGCCCTGTTCGACACGGTAGAAGGCTCGCTCGAGCTCGGCATCGAATGGTTGACTGCGTACACGTTCTCGACTGAGAACTGGTCGCGCGACGCGGACGAGGTCGAGTTTCTGATGTGGTTCAACCAGGACTTGCTGACCCGCCGGCGCGACTCGCTGGCGGACCAGGGCGTGCGCATGCATTTCATCGGCGACCTGGCTGACACCCGCATTCCCGACCACAACCGCAAAGAGATGGAGGAGGCGACCGAGCTCACCGCCGGCAACGAGCGGCTCCATCTTGTGTTCGCTTTCAATTACGGATCCCAACGAGAGATCGCTGCCGCCGCTGCCACGATTGCTAAACGAGCTGCGTCCGGTGAGCTCAGTCCGACGGAAATCGACGAGAAGTTGTTTTCCTCGTTTCTGTATCTACCGGAGATGCCGCCGCTCGATTTGGTGATTCGCTCATCGGGCGAACACCGGCTTTCCAATTTCTTACTTTGGCAGGCGGCCTACGCCGAGTTCTGGTTCCCCGGCATCCTCTGGCCCGATTTCAACCGTGATCACTTACGGCAAGCGGTGATCGAGTATCAGGGGCGGGAGCGGCGTTTTGGGGGAGCGGACGGGCCATGATCGAGAAGGCCCAGGTCTCGACAGCCAAGAACCCCGCATAGAGCGCCACGCCTACGGCCTCCCGGCCGGTCGCAAAATCGTTGATCCCCCCTACGAAAAAGGCCACCTGCAAGGCCACCGCGATCAGCCCGAGAACGAGACGGATCCAAACCGGCCAGCGACGTCGCCCCCAAGCGATACCCCCGAGGACAAAGCTTGGCAACATCACCGATCCTGCGCCAGCGCCTAAAGGAAGAAAGGCAAGCCCGAACAAGCGCCAGAGCTGTCCCCGCGCCTTCTGCCAGCGCCAATAGGCGAGCCCGGTCAAGGTGCCCGCGATAGTGGTAGCGCCAACGATGAAGAGTGTCCCTCCCCAGGTGAACTCGGGACTGGTGGAGATGAATCGCATCCACGCCCTCATGCCAACTCCCCACAACAACCCAAAGAGTGCGCCGACGAGCATCCGCTTCCAAGGTGAACCTACATTTCTCGACATTGACCGTCCGTTCTCTGGGCTGGTACCCGTGTTGTACACGGCTGCGAACCCAGGGTTCGCAAAAAGCTAGCCTTGCCGACCTCCATGCGGGCCAGTCTCGATACTATCGCCGCCCTCGCCAAACAACGCGGGTTCGTCTTCCAATCGTCTGAGATCTATGGAGGAATTCGTTCGGCTTACGACTATGGCCCGCTCGGGGTCCTGTTGTTGCGGAACGTCAAGGACGAGTGGTGGCGGGCGATGGTCCAGGAGCGAGACGACATCGTCGGGCTCGACTCGGCGATCCTTCAAGCGCGCAAGGTCTGGCAGGCGTCCGGGCACGAATCGGTCTTCACCGATCCGCTGGTCGAATGCCGGAATTGCAATCAGCGGTTCCGCCTCGACAAGCTCGATGATCCCTCAGTGTGTCCGAACTGCGGCGCGCGTGACAACTTCACCGAGGCTCGCGCCTTCAATCTCATGTTTCGCACCCACACCGGTCCGGTCGAGGACGAATCGAACCTGATCTATCTCCGCCCTGAGACGGCGCAGGGCATATTCATCAACTTCGACAATGTCCGTCGTAGCAACCGGCTCAAGTTGCCTTTCGGTGTGGCCCAGATCGGGAAGAGCTTTCGCAACGAGATCACCCCCGGCCAGTTCGTCTTCCGTACACGCGAATTCGAGCAGATGGAGATGGAGTACTTCTGCCGGCCGGAGGACGCCCCTGCCCAGTTCGACTACTGGGTCGATTCCCGGCATCGCTGGTACCTCGACCTGGGGATGACCCCAGAGAACCTCCGCATTCGTCCGCACGAAGCCGACGAGTTGTCGCACTATTCGGCGGCAACTGTCGACGTCGAATACAACTTCCCCTGGGGCTGGGACGAGCTGGAGGGAATCGCCAACCGCACCGATTTCGACCTCCGCCAACACACCGAGCACTCCGGGATCGACCTGCGCTATTTCGATGAGGAAACAAAAGACCGCTTCTTTCCCTACGTGATCGAACCCGCCGCCGGCGCCACTCGGACCACCTTCGCCTTCTTGATCGATGCCTATCACGAAGACGAAGTCAAGGGGGAAACCCGGACCGTGCTCGGGCTGCATCCCCGGCTTGCTCCCTACAAGGTCGCCATCCTTCCCTTGTCGAAAAAGGCAGAGCTGATCGAGCCGGCCCAGAAACTCGCCACCGAGCTGCGCCGCCATTTCATGCTCGAGGTCGACCTTACGCAGTCAATCGGCAAGCGCTACCGGCGTCAGGACGAGATCGGCACGCCCTTCTGTGTCACGGTCGATTTCGAAACCCTGGAGGACCAGGCCGTCACGATTCGCCACCGCGACTCGACGGAGCAGGACCGAGTGGCGATGACCCGCGTTCTCGACTTTCTCTCAGGAGCACTGCTTTAACCTCGGCTCCGTGTATCGGCGGGATGACATCGACCGGGTCCGGGCCGCCACCAACCTGATCGACCTGGTAGGCGGGGTGACCACGGTCAAGAAGTCCGGCCGCGCCCATGTCGCCGTATGTCCTTTCCACCAGGAGAAGACGCCTTCGCTCAATTTGGACACGGCGCGGGGGCTTTATCACTGCTTCGGCTGCGGCAAGGGTGGCGACGTCTACACCTTTGTCCAAGAGACTCAGGGACTCGACTTCAACGAGTCGGTTGAGTTCCTCGCTCGGAACGCCGGTATCGCCCTCGAAACCGATCCCGGCACCGCCCGTCGCCGAGGTGAGCATGAGGAGATGACCGACGCCGTCGGCAAGGCGGTCGACTTCTACCGGAAACTGTTGCGGTCGGCTCCCGAAGCCGGTCCTGCTCGGGCATACCTGCGCCACCGCGGCCTGGGGATTGACGACGTCGATCGATACCTGATTGGCTATGCCCCCGAGGGCGAGTCGTGGGATGCCTTGGTCAAGGCGTTGCGCGGGCTCGGAGTCAAGGAGCGGACGATGCAAGCGGCGGGACTGGTCAAACGGGGCAGGGGAGGCAAGCTTTACGACGTGTTCCGCAACCGCATCCTGTTCCCGATCCACGACCTACGGGGCGATCCGGTTGGGTTTGGCGGACGGGCCCTCGAAGGCGCCAATCCCAAATACTTGAACTCGCCTGACTCGCGTCTCTACCAGAAAAGCCGCCTGCTCTATGGCCTCCACCGAGCCAAAGGACAGATCGCTCGCAGCCAGGAAGCGGTGGTGGTGGAAGGGTATTTCGACGTCATTGCCGCCAATCAGGCCGAGGTCGGCACGGCCGTGGCCACTTGCGGTACCGCCCTCGGTGAGGACCATTTCGATTTGCTGCGCCGGTTCACCGACCGGGTGGTATTGGCATTCGATTCTGATCAAGCGGGGGCCGGGGCCGCACTGCGGGGGGATCAGTTGCGGACTCCGGTTGATCTCGATTTCGACTTGAGGGTGGCCGACCTTCCGGGGGGGATGGATCCCGCTGATCTTGTCCAGGCCGGCCGCGGCGACGACCTCAAGGCAGCCATCTCGGGGTCACGCCCCCTCCTCCAGTTCCGCATCGAGAAAGAGATCGCCAAGCAGCGGATCAACGAACCCGAGGGCAGGGCGCGGGCGATTCGCAACACCGCCCGACTTCTAGCCCGGGTTACCGACCCCATCGCGCAAGCCGAATACGTTCGCTTCGCCGCCAAACAGATCGGGGTGGAGGCAAACGTGATTGGGAGAGCTCTGGCCGGAGACGTCCGCTCCCGCAGCCGGCGAAGCGATGAAGCCGAGTCGAACGGGCTCGATCCAACGCAAAGCGAGCTGATCAGAGTCATGCTGGCGAATCCGATCGAGCTGGCGTCGGTGTCCTTTGACCCAGCCTGGGTAACCGCCGAGCTTTTCGACCTGGTTACCGAGATCGAGAATCGGCGGGCAGCGATCCCAGCGGGTATGGCTATAGACCTCAACGAGCTTCCCCACCTGGATTTGGTACAACGCCTCGCCTTCGATCCTCGACCCCTAACCGGCGCGATCGAGGTGGTGAAGCGCGCCGAGGTGAAAGCGCTTGAGCGGCAGATCAAGGACCTCGAAAGTGAACTCAAGCGCCTCGATCCATCGAGTGATGCCCATTCCGAAATGCTGCGTGCGCTGATAGGTTTGCAGGAACAAAGGCGGGGCATGGGAGCGCAGCAATGAACGACCGTGACTGAAGACATCGAACATCTCGTCGACCAATTGGCGCGACGAGGGCAGCAACGCGGTTTTCTCACCGTTTCCGAGGTCCAGCAGGAGCTCGAGGACGCCGAGGCGGCACCAGACGCATTCGAACGGACAGTCGACCTGCTCCGGCTTCGGGGGATCGAGCTTTCCGAGGATGACATCGAACCCGACCACGGACTGGATGTGGTCGAGGACGTTTGGGTGTCTGACCCGGTCCGGATGTACCTCAATGAGATCGGCCGTTATCGCCTGCTCACTGCCCAGGAAGAGGTCGAGCTGTCGATGGCTTACGAGGGTGGCCTCAGAGCCGGAGAGCAGCTGGAAAAAGCCGGCGCCGATGGCCTCTCCGGCGAGGACCGCGGAATCATCGAGCGACTGGTCCATAAGGGAGAGGCGTCCCAACGGCGCCTGGTGGAAGCCAACCTACGCCTCGTGGTGTCGATCGCCCGCCGCTATGTGGGCCGTGGGATGGCGCTGCTCGATCTGATCCAGGAAGGGAACCTGGGTTTGATGCGGGCCGTCGAGCGGTTCGACTACCGGCGCGGTTTTCGCTTCTCGACTTACGCCACCTGGTGGATCCGACAATCGATCGCCCGTGCCATCGCCGACCAAGGACGCAACATCCGCATGCCGATTCATGTTGTCGACATAATCAACAAGCTCACCAGGGCACAGCGTGACCTCGCCCAGAGCCGCGGTCGCGAACCGACCATCGAGGAGCTAGCCGTCGAAATGGATATCCCGGTCGACCGCCTGACGGAGCTAACCCGAATCGCTCAAGACACGATCTCGCTCGAGACTCCCGTCGGCGAAGAAGAAGACTCGACCTTGGGCGACTTCGTCGAGGATCACGATGCCGAAGTCCCCGCCGATGCCGCCACCTTCAAGCTTCTGCAAGAGAACCTCGCTCTCGCTCTCGAAGGACTGAGTCAGCGCGAACGAGAGGTATTGATCATGCGGTTTGGTCTCGCCGACGGGCGGATGCGAACCCTCGAAGAGGTCGGAAGCCATTTCAAGGTGACTCGCGAACGCATCCGGCAGCTCGAAACGAAAGCGCTGGCCAAATTGCGACACCCGGAGAAGGCCCGCAACCTCCAGGGATTTCTCGAGAACGGGTAGCTGACTAGCTGACGGGCTTGTCGGTGAAAACCGCTGACCAGCCGGTGTCGATCAAGCTCTGGCCCTTGCGGGCCATCGTCTCTTTGCCTTCGGTGACGTTATTGAACCAGCTACGAATCTCCTCGTAGCGTCCTCGCCCCGCTTTGGCGCCGAGCACATAGCCGATGGCGCCGCCGATTAGAAGTCCGAGTTTGAATCTCATGCGGTGATTGTGCCACCTTCGGGGGCTAACGCGACGCCCCCTTTCATGACCCAGGTCACCGATTCGAGCAGCGACACGTCCTCAAGCGGGTTTCCTTGAACGCCGATTAGGTCGGCTCGCGCCCCCGGAGCCAAAGTGCCGACCGCGCCGTTCCACCCGATCATCTCGGCGGCGTGCACGGTTGCGGTCCGAATCGCCTCCAGCGGGGTCAAGCCATGACGAGTCAAGTAGGCGAACTGACGGCCCGCGTCCTTGTGGGGGAAGACCCCGGCGTCGGTCCCGAAAGCCAGCTTGACGCCGGCTGTGACACACTTTTCAAAGCCTTGCCTTTGAGCCTCGGTGGTGTCCTGGCTCTTGCGGAGCGTTTCCTCGTCATAGCCCAGGCGAGGTCCTTCCTCGTTGATGTAGTCGCCGTCGTAGAGATCGGCCACGAGCCAGGTGCCGGTGTCGGCCAACATGGCGATTGCTTCGTCGTCCATGAGCGAACCGTGCTCGACCGAGCGAACTCCGGCCCGCACCGCCCGTTTGATGCCTTCAGCTCCGTGGGCATGAGCGGCCACGAAGACTCCGGCCGTCGTCGCCTCCTCGACAATTGCCCTCAGCTCGTCCTCGGTGAACTCTGGTGCGCCCGGGTTGGTGCCGGAGGTGAGGACCGCGCCGGTGGCGATCACCTTGATCATGGTGGCGCCCCGGCTGCGGATCTCGCTCACCAGCGCCCGCAATCGATCGGGCCCTGAGCAAATCCCAAAACGAAGCTCGCGGGGGACGGCTTGATCGACATCGATCGCCAGACCGGTGATGTCGCCGCCGCCTCCCGGCCGCGACACAAACGTCCCCGCGCAAATCATCCGCGGGCCTTCGACCCAACCGGCTTCGATCGCGTCGCGCAGGGCGACATCGGCAAACGCACGGAACGTACCGACATCTCGCACGGTGGTGAAGCCGGCGCGCAGCATCTCGCTCGCGTGCTTGACCCCAATGAGCACTTCCTGGGCGCCCGACCGTGTAACCAGGCTGGCATACCCACGCCCGGCGTCGATGTCGCCAACCAGATGCGTGTGGCAATCGATCAATCCCGGGAGGATGGTCTGGCCCGGCAGGTCGATCCTGGTTGTGCCCTCTGGAATCGAATCCGCCGAGGTGACTGCCTCGATCCGGTCGTCTGCGACCTGGATCGCAACATTGGTTTTCAGCTCACCCGTCGCCGGATCGAGCACCTGTTGGGGAACTACGGCAAGCATGGCTCGAACTTAGACCGCTTGCGCAAGGGAGGCAGCGTCTTGAGGGCTTGCTAGAGAAAACGGCTAGTCGGAGATGACCCCTTCGTAGGTGCTCATCTCTTCGGTGGTCAGCGCGCGCAAGACACAGAACTCATTTCCTTCCGGATCGGCGAGGACGACCCAGGACTCGGTTCCCTTTTGACCGACGTCCACCCGCGTTGCCCCGAGGGCCTCCAGTCGAGCAACCTCGGTGTCACGATCGTCGGGACGAAGGTCGAGATGCAGCCGGTTCTTGACCGTTTTGCCTTCGGGCACCTTGAGGAACAAGAGGTCAGGCAGCCCGTCCAGAGCGCTCCCCGCCGGAGGCTCGAGGACCACCTCCTCCGGGGTTGTCATAGGTGCGACGCCACCCCAACGCCTGCTCCCAGAAGGAGGCGATTGCTTGTGGGTCACGGGCATCGAAATCGACGCATTGGATTCGAAGGCTCATCTGCGCTCAGCGTAGGCAGGCTGATCTGGAGGCTCCACTGGTACCATGAAATGTGTCGGCGCGGTGCCGCCGACGATCCATCCGGGGTAGCTCAATTGGCAGAGCGGCGGACTGTTAATCCGTAGGTTGCGAGTTCGACTCTCGCCCCCGGAGCGAACAAAGAGGCTTGTTCTTCAAGGGTTCTCCGAGCATCATCCGATCGTCGGCTGCTTCGCCTTCCATTCTTTGTCCGTCGTTTGTCCGTCTGAGAATTTCGATAGAGGTCGTCGAGAGCAGAAGCGAGCTTGTCCGCATCCGAGGGGAAGAGGTGCCCATAGACGTCCATCGTCACCTTGATCGAGGAGTGGCCGAGCTGGCGTTTGATGGCTTCGGGGTGGGCGCCGGTGCTGATCATCAATGCTGCGGCGGTGTGACGGAGATCGTGCATCCTTAGCTCGTTGGGCAGATCAGCAGCCTCGACTGCCGGCTGCCAAACTCTCTTGCTGAAGTTGGAATGGCGAAGAGGGGCGCCGTTGGCGACGTGGAACAAGAGGCCGTCCGGTCCGGGACTCGCGAAGGTGACGATGTGGTGGTTGAGCACCTCGCGCAGGAACTCCGGAATCCGAACCGTCCGCGCCTTGTAGTTCTTGGTCGGCCCAAAGTGGAGTGCTCCGGAGATCTCGTTCATCGCCTCTGCCACCCGAATCTCGCCTCTCAGGACGTCGATTCGTCTGGTCCGCAGAGCCACCGCTTCGCCCCACCGCAGACCGCCATAGGCCATTACCAGCACCAAGGCTCGAAAAGGATCTGGGGATGTTTGGCTCAACCTCAGAACCTGCTCCGCGGTGAGGAACAGCTGCTCTCGTTGCCTCGCTCTGGGCAGCGCCACCCGGTGAGCCGGGTTGGCAGCGAGGAAGCGGGCTTGGACGGCCGAGTCGAGCAAAGCATTCAGCACTTGGTGAGCTTGGCGCGTGCGGGACGGCGAGAGCTTGCTCGCCAGGTCGGCCACCCACGCTTCGATCTGGATGCGTTGAATTCGATCAAGCGGCATCGAGCCGAAACGAGGGAGGACGTGGACTGCCAGCAGGGATTGGTAGCTGGCGATGGTCTTGGGCTTGAGGTTCGCTCGAGTCGCCATCCAATGCTGTGCCCAGTCCTCGAGCCGCGTGGCTGATTGGTCCGGGTTGACCCACGAGCCTTGTTGTTTCTGCGCCTCGATCTGGATCAGGAATTTGTCGGCGTCGACTCGACGCCGGAAGGTCTTGGATCGTTCCCGGCCAGTGGGGTCGACGTAGCGCACCTGCCACTTCGATGGATCCACGGGGTGGCGGCGGATGTGTGCCAGTGCTCAGCCTTCCTCAGTGCGGAGATCGGTGAGCCACTGCTCGACGTCGCTCCAACGAAAACGGAGATGCTTCCCGATCCGGATACCGCTCGGGCCCGTCTTGTGATGACGCCAGGAGTAGATCGTCTTCACCGGCACGTCCAAGTATGCAGCCAGGTCCTCAACCGAAAGTAGGCGGTCCGCTATCGGGGTTCCCGCGTTCTCATCGAGGGGTATCCGTTGTTGCCCTCCGAAAGCCATGATTCAGCATACTTCACCATTCAATACTAAGCAATCGTTAAACAATCGTTCGTGCGTCTTCCCCATCCATTCAGGCCCTTGTTGGCCGCTCGCGGTACCTGCGCGGGGCGGCGGCGTTTTCGAGCTCTCAACCCTCCTTGTGACCAAGAACCTCAATGTCGTTTGGCTCGGGAAGAACGGTGCGGACGATCCGCTCCATGGGAATCTCGTCCTCGCCATGTACGTACCAGGAATCCCGCTTCCACTTCGACTTGTTCATCCCCCACCACACGGTTCCGGGTGGGTGCAGTTCGGCCAGCTTCTTGGTGACCTCCGACAGGCTCTCCCGCCGGACGTAAACCCAGGGCCCCCAAGGCCCCGGCGGATTGCCGAGGACCGGTGGCGAGGTCCCAGGCATCGCCAGCCCGAATCTGGTCATGACGACTGCGATGTCGTCTGGATCGAGCGCTGCCAAGAGCCGGTCGTAGGCGGCGTACAAGATCGCCAAAAGCGCGTGCTCGTCCTTCATCTCCGCCGCGCCCATGCCGATGGCGATGCCTTCGCAGCGGCCGAGCAGTTGCTGGAGCGCCGGGTTTACGCCTCGCCCCTGCTTGCGGCTAGGGCGATTCCACTTCTTCACCTTGTCCAGCTCGTCGTCGTAAGAGATTCCTAAGGCGCCGAGCACCTCGAGCACCACCGTCGGCTCTGGTGGGTTGAGCAGGGCGAGTATCAGATGGAGGACCCCGATGTACCCGTGATGGAGCTTCGAGGCTTCTGCGTCTGCCCTCGAGATGTATTCGAACTCCGAGGTTGGATTCCAGCGGGGACGATCGTCGTTGCCTAGCTCCGTTATCAGCGCCTTCCAGGAGCCAAAGCCGAGTTCGCGGGCGATCGTCGCTTGTGCATCGCGTAGCGTGAGGGTCCAACCCTCCAGGCGCTCGGCAGGCCGACCGGCGAACTTGGGATGAGAAGCAAGGACGCGGTCGAGGGCTGGTTGCTCACCCGCCAGCAGAGCCCGTTTGAGTTCCTTGGCTCGGGTGCGGAGTTGGTCCAGATCGGGGTGATCCGGCAATGAAGTCATCATGACCTCTTCCCTTCAGGCCCGTGTCGGATGGCTCGGGCAGGGTTAGAGATCAACGTCGAAACTCCAAGGGGCTGGAGTTCCCGATCAAGCTCCCTACCCGTCGAAGCTAGCCAGGGCGTCCATGGCAAACCTTGAACTTCTTGCCGGATCCGCACCAACACGGCTCGTTACGACCCGGCTTAGTGGTTGGTGGACGAGCAGACACCGGTGCGGCCGTTCGCGTAGCGATCCTGCGCTCTCTCATCTCCAGGTTCTGTTCCCGGCGATAAAGGGCGGCTTCCCTCTCGGAGGCTGCAACCTCTCGCCGGGACACGTCGACCTCTCGTGCCGTCACCAGTGCTGCCACTCCTTCAAGATCATCGTTAACAACTGTCGCCAGTTCCTGCTGGAGCAGCATCGCCAAACCTCTACCCATGGGCAGCCCCGCCAGGTCGCAATATCTCCGCCACGTGTTCCAAGCAGCATCAGAAACCGGCACCTTGACGAGCTGGATCCCTTCCGCGTGATCGAGCTTCGACCGCAGCTGCCCGTCGATCTTGGCGAGCCGTTGGTAACTCAGTGGCATCGCGGCAGGAAGGTGGTCAAAAGGCACACAGTTGCAACACGAGTTGCCGAGTATACGGGTTTACTGCAACCCGCCTGGTAGCAACTGTGTGCGTTCATTCCAGGCGGCTCTTCGAGCGGTCTCGACCTCACCTCTGGCTCCTGCTCGAGCCACCGCTGAGTCGCCTGTAGGTTGGGGCTGATGACCGCGCGCGGACATGGGCCTCATCTTGCAGACCGGGCTGACATCATCCGCTGGGCGGATCGGATGGAGGCGCGCTCCGAATTCCCCCGATTGGTTCGCAACCTTATCCGGAGAAACAACGACCAACTTGCCGAGCTCGAGATGAGGGCCGCAGAGGGGACGGGGTCGTCCGGTTTTGACGGTGTGACACGCGCCGCACGAGCCACACCGTTTGTCCCCGAAGGGCTAGCCGTTTGGGAGCTTGGCGTGGGAGTCACTTTCAAGGACAAAGCGAACAGCGACTACGCGAAACGCTGCGCTGATCCTCTTGGCCGTGATCCAGGGACGACGACATTCGTTTTTGTGACACCCCGGCACTGGGAAGATAAGGAAGGCTGGGCCATCGCAAAGAAGGCTGACGGGATATGGGCGGATGTTCGAGCGTTCGACGTCGACGACATTGACCTCGCCCTGGACTTGGCTCCCGCGGTTCTTGCTCGCTTCTCTGAGATCGTCGGTAAACCATCTCACGGTGCTTAAACCGTCGAGGATTGGTGGGACAGATTTCGGACCTTGAGCGTCCCACCACTTGACCCAGAGATGGCTCTGGCCGGACGAGCCGACAAGGCCGTTGAGCTCCTAAGACTCTTAGAGGCGGAATCGCGCATCACGACCATCGCAGCTGCCACTGTCGACGATGTGCTCGGATTCGTTGCCGCAGCGATGCTCTCAACGTCGGCGGATCGACGCGAGGACCTTCTGGGGCGCGCGCTTATTGTTCGTGACGCCTACACGCTGCGTTCGCTCGCGACCTCCGATGGCCTCCTGATACTGGTGCCCTTTGAGGACGAACTTCGCCGCGAGGCGCGTCTCATACGCACCCACCACATAGTCATTAGGGCCGACGACGGAGCTGGCTTCGATATCAACCTGCCTCCGATCGACCTAGCGGCGTTCACCCGGCTTCTCATCGAACGAGGGGAGACCCCAGAGCGAGCCGAAGATCTGGCCCGAGCCGCGCGCCGGAGCATCGTTGCATTTCAGCGCCGCGCTGCGGTGCCCGGTGCTGCACTGGCTCCAGCGTGGTCCGCGCAGGTTGAATCTCGCATCACACGACGCGCTTGGCTGGCCGGCAGGTGGAATGAGCGACGGTCGGGTGACCTCGACGCCTTAGGCGTCTTGTTCGGAACTAGTTACGACGAGTCACGGGAGGAGCTGACCTCGCTGAGTAGGGGGCCAGATCCGCTATTCGTTGTGGTGGGCGAAACGTGGGCCGTGGCGTCCGTCGAGGACGCATGGCACTACCAACATCGGTTGTTGCAGAAGCCTGACCTGATCGCCTACGAGAACCTAATTCAGACCGTGCTCGGCGCCGTGGACCCGAGGCTAGAGCTGCCCGTCAGAGACAGGTGGATGGCAGAGGTTTACGGCAAGTCACGGCTCCACTCAAGCGATCTCCGGCAGGGCGTCGCTGACGTTCTTGCCCTGCTCGGCGCACGCGGGGAAGCTGTGACTGTCGCTTCAGCCACAATCGAATCTTGGCTGCGTGGTGTGCTGTGGAACCTCCTGAACCGCGCCAACGCGGACGCGTCGGGGCAGCTTTGGGCGTCGCTCACCGATGTCATGCCACTCCTCGCTGAAGCAGTGCCCGACGTGTTTCTGGAAGCCGTTCAACGAGGACTCGAGGGAGACCAGCCCTTGCTTGGGATGATGTTCGCTGACCACGAAGGCGACGTGCTGACCGTCACCAGCCCCCATACCAGTTTGCTTTGGGCACTGGAAAACCTCGCCTGGTCCAACGAGCACTTCAGCCTCGCTGTCGAACAACTGGCACGGTTGGCAGAAATCGATCCGGGTGGGAGGTTGAGCAATCGTCCAGCCGAGAGCCTTGCCAGTATCTTCCGACCCTGGCTACCCCAAACCGTCGCTGACCTCGAAGCACGGCTCTCTACGCTCGATGGGCTCCGCTCGCGTCATGCGGACGTCGCCTGGGTGCTAATGCACACGATCCTTCCTGAATACCGTGCACTCGGAACGTACACCCATCATCCGAAATATCGGGATTGGAAGCCAGCCGACACCGACGAGGTGGCTCCCGACGCTGGCGAGTGTTTCGAATCTGTCGCCATGCGTGCCATCGAAGATGCGGGCAGCGATCCGGACAGGTGGGCTGAGCTAGTCGCACGATTTGACGACCTCCCAACCAAAGCGCTCACCGTGGCAATCGATCAACTCAGGTCACTCGCCGAAGCTTCCCCAGCGGTCAGGGCCAAAGCGTGGGATCCCCTTCACACCCTGGTTCAACGCCATCAACGTTACTCGCACACAGACTGGGCCCTACCGACCGACAAGCTTGAAGCGCTCACCGACGTGCTTGACAAGCTCGCTCCCAAAGACCCTGTAGCTCGCATTCTCTGGCTATTCGATGATCACATGCCGGACCTACCCGAAGAGTCCGACCAAGAGTTTGATGCGGCTCGTTACCGAGAGGCAGTTAGATCGCGCCGTGAGAATGCAGTGAGATACCTCGTCGAGAATGATGATGTGGGAGCTGTGCTCCGACTGGCCCAGGAAGCGAAATATTCCTGGTTCGTGGGGTCCGCAGTTGCGGATGCCGGCGCCGACGTGGTTGGACGTACCTTGCTCGACCAAATCGATAGTGAAGACACGCAACTCATTGCCGCAGCAACGGGCTGGGCAACCAAAAAGGGCGCCGACAACTGGGATTGGATTGAGGAGGCGTTAAGAAACTTCCAGGCGAGACCACTCGGCACTGCTCGCATCCTCCAGGTGAGCGACGATCTCGAGGCGGCGTGGGCGCTGGCCGAGCGTGATCCTTCTGTCGACGCCGCCTACTGGGAGGAGTTCAGCCCCTATGGCCGAGGTCCGGGCTTTTACCTCGCAGAGAAGGCCTGCCGGCGCCTCCTTGCCCACAACCGGCCTCTCGCCACACTGATGCTTATGAGTCAGTATGCGAAGGCATCTGGCATGGATCGTGAGTTGGTTGTCGAAGCCCTTGAGCGGCTTTTCGGCGTCCCGGAGGATCACCCGGAGCGTTTCCGTGTTGACGGCCATGACATCAGCGAGTTGTTGGACTATGCCCGTGATGGTGAAGTTGATAAGGAGCGCCTAGGCACCCTGGAGTGGCGCCTCCGACCCGTCCTTGGGTTCGGTACGCACAGCCCCATCCTCGAGCGGAAGCTGGCGCGTGAGCCCTCGTTCTTCGTCGAGGTGCTGTCGATGGCCTTTAAACCCCGTTCTAGCGAACCTGAACGCGAGGTGCCGCCGCCGGTCGCGAGCAATGCATTTCGTTTGCTCGATGAATGGGAGGTGGTACCAGGATCGGATGGGCCAAAGATGCCAATTGATGGAACACGCCTCAACGCTTGGACTGACGATGCTTTGAGACTCCTGCAAGAGGGCGACCGCTTGGAGATCGGTCTCGATCAGATCGGAAAGCTTCTCGCAAAGGCAGGCGGAGATGATGACGACAGCTGGCCGGCACGGCCGGTACGAGATCTAGTCGAGCGTACCGCGAGGTCCGAACTGGACAACGGTTTCAGAGCTCAGATCTACAACAGCCGCGGCGTGACGAGTCGTGGTTTGGCAGAAGGGGGCGACCAGGAGCGCCAGCTGAGCGACCACTTCGCGGAGCTGGCAACGGCAATTCGGGCAGGATGGCCACGAACCGCGTCGGTCCTGCAGTCGATAGCCGATGGTTACGCAACAGAAGCCCACCATTACGATCAGCAGGCTGAGCGATTCCTAGAAGGGATGGACCGGTAGCCGAAGAACCCAGGTCGAAGGAGCACTTCAGGTTTGGCTGAGAATGGCTCGAGTCTCCGTTTTCCTACACACCGAGTCCTTAGCCGTCACAGCAGCACGAAGGCCTTGGTTTGCCAGGACGACGCCGGCTGCGATGTTTCACTGATTGGATTGGTAAGTCTTTGCCCTACCGGCCCCAGCCGAGGTCTTCAAACATGCAGTCCAAGAACTCGTCTATGTCCATCCAGTCCAGCCGCAGGCGTTCGCATGCCGTCCGCATGCTAATTTTGAGAGGCGGGCGATCGACGACATCGGCGGTTACGACATAAGCTTCAAGTCCACTCTGAGCCATCTCGCGAGCCAGAGCGACGACATAGGGATCGGCAGGGTCGATTTCGGTATCAGCGTCGATGAGATCGCCAGCGACTGCCATCACAGCTTCGACCTGTTCATGCGCTGGGTCGTTCGGTCTGCTGATTTTCGGGGCGACCGCGCGGACCCAAGCCTCAGGAATGTCTGTGTGCTGCTGTCCCCGGATTTCGCGGACAACCTGCGGTGGAAAGGTGATTCGGCCCTCCTCCACCAGTGTCTCCATGTACTTTCCGAGCTCCCATTGAAGATCCGCCGCCACGGCCCGTTTCAGTTGGATGATTAGGGACGAGTCGAGAATGAATATGCCATCGCAGCTCATCTACCCACCGACGCCGAGCAACCCGGAAATCTCGTCCACCTCGGTGGTATCCATTCGTAGGTAATCGCGGAGGTCCCGCAGGTTGAGCAGGCCTTGGGCGGATCCAGAGATCAACTCTTTGACTGCTGGACTGCCGTATTCGTTTACCCTCCGTCGGACACGGTTTGGTGATGGGCCTCGAGCCAAGCCCTTGCTCCGGTCCCACACGCGGGCCTTCTCATTGACCAATCCGTACAGCTCTTTGTCCTCGATCTCTAGGCGTATCAGTCGGACGGCCGCAGCGCGAATGCTGACGTTGAAATGATCCGCTACATCCTTGGCCAATTCGAATCCGTCCACGGCCAGCAGCTTCACCTGGTCGACGTACTCCAAAACTTCTTTCCGAGGAAGCAGGGCCGTCGCCGCGAACTCCTCGCACCAATGCTCCTCCTCGACGTCCTTCGGCGATTGTCGGGACCTGAGGTATAAAGCGAGATCGGCGCATGCTGCTCTGCTCCTCAATGACAGGTGACCAAGCTCATGGAACGCGGTGAAGATCCGGGCCTGGGGGTTGTAAGCCGCATTAACCGCTATCACCGGCGCAACCTCGTCCCACGATGAAAAGCCTCGGATGTTGTCGGGGCCGAGTTGAAGCACGAAAACGAGGAGTCCTCGGTCTTCGAATCGCTCGCGCCAGAAACGCCACGCTTCGATGCCTGACTCTTGCGCGGTTTGGTCGGTCAGTCTGACGTCGAGCCATTCTCGGACTGTCAAGGCGGCTGACTCGGGCGATTCATGCCTTGGCACGTGCGGAAGATCGACGGACGTGTTGTGCTGGCTTCCGAGATACGACAAGAGCTTCTGTAGGCGGAGCGACCTGCGCACCCAGCGCCGTTCTTCCTCTTTGAGCTTGTGTCCGTACCTTCCAGGTGCGCTTCGTAGCGACTCGGGGAGGCTGGAGGATGTCGGCACCCTCTCAGCAAAGAAGAGCGCACTCGGTCGCTTCAGCTCATCTACGAGCCGAGTAAATTCACCCTGTGAGGGTTGAGCACTGCCATCGATCCACCTGCGAATCTTCGTGGGTCCTACTTCGATCTTGTCGGCCAGTTCAGCCAACGTAAGACCGCTCTCCTCGAGTGCCCATTGAACGACACTGCCGTTCACGGGTACATAAGTCTTAGACATCGTGCTCCAGGTAGGGATGTGCCGCACTGGTCATTTTCGGGCCACCGGATGACACAAAGTTAGCTGCAGGCCCCTTCCTCGGCATGCTCGTCTTCCCGGTGCGGCTGGTCAGAGAGGGCGACGACTGTCAATGTTGGAGTTATCCGGCTCATATCGGTTTGAAATGAGCCAGTCGAATATCTCGTGCCGGAGAAAGGTGAGTTTGCGGCCGCCTGGCTTGCGATGGGCGGGGATGATCCCTTCCCGGACCCAAGCGCGAACGATCTGCTCATTGGTGTGGAGGAGGCCCGCGAGCTGGCGGCTGTCCAAAACCGCTGGCACTTCGGGGTACCAACGGTCGTAATCGATGGTTCCTTCAGTCATGCCTCCTCCGAGCCGTCTCCGCTCTCGGGTTCGTTGACGCGACGCATCGCCTCAATCACCTCGTCACGGAAGAAACGGAACTGTTGACCCCAGCGCATCGCCGGCAGCTCCTTGCGGTGGACCTTGTCGCGTACGTCGCCGATTGTGCAATGCATCATCTCTGCGACATGGGCTGTTTTGAGAATTGTCGGGTACAGACGCCGCAGTTCGTCTGCTGGGTCGGTCTTGCTCACCCAGCAATGTTACTCAACGTTGTTATAGAAGAGAACGAGAGTTTGCATGGCGCCCAGAGGTGACTGGACTGGGTGAGTGCCGGCAGAGTCGCGAAAACAACGGCCCTCGGTAGGCCATGCGGGCATGCTCTACAAGTTCCTTCGCTGTCACGCCCGGATCTGAAACGGAGCCGTTTCAGCGACGGTCGCGTTGCCGCGGGCTAGCAGTAGACCGCCAACCAGAAACCTCAAGCTGTCCGGAGGCGGCGACGAGCGGCTACGAGGGCTCGGCTTTCGCTGTCAGAGATCTTGAATTGGTCAGACACGTACTCCCTTTAATTGCCATGCGTTTCGACCGTAGGTGTCGTACAGGAGCTCGCCCAGGATTGCCTTTTCGGCTGGAACGCGTGAAGCTCGGTAACGGGTCACGGTCCGGCGAAAATGATCGATTTCCTCCGCACCCCTTTCTTGAATTGCGTCGATCAACTCCGGCGCGTCGTGATGATCATGATGGAGGCTCGCCAGCTGGGTATCGAGCGCATCGAATCGCTCTTCTAGACCAACCACCATGGCGGTCAGCTTTTCGCTGTCGGGGTTTGAGTCGAGAAGACGGAGTGAGATTCCGTGACGCGAGAACAGGTCTATGTACAAGGACAGCGGTGCGTGGTGCTCTACTCCGTAAATTTCATCTCGATAGTGGATACGCCACCACCGTTCGGCTTGCTCTCGGTCGAGAAGTGTCAAGCCGACCAGCCCATAGTGGTTATCGCTGCGCATCGAGTCGACAGACCTTCCGTTGGGGATCGAAAGAAAGAGAGATCCGTTACGGACCAGTAGACGTGAAAGGTTGCGAGCCAACGCCTCCAGGTCGACGACATGCTCGACAACGTCGTTGCAGAAGACCATGTCGAAGGGTGCGAATCGGATGGCGTCATCGCGCAAAATGTCGGCTTGGGCTAGCTCGGCTTCGATTCCGTAGTCCTTGAGTTGAATGCGTGCCAAGTCGAGCAACTCGCTGCTGATATCGATCCCAATGACCTCTCGAGCTCCCGCCTGAGAGGCCGCGACGAGGAATCCGCCATAGGCGCAACCAACATCGAGCACACGCTTTTCACGTAACGCCCGGCGTCCCCCCATAAGTTGAACAGCATGCCTGCCTCGCTCTACCGAGGAAAGAGCGAAGTCGACCCACGTTCGCACGATCTCATCACTGGCACCGCAAGCCGATTGAAGGTTGTGTCCGGCTAAGACTGCCTGCTCGAACGAGTCGCCCCGATTCCTGTCCCATAGGTATTTCCGTAAACGGTGAGCCACGAGCTGTGACCGCCAATGCAACCCATGAGTTATGCGCCCAACGGTCCATCTGTCCGCCACTCTCAGAACACCCCCCTATTTCCACGAACCGAAGAGGTCCCCCGCGGAATCTCCACAAGTCGCAGACCCCGAGAGGAAGGATTATCCGCCACAGGATGAGCCGTTGATTTCCTACGTATCGGCTCTGGCGAGGAAGCTTGCCATCTGGGCGCGGCTGACGGCGTCGTTGGGACAGAACTTGGTGCCGTCGCTGCTGCAACCCAGCGTGATCCCAAGTTCGGCGATAGCCTCGATGTCGGGCTC
>Ga0136635_10000006_pt1 | contig 81343 bp, 79 predicted proteins | sample AntDrymeUQ852106_2_FD_105495 | JGI IMG/M metagenome (GOLD analysis project Ga0136635, IMG submission 105495) | Polar desert sand microbial communities from Dry Valleys, Antarctica - metaG UQ85 (21.06) | ecosystem: Environmental > Terrestrial > Soil > Desert | place: Antarctica: Dry Valley... | reverse complement strand
GTGCTCGTGGCCCTCGGCGATCTTGGGTGCCCGGCGTAGCTTGCCCAACAGTCCGGTGCTGCTCTCGAGTGGATGGTGCCCATAGTTGCGAAGCTCGAGGGGCTTTTCGGCCTGCTCGACATTGTCGGAATGCTCAGCGACCGGCTCGACCGGTGCAATCGGCTCGACGGCAATCGGCTCGACAGGCACAACCGCCTCGACAACTACAACCGGCTCCACAACTACAACCGGCTCCACAACTACAAGTGGCTCGACAGGTACGGCAACCTCAGAGTCCGCTTCCACCGGGATGACGACTTCCGGCACCTGGCGGGCAGCGATGCCCAGAGCTTCATATCGGCGGCGCAGCGTCCTGCCGTTCCCGCCGCTTTCTTCCGACGGAAGGCCGAAACCTCCGTTTTGTCCGACCTCGGCGGCATCCTCCGCAGCCGCAATCGCCGCCAGTTTCTTGGCTAGCTCCGAAGTCGGTGGCTTGACCCGACGTGTGCTTGGCTCCGGAGGTGGTGTTGGTTCCTCTGGGGGCTCGTCTTTGCGGCGAGCGGACTCCTCAGCGGCGCGGCGGTGCCGGCGCTTCCGCTTCTGGGCGTTGACCCAGGCTTGCTGCATTTGGGGTAGCCCTTCGTAAGCAAAGACGAGGGCGTCATCGGCAAGAAACTGCATCTCATCCTCGCCGAGGAAAAGGGTGAAACGTTCGGCGACGTCTCGAACCGCCTCGACATCGGCCAGGTACCAACGGCCCATCAGCTCTGAGCCGCGGTGAATCTGGAGGTGGTAGGAGTCCACCTCTAGGGAAACTCTGATCCCGGGACCACGGTCACCGGGTGAGCGCAATGAGCCCTTGAACTGCAAGTGATCCTCTCGGGCAACCGTCAGGACTAGTACTCAATCGGAATTGCGCACCTACCGCTGTAGGGGATCATCACTAAAGGCCTAGTCGGGGCTGTATTCCGACAGGGGCGGGCAGGCGCAGATCAAATTCCGGTCGCCGGCAGCGCCATCGACCCTTGACACGGGCGGCCAGTACTTCGCCCGGCGCAATCGATCGACCGGAAAAGCAGCCAGCTCCCGGCTGTATGGCCGATCCCAGCCGTCCCGAATGACATCGTCCGCGGTATGGGGAGCATTGCGGAGCGGGCTTTCGGCTTCGGTCCACTCCCCGCTTTCCACCCTGGCGATCTCCGCCCGGATCGCAATCATGGCCTCGCAAAACCGGTCCATCTCCTCGAGGGATTCGCTCTCGGTGGGCTCGACCATCAGAGTGCCAGGAACGGGAAAGCTCAGGGTGGGCGCATGAAATCCATAGTCCGCCAACCGCTTCGCCACGTCTTCGGCAGTGATGCCCGTCGCCCGCGTGATCGGTCGGAGGTCGAGGATGCACTCGTGCGCCACCCGCCCGGCCCGCCCCGTGTAGAGAACGGGAAAGTGGGGATGAAGTTTGTGGGCGAGGTAATTGGCATTGAGGATCGCCACTTCTGTCGCCCGGCGGAGGCCGGCCGCGCCCATGAGCCGGATGTAGGTGTAGGGGATCGGAAGAATGCCGGCCGACCCCCAAGGCGCCGATGAGACCGGCCCAATCCCGGTTTCGGGGCCGGCGTCAGGGATCAGCGGATGGTTGGGAAGAAAGGGACTGAGATGGCTTCCCACCCCAATCGGGCCGATCCCCGGACCGCCACCGCCGTGGGGAATCGTGAAGGTTTTGTGCAGATTCAGATGCGAGACGTCGGCCCCAAACCGCCCGGGCCGAGCGAGACCCACAAGCGCGTTGAGATTGGCGCCGTCGACATAGACCTGACCCCCATGCTCATGGACGATCTCGCACAGCCGGCTGATCCCCTCCTCGAAGACTCCGTGGGTCGACGGATAGGTGACGATGGCCGCGGCCAGTCGCTCGGACTGAGCCGCCGCCTTTTCTTCGAGATCGGAAAGGTCAACATTTCCTTGCTCGTCGCAGGCCACAACCAGAACGCGCATCCCCGCCATCACCGCCGAAGCTGCATTGGTCCCATGGGCCGATGAAGGGATCAAGCAGATATCGCGGTCCTCGTCTCCTCGCGAACGGTGATACGCCCTGATCGCCAGGAGACCAGCCAGCTCACCCTGCGATCCGGCATTCGGTTGCAGGGACACGCGGTCATAGCCGGTTATCGCTTCCAGAGAGGACTCCAACTCCGAGATCAGCTGGCGGTAGCCCGCGGTCTGCTCGCTGGGTGCGAACGGATGCATGCGAGCAAAGCCTTCGAGGGTGATCGGCAGCATCTCGGTGGTCGCATTGAGCTTCATCGTGCAGGATCCCAACGGGATCATCGTTCGATCAAGAGCTAGGTCGCGCTCGGCCATGCGACGGAGGTAGCGGAGCATCTCATGCTCCGATCGATATCGATGGAACACTTCGTGAGTCAGGAACTCGCCCGACCTCCACTCGCTGATCCCTTCCTCACCGCGCTCGACGAGCTCAACTCCGAAGATCCCCACCAGGCGGTCGAGGATCTCCTCGTCATGGGTCTCATCGAAAGCGATGCCCACCCGGTCGGGATCGACTCGGCGCAGATTGATTCCCGCCGAGCCAGCTGTCGCGATGATGTCGTCAGCCTTCCCTTCGACCTTGACCGTGATCGTGTCGAACCAATGACGGTTCTCGACCTCGAAGCCGGCGTTCTGCAGCGACGCCACCAAACGTCCGGCCAAGTGATGAATCTTGCGAGCGATACCTACCAAGCCTTCCGGCCCGTGCCAGCACGCGTAGAGCGCCGCCATCACCGCCAGCAGCACCTGTGCGGTGCAAACATTCGAAGTCGCCTTCTCTCGTCGGATATGTTGCTCGCGGGTCTGGAGAGCGAGACGAAAAGCCGTCCGCCCTGCCCGGTCTTTGGCCGCCCCCACCAGGCGCCCGGGCAGTGCTCGCACATGCGCCTCGCGGGTGGCGATGAACGCGGCATGAGGGCCGCCGAACCCGAGCGGGACCCCGAATCGCTGGGTCGAGCCGACCGCAACGTCGACGCCCCAAGCGCCCGGCGGCGGGAGGAGGGTGAGGGCGAGCAAGTCGGTCGCCACTGCCACTAGCGCCCCGGCCTCATGGGCAGCAGCGACTGTTTGCTCGTGGTCGCAGATCTCACCTGAAGATCCTGGGTAGGCGAGCAACACGCCGAAGGCATCGCTGAGGTCAAATTCTGCTGGATCCGCCACCCGAAGCTCAATGCCAACCGGCTGGGCCCTGGTGGCCACCACGGCGATCGTCTGTGGGTGGCAATCGCGGTCAATCCAGAACACTTTGGATTCAGTCTTGGCGAGCCGCCGGCACATCGTCATTGCTTCGGCCGCTGCGGTTCCTTCGTCGAGCAACGATGCGTTGGCGATGTCGAGCCCCGTCAAATCCGACACCATTGTCTGAAAGGTGAGCATCACCTCGAGCCGGCCCTGGGAGATCTCGGGCTGGTAGGGGGTGTAGGCGGTGTACCAACCCGGGTTCTCGAGCACATTGCGCCTGATCACCGCGGGCGTGAAGGTGTCGTAATAGCCGAGGCCAATCATGGAAGTGAGCACCCGGTTCTGGGCCGCGAGCCGTGTGAGCTCCGCCATCGCCTGCGGTTCGGTGAGCGGAGCGTCGAGCAAAAGGTCCTCGCTCGACCTGATCCCACCCGGCACGGTCTGGGCAATGAGCCCGTCGAGCGAATCGGCGCCGATCTCTGCCAGCATCTTTTGGACATCCGCGGGTCGCGGCCCGATATGTCGGCGGGAAAACTCGGTGAGTAGTTCCAAGGTTCTCCTCCTCAAAGGTGTGCGGGGCTCCGGCAAGGGGGAAACCGGAGCCCCGCTCGCCCTTCTTTCGAAGAGCCGACAGGGACTCCATCGGGCGGGCGCCAGGGGGGTTCCCGCTCAAAACCCTGTCGTGGGGGTACGCCGCAGATGTGGGGGCATCTGGCAGCTAGTGGCCCGATCATACGTGAAGATTGACTTCAGATTCAACTCAAACCGAGAAGCGGATGAGCAACACATCGGCGCCGGCCACCTCATAGGACTTTCCCTCGACACGCACTAACCCGGCACGCTTGGCGGCATCCCAGCCCCCAGCGGCAATCACGTCGTCGATCGACGCGACCTCGGCCCGGATAAATCCCCGTTCGAGGTCGGAATGGATCTTTCCCGCCGCCTCCGGCGCCAGTGCGCCTGCCCTGACGGTCCACGCCCGGGATTCCTTGGGCCCGACGGTGTAAAACGAGATAAGGCCGAGGCTCTGATAGGTGGCTCGCACCATCGTGGCCAGGGCCCCTTCGCCCAGCCCCAGGCCCGCGAAAAGCTCCGCCCGTTCCGCCTCCGGCAACTGCGCTCCCTCTTCCTCGAGCTTGGCGCTGATCACCACGACCACATCTTGTGGGGGCACCACCGACCGCAACGACGCTCGCAAGTTCTCTGCTTCGGTGGTTTCCTCGTCGACATTGATCACCCACAGCACCGGCTTTAGGGTCAACGGTGCGAGGTCCCGAAATGCCGTGCGCGCCCCGTCGCTCCACTCCCGCAGGCGGAGCGCTTCACCATCCGCCAGCACCTCGCTCGCCTCGGCAATCGCCGCCACCGCCCCCGCCTTCGCTTTATCGGCTGCCGCCTCTTTGACCAACCGCTCGTGCTTCTTGGCGAACACGTCGTGATCAGCCACGGTGAGTTCCAGCAGCAACTCCTCGGCTTGGCCCAGCGGGTCTTCTCTCAATACCACGGCCAAGGCCTCCACGTCGCGGAGCCGGTCCAGGAATTGACCACCGATTCCCGCCCTGGACCACGCGGGAAGGTCGATCAACTCGATCGTTGCGTGCGTCACCTTGGCTGATCCTTCGATCACGGCGATTTGTTCGAGCCGCACATCCGGAACCCGCGCCACCCCGATGTTGGGCTCGACGGTGGTGTAGGCATGGGGCGCGGTTGGCGCATTGAGCCCGGTAAGAGCGTTGAAAAGGGTGGTCTTGCCCGAGTTGGGAAATCCGACGATGCCGAGCCGTTCCATGGAGCCGGGCATTGTGGCTTACATTTGCGAACGAATGGAGCAGGTGACCGTCATTGGGGCAGGATCGTGGGGCACTGCCGTCGCGGCGCTGGCGGCTCGGGAGAACGCGGTGACGCTCTGGGCTCGCCGGTCCGAGCTGGCCGAGGCGATCAATCGCCAGAGCGAGAACCCCGACTATTTACCGGGCGTGCGGCTTCCCTTTGGACTTCGGTCGACCGCAGATCTGGCGGAGGCGGTGGCCGGTGCGGACATCCTTGCCCTGGCAGTTCCATCCCACGGATTTCGGGCCATAGTCGAGGAGATCGGATCGGTCCCCGCCCAGGTTCCGATCATCTCGCTGACCAAAGGCATCGAAGTCGAAACACTTTGTCGCATGACCGAGATCATCGCGGAGGGCTTCCCAACGCACGTCTCCGACCGGGTCGGCGTGCTCACCGGTCCCAACCTGGCGGCAGAGGTGATGGCAGGGAGCCCGACCGCGGCGGTAGTGGCAATGCAGGATCAGGAGGCCGCCAAACAGGTCCAAGCCACCTTTGCCGGTCCGACGTTCCGGGTCTACACCAATGACGATGTGGTGGGATGCGAGCTCGCCGGCAGCTTGAAGAACGTGATGGCGATCGCGGCGGGCATGTCAACCGGGCTCGGCTTTGGCGACAACACCCGCGCCGCGCTGATCACCCGCGCCTTGGCCGAGCTCACCCGGCTCGGCGTCGCCTTGGGAGGCGCACCTGCCACATTCGCCGGCCTGGCCGGCATGGGTGACCTAATTGCCACCTGCACGTCGTCGCAAAGCCGCAACCATCGGGTCGGAGTGGGATTGGCGGCCGGGAAAAGGCTCGAACAGATCACCGGCGAGATGAACATGGTGGCCGAAGGGATCAAGACCACCAAAGCAGTGCTGGAGCTGGCGAAACGGGCTGGAGTCGAGATGCCGATCGCCCAGCAAGTCGGCAAGGTGCTCTACGAAGGTCACCACCCGCGCCAAGCTGTGATGAGCTTGATGACCCGCGCCTCTAAATCGGAGAGCTAGTCAGCCGTAGATTCGGAAGATCACTTGGGCGACGCAGGCCGGTTTCTCGGCACCCTCGATCTCGAACGTCACGTCGAGCGTGACCGCCCGGCCGCCGCCGAAATCCTCGACGGCGGCGACGCTCGCTCCCGCCCGAACTCGCGAGTCGACCGGGACCGGGGAGATGAAACGAACCCTGTTGGCGCCGTAGTTGATCCCCATCTGGGCGCCTTCGATATGGAGAAGGTCCTTAGTGGCCGGGACCGCCAACGACAAGGTCAAATAGCCGTGAGCAATCGTTGTGCCGAAGGGTCCCTGCGCGGCCCGCTCAGGGTCGATATGGATCCATTGATGATCACTCGCGGCCTCGGCGAAAAGGTTGATGCGCTCCTGGGTGATATCGATCCAATCCGAGTACCCGAGATGGGTCCCAACCGCATCGTCAAGTTCAGAAATAGAGCTAAACATGAGGCAACGCTAACTCGTCGCCAGTCGCCGCAAACCTCTGATCATGAGCTCGCGATCTCCAAGGCGGTGGCGCAGGCGTCGCTCAAGACCGCCGATCGGATAAAGGTTCTGTGGCGCTCGCGGGTCTTTGTGGGCTTCCGAGGCGAAGCGAAGGATCGTGGCCGTCATCAGGTCGGCGACCCGACGGGCCGAATCGAGGTCCGCGGCTGCCACTTCTGCCCGGATCAGCCCGTCGACGGAGTTTGACGACTTGAGAGGAAGCTTCGCGTACCAGGACAGCCGGTTCCAAGCTCCCCCGCCGATAAGAAAGATCGGGGTGCGCTCGCCGGCTTGGAGGCGGCCAAGGATCGGACGGAGCGGCTCCGGGAGGTAATGGACATGTTGGGTCTTGATGTATCCCACCGCCCCGGGAACATGGCGCCGGTGCGACAACGGCCCGTCCACGACAATTAGTGGGACGTCGATGTGCGCCGCCGCCACCATTCCCTCCAGCACCGACATCTGGCCTTGCAGACCGAGCCACAGCTTCTCGGGCAGGTCGCCCTCGGTGAGATGGACCTGATAGTCGCCATAGCGGGTGGTAACCGATTCGGCGTTCGGCGCCGAGGTGAAGATGCCCCGCCTGACCTCCTCGGCGATGACTGTCGCCCGATGGTTGCTGAGCACGGCCCCGGCGGCATAGCTCGCGGCAAGGGCGAGCACGATTGCCCCTTCCGGGCTCTCGATCCAGAGGTTGGCGTCAACTCTTCTGACACCGTCAACGAAGAGGGCTTCGGGCGCCGGGTCGGTGCTGACTGCGAGCGGACGCCAATCGCTCTCGCGGAGCTCGGGGTTGACATCGACCGTGTCACCTTCGCCGAGCTCCTGGCCGGCCGTCGGCCCGTACTCGGGTGCCCACGCCTGGACCGAGAACTTCATGCGGCACCAACCTGGGTCACGGTGGCAGAGCCACCGACCCGGCGCACCTCGTATCGCACCGGCATCTGGTCGGCCAGCTCCTCGACGTGAGTGACGATGCCTACAGTTTTCCCAGCGGCTCCGAGCTCGGCGATCACTCGGGCGGCCACGTCGAGCGACTCGGTGTCGAGCGTGCCAAACCCCTCATCGAGAAAGAACGAGTCGAGAGCGACGTGACTCCCCGCGGCCGCCGCCACCTCGTCGGCGAGGGCGATCGCCAGGGCCAGCGAGACGAGAAAAGTTTCTCCTCCCGAGAGCGATTTGACCCCGCGACGTTTGTCGGCTGCGAAACGGTCGATGACTTCGAAATCATTATCAGTGACGGCCAGCTCGTACTGCCCCGCGGTGAGATCGGCGAGGCGCAAGTTCGCTCCCTCCACCAACGCTCGGAACACCTCATCGAAGATCCACTTCTTGAACTTGTTGGCAGCCAACTCACCTGCAAGCTTCTTGGCGAGCTCGCGCTCGGCGTTCACGCGATCGCGTTCTAAGCCAACCTGCTCGACGGCCTCGCGCGCTTCCTCGACGCCGGCGATGTCAGACGTGACAGCGGTGAGGGCGACCGCCAAAGCTTCGCGTGCTCCCGCCAGGTCGGTGTCAAGCCCTGCCTCTTCGAGATCCGACCCCAACTGGGCTTGGGCCTCGTCGATCTCGGCATTAATGGCCGCCAGACGCTGGCCGCCCTGTTCGCCTTCCAAGTCGAGCGCGGGCAGGCGCATCTCACGCCAAGTGAGGACCGCGTCCCAGGCCGCCACGGGTTGGGCGAGGTCGAGCAGCGGCGGCCCGAGCGGCGTGAGATCATGCCAGACGGCTTGCAGCCCCTCGCGCACCTCCTCGAGACGTCGATTCAGCTCGACGGTTTCTTTATCTAGGAGCTGGGCGGTGGAGCGGGCATTCGCCAGGCGATCGCGGGCCCGATCCAGCCCGGCTTTGTGATCGTCGATCGCGTGAAGCTGCCTCGCCAAGGCATCCGCAGGATCGATCCCCTCCAGCTCCGCCGCGAGGTCACGGAGTCGATCCTCTTCGCGCGTCAGCTCGGATTCGAACGTTTGCAGGGTTGCGGCCGCTTTGTTGGAGCGCGCCCGCGCCTTGTCCGCCTCTTTGCTCCGCGTGTCGAGAATCTCGCCCGAAGCGGAGGCGCGAAGGGTGGTGATCTTCTCCCCACACACTGGGCATAAATCCCCAAGCTTGAGACCGGCTCGGATGTGGGCGGCGCGATCCTCGTTGATCGCGGCTGCATGCGCGCTCTCGGCAAGGGCGAGCGCTTCGGCTTCCGCGACGGCCACGGCCTTGGTTTGGATGACCTCATTCACAAGCGAGGTGATGCGCACCGTGGTGGCCGCCTCTTTGGAACGAGCTTCGAGGTAGCGCGCAACTTGCGTGCGAGCCGGGTGGGCCACCGCCAGGAGCTCGGTGTGCTCCTGTGCAGCCGCTTCGATCTCGGTTGCAACCGTGTCCTTGCGCGCCGCGAGCCGCTTGCCCAGGTCCCCGATCTCCTTCCAACCGCGGGGTGGCTTGAGGTCAACCAGCACCGAACGGGTCGCAGTCAGCGTCTCGAGGGCGTTTCGTTGCTTCGTCGCGTCGATGCTCAATTGCTCGAGCTGGGCGAGCGACTTGCCCAGCGTCTTGTTGAGCGCATCCAACTCTTTCTGGCGGGTGCGAAGCCCTTCGAGATCGGTGTCCGTGATTCGGGCCAGTTCGACCAGTTGCTGAGACAGGACCGCCAGTTTTCCCTCGGCTTCGCGCGCCCGCCCGGTGGCCAAGCCGGCGATGACGTCATAGAGGCCGAGATCGAGCAACGCCCCGAGCAGCTCCTGGCGTTTTCCCTGTTTCTCGTTCAGGAAGCGGGCAAACTCGCCCTGCGGCAGCAGCACACAAGTGGTGAACTGGCGAAAGTCGAGGCCGAGCAGTTCTTGGACCTTGGCAGTGACGGCGGAAGCGTTGGCCGCCAAGACCGTGCCATCGCGTTCGAGGCTGGCGTCGGGAGTGGAGGCTCCTTTCGCCGTGCGCCTAACTCGCCTCGCCACCGAGTAGGTGGCGTCGTTGAACGCAAACGTGAGCACCACCGACGCTTCGTTCTTTTGTTGATTCACGACCGGCGCCACCGATCCCTCACCGTGACGGGGAATCGCGCCATAAAGGGCGAAACAGATACCGTCGAGGACGGTGGTCTTGCCAGAGCCGGTAGGTCCGGTCAGGGCAAAGAGCTCTACGTCGGTGAAGTCAATCTCAGTCGGCTCGGAGAAGATCCCGAACCCACGCATATTCAGGGTCAGCGGTCTCACGAGGCGGCTTCCTGGGCTTCGGCCAAGAGCTCGGCGAACAAGCCGTTGAGCCGCTCGTCTTTGATCGATCTGCCTTCCAGGTAGTCGGCAAACAACTCCTGGGGCGGACGGCCGATGCGACCTAACGCCCGCGGCCCTGCCGCCGCGGACTGAGTTCGCAACTTGACATCGACCGCATTCGGAAAGATCTCTCGTACCTCGCCGTAGAGGCCGACCCGATAGGGATCATCGAGCTCAATTCGCAAATAGGCCTCGCCCACATCTGCATCGCGGAGTGACTCCAGAGTGCCGCGCAGCGTCTTGAGCTTGCGACCCGCGTTGAGAGCTCGGGACTCAACCTGGGCCGGGAGACCGGGCTCGGCGGTGACGATCATCACCGCCTTGCGATCCTCCTCCTCGCCGAAATCGAGCTGCAGCGGAGAACCCGCGTACCAAATGGGCTGGGGGGCGGGGATTCGCTGCGGGCGATGCAAGTGTCCGAGTGCCACATAGTTGAAGTGGCCAGGAAAGCTGTTGGTGGGAATCGCGTAATCGAAGAGATGCACGGCCCGCTCGCTGCCACCGGTGACTCCGCCTTTAACCATTAGATGACCGAGGACAACGTTCACGGTGTCCGCAGTCATCCCGGCACACAGGGTTCTTACGATCTTCTGAACCCGATCGATGTACTCGCTCCGCAGTTCGGAGCTGTCGAGGTTGAGGATTTGCTCGGCGCGAATGATTCCCCGTTTCGTGATGAAGGGGACCAGCGCCACCCTCGTCGCTAGAGCGTTGAAGTCGAGGATGCCCTCGGAGGAGATTTTGGCGCCCACTCGTACTCGACCCAGGGCCAGGAGCGGCGCTATCGCCTCCAATCTTCCGGGGCTGTCATGGTTGCCGGCGACCAACACCACCGGTGCGGTCTCGGCGAGAGCAAGCAGGGCTTGATAAACGATTTCTTCGGCGATCGGGCTCGGGGCAGGGGCGTCGAACACGTCGCCCGCCAACAACACCAGGTCGACCTCTTCTTGCGCCGCGATCTCCGCGATCTCAGCCAAGACGGCCCGATGCTCATCCTCGCGCGAAAGACCCCTGATCGTGCGTCCAACATGCCAATCGGCGGTGTGGAGAATTTTGACCATCGCTCAATCCAGACCGGCAAATGGGTCGGCCAGCTCATCGTCGTCATCTGCTTTGCCAGCCTCGGCCGCTCTCGTCGCCCACGCCGGAAAGGGAAACTCGAGCACCAGTGGGATCGGCAACTCCGGTTGGGAAAGCATCATCGTCCCCGGCTTGATGATCGTCGCGCGCTGCCGATGGACCCCGGGGAGGAACCCGTACTCCTCGCGCGATGCCTCGGCCGGATCGAGCCGGCCGACGACTCGGATGGCGCTATTGGCGATGATCCGCCGCTCCACCTCGCTCGCGGTTTGCTGTGCTCCAATCAGGATCACACCGAGGCTGCGGCCGCGTTCGGCCACGTCGAGCAAGATCTCTTTGATGGGGCTGGCCCCTTCCCGGGGCGCATACTTGTTGAGCTCGTCGAGGACCAGGAAAAGCAACTCGTTCGACTGCCCGGAGCTCTCTTTTTCATCGAACGCCTTGCGGATCGTGACCCCGACGACGAAGCGCTTGGCCCGGTCGTGAAGGTTGTGAATGTCAACCACCGTCACCTGATGGTCGAGGTTGATCCGATTCTTCTCGGGCGCGGTCTGGTCGCCGCGGATGAGGGGCTCGACGTGCCGGACCGCTCCGTACAACCGCCGCACGAACGCGTTGACGGTGCCGGCGCCGATTGCCGGACCCGACCATTCCTGATCGTCCTGCACCTTGAAGGTGATCACATCGACCAGTTCACGAAAGGTACGAACCTCGCGGTCTTCGACTCGGACGGCACCCTCCCCGATCGGTGTCGCTTTCTGCAGTTGAACCATGACGTTGTGCACCACCATCGTGTAGTGGGATCGTTCGTCCTCCGACTCGACGAACAAAAATGGCAAGAGACCCTCGTGGCAGAACTCTTCGAGTGTCCAGAAGAAGGGGGTGACACCTTTGACCCGGCTGGCGACGTCAGGGACAACCACGTCGCCGCCCTTTCGAGGCGGAGCAAAGATCTGGAAAGACCGAAACGGCTCGGCCGGAAGTCCGAGCTTGCTGTACAGCGCGGCCTGCTCGTCGTCAATCGCCGAGTTGGGCTTGTCGAGGAAAAGCAGGTCCTCGCCCTTGACGTTGAAGATCAACGCTTTGGTGTTGACGCTGCGATTGCCGAGGACGCCCGAGTTGTAAAGAGAATGGAGAAGGAAGGTGGCGTAGGTGGTCTTGGTCGCTACCCCGCTGATCCCCGAGATGTTGACGTGGGCGCCACGGCGTCCGTCGAGGAATTCCAAGTTGACGAACAGCGGCTCTCCGTTGCGCGAGAGACCGACAGGGAGCCGTTCGGTCATCCGGTCGAAGAACAAGGCTTTATCACGATCGGGCCCTTGGGCGACCCTAACTTCTTGGCCGGGGCGCGGAGGGACGAACACCTCGGGCTCGAAGCGAGTCGCGGTCACTTGCGCGGTTTCGAAAACCTCGGCAGGCAGGAGCCCGCTCTCGATCAGGAAGACGTCGGAGTCGAAGTTGGCGCCTTCGTAGCGCGCCCGCACCTGAGCGACGATCCCATAAATATGCACCACTTGCCCGCCCGGAAGCGGCCGGCTAAGGGCGACCACGTCGTCGAGCTGGAGGAAACGATCGGGCGCCACCCCCACCCAAAACTCGAGCGGGGTGGCGTCCTCGGTCCCGATTACCCGGCCGACCGGGGGCCCCGAAATCCCATTTCCATCCACCCTGCCGAGGCTATCAACCGGTACCGACAGAATCGGGGATCACGGCGCGCCCGCAACCGTTTCGCGACCGAAATGGCCCCGCCAGGGACCGGTTTGGTAGCGAAAAGGCTCTCGGCTATCGGACGGGGTCGATCCGGAGGATGCGTTCGTTGGTGAGGACGTAGATCTCGCCGGCAGCATCGGCGCCAAATGAGGCCACCCCTCCGGGGTTTCCAACCTGCTCGGTCCAGTCCTGGGGATTGGTCGCCCCCGCCCCGTCGAAGAGGAAGCTTCGCAACCAGCCTCCGCAGTAGTCGGAGTAGAAATAGTGGCCATCGAGCTCGGGGATGGCCGTGCCGCGGTACACAACACCGCCGGTGATCGAGCAGGTGCCGGAATCCGAGTGCGCGACCTCGACCACCGGCAGCGTGAGCCCGGCCGTGTCGCAACCTTGGGGCGGGTCGTAGCAATGGAGCCCCTCGGTGAGGTTCCATCCGTAGTTGAGGGCGGGCTCACTGGCGGAAGCGATATTGATCTCTTCATAAGCGCCCTGGCCGACATCGCCGATATAGACGAGACCCTCGTCGAAAGAGACCCGCCAGGGGTTGCGGAGGCCCGTCGCCCAGACTTCCGGGGCGCCTCCACCGTTGACATAGGGATTGTCCGCTGGGACCCCGTACGGATCACCGTCGACGTCGATGCGAAGCAGGCCGGCCAACAGGTCGTCGGTGGTTTGCCCGGTTTGAAAAGTGTCTCCAGCACCTCCGCCATCGCCGAGCGCAATCCACAGAAAACCATCGGGGCCGAACTCGATGGTGCCGCCGTTGTGGTTGGCGGCCGGCTGGTCGACGCTGAGCAACATTCGACTCTGAGCCGCGTCGAGATCGGTGTATTCGACGATCGTGGTGTCGCCATTGACGTCGGAATAATGGAGGAAGAGCCGGGAGGCATCGGTTGGATGCCAGGCCATGCCCAGCAAGCCCTGTTCACCGCGATTGACAACCAGGTTGGAGATGTCCATCACCGGCTCCGGCGCAGCTTCAGCAAACTCCCAAACCTGCCCGTCTTTAGTAATGAAGAACAACGCCCCATCGGCCGGACGGGCGCTAATCATGGTTGGAAACGGCAGCCCGGCGGCAATCTCGGTGTACGTCAACGCTTGCAATGCCGGCAACGGCGCGGCCGTTGTTGTGGACTGGCCGGTAGTGCTCTGGCCCGATGTGGCAGTCGTCACGGCGGAGGGCGTGGATGTCACGGAAGGCTCGGTTGTGGCCGTTGATGTAGTTGCAATCGGCTCGCCGCTGCTGCCACAGGAAACAACGAAGAACACGATCCCCAACAAGTAGACAAATTTCATCGACGCCTCAAAGTAATGGGCCCCTGCCGTAATGTCGCGCCCGATGAGAAACGACCGGCGATCGATCTTCGGCTGGGCGATGTACGACTGGGCGAACTCCGCCTACACGACCACCATCTTGGCGGTGTTGCTCCCGGCGATCTTCACCGGCGAGATCATGCCCGAAGGCGGGGTGCTTCTGTTCGGCCGCCTGGTCGACGGAGAATCGATGTTCAGCTTCATGGTGAGCGCGGCGGCGATCATCGCGTTCGTCGTCTCCCCGGTGTTGGGCGCTGTCGGCGACTTCGCCGCCTCCAAACTTCGGTTCCTGCGGATGTTCGCCTACACCGGTGCAATCCTCTCGATTGGGTTTGCGTTCGTCGGGCCAGGAGCGGTCTGGCCGACTGTGATCCTCTTCTTGGTGGTCGAGACGTGTTGGGCCATCGCCGCCGTGTTTTACGACAGCTTCCTTCCCCACCTCACCACCGCAGACACGATCGATCGCGTCTCCTCGAAAGGATTCGCCTTCGGCTACCTCGGGGGGGGATTGCAATTCCTGCTTTCCCTGCTCCTCATCCAGTTCAGCCCGGACAGCTTCACCGCCACGGCCGCCCGCATCGCCATCGTGGCGGCCGGGCTTTGGTGGCTCGGTTTTGCGATCTTCTCATTCCGGCGTCTGCGCGAGCCAGGAGTCGCTGAACAACTTCCACCCGGGGAAGGCATCCGGTTCCTGACTTTTGCGCGGATCGGTTTCGGACGCACCTGGAGCACAGTGCGAAGGCTGCGGCACTTTCCCCACCTTTTGCTCTTCCTCCTGGCCTTCCTGCTCTACAACGACGGAGTCCAAACGATCATCTCGATCTCGTCGGCATTTGCCACCGAGACCTTGGGCTTGGAAACAGGCGACGTGGCGATCGCCTTTCTGGTCGTGCAGGCGGTCGCGTTTGTCGGCGCGCTCACCTTCGGGTGGATCGCTGGCCGGATCGGCCCCAAAAGGGCGATCCTCATCTCCCTCGTTCTCTGGATCGGCGTCTCGGTGCTCGGCTATCGGCTGCCCGCCGGCGAGTTCATCCCCTTCCTGGGTCTGGCGGCTTCGGTCGGCCTGGTGCTGGGCGCCACTCAGGCGTTGTCGCGCAGCCTCTACGGATCGATGATTCCGGAAGAAGCCTCGGCCGAGTTCTACGGGTTTTACTCGGTGTTCTCGAAGTTCGCCGCGATCTGGGGTCCCTTGCTCTTCGGGATCGTCAACCAGATGACAGGGAGCAGCCGCAACGCAATCCTTTCGCTCATCGTGCTCTTCGTTCTCGGCTTCATCCTCCTCGCGTTCGTCGATATCGACCGCGCCCGCGAAGCCAAGAACAACTGGACGTTTGCGGGCGCGTCGGCCGGCGTTGACCGATGACACAACGGCTTCTGGTCGTGGGCGGCGATGCTGCCGGGATGTCGGCGGCCAGTCACGCCAAGCGACTCGTCCCCGACTTGGAGGTCATCGCTTTCGAGCGGGGCAACCACGTCAGCTATTCAGCCTGCGGCGAGCCCTACCTGATCGGAGGGGAAGTGTCCTCGATCGACCGATTGGTGGCACGGACCCCGCAACAGTTTGCCGATCAAGGCATCGACGTACAGCTCCAAACCACGGTCCGTGGCATCGACTTCGATCGGCGCTCGGTCGTGGTGGAGAAAGAGGGCGTGCGCACGCGGATTGGATTCGACTTTCTCATGTATTCGACCGGCGCCACACCGGCGCGGCCAGATTCGATCATCGGCGCCGACCGCGCTTACGGACTGCGGTCCTTGGACGACGCCGCCCGACTACGCGACGTGGTCGATGGCGGAGTCAAGAAGGCCGCCGTAGTCGGCGGCGGTTACATCGGGCTCGAAGCGGCCGAAGCACTCTGTCATCGGGGAGTCAATGTGTCACTCGTTACTTCTGGCAGCCATGTGCTTTCGCGGACGATCGACCCCGACATCGGAGCCGCCGCCAACGAAGCGTGCCGCCGGCTGGGAATCGAGCTTGTGCTCTCGGCGCCTGTGTACGGAATAACCACCGAGGGTGTGGCCACCGGTGGCGACACGATCCCCGCCGACTTCGTGGTGCTCGGCGTTGGGACCGACCCCGAAGTCGAGCTTGCCCGCGAAGCAGGCATCGCCCTCGGCGACAGCGGGGCGGTGGCGGTGAACGAATTTCAGGAGACGAACCTCGAAGGTGTCTGGTCGGCCGGCGACTGTGCGGAGGCCACCCACCGCATCAGCAGGCGCCAAGTCAACATTGCCCTTGGCACCGTGGCCAACAAGGCCGGGCGGATTGCCGGCGCCAACATCGCCGCTTCCATGAACGGTTCGGCCAAAGCGAGATTTCCCGGCGTGCTGGGCACCGCCATCACCAAAGTGGGCGAGGTGGAGCTCGCTCGGACGGGTCTTACTTCGCGACAGGCCGAAGCGGCCGGCCTCGAGGTGGTGTCGGGGACGGTCAACGGCACCAATACGGCCGGCTATTGGCCGAATGCCGCGCCAGTTGAGCTCAAGGTGATCGCCGACCGCGCGACAGGTCGGCTGGTCGGGGCGCAGATCGCTGGTGGTCCCGGCTCGGGGAAGAAGATCGATGGGTTGGCCATGGCCCTATGGACGGAGATGGCGGTCGAGGACCTGGCGTTGGTAGACCTTGCCTACGCGCCTCCATTCTCGGGCGTCTGGGACCTCATCCACATCGCCTCCCGCCGCGCCGCTGAAGCCAGGGCGTGAATGCGCCTCGTCCTCCTGCTCGGCCTTGCCGCCTGTGTCACAACCAATTCCCCGGACACCACGCTCGCCTCCAATCGAATAGGGGCCACGGTTGACCGGGTCGCCGACGGGGACAGCTTCCGGGCCGGTGACCTCGAGGTTCGTCTGGTCGGGGTGAACGCTCCCGAGCTTGACGAGTGCTACGGAGCCGAGGCAAGCGAATGGCTTCAGAACGAGATCGCAGACCGAATGGTCGAGTTGGTCATCGTCGGCGTCGACCAGTTCGATCGGAGCCTGGCCGAGGTCTACTTCGAGGATCGGTGGATCAACCAGGAGCTCGTTGCGAGCGGCCACGCCCTGGCGTTGAGCTCGAGCGCAACCGAACTCCTCGATGCGGAGGGAGACGCTCGAATCGACGCTCGGGGTATGTGGGGCACCGAGATCTGCGGCGTCAACGACCCTCTCCCTCAGGTTGCGATTGTGGACGTCGTCTTCAATCCGCCGGGCGAAGACACCGATGAGGCCGTGACGATTCGAAACCTGGAAGGGCGAGCGGTCGATCTGTCCGGATTTGTCCTGCGCGACGAATCATCGGTCAATCGGATCGAGCTGGGTGAGTTCACAATGCCGGCCGGGAGCGAAACCGTGGTCTTGACGTCTTCGGTGTGGAACAACAACGGCGATACGGCACTGCTTCTCGACGCTGCCGGGCGGATCGTCAGCGTCTACCGTTACCCCTAATCACCACAGGAGGGTGCAAGTGTCAATCAAGGACACGATGAAGGACGCTGCCCACAAGGGCAAAGAGCTCGCCGACGACGCCGCCGAAAAGGCCGGCCCTTTGCTCGAGAAAGCAAAAGAAGTTGCGGGCGATGCCCTCGAGAAGGCCGGACCCGTGATGGAGAAGATCAAGGGCGCGGCCGAAGAGGCTTGGGAGAAAGGCAAGGACGTGGCTGAGGATGCCTGGGAGAAGGGCAAAGAGAAGCTGAGCGAGATGCGGTCGTCGAGCCCAGGCGAAGCCGTCTCCGACGTTGCCGATGAAGTCATGGACAAAGCGTCCGACGTCGTTGACGAGGCCAAGGACACGACGGCCGACGTCGCCGATGAAGTCAAGGACAAAGCGTCCGACGTCGTTGACGAGGCCAAGGACACGGCGGCCGACGCCAAAGATGTTGTCGAAGAAGGCGCCGAAGAGGTCAAAGACGGTCTCTGACCGAATCTCCAGACGGGTCAGCGCCATTGCCGAATCCTCGACGATGGCGATCACCGAGCGCGCCCGCCAGCTCAAAGCCGCCGGTCGGCCGACCATCAGCCTCGGGGCCGGGGAACCCGACTTCGCCACTCCCGGACACATCGTCGAAGCCGCTCGGCAGGCGGCGCTCGACCCCGCTAATCATCACTACACCCCCAACAGCGGACTGCCGGCGCTGCGCGAGGCAGTCGCGCACTACACGACCGAGTTTTCGGGGCCGGCGGTCAGCGCGAACCAAACCCTCATCACCAATGGTGGCAAGCAAGCCGTTTACTTGGGTCTGGCCGCGATCCTCGACGCAGGCGACGAGGTTCTAATCCCGGCTCCCTACTGGGTGACCTATCCCGAGGCGAGCCGGTTAGCTGGAGCAAGCCCGGTCGTGGTTGACACCAATTCCGAGACCGGCTTCAAGGTCACTGTCGAGCAACTGGACAAAGCGACCACCGACCGGACCAAAGCGCTGATCTTTGTCTCCCCATCGAACCCGACGGGGGCGGTGTACACCGCCGCCGAGGTGGAAGCGGTGGGCCGTTGGGCGGCCGAGCGAAGGATCTGGGTCATCACCGATGAGATCTACCAGCGGTTGATCTACAACGGATTGGTTTCCGCTCCTTCGATCGCAGCCATTCCTGAGCTGGGTGATCGCTGGCTCGTCGTCAACGGGGTGGCCAAGACGTTCGCCATGACTGGCTGGCGAGTGGGCTGGCTGGTCGGCCCCGCCGATGTGATCAAGGCGTCGTCCAACTATCAATCACATCTCACCTCGAACGTGAACAACATCGCCCAGCAGGCGGCCGTGGCGGCCTTGAACGGACCGCGCGAGCCGATCGAAGACATGCGACTCTCCTTCGACAAGAGGCGCCAAGCGATGGTGGGCTGGCTGAACGAGATGAATGGGGTCGAATGCCTCGAGCCCGAGGGGGCGTTTTACACGTTTCCGGCCATCGCCGGCTTCGACTCGTCAATGGCGGCCGCCAGCTATCTCCTCGAAGAGGCGGACGTCGCGGTCGTTCCAGGCGAGGCTTTTGGACTCGACGGATATGCCCGGCTCTCCTATGCCTTGGCTGATGACGACCTCGAAATCGCCATGGAACGAATGTCAAAGGCGCTCGCCAACCGGCCGATCTGACCGCGGGGAAGCGACCTATACACTCGCTGGGACGTGGATACACCAACGTTCGCCAAAGCGATGTTGTTGGTTGAGCCCAGGCAGTTGACCTGCCATCGCCTCCCGATCCGCACCATGCCAAATGGCGGATGGCTCGCCATCGAGGCGACCGGCATCTCCGGCGCCGACGTCCAGATTTGGAAAGGCGATCGCAACGACGTCCTCTATCCGCTGGTGCTGGGCCACCAGGTCGTCGGCCGCGTAGCAGTGGCCGACGAGACGCTTCCCTTCGAGGTGGGGACGCGAGTGGTGGTGGAGCCCGACCTTCGTTGCGGCGTGTGCCGGCGTTGTCAGAATGGGATCGGCGGTTGCAGGCAGCGAGTTCCCGTCAATAGCTACGGCCGGCTTCCCTCCACCGAACCGCCCGGCCTATGGGGCGGTCTCGCCGAATATCTCTATCTCGATCCGAGCTCAGTTCTCCATCCTGTGTCAGACGACATCTCGGCCGAGCTGGCCACCTTTGTTCACCCGCTAGCCGCGGGGTACACCTGGGCAGTGGAGTTGCCGGCGCTGGCTGAGGGCCAGACCGTGATGGTGCTCGGGCCGGGACCGCGCGGCCTCGCCTGTGTCATCGCCGCTCTCGCCGCCGGCGCCTCCTGGGTCGGCGTCAGCGGTCTCGACTCCGACTACGACCGATTGGCGGTTGCCCAGAAACTCGGGGCTCATCTCATCATCGACGCCACCACCGAGGACGTTCCCGCGGCCGTCGCCGATCATCTCGGCACCCGTCCCGATATCGTCGTCGACGTGACCTCCGATGATCCCGAGGCGATGTTCACAGCACTCGATCTCGTCCGCTCGGGAGGAACGGTCGTGCTGGCATCGATGAAGGGCAATCGCCCGGTCCAGTTTTTCTCCGATCTGTTGGTGACCAAGCAATTGACACTGCGGGGGGCGCTGGGGGCCACCAGCGCCGGTTATCGGTGGGCTTCGGCTCAGATCGCCTCCGACCCGTCGATGGACCAATTGGTTTCCCATCAATTCCCCCTCACCGAGAGCAACCGCGCGCTGCAAGCCGCCGCCGGCATGCTCGGACATGACGAGCTCCTGTCGGTGGCCGTGACTTTCTGATTCGGTCGCAGCAGAAGTCTCGGCCCACGACTGGCTGGGTCCTCTACGACCTTGCCAACACCGTTTTCGCCCTCGGGGTCATCGGTCTCTATTTCCCAGCTTTCCTCCACGACTCAGGCGGCCGCGATGGAGCGCTTGCTCTGGCCGAGGCCGGGGCAGGGATCGCGGTGATCATCCTCGCTCCCTGGATCGGAGGCATCACCGATCGAAGCGGGCGTCGACTTCCCTGGCTGGCAGTCACGACTGGCGTCGCCGTCGTCACCACGGCCCTCCTCGGTTCGGTCCCTCTGTTCGGCTCACTGCTCCTGCTCGCCGTGGGGCTCATCGGTTTCAACCTTGGATCAGCGCTCTACGACGCCCTCTTGCCGTCGGTGAGCACCGTCGAGACGAGGGCGCGCATCTCCGGCAGGGGGGTTGGGATCGGCTATCTCGGATCGTTCCTCGGCCTCGGGCTGGGACGCTTCGTTCTCGAAGTACTCGACGGTGATTACCGCGGGGTCTTTGTTTCTCTGGCAGGCGCCTTTGTCCTCTTCGCCGTACCGATTTTTGTTTGGGTCAAGGAGTCACCGCCTGTCAACCGGGTGGAGCGGCCGGTCGGGCTGCTGGCGGCCTGGCGCGCAGCCCGCACGGTCCCGGGCATGGTGCGGTTCTTGATCGGTCGCTTTCTCTACACCGACGCAATCAACACTCTGATCGGCGGGTTTTTGGCGTTGTTCGTGATCACCGAGCTCGGGCTGAGCACTTCTGCGGTCAACACTTTGCTCACCATTGCCATCGCTGCCGCCATCGCCGGGGGGTTTTGGGGCGGACGCTTAACCGAGATCTGGGGCCCGCGCCGCAGCCTGCGGCTCATGCTCCTCCTTTGGGCCGCGGCGATCATCGCCGGCATCCTCGCCGCCGTCTTCGACCTGCCAGATCTGGTCTGGATCGTCGGCGTCGTCGGCGGAGTTGCCCTCGGCGCAACCTGGGCCAGCGACCGAGTCCTGATGCTCGAGCTCAGCCCGCCAGATCGCGTCGGGGAGTTCTACGGCCTCTACGCCATCATGGGCCGCTTCGCCACGATCGTCGGCCCGCTGCTCTGGGCGCTGATCGTCGACGTGCTCGGCCTCGGCCGCATGGTTGCGATGGCTGCCCTCGCCGGCTTCGTCCTAGCCGGTTGGTGGGTTCTTCGACATTGAGGCTTCAAGCGTCCACGGAGGTCGCAGCCGCTCACCAAATTTTTCGTCTCATTCACACATCTGGGCAAATTCGTCGTCAGATTTCGAATCTGGCGCTCTGGGACGCCAAACTAAATCAGAAGGGATACGCCAGCTCCGATCGCAAATGCACAAAGCCACGAAGCGAGTGAGCCAACCAATACATACTCCGGCGACAAGCGGCTGTCGGGTCCCGTGATCTCCGGAAACCGGAGAAGGCTCTTGGCCGCCACGACTAAACCCGCAGCACCCGCTTCTCCACTCAACACCAGCAGATAGATCGTTAGTCGTTCCATGGTTCCGATCCAACGACCGGCACCGATCTCCGCCGGGACGCGTACGCCACGCGCGCGCGAAAGCACGAACCGAACTGCGTAGTTGGAAGGAAACGTGAGCAGCAGGGCGCCACCTGCAACTATCAGAGCACCTCTCACGAGAACATCCGCATGGAGGTGAGCAGCGCGGCGATGCCATGGCTTTGCATGCGCCGGCTGACCGAGCTCTTGTTGACCTTCAGCCGAACAGCAGCTTGCTCCTGAGTCGAGCCGCCGAGGAGCATCGTTGCAATCAAGGCGTCGGCCGGATCGAAACCGTCGAGGATGAAATCGACGAGAACGAGACCGGCGTTGAACGAATCCTGGCGACCGTCACCCGTCACCACCAAAGTCGACGTCGAGTTGGGCGACTGATTGGCATCCTCCCAGCTGGCCACCATCTTGATCGCCTCTCGTGCCCGCCACCAACACGGGCCGTCTTGGAGGATCGGGCTGCGAGCAGCATCGAGAATCTCAAGCTCTCCCCAACCGATCCCCATGCGAACACCGATCACGCCGGTCGTCTCCAGCCGGATCCAGAGTGCGGCCAACACCGCGGCTTCGACCGAGCCCAGCAACCCTTGGAACTCATCCCCAACCGTGAACCGAAAGGGTTGTTCGGGTTCGAAACGCGCATTCACCCGTCCGAGGGCAACGTCGATTTGCTCCTGCACCTCGCTCCGGACTCCAACGGTCCGTGAACTGACCAGATCTCCGATGACGGCAGCCCGCGTCCCCAGGGTAGTTGCTTGCATAGAACAACATTAGCTATGTTGTCTGATTAACGCAACTCAGACCAAATTGCGACAGAGGCGCAACTAGCCAAAGGGGCGACCAAGGTCTCGCTCGATGCCGTAGGTGAGGGTTTCCTCGACGTAATAGGGAACGGGGAGATCGGTGACCTCGCGTTTGCCGCTGACCAGCCGCATCCCGAGCTCGGCAAACCAGGTTGAGTTAGGCACAGCCCATGGCCAGGCCCGTAGCCCGGCGCGGGCGCCCACCAATCCCCCGACCATGGTCCCGAGCATGCTGCCACCGAGCTGAACGGCGCGACTGATCTGGCCCGCCGGATCTGAACTAGCGTCGGCGGCTAATCGAATCGCCGCACTCACCCAGTTGGGTCCCGGAGGCCCCAGCTCCTCCACTCCTCCCTCGGCCTTGAGATCGGACAGTTGGTCGACAAATCCCGGCAGCGCCGCCGCATCGACAAAGCCCTCTGTCTCATTGACGACGCGGGCGGAAGCAACCTCGGCGATTTCCCTGACTGCCGCCAAGAAATCCATGCCGGTTTGGCCGAAAGCACTCGCCGCTATTGCCCCGGCGAGGGCCGCAGTCGCCACCGCCGTGGAAGCATCCATGTGAGTCAGTCGGGAAACCTCGAGGGCGGCAGTCACAAGGTTGGAAGGGTCGCGGCGAAACCAGATCCCGATCGGGAAAGCCCGAGCTGCAGGCTCGCAGTCGGAACGGCGCACCCTTCGTTGCGTCGGCGTGTTGACCCCGGCCAGCCACTCTTCAAACTCCGGGCTCGCGGTCCTGAACACTGTGGGATTGGTGCCGTCGGCACCGAGCTCGGCCCACTCATTCGCCAGATCAGGCCCCGAAATCCCGTTTCGAACCAACAGGTGGTAGGAAACCACCGTCGCTTGCTGGGTGAGGGCGGAATACCCCAGAGGGCTGGCGCCGCCGGCAACGTCCCCCGCCGCAGCTGCCAGGAGCGCTCCTGCGCCTTCCCCGTTGACCAGCGAAAACAGAGGGACAATCGGGTCGGACAAACCCGGCGGAGCCTAGTCCGTTACCCTCTTTGACCACATCCATGCAACGTCTGCTTTTGCTTGCCAACCCCGCTTCGAGCCAGTTCACCGGAGGCGTCCATCGCACGGTCGCTCGCATCCTTTCTCGGACGTTCGAAGTCGAAGCGGTCTGGCCGCAGTCGCCCCTCCACGCTCGCCAGCTCACCGAACAAGCAGTTTCTGACGGAATCGATGTCGTGGCAGCGATGGGCGGCGACGGGGTCGTCCATCACGTCGGCCAAGCCCTCGTCGGAACGGACACCGCGCTTGCGGTCATCCCCACCGGAACCACCAATGTCTATTCGCGCCTCTACGGAATCCCTCGAAAACCGGCCCCGGCCGCACGCCTGTTACAAAGCGACAACCGCCGGGTTCAAGTCCCAGTGCTGAGCATCGAAGGGATCAACGACGCCGGCCCATCGCGGCGTCATGTGCTTTTTGCGGCAGGGTTTGGATTCGATGCCGAAGTGGTCAAAGCAGCGGAAGGTGAGCCGTATCGAAAATACTGGTTTGGCGGTCTCCACTACGCCCGCAGTGCCGTCACCACGCTGGTCCGGGAATTCCGCGGTCGGCAACCGAACATCCGCATCGCCGCGGATGGACGAACCGCCGAGGCGGTGGCCGTGTTGGTCCAGTTTCACCCCTTTTACACCTACTTTGGACGCCTCGCCCTGACCCTCGCCACTCGACCTCCCGCTCCGATGACGTTGCTGGTCGCCGAGGGCCTTCCGATGCGCCGGCTTCCACGGATCACCGCCTCGATCCTCGCCCGTCGAAACCTGGGGGCGATTCCCGGCCTTACGGTCTGGGAGGGAGTCGACCAGTTTTCCATCGCGGCCGACCCACCCGCCGAAGGGCAGGCGGATGGCGAGTTGACGGGAACCTGGAAAGAAGGAAACGGGAGCTTTACGCCGGAGGCGATTCAGTTGGTGGTTCCAACCGAGAGTTAGTGAGGTTGGTGGCGACCTTCACCTCGCCGTTTGGCACGTAGTGGATGCTGCCATCGCCACCCCTGAGAACGGTGACGCGCAGCCTGACATCGGCCACCTCGCCGGTCACCCCTGCGATCGAAACGAGGCTCCCAATCCGAAACTGATCTTCCAGCAGGATGAAGAAGCCGGCGATCACGTCCTGCACGAGCTTTTGGGCGCCGAACCCCAGGGCCACCCCAATGACTGAGGCGACGCCGAGCAGCGGAGTGATCGGCAGGCCCCAAACTCCGGAGAGAATCGTAAGGAGAGCCACGATGCAAATCGCAACTACCAGCACGCGTCGCAGCATCGACCAAAGCGTTGCTGCCCTGTTCCCGGTCTCGCCGTAGCGTCTCACGAACCTGAACCCGAGCCGGGCAACAAGTAGATAGCCGATGAGAAAGACGGCAGCAATCACGGCGCTGGCGACGATCTCGTCGAGCCATTGATTCATGCTGAGCGAGGCTAACGCGCCAGGTTCAACCGGTCGTCGCGAGCGCCAACTGGAGCTCTGCCGCGATGGCTTTGCTCATAGCGCGTGGTCGCAGTATCTCGCGTAGCGCCCGGCCTAGGGTTTGATCGAGATAGTGGGCGATTTCCGTCGACGTAGAAGCGGTTACCACTCCGATTACGGCCAGTGGTTCGATGATCGATACCTCGGGCGCATCGGCCCTGAGCACCTCCACGAACTCGAGGATATCGTCGCGACCCTGCGGCCACCGCGCGGCGGCGTCGATGCGTACTTTCTCCCAACGCCGGTTGAAATCAACTGGCGCAAGGTCACGATCGATCAACCGGAGAAGCCGGGCGATCTCGACGCGCACCCGCCGCTCACCTTGTTCGCTGCAAGCAGCTCGAATGCCGGCGCGCAACTCGTCGATTCCCAAAGGGGGACCGATCGGCGGGTCGGCCGCGACCGGCCAGACCGAAGGATCAGCGAAGCCGTCCTGGCGCAGGGCCGATTCCAAGTCGATCAGGACCTCTTCGAGCTCTGAAGGGCGCAGTCGGTCGATCTGGTTGAGGACGAAAAGGAATCGTCCTGCGTGGCCTGCCAGCGGTCGCAGGAACTGATCGTGCAAGACCCGATCTCGGTATTTCTCCGGGTCCGTCACCCACACCACGAGATCAAGGTCAGAGAGCAGCTCGTCCACTTGCTGGCGGTGGGATGGGTCCAAGGAATCGACGTCCGGCAGGTCGAGCAAGACAAAGTCGAGATCGTCCGCGGCCACTTCGACCTGCGCGATGCCGAGCTCAACCCAAAGGTTGGCCAGCCGACTCCCCTGATCCGACGGGACCAGCACCAACGGTTTCGCGGTGGTTGGTCGCTTGGCTCCAGGCTCGGCGAGTTCGGTTGCTGAGATCGCGTTGAAGAGACTCGACTTGCCCGATCCGGTGCCTCCGGCGAGGCCGACCAGGGAGGTGAAGCCCGCAAAGTGGCGGCGCCGACGCATTCTCCGAGCCCCATGCTCGAGGAGGGCAAGCGAATCAGCAGGCAGGTGCGAGCTCGCGCTTGCCAACAACCGATCCAGCAGGTCCAGCCAGCCGATCTGGTCAATCACTCCAGGTCCCGTCGAAGTCGGCGTCGACCAGCACTTGCCATCCATGACGCAATCGATCCAACGGCACCGGCTGACGGATGCTCACCCTCTCCTCGGCCAAATTGTCGACCCGCGCTTCGATCTCAGCCGGAAAACGTCGGTCACGCCGCCACCGTCGCCGCTTCAGCGAAAACTGATCGACCTCGGCCTGGACTCGCCGCGCCTTGGCCTCGATCGCAGCTGCCCGCGCGGTCTGTTCCTGATTCCAATCCCCAAGCCAATCGAGGAGACCGGTGAGGGCGTCAACGATGGTCTCCGCCGCGCGTTCGAGGCGCGCCGCCGTGGGTGAAAGTCCGCGGAGATATGCCGACACTCGCTGCAACGCTTGCGGCGACAATCGTTGGCGAGCTGATTCAATTCGTTGTTCGCTGATTGTGAACAAGGAAACGTCGCTGAGCCCTGCGCGGCGAAGCCTCGCCTGCAGGTCGTTGCGGGCGCCGGTAGCTCGGCTTGGTGTCCGATTGAGAACCACGGCGACCGGACGGTTGGCGGCCAGGCTGGTCAGGGTTGTCCAGACAATCGCGTCGCCATAGCGATTGGCGGTGGTCACGAACAAGATCGCGTCAGCCCGATCGGCGACAGCGAGCGCTTCAGTCCGATGCTCGACCACGTCGGAGTCGAGATCGGGAGTGTCCACCAAGACCAACGTCTGGAGGAGAGGATGCGTGCCGATCTCGACATGGTTGCTGTTGGGGGTTAACGACAGCGCGTTGTCTTTCGATGACCAGTAACGGCTGACCTTGGTCGTTGGTCGCAGAGCACCCACCGGCGAGATGACCTCGCCCGCGATCGAGTTGAGCAAAGTCGATTTTCCTGCCCCGGTCGAACCGACGAGCGCAACCAAGACCGGGGGTTGCGATAGCGCGAGGCGTGGCAGGAGAAAGTCGCGCAGGGTTTGCAACGCGACCACCCTCATGGCTTCGATCTCCAGCGATTCACTGGTGATGGGCGCGAGCGCCTCGAGCTCACCGGCCAGGAGGGCGAGCTCGTTATGGAGACGTGATCGCCGCCGACTCACTGCCGGGCACGGTAACCCGAGACCGACATCAGCGAGGCCTCTTGCCCTTCAGTGCAGCTGGCGAGCACCGGGCAATGCGCGCACCATGGACCTGCAACTTTGCGAGGGGTTGCCTCGCCGTCCCAAACCGATCGAACTTGATTGACGAGGTCGGCCAACCGCTCAACGACCAAAGCCAGGTCGGCCAGTGAGGGTTCCTTCCGAGCCTGCTCTCCGGTTTGCAGGGAGAACGCTTCCACCCTCGCCTGTTCGCCGCGGGCGAGGAGCCAAACGAGGGCATAAAACAGCAGTTGGTTGAACGGCTCCCCCAACGGTCCGGTCTTCCAATCGCGGAGCACCTTGGCCTGGCCGTCGACGAACACGGCATCGATCTTGCCGACGAGTGTCACGCCGTCGGGGAGCTCGTGACCAATAGTGATCTCGGCCTCCTCGAAGCCAACGATCGGAAAGCGACAGAAACGGTGAAATAGGTCCGCGGCCTCGGCGATGATCGGGGCCAGCAGAGAAGGGCGGTTGACGCCGAGAGCCACCATCTTCTCGTTGAGGGCTTCGCCGATCTCGACCCGCGCCGCGTGTTCAACATTCTCGAAAGGACCGCTGCGCAGGCGCCGAGCGATGAGTCGGTGAACTAGCGCCCCCCGAAATGAGTCGACGGTTTCTTTCGGAAAGGCCTTTTGGTCATACCGAGCCTGGGCCTGCGCAGGGCATCTCAGGAACGCCATGTAGGACGTGGCCGAGACCTTGATCGGAGGCCCGGCTCGCATACGCGGAATGTCGATCACAGACTCAAATCGATCACAGGCTCAAATCGTACGGCTCAGGGCCGACAGTTCTAGACCTCTTCAACTGCAAACGGCTGGTCCGGGGTAGGCATCTAGCCCTTCTACACTTTCGCATGCGGGGGAATCCATCATGTCGTCCAAACTGTCCGCGCCCACCACCACTGTCAGCCCGGCCACTCGGGTGAGTTTTGTGACGCGCTACCGCTGGTGGCTGCTTGCGGCCGGCCTTTTCGCTCTGGTCCTTCTGATTTACGGAATCTCCCGTCTGGCTTCGGCGGGACAGGTCCTCGGCTCGGTGACAGCCGACCGCACCCAGCTCGGTGGTCTCACGGCTTCTGAAACCGAGTCCGCCTTGGCCGAATTGGAGGCCACCCTGGGCGAAAGCCCAGCCGTGTTCGTCGTCGAGGGCATCGAGCTCGAATTGGAACCACTCAGCATCGGCTTTGACGTCAACGAAAGGGTGATGACCCAAGCGGCGCTCAGCGTTGGCCGGAGCGGGAATCCTTTTGGCGAGTTCTGGTGGTGGCTCAGCCGTCTCTTCTCCTCAACCGAGATTCCCGTGCAAGCACGGATCGACCCGGCAGCGCTCGAGACGGTGCTGCTCACCTGGGACGACGAAGCGATCGCCAGTCCACCGTTTCCCGGCGCCATCACCATCGAGGGCACCGCGGTGCTCGGGGAGCCGCCGCGGTCGGGCCGGCAGATCGACCGCAACCAGGCTCCCAACCTCGTTCTCGCCCAGGCCTCAACCAGCTTCCGCGCCCCCACCCCTTTGCCGGTGGTCGAGAAGCTGCCGACGCTGACGATCGCAGATATCGAAGCGGGAGTGCGCACCGGCGAATTGTTGCTCGCGGGACCGATCACGCTTCGCAACCCCGAACGGGAGAGACAAGTCACGTTCTCGATCGAGCAACTGGCGGCGGCGCTCCAACCGATTATCGGTGAGACCGCGATCGATTTCGCCTTCGACCCCGAGGCTTTCGCCGGGTATTTGGAACCACTCCGTGCCGACCTGGAAGATCCGCCGATCGATGCAGAGCTGCAGGTGGATGGCGACTTTGTGCTGGTCATTCCGGGAACGAAGGGCACAGATCTCAACCCGGAGGCAACCGCCGAGAGTGCATTACTAGCGGCCCGATCGGCCGCCCGTTCGGGCCTGCTTCCGATCGATGAGTCTGTCGACCCCGACGTGACCACTACCGAGCTCGAGGCGCTCAACATCGACCACAAGGTGAGCCAGTTCACCACCTATCACGACTGCTGCCAGAACCGCGTCGAGAACATCCATCTCATCGCTGACGCAGTCGACGGGATCATTGTCCCGGCCGGCGCCACTTTCTCTCTCAACGAAACCGTTGGCGAGCGGACCATCGAGAAGGGCTACCTGGAAGACGGCGCCATCGTTGCGGGCCGACTCGAAAAGGAAATCGGCGGCGGGGTGAGCCAGTTCGCAACCACCTTTTACAACGCCGTTTTCTGGGGCGGCTACGAAGATATTGCCCACAAGCCGCACAGCTTCTACTTCAGCCGTTACCCGCTCGGGATTGAAGCAACGATCTCGTGGCCATTGCCCGATATCCAATTCGGCAACAACACCGGAAACGCCATCCTGATCAGGACCTTTCACACCAACACGTCGATCACCGTTGTCTTCTACAGCAACAACGACGGGCGGATCCTCGTCGGGGAACAGAGCGGTGGCAATCTCCACGTCGTGCCCACGGCGGAGGGCGGGCCGGACGCTCGCCATGTCAGCGCCGAGGTATCCGATCGTTACGACTACCGCGACCCTGCCCCGCCTCGCTACATCGGCGATTTCGCCATCGCCTTCCCCGAGCAAAAGCGCGAACAATCAGCGGCCCAGGGCTACAAGGTCGACGTCACCCGCTTCATCACAGTTGGCGACCAGACGGTTCAACAGGATTGGACCGTGGTCTACTCGCCGCGCCAGGAGATCATCCTGGTCCACCCGTGCCAAATCGAAGGATCGGGAGTTTCCTGTCCGACCACCACGACGCTGACCCCGACGACCATTCCCAGCGACACGGTCCCGACAACCGCGCCGGGATAGGATCGTTCGCGATGGGTCAAACAATCGGAATCCGCGACCAGTCTCGGATTGATGACGTGCTCATGGTGAATGCCGACAGATCCTTTTCGGGTCAGGACGGAGAGGCGTACTCATCGGCTCCCGCGGAGCCAACAACCTTCCCGGGCCGGCTTGCCGCCCGCCTTTTCGAGGCTGATACCTCGATCAGCCATGTCTACGTGATGTCCAACACAGTTTCGCTCCGCCGCAACGGCGGCTGGGACGATGCCTCAGCGACCACCGTCACCAACACCATCACTGACTTCTTCAAGTTCTACCCCAATTCTCCCCCCGAAGGGGGGAGTACCCGAGCGTAGTGAGGGGGAGGGGGGCGTTTTATTGACGCGCAAGAGGTGATTCCTTTTCGAGTGGGCTGGAATGACTCCTCGCGCGTCAATCGACCGCCCCCCTCCCTTCGCCGGCACTCCCCCCTGCGGGGGGAGAAACGCGCTACTTCTCCGGCGACATTCGGCCCGATCGCTGGGAGACCACCCCGCCGTCACGGTCTCCGATCACATGGATCTTGAGCAGGTTGGTCGCGGCCTGCTGGTTAGGGGGTATCCCCGCCACCATCACCACGGTGTCACCCCGCCTCGAAAGCTTCTCTTTCTCGAGGAACTTCTCGGCGGCGGCGATCATGTGGTCGGTGTAGTCGCGGCGCTCGAACGGGTAGGCCACCACCCCCCGATAGAGCGCCATTCGTCGACGGGTGGTCTCAACCGGGGTGAAACCGACGATGCGGGCATTGGGCCGATACTTTGAAAGCAAGCGGGCAGTCGAGCCCGACTCGGTGAAGGCAACGATGGTGTCGCAGGAGAGGTTGGCGGCGGCATCGACCGCGGCTTGGGCGATCGCTGACGCCACCGCCGCTTGTTGGTTGAGGTAGGACTGCACCACCGTGTTCTTCGACGTTTCGCTTTCCACCGTTGCGCAAATGCGGGCCATGGCCTCGACCGCCGCCCGGGGATGAGCGCCTGCCGCGGTCTCGGCTGAGAGCATCACCGCATCGGTGCCGGCTAGCACCGCGTTGGCGACATCGGTGACCTCGGCCCGAGTCGGGCGCGACGAGTGGGTCATCGACTCGAGCATCTCGGTGGCGGTGATCGTGATCGTCCCAGCCGCGTTCGCCCGCCGGAGGATGTCGGCCTGGATCAGCGGGATCCGTTCCAAGGGCAGCTGCACCCCGAGATCGCCGCGGGCCACCATCACTCCATCGGCTTCGGTGAGGATCTCGTCGAGATTCTCATAGGCAGCGGCGAGCTCGATCTTGGCAATCACCGGGGCCGGGCCCGCCAGCTCCTTTACCCGGCGAACGTCGCTGGCGTTGCGGACAAAGGAGGCGGCTACCCAGTCCACTCCCAGCTCCACCCCAAACTTCAAGTCGAGCTCGTCTTTCTCGGTGATTGCCGCCATCCGTAGATTGGTGCGAGGGAAAGCAACCCCTTTTCCATCGCCCAGCGGCCCGCCAACGACAACTCTCGCTTCGAGATGGTCCTCCTTTTTGGCGGTGGCGACCAGGTGGATAAGCCCATCGGCGAGGAGCAGGTCTTCCCCAACCTCGACGTCTTCGAGGAGATAGGGGTAGTCGACGAAGATTTTGTCGGGCTCCTCCGACAGCACGCGGCCCTGAAAACAACGCACGGTCGACCCCGGCGACAGGACCAGGCTCCCGCCGGGAAAGGAGCCCACTCGCAACTTGGGACCTTGGACGTCTTGTAGCAACGCGACGTTGCGTCCGGTGGCAGCGGCGCCGGCTCGGACCCATTCGGCGTATCGCTGGTGGACCTCGTGGTCGCCATAGGAGAAGTTGAGCCGGGCGACATCGATGCCGGCCTCGATCAGGCTCATCACCCCTTCGGGGCTCCCGACCGCCGGTCCGATGGTGGCGACGATCTTCGTGTAACGCTCCACACGTCGAATGTAGCTTTGGTCGTGTGGCGACCAAGACATTGCTCCGGCTGCGCGAGGTGGCGGTCTCGGCCGGCCTGGTTCCCATCGTGGCCTCGGCCAGCATGGAAGTCGCGCCCCGGGAATGCGTCGGGATCTCCGGCCCCAACGGTTCGGGGAAGACGACTCTGCTGCGCGTCCTGGCCACGCTCCGCCCCCCCGACCGCGGTGAAGGGGAGGTGCTCGGCGAGGCGCTGGGAGGGCCAGGGGTACGGAACATTCGCCCCCGAATCGGTTTGCTGGGACACGAACCGGCCCTCGCCCCGGAGCTGAGCCTGCTCGACAACCTCCGATTTCACGCTCGGCTGCGCAGCGGATCAACCAAGTCCGCCGAAGAGGTCCTCGAGACGGTCGGGTTGAAGGGAGCTATGGATCGACGGGCGAGCGACTGCTCGGCGGGCATGCTGCGCCGAGCCGACCTTGCCCGGCTCTTCCTCCACTCGCCCGACTTGTTGTTGCTCGACGAGCCCACCGACGGCCTCGACCGGGACGCCCGCCCCCTGGTCGCAGCCGCGATTGAGGCGTGTTTGGAGCGCGACGGCGCCGCGGTCGTGGTTTCTCACGACGCGTCCAACCTCGCCGAAACCTCGACTCGTATCCACCATCTCGATGGCGGGGTCCTTCGATGAACCTTCACCACATCCTTCTGATCGTTCGCCACGAGCTCGCGGTGGAGCGGCGGGCGGCCGAAGTTGTTGGCTTGGTCACGCCATTCGCGCTCGCCGCGCTTCTCGTCCTGCCGATCGCGCTGGGCATCGATCAAGCCACGACCAGCCGAGTTGGCTTCGCCGCCTTCTGGATGATCTCGCTCCTCTTTGGGGGACAGATTGCGTGGCGGCAGGCGACCGGCCACGTCCGCGCCGTCACCGACCAGGTACGGCTGTCCGGGATCGATCCGGCGTCGGCCTTCTTCGGCCGATTCCTGGCCAACCTGATTCTGCTGGTGCTGCTCATGACGATCAGCCTGTTGGGGACGATCGTTCTTTTTTCACCACCGCCGATCGCGGCGGCCCATTGGTTGGGGGCCGGCGTATTGCTCTTTGCGATCGGACTGGCAGTGATTGCAACCGTGATCTCCGACCTGACGATCGGCTTGCGGTCCCGTGGAGCCATCGCGGCCCTCCTCGTCGGGCCGCTGGCGATCCCCCTCGTCGTGGCCGCCGCTCAGGTCGGCCAAGCGGCGACAGTTTCTGGCCAACTCCGGCCGGGCGGTATCCTCACCTGGGTGCTGGTTCTGGTCCTCATCGACCTCATCGGAATCATCGCCGGCGTGTTGACCGCAAGACCCCTCGAGGAGACCCTCGGATGATCAGGTTCAAAGTTGGGCACAAGCTGCTCTTCGGTTTGACCCTCCTGGCGGTCGCGCTTGGCCTTCTCTTGGCCCTAACTGCTCCCCCGGACGCGGTCCAACGCACCTACGCCCGCATCCTCTATATTCATGTGCCGACTGCGTGGCTAGCTTTTCTCGCCTTCGGGATCACCGCGCTCGGATCAATCGGTTGGCGAATACGAAAGAACCTCTGGTGGGATCGCCTGGCGGCTTCGTCGGCAGAGATCGGCGTCCTCTTCACCGGCTTGGCCCTGCTCACGGGCGCCATATGGGGCCGCCCGGTCTGGGGAGTGTTCTTCGACTGGGCCGACCCGCGCATGGCCTCGACCGCGGTGATGTTCCTCGTCTACTGCGGCTATCTGGCGCTGCGGCGGTTCAACGTCAACCCGGTGGTGGCGGCCAACCGTGCCTCGATCCTGGGGATCGTGGCGGTAGTGCAAGTCCCGCTGGTTTACTTCTCGGTGAACCTCTTCCGCAGCCTTCACCAGACCCAGAGCATCCGGCCTGACGGGTCGACGATGGCACCGCCGATGTTGCGTGCGCTGCTCGTCAACCTGGTCGCCTTCAACCTGATCTACTTCAGCCTCTTGCTCACTCGCATGATCCTGGCCCGAGCCGAGTCCGAAGCCCGGGCGACCAGCCCCATCGCGGGCACGGCTGTGATTGCTCCCAAATCGCAGGCAGCCGAAGGTTGGGGAGATGCCTGAAGGCGTTGTCGTCGGCATCGCCTACGCGATCACCTATGGCCTGCTCGTCTGGTACGTAGGCCGCTTGCTCCTGCGGCTCCGCCGCCGCAACTGAGCGATGGCCTACCGGAAGTTTCTCTGGCCCGCCCTTGCATTGGTGGCGGCGACGGTGGTCGGCTTGGTTGTCACCAGCATCGGCGACAACCTCACCTACTACCTCACGCCGTCGGAGGCGGTCGCTCAGCGATCGGTCACCGGTGAGTTATCGCGGTTCCGCCTTGGCGGCCAGGTGGTGAATGGATCTTTGAGTGAGGATGGCGACGTCAAACGCTTCAGTGTCACCGATGGAGCTGAAACCGTGGAAGTTGCGCTGACCCCACCCGCCACCCCACCCCTCTTTGCCGAGGGCATCGGGGTCGTGGTCGAGGGCCACTGGCGGTCCTTGACCGATGGCACCTGGCTCTTCGATGCCAGCCTCGCCGTGGTGCGCCATGACGAGAATTACCAGCCGCCGGAAACGCCGTGAGCTCCTACTTGATGAATCTCTCCTAGATGTTCGCTTTCGCCGGTTTGCTCGGCATCCTCATCGCCCTGGGTGGCTCGGTCGCGTTGGTGTGGCACGGGACTAGGCGCCAAGCCGAGCCCTCGTCACTGAGGGGCGCCGCTCGTTTTGTCCTCATCGGCGGCGGGGTCGCCTTTCTTGCCCTGGAAGCAGCCCTCCTCGCCAACGACTTCACCTTGGAGTACGTCGCTAACCATCATTCCCGCGACACTCCTTTCCCGTTCAATCTGGCGACCGGCTGGGCCGCCCTCGAAGGTTCGATCGTGCTTTGGGGGTTGGTCCTCGCCGTCTTCACGTGGGGCGTCCTCCGGCGATACTTGCGCGAACCCAGCCGTCTCGGGGCGGGCGCCCTGGCAGTGATGGGGGCCGTCGGGATCTTCTTCTTCGGACTCCAACTCACGGTCGCCGATCCCTTCCGCATCTGTGTTGACGCCGTTGCCAACGGCTGTGTCGCTTCGAGCCCGTTTCCTTGGGCGGCCGCGATTGCCCCACCAAATGGCCCCGGTCCGAACCCGCTCCTGCAGAACCACATCCTGATGGCGGTGCATCCTCCGATGCTCTATCTCGGTTATGTCGGGCTCACGGTTCCCTTCGCCTACGCGATCAGCGCCCTCGCCCTTGGCCAGCCCGGCACCGACTGGCTGCGGCTCAGCCGTCGATCGAGCCTCCTTGCCTGGACTTTCCTCTCGATCGGCATCGTGCTTGGCGCCTGGTGGGCTTATGAAGTTTTGTCGTGGGGTGGCTATTGGGCATGGGACCCGGTCGAGAACGCCTCGTTCATGCCGTGGTTGATCGCCACCGCCTTTCTTCATTCCTCGCTCGTCCAACTGCGTCGCCAGGCTTTGCAATCCTGGAATTTTGTGCTGGTCATCACCGCCTTTGCCCTGACGATTCTCGGTACTTTCCTCACCCGATCGGGGACAGTCGCGTCGGTCCACTCGTTCACGCAGTCAGCCATCGGGCCGGTGCTGTTGGGATTCCTCTTCCTGGTCTTGGTCGGTTCATTGACGCTCTTTGCAGCCCGGGTCCCGATGCTTGAGCCCCAAGCCCGCCTCGAGACCTTGGTAAGCAGGGAAGGCGGCTTCCTACTCAACAACTTGCTTCTATGCGTCTACGCGTTCGTGGTCGTGGCGGGAACCCTCTATCCAATCGTCCTCGAAGCTGTCACCGGCGCTCGGGTATCGGTGGGCGAGCCGTTCTTCAACCGGCTGGCGGTGCCCTTGAGCTTCGGCTTGTTGCTTGCCATGGGGGTGGGTCCGTTGCTTCCCTGGCGCCAAGCCGACCCGGTGGCGGTCGCGGACCGTCTTCGGCTGCCGGTCGGGATCGCCTTGCTCGCTGGTCTGATCGCCGCAGTCACCATCAGCCGTCTCGGTTATGTGGTGCTCGCCGTGGTGATCGGCACCTACGTGATCGCGGTCGCCGTCACCAATCTCGTCGAGCGATCGTCGAAGAGCTCGGCAATCCGCGGCGAGCCTCTCTTCGCCGGGGTGCGGCGGCAGCTGACGAGTGAGCCCTCGTTCTGGGCCGGTCAGCTCTCGCATTGCGGGGTGGCGTTGACGGTGATCGGGCTCGCCTTAGCCGCAAATCTCGGTTTGCAGACCGATGTCACTATGGCTCCCGGTGACACCGTCGACTTCGGCGGATACGAGCTCACCTATCGGTCGCCCTTCCTCTTCACCGAACCCAATCGGCGGGTCCAAGGGGCGACGATTGCGGTTGCCGATCGGGCAGGCAACCCGGTCACCGAGCTGGCCCCGCGGGCCAACTATTTCGGCGCCGACACCTCGGGGATCACCACTCCGGCCGTGCATTCGACCTGGAAGGGGGATCTCTACTTGACGCTGCTCAACATCGACGGCGAGGGGATCCTGTTGCGACTGAACACCTCGCCGGGGATCTGGCTCCTGTGGATGGGAGGGCTCACCGTCGGTGCCGGGGGAATCTGGTCGCTATCGGCCCGTCGTCGCACCCGGGAGCCGTCCCTCGTTGCCTAGTCCTTCGCGGCGAACCGGTTCGTGGTTGGCGCTCGCCCTTTTGGCGGTCGCCGTCGCGATGGTGGTCGTAACCGCCCCGCCTCCGGCGGAGGACCGGGCGCAAGCCATCGGCAGCCAGGTTCGCTGCCCGGTCTGTCAGGGGGAGGCCATCGTCGACTCCCCTTCCGAAACGGCTCGCAACATGATGGATCTGGTGAGAGCGCGCATCGACGAGGGCTTGACCGATCAGCAAATCATCGACGAGTTGCTCACCTCCTACGGTGGCTCGCTCCTTCTCAACCCACCGGCGCGGGGGGCAACGCTCTGGCTCTGGCTGGCGCCGCTCGTGGCGCTCGGGGTGGGGACAGCGATGGTGGCTCGACGCTTTCACGTGGCGCCCGCAGATCATCTGCCGGCTGCCGCCGCACCGCCTGTTTCTGGGACTCTTTCTCGTCGCTGGATCTGGGGGGCGGCGGTGCTGGTGTTGGGAGGTGCCGTCGCGGTCGCCACGGTCGGTCAGTTCCAACAAGCCCGACCCGAAGATCAGAGCCTTTCCGGGGTGGCGGGCGAGGACTTCGATCCCGACTCGGTTTCGAACGAGACGCTCGAGGCGGTCGTCGCCGCCAACGCCGACAACCCGGCCATCAACGGCATGCGCCTAGCTCTCGCCAACCGGTATTTCGAGGAAGGCAATTACCAGCAAGCCTTCGGGCACTACGAGATCGTCCTCGACAATCAGCCCGCCCCCAACGAGGCGGCGAACGCGTTCACCCGGCTCGGTTGGATGGTCTTCGACGGCAACGGTGAGGCTGACTTGGGGATCGAGCTGATCGATCGCGGGCTCGAGCTTGTGCCCAACGACGCGTTTGCGATTTATCTCAAGGGCCGGATCATTTGGTGCGGCCAGGGTGATGCCGACACCGCCGCGGACCTTTTTTCGTCGGTGCTCTCGTCGACAGGGCTCGACGCAGAGATCCAAGACCGAGTCGAAACTGATCTGGCCGCGGCCGCCGCCGGCGAGGACTGCCAATGAGATGGGCCCGGATCGGCGCTCTTGCCCTCGCCGCGGGGGCGGTGGTGTTGGCGGTGATCTTCTCCACTCGCTTCGGGAACGATCCCAACCTCGTGCCCTCGCCGCTGTTGGGCCAGCCCGCCCCCACGCTCGCGCTCCCCTTCCTCGACGGTTCGGGGCCGTTCGATCCATCGGTTCTTGAAGGGCGAGTGGTGGTGGTCAACTTCTTCGCCTCCTGGTGCGTTCCCTGTCGAGAGGAGCAGGTCGACCTAACCGCCACCGCTAACGCCTTCGCGTCCCGCGAAGTCATCGTCGTGGAGATCGCCTATCAGGATGCTGCCGAGAACGCGCTCGCCTTCCTGAACGAGATCGGCGCGTCACCAAACGCGATCTATCTCGCCGACCCCGATGGACGAGCCGCGATCGCCTTCGGCGTCTTCGGCATCCCCGAGACGTTCTTTGTCGCCACCGACGGCACCGTCGTTGGCAAGGCGCTTGGAGCCACCGACGCACTTGTCCTCGGCAGCACCATCGACGCCGTTCTAGCCGGTGAGCGCCCCGGCCAACAGGTTCTGGGCGAAACCTTCGACGGGCCCGGAAGCTGACGCAAATCTGCGAACCCAGGGCTCGTATCCGTGCTGGACCCGGATACGAGCCCACAGAACCAGAACTGGGGGGCGACCACTAGGCCCGTGCGAGCCCGCCACATAGCTGGGTTGCTCCTCGAGGAACTCTTGGTGGATGGCGTTGGGTGGCGGGTGCGGGCCGGGGCGCATGATCACTACTTGCCGGGGATTGGCCGGGAGCTGTTCGAGGATTGGTCCGATATCGGCCTGCGCCGCTGTGGTCGTTGTCGGACTCTCAGCTTGTTGGCACGAAGCCATCGCCAGACCAAGAACAACGCAAACGATCCCGCCAACGCGGCGAAAGGCGGAAGCGTTAATCGAGCACCTCAAGGCTGACTTCAGGAAAAGGGTTGCGTTCGAGCGCCGCCGTGCCGCTGCCAAGAAGCGAATGGTCGAAGAATCCGGCCAGATATCGGTCGACGATGGACAGGATGCGGTCGGCCGGGATTGGTCCATTGATTCCGAGACGCTCCCCGATTGGCGAGAAGACCGGCGCCACGACGAAGTCGTTGGGCTCGGCGCCGGCGACGCCAAGCCAGAAGGCAGATCCTTGGTTGCGTTCGGCGATGCCTCGCAATCGTCCATCGTTATCAGTTCCTTGGACTTCAGAAGAGCGCATGAAAAGCATCGGCAGAGTGGTCTCGGTGGCGACAACCCGATCGGGGATCGGTTCGACCCACGGGTTGAATCCCAATGCTCCCTGGCAGCGGGGATCCGTGAGACACAGCCACAGGGCGGCTCCTCCTCCGGCACCTCGCCCGTAAGCGCCGACGGCTCCCAGGTCGGCGTGCGAGGCGAGCTCGCCGAAGGGCCCGTCCGGCTCGGCGAGCGCATCGAGGATTCCGGTTAGGTCGCCGGTCATCGTTTCGAGCAGGAGTCGAGCCCGAATCGCCATCGTCTCTTCGTCGGCGGTGGCCGGGATCACCTCCGGATCGAGTTCGAGAATGGTGCCATCGTCGAGCCGTGAAACCAGGGCGACGTAAGCGTGATCGGGAGCCACGACGAAGTAGCCGCGGCTGGCGAGCGCCTCCGCCTGGTTGATTGCGACCGATCGAAAGTCGCCGTGCTCGTGCGAATAGAGAATTACGGGGAACGTCCCGGGCAGCGGCGTCGAACCGGGACGGGCGTGGCTCAGCGTATGCCGAGTGTGGGCGAGGAAGAATCCCGGATAGCCAAGTCGGCGCGAGAGGCGAGGCCCAATGAGATCAAAGTCTTCGGTCCAAATCGACGGTAGATCGCCGTCGCCCTCAGCCGGATACCAAACCTGCACCGCGATCCGTCTCGGCACAACGTCAGGCTGCGGGCCGTATGGGTCGAGGCGGTCAGGAAAGACGAGGCTGAAGCTCGCCGAGCCCACCGCCAGTTCGCCAGACGGGAGCGGCAGAACCGGAACCGGAAGGGCAACAAGGGGAGCAGTCATCATCCCCACGCCAATCAACCCGAGGCCCGTGCGCGAGACGCGACGCCACCACGGAAGCTCTCGTTCCATCGAGAACAAGTCGCCAACTCCCATGGCGATCACCACCAGATAAAGCGGAATCAACTGCCAGCGAAAACCCTCCAAGATGAGTTGGGCGCCCACCGCAAGCGTCGAGGCGGCGAAAACGATCCCCCGGCGAGATCGGGAGCCGAAGGCAGTGGGCCAGATCACGGCGGCTGCGCCCACGAGCGCCAACACCGTTTCGAGAGGTCTCAACGATCGGCGATGTTGGCAGGGTCGAACCCGTAGGGCAGTTCGAGCCGGTGCTTGGCCAACAGCTCTCGATCCAGCATCAGCTGACGAGTTTCGCCGTCGGCCACGATCCTCCCTTGGTCGATGATCAGGGATCGCGGACAGAGTTCCAACACAAATGGCAGGTCGTGGCTGACGACCAGGAGGGTGGCGGGCAGCGACGCGAGGAGGTTGACCAGCTCGCGGCGACCAGCCGGATCGAGGTTCGAGGTGGGCTCGTCGAGGACCAGCAACGCCGAATCGGTAGACAGAACCGTGGCGATAGCCACCTTCCGTCGTTCCCCTCCTGAGAGATGATGAGGGGCGCGAGGGGCAAGGTCGCTCTCCCCCACCGCCGCAAGCGCTGACTCGACGCGTCGGTCGACCTCGGCCTGGCCGAAACCAAAGTTGGCCGGACCGAAGGCGACATCTTCGGCGACGGTTGCCATGAACAGTTGGTCGTCGGGGTCCTGAAACACAAAGCCCACCATGCGCCGCACCTCGGAAAGCACTTCGTCGCTCAAGGTCAGATCACCTACCTGGATGGTGCCCTCCGCGGCGCGCAGGAGACCGTTGAGATGGAGCAACAAGGTGGTCTTGCCGGCCCCATTCGGACCCAACAGGCCAACGCGTTCCCCCGGCTCTATCTGAAAGTTGATCCCATTAAGTGCTTGCGTGCGATCGGGGTAATGGAAGGAGAGGTCTGTGACCTTGAGGCCAATCACAACAGTCTGGCCGCAATCGCCACGATGACGGCAAACAGTGCCGGCGTCAGCCCGACAATCCAAGTTTTCGCCGCGATTCGCTCGTTGCCACTTGATGGCCAAGTTCCGTCGTAGCCGCGTGCGAGCATCGCTTGATGAACCCGTTCGCCGCGTTCATACGAGCGAATAAAGAGTGCCCCGCCGGCCACCGCCAGCGGTTTGGCATCAAACACAGTGCGCGGGTTGTGCCCACGAGCGGCCATGGCCACCCGCGTCCGTCGGAACTCACCGGCCACCACGTCGAGGTAGCGAATCATGAAAGAGGCGATCGCCACTAGAACCACCGGCACCTTCAATCGCTGGAGCCCTCTGAGCAGGTCCGGCACCTCCGTCGTCGCCGCCAGCATCACGGATGCACCGGCCCCCAGCGTGGCTTTTACGAGGATGTTCCAGGCACTGAGCAACCCCGGCTCGGAAATAGCAAACGGGCCGATGGCGATCTTCGGCTCGACTCCGACAAAGGGAATGAGTAACGCAAACAGCACGAAAGGCAGGTCGATCGCCATCCTCGTGATGAAGAACCGAGCCGGAACCTCGGACAGGCCCAGGGCGATCATCAGAATCAGGGCATAGCCGCTGAAAGCCCAAATCGCCGTGGGCCGCGTCGACACGACGCTAAGCACGAAAACGAGGAGCCCAACGAGCTTGATCTCGGCGGGCAGATGATGAACCGGGCTGTGCCCGTGATAGTGGAGGGCGTGAGCGTGAGAACCGCTCAAGTCGCGCGGCGCCTCCGCAAGAGAGTCGCGATCGCTAGGCCGATGGCGAAGGTAGCGGCAACTCCGATGGTCCCGGCGAGCACGGTTCCTGCTCGTTCGCTGTCAACTCCGCTCACGCCATAGTCGGCCAAAGGGCCGCCAACCGGATGGTCGGTGGCCGCCTCGCTGAACCCCATGTCGAGGGCGACCTTTTCCAACCCGTCGGGTGCAGAGGAAGCGATCGGCGCCAGCACGAACACCAGGACCAGCGCGGCCACCAAGCCGCCGACAACGAAGGTCACCGTCGTCGCCCGGCTGGGGGCAGTGCGATCTGTCACGAGCGGTAGATCGGCTGCACCTTTGACCAGGTCAGGTCGAACGGCCAGAACCGTTCCGACGGTCAGCGCGGTGATCAGACCCTCACCAAGGCCGATCAACGCATGCACCCCGACCATGGCTTGGAGCACGGTCCTCACCGCCACTCCCCCTTGACCACCGAGCGAGTACTCGATGACGAAGGCCGTAGCGGAAGCGACCACCGAAACGGCCGCGGCCACCATCGAGGAGACGACCGCCGACGAGGTCCTCGCTGGCAGCACTTTCATCAGCCACCGGAACACCAGCCACCCGACGACCGCGGTAACCAGCGCCATGTTGAGCACGTTGAGACCGAGCGCGCTCACCCCGCCGTCGGCAAAGAGCAGAGCTTGCATCACCACGACCACAGTCACCACCAAAGCGCCAAGAGTCGGGCCGAGCAGGATCGCGGCGAGCGCGCCGCCGAGGAGATGGCCCGAGGTTCCGGCCGCGATCGGGAAGTTGAGCATCTGCACGGCAAAGACGTACGCCGCGGTCAACCCCGCCAGAGGGACCTGGCGCTCGGCAAGCTCCTTTCCGCTGTTGCGAAGCGAAATTGCCACCCCCCCGGCGGCCACCACGGCTGCGCCAGCCGAAGTTGCGAGGTTGATGTAGCCGTCGGGCATATGCATGAGTCCGCCTCCGAGGGATGCTGCTTATTGCAAGTGACTTGCAATGGTAGCCGCACACTCCTCGCATTGCCCGATGAGGGCGTAATGGACCGAGCTCGCCACAAACCCGTTTTTTGCCGCAAGCAGCCCGATCGCGGCATCGAAGGCGCCCGTGTCGACGTCGATCGTCCGTCCACAGCTCTCACAAACCAGGTGATGGTGGGAAGAGTCGTCGCTCAGATGGAGGACTGCAGGGCCGTGGCCAAGATGGACATGCTCGAGCAACCCCTCCGCCTCCAAGGCATCGATCGTCCGGTAGATGGTGGACGGCGCCACCTTTCCCCTGAGCTTTTGATTGACCTTGGCGAGAAGGTCGTTAGCCGTGAGATGGTTGTGATGATCGGTGGCCAATACCTCGCAGATCGCCTGCCGGGAGACGGTGATCCTCAGACCTGAGCGCCGAAGTGCCTCAACCATGTCGGAGGCGTTGACATGCACAGGTTCAGGTTAAGGCGAGGTCGCGGCTTCTCGAGGTGGTTCGTTCCAGCACCTCCTGAGATGCTCCGCTGTCGATTGAATATCTTGCCAGCTCGACCCCTTCGGCAAAGCCGGAGGCGAGTCCCGCCGCCACTAGCGCCGGCGCCGCGTTGACCAGGACCGCATCCCGACGAGGGCCGGTTTCGCCGGCTAGGACGGATCGCAGGATGCGGGCGTTTTCGGGAGCGTCACCGCCGGCGAGGGCGGAAAGCTCGATTCGTTTAACACCGAAGTCCTCGGGCGTGAACTCGGCGTGGGTCACCTCCCCGTCCTGCAGTCGATAGATGAAAGTGGGTCCGGTGGGGACGATCTCGTCGACTCCGCCGTCGCCGCTGAAGACGAACGAGTGAACCGATCCCAGCTCTCGTAACACGCCGATCATCCGCTCGGCCATCTGCGGGTCGGAAACCCCGATCGCCTGTCGGAGGGCGCCAGCGGGATTGGCGAGGGGGCCGAGGAAGTTGAAGATCGTCCGGATACCGAGCTCGCGTCGCACCGGGCCGGCGTGACGGAAGGCGGGGTGATAGAGCGGAGCGAAGAAAAACGCAAAGTTTGTCTCCTTGAGCAGGGCCAGGTTCGATTCGACCGGCAAGTCGATCACCAGGCCCAACTCTTCGAGGACGTCCGCCGATCCACATTTCGAGGACATCGAGCGATTTCCGTGTTTGGCGACCTTGGCCCCGGCCCCGGCCACGACGAGGGCGGCCGCCGTCGAGATGTTGAAGGTGCCGACTCGATCGCCGCCGGTGCCGACGACGTCGACCAGGCCATTGGGGTCGACCGGCACCGGCACGGCGGCCTCCCGGATCGCCTCCACCATCCCGGTCATCTCCTCGGTTGTCTCCCCCTTCATCCGCCAGGCGACGATGAGCGCTGCGACCTGAGCGGGGGTGGCGCTCCCGGCCATCACCTCGGCCATCGCGGCCCTGGCGGCGGCCCGGTCGAGATCGACTTTGGAGGTCAGTTGGGAGAGGATCGACGGCCAGTCCATCGGCGGGCGAGTGTATCCCTGGGCCCGAATGCCTTCCCGGTACAATTCCGGCCTCACCGATGCTCTACTTTGCCTACAGCGGAATGATGGACCCTGAGCTGCTGGAAACCGTTGCCCCCAAGGCCAACTTCCAGTTCATCGCTCATCTGCCCGAAACCCGGTTGACCTTTCCGACCACAGACGGCCGCCCCTCGATCCAGGCCGCCCCGGGCAACACTGTCTGGGGGGCGGTTTTCGAGGTCTCGAACATCGAGCTCAAATCGATCGCCGCCCACGAAGCTTCGTTTGGCCAGAAACCGTTGAAGGACGTCAAAGCGGTCGACCGCTCGGGCAACAAGTACCCGGTGGCAACGTTCGCCTACCCGGCCAGCAGCGAACGCAACCGCCCATCAGCTGACCACATGCGCCAAGTGGTTTCCGGTGCCCGCCACTGGCAACTCCCCACCGGCTGGGTCGCCGGCCTCGAGGACCTCTCCGAAGACGACCTTTAAGCGAACCCTGGGTTCGCAGCCGTGCTGGACACGGATCCCGGCCCAGAGAACGATCAAAAACGCGCCGTAGTCCTGACTGACCGTCCGGCGCGATCCGGCTCAAACGTCGGCTTCGTCGCCCCCGAACATGCGCCAGAACACCCAGGCGACGGCGGCGCCGGCCAGAGGGGCGACCAAATAGATCCAAACTTCGTTGAATGTGCCGCCCACCAAGGCGGGACCGAACGATCGAGCCGGGTTGACCGACGCTCCAGAAAAAGGAATCCCGGCAAGGTGAACCACGGCGAGGGTGAAGGGGATCACCAGCCCAGCCATCGCCGGCGCTTTCTTGGTCGAGGCGAGGATGACGAGCACGAAGATCAAGGTGAGCACGAACTCCATCAAGAGCCCCACACCGGCGCCTTCGGGTGAAACATTGACCGTGACGCGGACCCCATCCCGGTCGGTCGCGGCGAGAACCACCGCGGAGGCGATGATGCCGCCGACAAACTGGCCGATCCAATAGCCAATGAGATCGGAGGAGGAGGTTCGTTTGTCGAGCCACATAGCGAGTGTCACCGCCGGGTTGAAGTGACCACCGGAGACATGGCCAACGGCGAAAATCGCAGCCATCAGCCCCAGACCGAACCCCAAGGGAACGGCCACCATGATCGGCGAGTCGGTGGCGATTGCGGCGAGTACCGACATCGAACCGAGGAACACCAAGATGAAGGTGCCTATCGCCTCCGCCAGGTACTTATTGATCGACACCACCAGCTCCTTTCAACAAATGAAGCGAACAGCCATTCAGGATATTGATCGACTCCTCCCCCACGCGGGATTGGCCTGACTAGTGCTTGGCATCCTCCGCGTCGAAGCGATCGTGATCGGCGTGGCCGCGGGAGCGCTCGGCAGCGGCCTGATCTTTGCCCTGCTGGTTCTCCTCGCCCGAGCTGTCGGGTCGGAAGACCTTGCCGGCTTGGCGCTGACCGTCGCGGTCGTCCTAGGAATGTCCGTCGCTGGCTTCGTCGCTGGCCGGATGGCTCGGGTCAACGGGCGCTTTCACGGGTCGATCACTGCTCTGGTTCTCGCTGCGGTTGTCGTCATCGTGTCGCGCTTGGGAGGCAGCCCGACCCCGATTGCCGCCGTGCTGCTTCTGGCCCTTGCCGCGATAGTCCTCGGCGGAGTTTCTGGGACGATCGGATACCGGCGCCGGTACAATGACGGCTCGAGTTCGTCGGACGACCGCGGGAGCGATCCCGAGGAAAGTCCGGACTCCGCAGGGCAGGGTGCTGGGTAACTCCCAGGCGGGGCGACCCGACGGAAAGTGCCACAGAAAACAAACCGCCGATGGCCACAACCTCAACAGTGACGGATCAGGCAAGGGTGAAACGGTGGGGTAAGAGCCCACCAGCGAGCCGGGCGACCGGCCGGCTAGGCAAACCCCACCCGGAGCAAGGCCAAGCAGGGACAGCGACGGCCCGTCGAACAAGTCCCGGGTAGGCCGCACCAGGCGGCAGGCAACTGTCGTCGCAGATGGATGGTCGTCCTCGACAGAATCCGGCTTATAGACGAACTGGAACATGGCGGATCTTCCCTTCGGGGGAGATCCGCCGTCTTATCGCAGCGTCTTATGGTTGTGGTTCATGTGTGGGCGGTTTTCGCTTTCGGGGGACATCGACTTCTACGCCGAGTATTTCGGAGCCGACCCGACGTCGCCCGGTTTGTCACCTTCATGGAACGTTGCCCCGACCGACGCGGTCTATGTCGTCGCCGAACGCGACGATGTCCGCTCGTTAGGAACTATGCAGTGGGGGCTGGTCCCCCATTGGGCCAAAGACACCAAGTCAATCCAGATCAATGCTCGTTCTGAGACGGTGGCGACTGCTCCGATATTTCGCGACTCGTTTGCCCGCAAGCGCTGCCTCATCCCTGCCGACGGCTTCTACGAATGGGAACCTGGCACCAAGATCCCGCATTGGATCTTTCGTGCCGACGGTTATCCGGTCGGCTTTGCCGGAGTTTGGGCCAGCCGCAAAGGCGCCGACGGAGAGTGGGTGCGAACTTGTGCCATCCTCACTGCACCCGCGATCGGCGTCGTCGCCCCAATCCACGATCGCATGCCGATCGCGCTCGACCCGGCGAACTGGGACGCCTGGCTCGACCGCGACCAACTTGATCCCGACGGTGCGCAATCGTTGCTGGAGCCAATCGATCCCGATCTGTGGATGGAGCGCACCGTTTCGAGCCGGGTCAACAGTGTTCGCAACAACGATGACCGGCTCCACGATCCGCCCGAGGAATCCGGTCAGCTTCGCCTGGTTTGACGGGCACCCGCTCGTGAGGACGAGTGCCGTCCAATTACCCTCGTGGGCAGTGGCCCTCTTGCTTCTGATTCGGCATGCGCCGACCAAGGAAACCGGTCGCTCGTTGAGCGGCCGGTTGCCTGGACATTCGCTCAGTGAGCCAGGGCAGCAGATGGCGGAGAAACTGGGTGAGCGCCTGGCCTCGGTCCGAATCGCCGCCATCTACTCATCTCCTCTCGAACGGACGATGGAAACCGCAGCGCCGATCGCCGCTCGGCAAAGGCGAAAGGTGATCCCTCATCCCGGTTTGCTCGAAGTCGACTACGGGAGCTGGTCAGGCAGGACGATGAAGTCGTTGCGGCCTCTGCGAAATTGGCAGACAGTGATCCGAACGCCCTCCCGAGCGGGTTTTCCTGGAGGCGAAACGATCCTCGCCGCTCAGCAAAGAGCAGTCGCCGCGTGCGAAGAGCTGGCTGCTCGCCACCGACAGAGCACGATTGCCCTGGTGAGCCACGGAGACCCGATCAAGGCGATCGTCTCGCACTACCTGGGTCAGCCGCTTGATCTCTTCAATCGAATCGCGGTCGCTCCGGCCTCCGTGACGGTTCTCGACCTGGGAACCTGGCCCCGACTGCTGGCGCTCAACACCAACGGAGACCCTTCCACGTGGCAATGAAAGACCTCGGACCGGCGGAACGATTTGCCGCCGGCGCCATCGGCGAGCCGGGATCGCGCTTTTTCTTTATCGAGGTAACCGCCAATGCCATCGTGCATTCATTTCCCTGCGAAAAGTCCCAGGTTGCCGACCTCGCCGAAAGGGGTTTGCAGTTGCTGGCGGCAGCCGGGCTCGACATCGACGAAGCTGCTGTCGAGCACCTGGTGGCTAGCGGCCTCGAGATCAGCGATCCTGAGTCTCCTGCTTTCCGCATTTCCACAATCGCGATCGCGATCGTCGCCAACGAGTTCATCACCATGGTCTTCGGGTCGGAGGAGGCTGAGGACGAGGTTCGTTTCATCGTCACCGCCGAGCAATTCCGGGCGATGGCTCTGATGGCGGCCAAGGTCGTCGCGTCCGGGAGACCAATCTGTCCGCGCTGCCAACTCCCGATGAACCCGGAAGGTCATCGCTGCCCCTCCAGCAATGGTCACCACGTCTGACCGCGATCGGAGTGATGGGCGAGTCGAGCTCACCGAGATCATCGGCGAGTTCGTCTCGGCGTCCAATTTGACCGTGCTGGCAATCGATGCCGCCGGGGTGAAGTGGGTCTACAAGGCCGAGCGGGCCATGACCGAACTTTGGGACTTTGATGCGAGGACTTTGCCGCGTCGGGAGGTGGCGGCATTTGTTCTTTCCGAGGCTCTCGGTCTCGATCTGATACCCCTTACGGCGCTCGCCACGGGCCCCCTGGGTCCGGGTTCAGCGCAGAGGTTCGTCGAGGTCGATGAAGCGTTCGACCCGCGACCACTTTTCGTCCCCGAGGTGAGCGACGCCCTGTGGCCCCTGGCCGTCCTCGACATCCTTTCCAATAACGCCGACCGCAAGCTCGGCCACCTGCTCTCTGAACGAGAAAAGCTCTGGGCAATCGACAACGGGCTCACGTTCCATCCGGAGCCAAAGCTCCGTACGGTGCTGTGGGGCTTGGCAGGACGCCGGGTTCCTGACCAGTTGCTGAAGGCGGTTGCCTCGGTTGAGGCTCAACTCGGTTCTGGCCTCGACCAAGAACTGCTGCAGTTGATCGATAAGACCTCGGTAACCGCCCTCCGCAATCGGGCGCAGGACCTCCTGACCTCGGGAGTCCATCCCCTCCCGCCGATCGACCGGCCCGCCATGCCCTGGCCGGTTTGGTAGTTCACGGAGCCAAAGACCGGAGGGTGTCTTCGACGGCGTCCCCGGTAAGCACAGATATCGCGGCAACCGTGACCCCGGCCGCGGCGAATTCGTCGAGCTTGCCTCTCACCGCCGCCCGATTGCCGATGAGCGCGAGGTCATCTACGACCCGATCGGAGATCGAAGCGACCAATCCCTCGCGGTCGCGCCGGCTCCAGGCATCGGCGATAGCCGCGGCTTCTTCCTCGTAACCCATCCACGCGAGGAAGCGGTTGTAGACCGGTTGGGCGAGGTAAGGGCCGAGGAAATCAGAACGAAGCATCTGACGGATTGGCGCCGGGTCATCGGTGACCATCACCTGCAGTCGCGCCATCACCCCTTTTGGCGCGGTCCGTCCATTCTCCATGGCCCCTTCGGCCACGGCCGCCAGTTGTTGGCGAACAACCCGAGGCGGCATCAGGTTCAAACAGACGCCGTCGGCCACCGCCCCGCCAACAGCCAGCATCCGCGGCCGCAAACCGGCGACCCAAATTTCTATGGGTCCTTGCGCGGCGATGGCAGGTCGAAAGCGACGGGTCGCCACAGTTTCTCCGACATATTCGTTAACCCCATTAAGGATTGATCGAATCGCTTCGACGGTCTCGGTCATTCTTTGCAGGTGGCTGCCCCATTCGAGGCCATGCCACTGGGAAACGATCACTTCGCTGGAGCTCCCCAACCCGAGCCGAAACGTCCGCCCACCCATCACGTTGCTCACCGACAGCGCCGCAGTTGCCAAAACGGGTGGACTGCGGGTGTAGACAGGTATCGCCGCCACTCCTACTTCCATCCGCTTCGTGCGCGCGGCGATCGCGGTCGCGAGGACAAAGGGATCAGGTCCGGCAACCTCGGCCTCCCAAGCTTGCCGATAACCAAGCTCTTCGGCGAACTCGCACAACCCGGCCAGGTCCGCGACGCTCAATCCCGGCGTGGTCGCACTCACGGCAAGCTCCATCGGCGCGACCGTAGCCGGGTATCGCTCAGACCGTTTTCGCTACCGAATCGGCCCCTGGAGGGGCCGATTCGGTGATAAAAACGCCCATAGGTAGAGGACGCCGGCGACTTCCATCACCCAGCGCCAGGGCTCGGCCGCACGCGACCAAATGGAACCGGGGAGGGTCGGGGCCAGCTCCCAGCCGAGAACAGGCCAGAGAATGACTGGCCCATTGAGCCAAATCCCCTGCAACACCAGATGAAAAAGCCAAGCCACAACCAACGTCATCAAGTTGCGGCGGCGGCGGCCGCGCCGGGTCGAGAGGAGGATGACTACGGCGACGAGCGTCGGGAGAAGAAGGGAGTGACCGATGCGGGGAACGGTGACGCCGCCCACAAAGAGGCCGAGAACGAAATCGACCACATCGGGAATGAGCGTTCCCAGCGCCAGCAGGCGCACATCGACCCTTGGGTCGCGAAAGATCCACCGGAACAGGAAGATGGTGCCGGCGACTTGCCAGAGGATCAAGCTCTACCGGTGGTCGAGGGCAAGATTGGCCAGGCGATCGGCGACCGTGTTCTCTTCGCGAGGCACGTGCTCGAGTTGGTGGGGGATCTCATCGAGGAGTGCCCGCGCGCGGCGGTGGAGCTCAACCAGAGCCGCGTTCTTCACCCGATAGCGTCCAGCCAGCTGGCGGATCAGAAGCTGGCTGTCGGCTCGCAGCCACAAGAGCTCGGGCTGGTGAGAGTGAGCCATCTCGAGCCCGGCGATCACCGCCTTGTACTCCGCCACGTTGTTGGTTGCCTCTCCGATCGTCTCGCTCACCGTGCTCACTTCGACCAGTGGCTCGCTCTCAGCCCAGCTGTAGAGCACCGCCCCGATCGACGCCGGGCCTGGGTTACCTCGTGAGGCGCCGTCGGTGTAAAGCACCCAGGTGCCTGGCACTCAGAGCACCAGAATTCGCATGCAATGGATGCAGCGCGGGGGGTCCCACTCGGCGGCCTCGGCCTGCTCGGGAAGCGAGAGGCTCAGATGGCAGCCGCCACAGACCCCACCCGTCAGGCGCCCCACTGCCACCCCTTGCTTTGAACGGCGGAGCTGTTCGTAGAGGATCACGAGATCGGCCGAGATCGGCTTCGCCAGGTCGGCCTTGGTCGCTTCCCGGCGGGCAATTTGTGCGTCGATCTCAGCCCACGCTGAAGCAATCTCTGCTTCATAGGTCGCGAGCTGCTCGTTGTGCCGGGCGAGCTCCTGGTTGAGCAGCTTCCACTCCTCCCGCAGAGGATCGACTACTTCGATCAGGCCGAGCACTCTCGATTCCATCGTCGTCTGCTGGCCCCGCAATGCCTGCACTTCGAGTCGCTTTTGTTCTGTCTCCCGTCCGCTCATCCCCCCGGCGAAGAGGCGGGTTTCGCTCTCCTTGAGCTTGTTCTCGAGGATCTCGAGCTCGCCCTCCGCCTTGTCGAGGTCCCGTTCGGCTTGGCGGAGGACGTCATGCCGTTCGGCGAGCTGGCCTGCGGCCCCGTCTCTCACCCCACCGAGCGCCTGATACGCGGCCAGCACCGGCAGTGTCTGACGTTTTTGCAACAATCGATCGACCGCCAGGTCCACCTCCTGGAGGTCGAGCAGATCCGAAAGGCCTGAGTCCAAAGTCATCGGTGCCAGGGGGTCGGGTCGTAGGAAAGGTCGATCACGTTCGGCACCATTTTGCCCACCAGATCAACGAGGGCTTTGACCCCGGGCTGCTCGCTGGCCGCATGGCCAATGTCGATGGCGGCCATTCCGAGATCAAGCGCTTCGACCATTTGATGATGGCTCAGGTCGCCCGTCACGAGAACATCTGCACCAGCCGCGGCGGCCTCTCCGATAAAGGAGCCTCCGGAGCCGGGTAGCACAGCAACTCGGCGAGCACTCGGCTCAGGCGGAGCCGCGGCCCGAAGATGTTGCCCAAAACGGGCTGTGAGATGGTCGACCAGTTCGTCGAACGATTTGGTGCAATCTCCGATGCGTCCACCGAGGCCGACGTTCGACGTCGTCTTGATGAGGTCGAACGCCGGCTCTTCGTAAGGATGAGTCGCCAGCAGGGCAGCCACGGCGGCGCCGGCTCCGGAGGGAGCCAACAAGACTTCTACTCGCACCTCGTCTATTTCTTCTGCTTGACCCACGCGACCGATCGCCGGAGCAGCACCCACCTGGGGTAGAAAAGCACCGATCCCTTCTGATCGAAACGAGCAACCTCGATAATTCCCTATCGCCCCGGCGCCGGCCTCGGCGAGCGCATCCACAACCTGTGCCACTGCGTTGACGGGGACAAAGGTCACCAGCTTCATGCGAGTCCGCGGCTCGATCAACCCGAACCCGCGGACATTGCTCAGGTCGAGGGCATACGCAAGGGCGTCGGCAGCGCCGCCGGGGGCGGCGTCCCAGGCGGTATGGACAACGGCGAGGTTGACTCCGCTTCTGATCAGGCGATGAGCTCGACCTTCTGGCCCCGAGCCGGCGAGTAGTCGCTGAATGGGCTTGAAAAGCAACGGGTGGTAGGTGATAAGAAGGTCGAGACCTTCGGCCCCGTCGACGACCTGGTCAGTCACCTGATGACAGACCCCGACCGAATCGGCGACCGCGTTCTCGTCGCCTAGCTGCAGCCCGACCGGGTCCCAGCTCGCGGCCTTGTCCAAGACCAGGCCGCGCAAAATCTCGCCAACGATCATGATTCCCGCGATGCTACGCCGTGGGATCGCTAGGGATTCTCCCGATCTCGCCAGATTTCCTCGGCCCGATGGAACTCTGATCGAGCTCGGGGCCCGTTGCGTTCAAGCAGGTCATAGAAGGCTGGTCGATCCAGGTCGCGGAACTCGACCTGCTCCGTCTGATAAGGACCCACCATGCCCGACGCCGGCCGGCGAACCCTGCCGCGCTCGTAGCGGGTCAGGAAGGTGTCGACGTTGGCTGCACTCGTCCAGTCGGCCTTGTAGATCACCTTGCCGCCGCGACCGATCACCCAGGTCATGTTGGGCAGCAATCCATAGGCGTGATGGGCCGAGCCTTCGAGGTCGTCAACCAGGATCTGACGAGTGATGCCGACCTCGTCCCGTAAGCGGCGGGCGTTGACCAGCTTGGCCGCGAAGTCTTGGTGGGGTCCGACCAACTCCCCGGGATGGGCCTCACGGGTGTAGACGAATACCCAGTTGGTGTCCGGTCTTCGTTGGGCGATTTGGCAAAGCTGAGGACCCTCAAGCGTGCAATACGGTCAAGTGAACGAACCGAACTCGATCACAAGATCACGCTCGGACCAGAAGTCGGCCAGGGAGACAACGGCGCCGTCCGACAGCCTCGTCAAAGAGGCATCGGGGGCGGTTTCCCCGGCGTGGACCTGGTTGAAAAAGGTCGAGAACTCCTTCTCGTCCTCGCCGGACTCAACGTACTCGTCGAAGCGCTGGTAGTTGTAACTCACCGGATCGATCATATTTTGCGAACCCTGGGTTGCAACCCACGTACAACGTGGGTTGCGGCCCAGAGAACGGAAAATCAGGCGGCGATTGCCTCTCGCAGCTGGGCGACGACCAGGTGCGGACGCTTGGTGAAGTCGTCCCAGGTGAAACGGAAGATTCGCCAGCCATGATTGAGAGCGAGATTGTCACGCGTGCGATCGGTTTGAAAATCCTTGACACGGGTGTGCCACCGCAGGCTGTCGCACTCGCACCCGACCCGGAATTTCGGCCAAGCAAAGTCGATGCGACGGCTCGGGTCCCAAGGTGCCGGATACTGAAACTCTGGCCGCTCGAGCCCCCGGCCTCGAAAACGTTCATGCCTACGCGTTCGAGTCGGCTGGCTTCGATCAAGTCACTTCCTAGGCGCTCCCCAAGCAGTGAACTCATCAATCCAATCCCTAACCGTAGATCAAACCGTAGATCATGCTTCGGTGGTCCGGGAACATGTCAATCGTCCTGTGAATTGTCACTCCCGGAAAACTATGAGTCGTGCCGGCATGAACGGTTACCACCGCCTTCCTGCGCGGAACCCCTGGGTTGCATCCCAGGGTTCGTAGTTAGGGTTTTAGGACCATGCGAATCGGAGCGGCGACCTACCCAATCGTCTTGCCGAGCCTCCGCGACCCGCGGCTGCATCTGGCCGCAGTGATCATCTCGGTCCACATCTTGGGCCAGACGGCGCTTGGGTTCAGGGTGTCGGTGCCGCAGATCCTGAGCGCGATCCTCACCTGCTTCCTCATCGAGGTGGTTTGGGTGTTTGCCAAGAGCAAGCAGATTGTCTGGCCGGCCAGCGCGATGCTGACGGGTAGCGGCGTCGCTCTCATTCTTCGGCTCGTCGGCATGGAACGAGACGACCATTGGTCTTGGCAGGGATGGCACCTCTTCGCGCTCATAGCCGGTCTCTCGCTCGTCTCCAAGTATGTGATCCGCTACCGAGGCTCGAATCTGTTCAACCCGTCGAACCTTGGCCTGGTGGTCGCCTTTCTCGCTCTGGGCTCGAACGTCATCGAACCGCTCGACTTTTGGTGGGCGCCGCTCAATCCCGGCATGGTGGCCGCCTACCTGATCATCTTGATCGGCGGGCTCTTGATCACAGCCCGTCTCAAGCTGTTGGCGATGGCCGCGACTTTCTGGCTCTCGCTCGCCACCGGGCTCGCCATCCTCACCGCTTCGGGGCATTGCATCACCGCCGCCTGGTCGTTGCGCCCGGTGTGCGGTTTCGACTTCTGGCTGGTGGTGATGACCTCACCGGAGCTGCTGATCTTCCTCTTCTTCATGATCACCGACCCCAAGACGATCCCCACCGGCCGATCCCCCCGGATCCTGTTCTCGGTCCTGCTCGGAATTGCCTGCACCCTCTTGATGGCTTCGCCTGGCACTGAATTCGGAGCGAAAGTTGGCTTGCTTGCAGGACTGGTCCTTCTCACCCCGTTGCGATTGGTCATTGATCGCTTCTACGCCCGCCAATCGATGAGGTTCGATTCGGTCCGCCCGGCCTTCCTTGGCGGGTTAGGAACCGGGGCGATCGCGGTGGTGCTCGCCGCCGGGATTGTCGTCGCGGGAATCCCAGCCCGCGAGCCGGCGTTCGCAAGCTCGTTTGCCGCGCCGGCGGTGAGCGTGGAGGTCGATGCCAATTCGCTGCCCGAAGTGTCGGTGGGTTCCGAAGTGGCGGCGCTCAACTCCGATGCCGCCTCCGAGCCCGAGCAAGTGGCGATCGACCTCGCCGAAGCGTTGCTGGTCGAGAACGAGGCGATGCTCCTTGCCGACACGAGTCTTCTCCGCTCCGTCTCCGAAGGTGCTCGCCTGCTGGCGATGGAGCGTTCGATCGAAGCTGCCGCCGCGGCCGGACGGCCCGTGGTGACTGAGTACACCTTCGACACCTTGCAACTTGAGGTCGTCTTCACCAACGGGACTCAAGGCGGGGCGAGTCTGGCAATGGAGGCCGCGGGAAGCGTGACCAAGATCGAATACGACACGGCCGGGATCGAGCGCGACCGATCCCAGGCTCCGTTCGCATCGGTTTTCGTGCTCAGCCCTGGCAACGGCGATCGCTGGCTCATCGCCGCCGAGATCGACCCCAGCTAGCCCGTCATCACCATCACCTGCTCGGGATTGAGCAGGAACGGGGGCAGATAGGCGGGGATGTTGGATAGCGGCAGCACGTCGTCGTGCACGTCGATTCCGAGCACATCGCGCATGAACACCCGGCGGGCTTCGATTCGACTCCACGATTCGGGATACTCCGAGGCCCAACGCCTTCGCAGGTCATCATCGGCCAGGACGACACCGTCCTCGATGTTGGTGGTGAAGTACTCGGTGCCAGTCGCAGGGATGATGTCCACCTGCATCGCCATCCCCGATTGCAGGGCAACCGGTGACCCCGGCCAGACCGGCGAGTTGACCCATTCGTCGAGGTGGAGCTGATGGCCTGGGTTGAGAAAGATCCCAAAGAACAGGTCACTTAAGCGGCGGTCGATGATCTCCTGGAGGACCCCGCCGGCCTGTCCGACCCAGAGCGCCTGATACCACTCGACGACCGCCTCGAAATAGGGGGCGACGAGCCGGCCGACGTAGTCGGCAATCGCGACGGGGAGCTCGTCGGCGCTTTCGACCAAGAAGCCCGCCCGGCAGTTCAACGCCCCCCAAACTCCGAAAGCCACGGTGAGGGGATCACCGCGTTCGATCATTCGGTCCGACGGGCTCAGCAAACCGAGCGCAGCGCGCGGCCCGGCGGTCAACATCAGATGGCAGGACAGTGGCATCCCGTTCCACTCGAGCAGGCGCACTGCTTGTTGTTCAGTGAGCCCTGGCTCTAATCCAAACAGCAACCTGCGGACGCCGCTCGATGTTGCACACGAGGCATATTCGAAGATCACCAGCTGCTCGAGCTCGTTGATCACTCGCAAACCGGCGCCCGGATCGATCAGCAAATCCGTCGCATTCTCGATCTCGCCGTCAGTCAACTCCCGGATCGCATCGGCGAGATAGGAAGGAATGTCGGTCAGCGCGCGGTCAGCGAAGGACTTCCAACCGACGACCCCAACCCGTGTGCCGGGACCGATGCCTTCGTCGGCGAGGATCGCGGGCAGGGACCGCGATTTGTCGCGGGGCTGACTCGGCAGGCTGAACTCCTGGAAGCGATGGAGGCGCATCCGCAGCGGAGCGTTTCCCGCCATCCCCCAACATTCGTTGCCGACCAAGATCGCCGGCTCGGGGTCCTTTCCCACCACGAGCAATGCCTCCTCGAAGCGGGGATCGAATCCGGTGAGATACGACAGGTTGGCGCTGTGCTCGCGGTCCGCGTAGACGACCATCGCGTCCAAGTCGCGCGACTCGGCCAGCTCGCGGAGCCGGTCGAGGCGCGCCTGATACAGATGAGCGGGAAGCTCGGGCATGCGAGTGGGCATGCCGAAATCCGGCAGCTCGACTCGGGCCAGCTTGGCATTGGCCATGCTTTAGCGGGCAACCGTCACGAGTTGGTTGGCGGCAACATTCGTCCACGGACCAACCTCGCCATCGGGCCAGGTAACTCTTACTTCCGCCGAGCTTGCCTCAGCGAGACCGAAGTGGGCCCAACCCAGGATGCCTCCGGCGTGACCGCCGCCAATCGTCAACTCCCGATGTTGGACATGGCGACCGACCTTCACCTCGATCCACGCCCCGATCGCGTCACGGTTGGGGGCCGGCTGCTGCAAGCGCAACGCCACCCAGTTCCCCATCGACTCCGCCCCCGTGTTTCTCCACACTGCCACATTCTCTCGACGGACCACCACGACCAAGTCGAGCAAGCCGTCCTGGTTGAGGTCAGCCAACGCGGCTCCCCGGCTCTTACCGAAATCGACGATTCCTGCTTCAAGGGCGCTCTCGGTGAACGTTCCGTCCGGGTTCTGCAGGAGCAGGTTGTTCGGATCGTCGGCGGCATAGTCCGTCATTGCCTCGACGTTTCCCTTGGAGACAAACAGGTCGACCAGCCCGTCGTTGTTCACGTCCTCGAACTGGGGATGCCAGGCGGTCGAAGGCAGGTTGACATCGCCAGCAAAGGGGCGATGGGCGGTGGCGCCAAGCTCGAAGGCGATGTCTTCATAGTTGGGCGAGCTCGAACCTGCGGCCAAAGTCTGCAGCTTGTTATCGCTTTGGCTGGTGAGGTAAACCTCGGGCAGGCCATCACCGGTGAGGTCGTAGCTGGCGATACCCATCCCCCAGATCTTCATCGGTTGCCAACCTTCTTCGTGTGTGTAGAGACGTGCAGATTCTCCCGGATCGACTCGCCAGAGCTGCTCCTCACCATTGCGGTAGTAGTGGCGGTCGTTGGTCATCCGCAGGTCGCGCCGCCCACTCCGGTCCCAGTCGCTAAAAAGGATCGACAGCGTGCACCAGCCAGGGGTAAGGACCTCGGGCGCTCCATAAGTCGCACCTACCGGTCGAAAAAGCTGATGATCCGAGCAGGTCCGATTGTCGAGGTCCACATAGTTGCCAAAAGCCATCGTGGGCATCGACGCGCCCGACTCCCACTTGGCGCTGAAAGCCACGGTCCAGTCCTCGCCGCCGTCGATCCCCCACAGATCGTTGGCACGCTCGAACCGACAATCACCCAGGCCGCGCAGCATGGCGTTCTCTCCGGCCCGCAGTACCGCCAAGTCGACTAGGCCATCACTGTCGACATCAATCGGATAGGCGCCGGTGACCCCACGGAGCTCGGCCTCCGGCGTTGGGACACGCTCAAAGCGAAGGCTTCCCCCAATTGGGCTCTCATTCCGATAGACGGCGCTCACACTCTCCCCGCCGGCGAAGAAGAGGTCGGGTTTCTGATTTCCATCGCAATCGAACACCGCGACGCCGCCGCCGACAAAGTACTGAAACTCCCCGTCGTAGGAGTGCTCGAGACCGGCCGTCTCCCGCACAAAGCGTGGTGGTCCGTAAGCAAGGTCGGGCACCCCCGAGTCGAAATAGCGAACCAAGCCAAACGCCACTCCCCCGGCCATGACCACCCCCGCCACCAGGCCGAGCACCAACGCCACTACGGTCCGTGGCTGGTTGATCACAATTGCTCCGGAAACCAAGCGCCGAAACAATTCCCCAAGGAGGCGCTGATCTGAAGGAATTCGCCTGGGGGGTGTTGGGCACCGCCAACATCGCCCGTCACAAAGTCATCCCGGCCATCCAGCGTTCCGAGCATGGCCGGGTCGTCGCCATTGCCTCTCGGTCGAAAGACAAAGCCAATGAAGTCGCGAAGGAGCTCGAGATCGACCGGCCCTTCGGCTCGTACGAGGAGCTCCTCGCTGATCCGGAGGTCGACGCGGTCTACATCCCGCTGCCCAATCATCTCCATGCGCAATGGACCTTGGCCGCCGCCAACGCAGGAAAGCACGTGCTGTGTGAGAAGCCGCTGGCGACGAGCAGCGCCGAGGCCCGGTCGATGATCACCGCCTCCAAACAAGCCGGCATCAAACTGATGGAGGCGTTCATGTATCGCCTTCATCCACTTTGGGTGGAAACCCGCCGCCTGGTTCGAAAAGGAACCATTGGTGAGCTCCGGGCGGTGCAGTCGTTCTTCTCGTATCGGAATCTCGATCCCGACAACATACGCAACATCGCCGACTTCGGCGGTGGCGCGCTCTTTGATATCGGTTGCTATCCGGTCAACGCGGCGCGCATGCTTTTTGACGCCGAGCCGACCGCGGTGAAGTCGGCGATCCGCCGAGATCCATCGTTTCACACCGATGCCTTGACCTCGGTGCTCCTCGATTTCGATGGTGGTCATGCAACCTTCACCTGCTCCACGCAGCTCGAAGATGATCAACGCGTCCACATCCACGGAACCGAGGGAAGGCTCACGATCGAAATCCCTTTCAACATTCCCCCGGATCGTCCAACCCGCATCCTCCACTTCGCCGGCGGGATGCCGCCAGCCGATCCCGGGCTATCCATTTACGAGATTCCAGCCGCCGACCAGTATCAAATCCAAGCCGACGCCTTCGCCAAGGCGGTGCGCGAGAACACCGAGGTTCCCATCCCTCCGGAAGACGCGGTCGCCAACCTGGAGGTGCTCGAACGCATATTCGCCAACGGAAGGTAACCGCTTTCACGGCTGACCTCGGCAGGCGTCGGTATGCTCACGGGCGCTGGGGATCCAACCCCCAACAAGGAGAAAAACAAATGAATCGACGATTACTGGCGTTATTGGCTGTCCTCGTGATGCTCCTCGCCGCGTGCGGGGACGGAGGCACGGCCACTACCGCTGATGACACACCGGCAACTACCGGCGTAACCGACACCACGGGTGCGACCGACACCACGGGCGCCACGGACACTACGGGTGCCACCGATGACGAGCTCATTGTCGGCGTCTCGTGGAACAACTACAACGAAGAGCGCTGGGCGAAGTCCGACGAGCCGGCGATCGTCGCCGCGTTAGAGGCAGGCGGCGCCAGCTATATCAACGCCGATGCGGGTTCGTCAGCCGAGCAGCAACTTGCCGACGTCGAGAACCTGATTGCTCAGGGAGCCGATGTCTTGATCATCCTCGCCCAGGACGGCGAAGCCATCCTGCCGGCGGTGGCGAGCGCGCTCGAGCAGGGCATTCCGGTTATTGCCTATGACCGTTTGATCGAAGATCCCGGCGCCCTCTACATCACCTTCGACAACGTCGGAGTGGGTCGCCTCCAAGCCGAGGTCATCTACGGTCTGGTTCCGGAAGGCAACTACGCGATAATCAAGGGCAACTCGGCCGACGCTAACGCTGACTTTCTTCGGGCCGGGTACGAAGAAGTGATCGGCGAGGCAGCTGCCTCTGGTGCCATCAACATCGCGTGCGAGACCTACACCGACAACTGGGACCCGGTTGTGGCCCAAACCAACATGGAGCAGTGCCTGACCCAGGAGAACAACGCCATCGACGCCGTGCTCTCGGAGAACGATGGCATGGCCGGTGGAGTGGTAGCCGCCCTCGAAGCGCAGGGTCTGGCGGGGACTGTTCCCGTTTCGGGACAGGATGGTGATCTCGCTGCTCTCAACCGAGTCGCTCTCGGCACCCAATCGGTTTCCGTGTGGAAGGACGCACGCGAGCTCGGCCGTGCTGCCGGTGAGGCCGCCGTCGCTCTGGCGCAGGGTGCTGCCATAGGAGACGTCGCCGGCGTCGTTCAGTTCGACTCGCCGGGCGGGAATTCGATGACCTCGATCTTGCTCACGCCGATCGCCATCACCCAGGACAACCTTGATGTGGTGGTCGACGCCGAATGGATCACGGTCGAAGAGCTCTGCCAAGGGGTGGAGGCCGGAAGCGTCGAGGCCTGCGCGTAGTAAATCAACAATGAGATGTGGCGCCCAAATGGGCGCCACATCTCCAACTTGAAAAAAGGTGACAGTTGACTGACGTGGTCACGGCGCCTCAGGAGACGGCGCTTCCTCCCAAGCGTTCGGTTGGCTCGCTCCTCGGAGCCATGGAAATTGACACTCGCCTATTGGGAATGGTGGGCGCCCTGGTCGTCATCTGGATCGGGTTCCACATCCTCTCCGGCGGCACCTTCCTCACCCCACGCAACCTTTGGAACTTGTCGGTGCAAACCGCGGCCGTTGCGATCATGGCCACGGGGATGGTCCTGATCATCGTCACCCGCAACATCGACCTCTCGGTCGGCTCGATGTTGGGAGTGGTCGGGATGTCGATGGCCTTGTTGCAAGCCGAGATCCTCCCCGGAATGCTCGGCTTTGATCATCCCCTCACCTGGATCATCACCCTCGCGGCCGGACTATTGCTCGGAGCGCTGCTGGGTGCCTTCCAAGGCTTCATCATCGCCTACGTAGGCGTGCCCTCTTTCATCGTGACCCTGGGCGGACTTCTCGTTTGGCGAGGCGCCGCCTGGGCGCTTGCCAGTGGTCGCACGATCGCTCCGATGGACTCGAGCTTTCAATTGCTCGGTGGTGGTTCGAGAGGACGCATCGGCGGTCCCGCCAGCTGGGCGGTCGGGGCCATCGCCTGCATAGGGATCGTGTTCTTCTTGCTAGCTGGCCGCCGACAGCGACGTAAATTCGGATTCGGCCTGCGCCCCGTCTGGGCCGAAGCCACTTTGGCGATCATCGGCTGTGTCGCCGTATTGGGAGCGGTGGCGGTGATCAACAGCTATCCGATGCCCGAAGCCCTCGCCACGCAGTACGCAGCGGAACGCGGGATCGAAGTGCCGCCGGGCGGGATCGCGTTGGGCATCGCCAACCCGGTCCTGATCGCGATCGGCGTCGCTCTGGTGATGACCTTTCTTGCTACCAGACGTCGATTCGGCCGTTACGTGTTCGCTATCGGTGGGAACCCCGAAGCCGCCACTTTGGGAGGGATCAAAACCAAGCGAACCATCTTGATGACCTTCGCTCTCATGGGGCTTTTGGTCGCCGTCGGAGCTGCGGTCACCACAGCCCGTCTCAACGCCGGCACGAGCGGACTGGGGACATTGGCCGAGCTCTACGTCATCGCCGCCGCCGTCATCGGCGGCACTTCGCTCAGCGGTGGAGTCGGAACAATCTCTGGCGCTGCGTTGGGAGCATTGGTGATGCAGTCGCTCCAGTCGGGGATGGTTTTGATGGGAGTGGACGCGCCATTACAAGACATTGTCGTTGGAATTGTCTTGGTGATCGCCGTTGCGATCGACACGCTTTATCGCCGAAAGGTGGCGAAATGACCGTCGAGACTCGGGCGCCGCTGGTCGAGATGCGAGACATCAAAGTGGCCTTTGGCGGTGTGCACGCCGTCGATGGAGTGTCGATTGACCTCTACCCCGGCGAAGTCGTTGCGTTGGTCGGCGGAAACGGCGCTGGCAAGTCGACGTTGATCAAAACCCTGTCGGGCGCTCATCCGGCCAACTCCGGGCAGATCCTGATGGAAGGTCATCCGGTTTCGATCGCCAATCCCATCGAAGCCAAGCACCTGGGAATCGAGACGATTTATCAGACGCTCGCCCTGGCCGACAACATCGATGCACCCGGCAACGTGTTTCTGGGACGGGAGCTGCGGACCCGGCTCGGCTCTCTCGATGATTCGGCGATGGAAAGCGCAACCCGCAAGGTGATGGGCCGGCTCAACCCCCGCTTCCTCAATTTCAAGAAGGCGGTGGGTTGGCTTTCCGGTGGTCAACGTCAGTCGGTGGCGATCGCCCGAGCCGTCCACTTCAACGCCCGGGTATTGATCATGGACGAGCCGACTGCTGCCCTCGGGCCCGCCGAAACCGCTCAGGTCGGATCATTGATCCGCCAGCTCAAGGACGAAGGCCTCGGGATCTTTCTCATCAGCCACGACATCCACGACGTCTTCGATTTGGCGGATCGGATCAGTGTGATGCTGACCGGCAAGCTCGTGGGAACCGTGAAGAAAGAAGAAGTCACCAAGGACGAAGTCCTGGGGATGATCATCATGGGCAAGCTCCCCGATGAGGTCACCCAGGCCGAGCTCGCCGACCTCCACGGCTGATGTCGGTCAGTCTCGAAGGCAAGGTCGCGCTGATCACCGGCGCCAGCCGCGGAATCGGCGCGGCCATCGCCCATCGCCTGAGCCGAGAGCAGGTGCAGCTCGCTCTTGGCTCGCGCAGCGGAGACGCTCTCGGCATCTCCGGCGCCGTCGCCCTGCCCACCGATGTCCGCGACCAGGCCTCGCTCGACGCTCTCGTTGATGAAACGATCAAACGTTTCGGCCGGCTCGACATCCTCATCGCCAACGCCGGAGTTGGGGCCTATGGCCCCTTCCTCGATCTGCCCCCTGAAGAGCTCGAGCAAATGATCGACGTCAATGTCAAAGGCACGCTCTATGCCATCCGCTCCGCCTTGCCGCATTTGCTCAAGAGCGGCGAAGCCGACATCGTCGCCATCGCCAGCGAGGCCGGAAGGCGCGGGCTCCCTTACGAAGCCGTCTACTGCGCGTCGAAGTTCGCCCAGATCGGGCTGATCAGATCTCTCGATCACGAGCTGCGCGAGCAAGGGGTTCGCTGCACGAACGTCGCCCCCGGCGGCGTCGCCACCGACTTTGCGATGGGCAGCGGTCGCACTCCGGACATGCCGGAATTGATAGGGATGATGAACGCCGACGATGTGGCCGAGACGGTGATCTTTGTCCTCACTCGGCCTCGCAATCACCGCATCCTCGAGGTGGCGCTGCGCCCGGTGACCGAGACGTCCTGGGGTTAGACGGCGACGACCCGTTGGCGGGCCGTCTCCATCCCGTCGCATTCGGTTAGAGACCACAGCTCGCGGTGCGACACCCGCTCGCCGGGCGCAAGCCGAATCAAGGCCCCCAGACTTTCGAGTTCGCAGAATTTGTTCTCGACAAAGATCTGACCGGTTGCTCCGCGGTCGGCGTAAGGCCGATCGAAGGCCAGAGCGATCTCCTTGAGAAAGAGCCAGCCGTCCAGCAGGTAGCCGAGACGACCGGGGTTGGGACCGACGCCGATTTTGAACGCCGGGCCCGGTTCGGCGGCCACCGTGAGCGAGCTTTGATCCATCGTTAACCGCGGATCCGAAAGGTCGGTGTATGGCCACACCGTCAAACTGCGGTCGCCTTGGACATCGCTCTCGGAACGACCCAACGGCATCAAGGCCAAGCCTCTCAGTCGAAACTGGGTGATCGCCCAAGGAGCGATCTCGCGAGCTGCCGGTCCGTGGTTGGTGAGAGTGTGGTCGACGACCAGGCTCGATCCCTCGGCGGTGACGACGAGGCGTTTGCTCAGACCGGCGCGATCGACCGGTCCCGCGAGGGTGACCAAACCTCGGCCGTATGACACGTCGCACTCTTCGTCGTCGGGCGCGTAGGTGACCGCGGGCAGCTCGGGGGCGGCCCAAAGCCGGTGACCGCCTCGGAACCGATAAACACCCGACTCGGGATGTTCGAGGACGACGTCGTCATCCAAAGTGGCGAAGAGGTCGGGACTTTCCTTTCGCCGAAAACCGAGAATCCGCGGACCGAACGAATCGGGGATGGAGACAATGTAGGAACCCACCTCGACCTCGAAGGCCCGGGATCCGGCGGAGTAGCTCAGGTGCGGGAAGACCAGATCGAGCGATTGACTCGGTTCTCCAAGAGCTCCTGGTGTCCAGAAACGGGATTGGGGTCGACGTCGCCCGCCATAGCTCTCGCAGCTAACGAGTCGAGACTTTCACTTCCATCGACAATTCCCTGGCCGAGGGCTTCCGACCAGCCGGCATAGCGCTCGTTCACGGCTTTCGACAGGTCTCCGCTCTGCACCAGGTCGGCGGCGGCAAGCAACGCCTGCGCGAGCGTGTCCATGCCTCCGATGTGTCCGTGGAAAAGATCAAGGCGATCCATCGACTGTCGTCGCAGCTTGGAGTCGAAGTTGAAACCGCCGGTGGTAAAACCGCCGCCCTTCAGAATCTCGTACATGGCGAGCGTGAGCTCGTCGACCGAGTTGGGAAACTGGTCGGTGTCCCAACCGTTCTGGTAATCGCCGCGATTGGCGTCGACCGATCCGAAGATGCCGTGCGATACGGAGTAGGCGACCTCATGGTGGAAGCTGTGACCGGCGAGGGTGGCGTGATTGGCCTCGATGTTCACCTTGTACTCGTCGGCGAGATCGAAGCGTTGAAGGAAGCCGTGGACCGACTGGCAGTCGTAGTCGTACTGGTGCTTGGTCGGCTCGGCCGGTTTGGGCTCGAGGAGCAAGGCGCCCTCGAAACCGATCTTGCGTTTGTGCTCGAGAACGAGGGTCAGGAAACGAGCGAGCTGTTCGCCTTCGCGCTTGAGATCCGTGTTGAGTAGCGACTCGTATCCCTCCCGTCCGCCCCAGAGGACGTAGTTCGCCCCACCCAACCGCTGCGTCGCCTCGAGCGCGTGCTTGACCTGTCCGGCCGCATAGGCGAAAACGTCCGGGTCGGGATTCGTCGCGGCTCCGGCGGCGTAGCGGGGATGGGAAAAGAGGTTGGCGGTTCCCCAGAGGAGCCGAACTCCGGTCTCGGCCATCTTCTTCTCGGCGTAGTCGACCATCGTTTCCAAGTTGCGCGCAGACTCGGCGAACGAGTCACCGGGCGGGGCGATATCGACATCGTGGAAACAGAAGAACGGGATGCCAAGCTTCTGGAAGAACTCGAAAGCCGCATCCATCTTCTGGTGGGCGGCCGCTAGCGGGTCGGCTTCGGGGGCGAGCCAGGGTCGGTCGAAAGTGCCCGCGCCGAAGATGTCACTTCCGGCCCAATTGAACGAGTGCCAGTAGCAGACCGCCATCCGCAAGTGATCTTCCATGGTTTTGCCGAGCACGACTCGTCCCGGCTCGTAGACCCGGAAGGCCAGGTCGCCGGCTTCGGGTCCGCCGAACTCGATCGGTTCTTCCACCGCGGAGAAAAAGCCAGAGGTCATCAGACAACATTACGGGTCCAAGCCGTCGGCACGGCGCTCGAGCGAGTCCGATATGGTGGGCTATGCGAAACGGGATATTTGGGATCCCGGTTCATCAAAAAGGAGAAATATGCATCGAAAGAGCAAGTTATTTGTGTTGCTTGCCGTGCTGGCGCTGGTGATCGCCGCTTGTGGAGGTGGTGATGGTGCCGGTACGACGGCCGACGGTGGCACTGCCACCACGGCCGACGGCGGTACGGCTACGACCGCCGACTCGGGAGGCACCGGGACTACGGCTGACGGAGGCACCGGCGGTGCGGTCGAGTTCGACCTCTTTGGCGCTCCGACCGGCGCTGAGGGCGACGCGATCGACGGGTTCCTGGCCGCCTATAACGGGGCCACGGGCTCCAACATCACCTACACCGGGGTTTCGGAGTTCGAACAGCAGCTTCGGATTCAGGTAGACGGTGGCGATCCACCCGCGGTGGCGTTCACGCCCCAGCCGGCGTCGATCTGCTCTTTCGCCGACGAAGGAGCCTTGGTCTCCCTCGAGGAGATGGGCTTTGACATCGCCGCGATGGAAGCGAACCACTCTGCCTACTGGATGAACCTGGGCCTGTGCGACGACGGCAACCACTACGGAATCCCATGGTTCCCGAACTACAAGTCGATCGTCTTTTACAGCATGCCTGTCTTCGAGGCGGGCGGCTACGAGATCCCTGAGACCTACGACGACCTGGTTGCTCTCTCGAGCCAGATGGTGGCCGATGGGCAGACCCCTTGGTGTTTCGGCTTCGAGAGTGGCGACGCCACCGGTTGGCCCGGCACCGACTGGATCGAGGACATCCTTCTCCGCGAGCAGGGGGCAGATGTCTACGCCCAGTGGTACAACCATGAGATCCCCTTCGACGACCCCGTGGTAACGCAGGCGTTTGATACGTTCGGCGAGATCTTCTTTGGCGAGGGCTTCGTGCTCGGCGGTTCGGAGAACGTAGCCGGGATCAACTTCGAGGACTCACCTGGACCCTTGTTCGAGGACCCGGCTGGCTGTGCGATGTTGAAGCAGGGCTCGTTCATCTCCAACTTCTTCGAGCAGTCACCCGGGTTCGAGGCAGGTGAAGAGTCGGAGATCGGAGTGTTCAACTTCCCGAGCATCGATGGAAACGTCGGCGCGATGGGCGGTGGCGACACGTTGATTGTTTTCGACAACTCGACCGGGGCCGCTCAGGCGATTCAGGACTGGATCACCCCCGAATGGCAGTGCACCTTGGCCTCGGCCACCGGCGGCGGTATCGCCGCGAACGGTGGACATGGTGTTGAGGGAGTCGAACGGCTACCGGGTCATAAAGATGTGGACCTGGGCTGTTACGACACGGAAACGTCCCGCACCTTCGCCGGGGCAGTGACCCAGGCGTTGGCGGCGAACACATTCGCGTTCGACGGCTCCGACCTGATGCCACCCGAAGTTGGGCAGGAAACGTTCTGGACCGGGATGATCGACTGGTCGCAGGGCACCCCATCTGCAGACGTAGTTAGCGCTATCGAGGGCAGCTGGCCCAGCTGATCTCGTCGTTTAGTAGTCCGCAGATACCCGCCTCTATGGCGGGTATCTGCGGACTAGGACGGCGTGGATTGGGACGACGTTCGGCAAGGGAGCTAAGTAAGGTCGGAAAGCTCGTCGACCACTCAGCCAACTAGGAGATCGCGATGACAACCCCTCCCATATTGGCGGAACCGCCGTCAGAGGTGCGCCGGCCGCTGAGCGAGCCTGGGGCACAGTCGAACTCGCTCCAGGTGTGGTTGCTTCGGCTGGTGAGCGCCCTGATCATCCCTGCGGTATTGGCGGTCTTCTTCGTCACGTTCGAGTTCCTCCAACGAGAGGACACGAACAAGCTGCTGCAAGTTTTGGTTGCGCTGATCGTGGGCGTGGGCGGGGTGTGGGCCCTCTACTGGGGAATGGACCGGGCAATCACGGCAATGCCGGACCGGGTAGGCACGGCAGTGAGGCCCTTTGCCTTTGCGGGGCCAGCCATGGTGTTGCTCGGGTTCTATCTGGTCTACCCGGCGGTTCGCACCCTCATCCTCAGCTTCCAGAACTCATCCGGAACCGAGTTCGTCGGGTTGTCGAATTTCGCAACGATCTTCACCGACAGCGTCTATCTGATCTCGATGCGAAATAGCGTCGTCTGGGTCCTGGTCGTGCCTCTCCTGGCCGTCGGCATCGGACTGGGCTTTGCCACCCTGGCCGACAAGCTCGGCTCGAAATCAGAGTCGGCCGCTAAGTCTCTCATCTTCCTGCCAATGGCGATCTCCTTCGTGGGCGCGTCGGTGGTTTGGCGCTTCATCTACAACTTCCGGCCGGAGGGTTTCGGCGAGCAAATCGGATTGCTCAATGCCGTTTGGACGGCTTTCGGCGGGAGCCCGGTCAACTGGCTGCAGGTCCCGCTGTGGAACAACCTGTTCTTGATGGTCATCTTGGTCTGGCTACAAACAGGATTCGCGATGGTCATCCTTTCGTCCGCGATCAAGGCCGTACCCGACGACATGCTCGAAGCCGCCCGTCTCGACGGTGCCAACGAATGGGAGGTGTTTCGCAGGATCGTCATCCCCACCATCGCTTCCACTTTGGTGGTCGTGTGGACCACGGTCATCATCACCACCTGGAAGGTCTTTGACATCGTCTTTGTGATGACCGGGGGGGGATTCGATACGTCAGTTGTGGCCGAGCGGATGGTCACCGAGTTCTTCACCTTCGGCAACGACGGGATCGGAGCTGCCCTGGCAGTGGTCCTGTTCCTGGCTGTCATCCCGATCCTCGTCATCAACATCAAACGATTCAAGGAGCAGGAGGCCACTCGATGACCGCGACAGCGACAAAACCCGCGGTTCATACTTCGAGTCAGGAGAGCGGAAACCGCGGATCGCGAGGTCCGGCGGTCTTGGTGGTTGCCTTCATCGCAGCTCTCTGGACGGTGCCTTCATTTGGGCTCCTCATCAACTCCTTTCGAGCCCCCACCGATATTCGCGGGAGCGGTTGGTGGACGGTCTTTGGCGATCTTTTCAGCTCGGCAGCGTGGACTCTGCAGAACTACACGACGGTCTTGGAAGAGGGCTTTGCCAACGCGTTCGCCAACACGGTGGCTGTGACCATTCCGGCTGTGGCGATTCCGGTCACGGTGGCGGCGTTTGCCGCTTACGCCTTCGCCTGGATGGAGTTTCCGGGCCGCAACCTGATCTTCGTCTCGATCGTCGGGTTGATGGTGGTGCCATTGCAGATGGCATTGATTCCGATTCTCCGCGTCTACACCGGGCTCGATCTCAACGGCACCTACCCGGCGGTGTGGCTAGCCCATGCCGGGTTCGGTTTGCCGCTCGCGGTCTATCTATTGCGGAACTACATGGGGTCCCTGCCGAGCTCACTGATCGAATCCGCACGGATCGATGGCGCCAGCCACTTCACGACGTTCACTCGGCTGATCATTCCGCTGTCGACGCCGGTAATCGCCTCGCTCGCGATCTTCCAGTTCCTCTGGGTCTGGAACGACTTCCTTGTCGCGCTGGTGTTTCTCGGCTTCGATCCGACCAACCGGGTGCTGACAGTGGAGTTGAGCGACTTGGCGGGCCGCGGTGAGGGTGCTTTGAACTTGCTGCCGGCCGCGGCATTCGTGACGATGCTCCTGCCGCTGGTCGTGTTCTTTGCTTTGCAGAGGTTCTTCGTCCGGGGGCTCACGGCCGGTGGGGTGAAGGGATAACGTCGGGCCGAGGAATAACGCCTCTGCGGGGACGCAACTGGCTGGCGTTGACGCTGGGGACGGTCGTGTTGATGTTCAGCTATTTCGCCTATGCCGCTGCATTTCGCTCGGTCGACGGCCAGACCACAATCGACGCCCAGCTGGTGGGGCTCGCGGTCCTGATCGCCCCGTTCGTGTTCGTCGTCGTAGCGCTCGTCTCCCGCAACGCCCGGCCGAAGCTCGTCCTGTTGGCGATGCTGCTTTTGGTGCTGATCGGTCTCCCAGTCGGGTTGCTTTCGCCGATCCTCGGCGCCAGTGCCGGCTTCGGTGTCGGCATCGCCCTGGTCCTCGCGCAACCCGATCTCACGAATGTCCTGCGGCGCCGGATCCTGGGGGTGCTGTTTGCCGTCGCTTACACGTTTGTGCTGTTGGTCGTAGTCACGCCCGCGGGAGTCTTCACGGGGGCGGTACTTCCCCCCATCTTGGTGGGGCTTGCCGATGAATACGGAGCCTGGCGTTCCTCTCGGGGAGGGACCGCGTGATCCGCGCTTGGTTCGAGCGGAATCGTCATCGCAAAGACGGTGCGACCATCCTGGCGGACATATTCGATCCCTCTCCCGACCATCCGAGCAAGTGATTCGGCGACCGAGAGTCCGAGACCGAGGCTGTTGGCGGTGGTTATCTCCTGCGGAGCATGCACGAACGGCGCGAAAGGGTCGGCAGCGCGGATCTCGTCCAACCCATCACCACAGTCGATGACTGCCAACCTGTAGCCCGATCCTGTGATCCTGCCGACAATCTCGACGGGCTGCTTTTCCGTGACGATGGGCATTGGACACCAGGTTGTGAACGATCTTCTCGAGACGGGCACCGTCGGCGTTGACCATCGCGGCGGCACAGTTGACGCGGACCTCGATGCCCACTCGGAGGAAATGACTCACCGCGCCGCTTACGACTTTGCCGATGTCGGTCGGGGTGGGGCGATAGGCGAGCTCAGAAGTGTCGAGCCGAGCCGCGACGAGGATGTCCTCAACCATTCGCCGGAGATCGCCGGCCTGGTCGAGGATGGCGAGAGAACCCTCGCCGACCATCTCCGGACTTTGCCGTAAGAGATCGCTCCAGCCGTAGATCCCGGTGATCGGTGTCCGCAGTTGGTGGGACAGGCCGGCAATCAGTCGATCTCTCGCTTCTGCGAACTCCTTCTGCTTGACGATTTCAGACTCGAGTCGCTCGCGATCGAGGCGTTGACGGGACCAGCGGCGCATCAGGACTACGGCCAGAACCGGGACGACGAGCGCGACTACAAACGATGCAGCCCTGGCCAGACTCCCGGCCTGAGCCTGCTCGCTTTCAATCCGGCCGCGAATCGCGCTGGCTTCCCGGCTGAGGTCGGATGCCAGTTGCGAAACTATTGGCAGCAGCCTCATCTCGACCAGCTCGCGGGCGGCGGTGATTTCGCCTTCGATCAGCCGACCGTTCAGGTCGTCTGTCATCTCCGCGAGAGCCGTCGCGTTTGCTCCGAGAGCTGGATAGGTATCGAGGCGTTGGCTAATTCTGCGGGCTACGTCGGATGCTTCACGGATCGCCTCGAGGGCCACCGGACTTACTGCGTCGTCGATCGAGGCAAACGCGATAACCAGGGCCGCTCGATAGGTGGCGGTGTCAGCGGTTGCGGCTTCGACGTCGCCCAACATCTGCACGTCAGTCGTGATCCGTTGCGCCTGGTCGGCCTGAGAGAAGAGCGCCGCCACCGACCAGCCAGGAGCACAAGGAATGCCAGCAAGAGGTTTTGGAGGGGTCTAGCCCGCCCGGAGGTCACCGAAATGACATCGGCTGCTGACTTCAATTTCCTTAGGTGTCACCGTCAATTTTGACGATGTTGAGGGAATGTCGACAGGCCACCAACGAACGCGCCGGCTTCTCAGCATTTTGTCGTTGACCCTATTTGCGCTCGCCCTTCCGGCCCAGGGGTTGGGCAACCTTGTCGACGAGGTCGTCGAAGGGCTCCCTGAGCTTCCAGCCACGACAACCATCTCGATCCCAACGACCATCCCGGTCACCACGTTGCCCGAGGTCACAATTCCCGATTTACCTATCGACGAGGTCGTTCCGCCGCCGGTGACCACCACCATGCCGATCGCGCTTGGCGATGCTCCTGTCGGAAGTGCTCCAATCGTGACTTCTCCGACCACGACCGATGCAGTGGCGCAAGTGACTTCGGTCACGTCGATACCGGCTTTGGGCGTCCAAGCGGCCACGGGCAGAGGCCCGCAGCCGTCGCCAACCGACCGGCCAATTGAGATCAAGCTCCTCGACGCCATCGACGCCTCGCCATCGGTGGCCTTGGTGACTCCATCGACCACTTGGCTCGCCTCAATCATCGACTGGCTATCAATCGAGAGCGTCGGCGAAATGCTTGCCATGCCCTTCCGATTGCTCAACGTTCTCTTCCGAGCGCTGATGTCGGCCGGCTCGGGGCTCGTCGCCCCAGCTTCGCTTCTGCTGACGCTTGCCGTCGGGGCTCGCGGCCGGCTGCGACCGGCAGCCGCCTAGCGAGCGACCAGAAGCCCGGCCCCTAGTGTCGGGCCGGAATGGAAATCACCAGCGAGAGTTCCGCGCGCGCGAGTCGTAAAGAGTGGATCGGCTTGGCGGTGCTTTCGCTGGCATGCCTCGTCTATGTGATGGACCTGACCGTTCTCAATCTCGCCATCCCCCAGATCAGCGGCCAACTGCAGCCCACCAGCGCCGAGCTGTTGTGGATCATCGACATCTACGGCTTCGTGGTCGCCGGCTCGTTGATCACGATGGGCACCCTCGGCGACCGGATCGGGCGCCGCAAGCTGCTAATGATCGGCGCCGCCGCCTTTGCGGTGATCTCGATCCTCGCCGCGTTTGCGCCCAATGCCCGAATGCTGATCCTGGCGCGAGCCCTTCTGGGTCTGGCCGGCGCCACCGTCGCCCCCTCGACCCTCTCGTTGATCTTCAACATGTTCAAAGATCCCCGCGAGCGATCGGTAGCGATCGGCTGGTGGGTTGCTGCTTTCTCCGCCGGCGCCGCGGTCGGACCGATCGCGGGAGGGTTTCTGCTGGAGCAGTTCTGGTGGGGATCGGTCTTCCTTTTGGCGGTTCCGGTGATGGCCCTGCTCTTAATCCTGGGGCCGAGGCTCCTTCCCGAATACCGAGATCCATCCGCCGGTCGTCTGGACCTGGCCAGCGCCGGGCTCGCATTGGCGGCAGTCCTGGCGGTCATCTCCGGCCTCAAGGAGATCGCCCAGGGAGGGGTCATCGCCCTCGCTCTCGCTTCGATCGTTGCCGGTCTCGTCCTTGGGTGGCTTTTTGTTCGACGGCAGCGACAGCTCACCGACCCGTTGTTCGACGTGGCTCTGTTCACTAGCAAAGGCTTCCAGGCTTCTCTCGTGACCTATCTGCTGGCCGTCTTCGTCATAGCCGGCTACTTCCTCTTCATCGCCCAGTTCATGCAACTGGTCCTGGCGCTGTCGCCGCTCGAGGCAGGGCTTTGGGGTATTCCAGCCGCGCTTTCGTTTGTCGTTGGTTCGCAGGTGGGACCGCGGGTCCTCAATCGTTTTCGTCCTGCACTGGTCATGAGCCTCGGGCTCGCCTCAGCCGCCTTCGGGCTCTTCATCCTCCTCTTCGTCGGTGGACGCTATGACCTCGCGCTGATCACGGTGGCGTCGGTGATCGTCTCGCTGGGTTTGGCGCCGGTGATCACGATGGCCACGGAGCTCATCGTGAGCTCGGCCCCGCAGGAGAAAGCAGGGGCAGCGTCGGGGATCTCAGAAACGAGCGGCGAATTGGGCGGGGCCTTGGGCATCGCTCTGCTCGGCAGCCTCGGCACTGCCGTCTACCGGGGTCTCCTAGCGCCTCGCCTCGATCTTTCCGGAGCGGAGCGCGAACAGGCCCTCGACACCCTCGGCGGCGCCTTGGAAGTCGCGGCCAGGCTCCCGGCCGAACAAGCCGATTCTCTTCTCACACTGGCTCGCGATGCATTTACCGACAGCATGCGGCTGACGAGCACCACTGCAGCAGTGGTGGCCGTGGTCATAGCTGTGGTTGCTTGGCGAATGCTCGGATCGGTCAGGCCCATCGCCAGCCAGCACTAGCTCTCATTGTCGTGGATGAAATCGGCGCCGCTGCGTATACCCGCGAGGTTATCCAGTCCGATTTATCAGCGCGGTCGGCGCTGAGTAGCGTGGCTGGGGAATGGACGGCCCTCTTTTCGCCGACCTAAATCTGCTGGCGGCCCGCAACCAGATGGCGATCAGCCTCGGGTTTCACATCATCTTCGCCGCTCTTGGCGTGGGGTTTCCGCTGATCACCCTCATCGCCCATTGGCGAGGTTTGCGTACCGGCGACATGCACTATCTCGAGCTCGCTCGGCGTTGGTCAAAGACGATGGCAGTGCTCTTTGCGGTCGGCGCGGTCTCGGGGACAATCCTCAGCTTTGAGATGGGCATCCTCTGGCCGGGGCTGATGGGCCCGTTCGGAGATGTGATCGGACTTCCGTTCACCCTCGAGGCCGTCTCCTTCTTCCTCGAAGCGATCTTCATCGGGATCTATCTATACGGATGGAAACGCCTCTCGGCACGGCTCCACTTTCTCTCCCTGTTCCCCATCGTCGTGTCCGGGATTACCGGGAGCTTCTTCATCCTTTCAGCCAACGCGTGGATGAACAACCCAGCGGGATTTCGGTTCATCGACGGAGAAGTGACGAACGTTGACCCGTGGGCGGCGATGTTCAACTCCGGTGTTTGGGTGCAATACGCGCACATGCTGCTCGCCGCCTACATGGTGTCTGGGTTCGTGGTCGCCGGCGTCTACGCCTGGGGATGGATGCAAGGGCGAAGAGACCCGCACCATTACCTCGGATTCATGATCCCTTTCACGGTCGCCGCGCTGGCCAGCCCGATCCAAATCCTGGTTGGCGACGTCGCCGCGCGGCGACTGATCGACGCCCAGCCGGCCAAGTTCGCCGCCATGGAGCTGATCCCCGAGGGAGGCACCAACGTTCCTCTGACAGTGGGCGGCATCTATCGAGATGGCGAGGTGGTGGGAGCAATCGAGATTCCCGGCCTTGCTTCTTTCCTCGGAACCCGCGACTTCAACGGCGAGCTGCCCGGCCTCGACCAGATCCCCGACGATGAGCGGCCGCCGGTCAACATCGTCCACGTCTCGTTCCAGGTCATGGTCGGCTTGGGCGTGTTGATGCTTGTCTTATCAGCCATTTTCGGGATCGTCTGGTGGCGCCACCGGCGACCTCCGCAAGGGCGCTGGTTCTGGCGTTCCGCCGCCTTGGCGGGCGCGGCGTCGGTGATCGCGATGGAGGCGGGCTGGATTACCACCGAAGTCGGCCGACAACCGTGGATCGTCTACGGCCTCGTGCGGACCGCGGATGCCGTCACTGAGGCTGACGGAATCATCTGGAGCCTGATCGGCACCACCATCGTCTATATCGGTCTGACTGCGGGCACCATCATCTCGCTCCGGCGGATCGCCGTTGGGTTCAGGCGCGGGAGGGATGTCGCCACTCCCTACGGCCCTCCTTCAGGCTGATGCTCGCTAACGCCATCGTCGCCATGATTTGGATGGGGATTTCGGCCTACGCCGTCTTCGGAGGAGCCGACTTCGGCGCCGGCGCCTGGGACTTGGTAGCGGGCGGGCCTGAGAAAGGCCGCCGCGCTCGCGCCCTCATCGAGCAGGCCATCGGCCCGGTATGGGAGGCCAACCACGTCTGGCTGATCTTCGTGCTGGTCTTCCTCTGGACCGCCTTCCCCGAGGTCTTCGTCTCGATCGGCACCACGATGTGGATCCCGTTGACTCTGGCTGCGCTCGGCATCATCTTTCGTGGTTCAGGCTTCGCCTTTCGGAAATGGGCCGACACCGTCGGTCGGCAGCGTTTTTACGGTGCCGAGTTCGCTGGCGCTTCCGTGTTGACCCCGTTCTTCCTCGGAACCGTGGCCGGCGGAGTGGCCTCGGGGCGAGTGCCGCTCGGCAACGCGGTTGGCGATACGTTCGGATCCTGGCTCAATCCCACCTCGATCTTTGGTGGGGTCATGGCGGTGGTCGCTACTGCCTACGTCGCCGCGGTGCTCATCACCCGCGAAGCCGACCTCGACCACGACGCCGAGATGGCCGACTACTTCCGGACGCGGGCTTTGATCACGGGAACAATCGCCGGAGCCCTCTCGATCGTTGGGATCTTCATTCTCGCCAACGACGCCCCCGGGCTTTTCCGCGGCCTCACCTCTGCGCGGGGCATCGTCCTGCTCGCTATCTCGGCTGTCGCCGGCCTTGCCTCGTTGTATCTGCTTTACCGTCGCCATTACTTCGCCGCTCGGCCGGCAGCCGCGCTGGCCACGGTCTCTGTTCTCTGGGGCTGGGGTGCCGGGCAATACCCATGGCTTCTGGCCGACCAGGTGACGATCGCCCAGGCGGCCGCCTCCGACCGCGTCCTCTGGGCTCTCGTCATTGCTTTTGTCGTGGCGGGCTTGCTTGCGATCCCGGCGCTGCTCTGGCTGTACCGGCTGACCCAATCCCGTCGGCTCGGCGAAGGCGAAATGCGCGCCGACTCCACCGAAGCCCTGATGCGAGACCGCTAGCCAAACCTAAGGTTTGCGTGGTGGTATAGCCACCACAATCGCCTTCAGAATGGAACTATGAGACTTCTCGGCAAGACGATCGTCGTCACGGGAGCGTCCGGAATCGCCGCGGCCAGCGCGCGCCGACTGGCCAACGAGGGAGCGAGAGTCTTCGTGCTATCTCGGGACCCGGATCAGTGCGAACAGCTCGTGACGAATCTCGAAGGTGACGGTCACAAGTGGGTTGCGGTCGATCTCACCGACCAGCCGGCCACCGACGTAGCGCTAAAGGAAGTGGATGTGGTGCATGGTCTCTTCGGAGTCGCGGGCGGGTCTGGGCGGAGGTTTGGCGACGGGCCGCTCCACGAGCTCACTACCGAGGCCTGGCAAGCCACCACCGACCTCAACGACCTTCCCACCGTGAACGCTGCTGTCGCCGTTCTCAACCTGATGCTCGCATCGAAAACTCGAGGCTCGATAGTGCTCACGTCGAGCGTCCTCGCCACCTCCCCTAGTCCGCAGCTGTTTCCGACCCATGCCTACGCCGCCAGCAAAGGAGGCATCACCGCGTTGGTCCGGGCAGCGGCCGCCTATTACGCCCCGGCGGGAATTCGCTTCAACGCCATTGCTCCCGGTTTGGTCGACACGCCAATGGCCGACCGTGCGGCCAATGACCCGGCAATTCGCGCTTACATCGCTGCCAAGCAGCCGCTGATGGGTGACCTGCTCGACCCAGCCGAGATCGCCGCCGCAGCCGCGTTTCTCCTTTCCGACGACGCCTGCATGATCACCGGTCAGACGATCGCGGTCGACGGTGGCTGGTCGGTCACCGAAACCTAAAAGCCTCGGGTTGTATAGACATTTGGGAGAGCCTCGACCATCATGAGCGAGATGAAGTTGCTCACCGTCCACGATGTCACCTACGAACAAGTCGCCAAGACGATCGATCACTCGCTGCTCAGGCCCGAACTCACCCTTGACGAGATCGACGCCGGTTGCGACCTCGCCGCCAAGTACCAGGTCGCCTCCGTATGCTGCCGGCCCGCCGATGTGGCCCGCGCCGCCGCGAAGCTCGCCGACAGCGAGGTAGAAGTAGGGACGGTGGTGGGATTCCCCCATGGCTCCTCCCACACCAAGACGAAAGTATTCGAGGCCGAGCAAGCCCTCTCCGATGGCGCCACCGAGCTCGACATGGTCATCAACATCGGCTGGCTCCGCTCTGGTGAGGATCAACTCGTCGAAGACGAGATCCGCCAGATCGTCGAGGTAGCCGAAGGTCGCGCGTTGGTGAAGGTGATCTTGGAAAACACCTATCTCAGCGACGGCGAGAAGGAGCGGGGTTCGAAATTGACCGAGATCGCCGGTGCCGACTTCGTCAAGACCTCGACGGGATTCGCCGCCTCCGGCGCCACCCTCGACGACCTTCGCCTCATGCGCAACGCCGTGTCCGATCGCGTCCAGGTGAAAGCTGCCGGTGGGGTCAGAAACCTCGATGCGCTTTTGGAAGTCATGTCGATCGGCGTCACCCGCATCGGCTCGACCCGGACCGACGAGATGCTCGAGGACTACAACAAGCGCCGCGGCCTCTAAGCCAGGGCTGCCCCGATCGCGCCGGCATTCGGCCCCAGCGAGGCGGCAACTATCTCGACCGACGCGGGCGGCACCAGGGTGAGGTGCTCCCTGAGAGCCCGCTGTATCGGTTCGATCACGATGTCGCCGGCCTGGACGATTCCTCCGCCGATCACGATGCGATCCGGAGCCAGCAGCGCCACGGCATTGGCGAGCGATATTCCGAGGTAGCGAGCGGCGTACTCGACCGCCTCGATCGCCATCTCGTCACCGGCCCGCACTGCGGCGTAGACCTCTTCGATCGACTGCTTGCCGGCCCGAGCCGCCACGGCTTCCGCCTTAGCGATCGGCTCGGCGCAACCGCGGTTCCCGCATCCGCACAGCGGTCCATCGGGCACCACGACCTGGTGAGCAATCTCTCCCGCGGTCCCCAGACCACCGAGGTGGACCCGGCCCTCGATCATGACTCCTCCCCCGATGCCGGTGCCGAGGGTGACACAGACCAAGGTGTGCGCCCCGCGACCTGCGCCAACGGTGCCCTCGGCCAAAGTGAAGGCGCGAGCGTCGTTGATGAGCGTCGGCGATCGCCCTAGTCCAGCGATCAACTTGGCCAGCAGGGGGAAACCCTTCCACGGTCCGGGGAGATTGGGGAAGAGCTCGATCGCCCCCGTCGACTTGTCAAAAACCCCGGGCACCCCCACGCCGATGGTCGCTGCCTGCGGATACCCCGATGCGACCTCGATCATCCTCGACGTCACTGCCTCCGGGCCGAGATCGGCTTTGGTCGGAACTGTGTCGGTTGCGACCAGCCAGCCGTCTCCCTCGGCAAGACGGTCGGCGTCGACCAGTGCAACTTTGATGTTGGTGCCCCCCAGATCGAGACCGAGCCGCAGGCTCATCTCAAGGTTTCAAAGCTGTCGCGCCGAAGCACGGTCTCGAATCGATACCGCTCGGCTGCGTAACGGGTTTCAGTGTGCTCGAGCGGGATGTCGTCCTGATCGGTGATGATCCGCTGTTCCACCAACAGGGCCGCCGGATGAATCAAATCGAGCAGCTTGCGCTCTCCGGCCGTCGCGATACGCGCGCTCACCCAAGCTTGAGCCCGGGTGGGGATCCGATGGAGCTGCTCGAAGGCGGCGTGGAGCGAACCATCGGTGAGCCCGCCATCCATCACTGCGGCAACCGTCGAAGGCAGCACCGCCGACTCGATGGCCATCGGCACTCCGTCGGCTAGCCGCAATCGCTCGAGCAGCCACACGCTTTGACCGTCGAGCAATTGGAGAGCAGCCGCATTCTCCGGTGAAGGATCGATCTCAGTCCAGCGCAGCAGTCGGGACGAAGCTCGCAGCCCTCTTCGACGCATGCTCTCCGTGAAGGAAAGTGGCGAACCCAAAACTCGCATCACGGGCCGGCTGGCAACAAAAGTTCCCTGGCCGCGACGTCGAACCAAAAGCCCGTCCTGCTCGAGCTGCGCGACAGCGTATCGGGCGGTCATCCGGCTTACGCTGAACCTTTCACATAGCTCGGCATCGGAGGGCAGTCGGTCGCCTGGCGACCGAGCAGCGACCAATGACCGCACGTAGCTCGCGATTTCCTCGTAGCGGGGTGGCTTGACGCTCATTGCAACCGCCTCCTATCGTAATGTCTATACATTTCAGAACTCAACGAATGACGATGAACAGTCCAGTCGCCGGTCGCTTTCTCGACGCCGCTCACGATGTCCTGCGGAAAATCGAAGACACTCAGCTGGAATCGATCGGTCGCGCCGCCGAGCTCTGTGCGGATACGATCGCGGCGAAGGGCTTGGTTCACATGTTCGGCACCGGCCACTCACGCATTCCCCTCGAAGAGATGTTCCCCCGCTATGGGTCGTATCCCGGTTTTCATCCAATGGCCGAGCTGTCGATGACCTTTCATACCCAAGTGGCCGGCTCGAATGGGCAGCGCCAGGCGATGTTTATCGAACGAGTCCACGGCCTCGCCGAACAGATCCTCGCCAACTTCCATTTTGGGACAGAAGACCTGATGATGATCTTCAGCGCCTCGGGTCTGGCGGCGGTTCCGATCGAGATGGCGATGGGCGCCCGCAAACGGGGCCTCATCGTTATCGCGGTGACGTCTGTAGCGCAGAGCGAAGCCGGGGAATCGTCCCACGAGTCGAACAGTCGCCTGGCCGACCACGCCGATCTGGTGATTGACATCTGCACTCCCCCGGCCGACGCCCTGATCACCCTCGACGGATTGGACACTCCGATCGGTCCCGGTTCTACCATCGCCTACGCTGCGATCGTCAACGAGATCAAGGTTCAGACGGCCTCACTGCTGCTGCAACGGGATGCTCTGCCTCCGGTGATTACCTCAGCATCGGTCGTCGGGCGCGAGCGGGCCGACCAGCTCTTTGAAGGGGCCTATCGCGAGCATGGCCGGCGAGTCGGTCGACTTTTGAGCGGAAAATAGAAAACCAACCAAAGGAGAAAAAATGAGAAACAACAAACTTCGCGGGACCGCGCTCGTGGCGATCCTGCTGATGGTGGCCGTCGCCTGCGGTGACGGCGCCAGCGGCGATGGAGGAGGTGACGAGGGTCCCTGGACGATCGGCGTCTCCAACACCCTGGTCGGCAACGGCTGGCGTGAGCAGATGATCTGCGCCATCAAGGCCGAAGCGAGTGCGAGCGGCGTCATCGATGAGGTGGTTGTCGTCAACCGCAACGGTGGACCTACCGAGCAGATAGCCGACCTCGAGAGCCTGATCAGTCAGGGAGTGGATGCAATCATCCTCAACCCGACTGACCGCGAAGCTCTCAACTCGGTCATCGAAGAAGCCATCGATCAAGGCATCGTCGTGGTGGCGGTTGACCAGGCGGTCACTGCCGAGGGCGCCTACGTCGTCACCAACGACCAGGTTGCTTATGGTCGCCTCGGTGCCGAGTGGCTGTTCGAGCAGATGGGTGGAACGGGCAACGTCGCCTACATGCGCGGCATCGACGGCGTGCCGGCTGACACCGACCGCGACACCGGTTTCCAGGAAGCCCTCGCGGACTTCCCGGACATCAACGTCGTATCGGAAGTGTTCACCGGCTGGGACCCCTCCACCGGCGCCGCGCAAGCCCTCGAGCTCATCACGACTCAGCAGATCGACGGGATCTGGACCTCGGGAATCGACTACACGGTCGTTGACCAGTTCGCAGCCGCCGACGTCCCCTATGTGCCGATCGTTGGAGCCGACAACAACGGGTTCATCGCTCAGCTCATCGAGCTCGAAGGCGATGGTTTAGTCGGTGCCGCAGTGACCAACCCACCGGCCATCGGCGGAGTCGGCGCGTCAGTGGCGATCTCGGCGTTGCAGGGCGAGAACCCTGATCAAGAGGTAATCCTCACGCCACAGGTGTTCGACAGCTCCGAGCAGGGCGATCTCGAAGGGCTCTACGACGCCGACCAGCAGGTCGGCTGGAGCACCTACGTCAATATCGACCCCTACACCAGCTACGAAGCAGCCGATGTTGCGACGTGCCAGGGCCCGGGCGAATGAACTAGAGAGGGAGGGGTCGGAGGGAAACCTCCGGCCCCTCTTTTGCTACTGACCCGATGACCGACGCGCTGCTCGAAACCAAAGCCGTCGCCAAGAGCTACGGCTCGGTGGTGGCGCTGCGATCGGTCGACTTGACAGTGCAGCCCGGCGAGATTCATGCGTTGCTCGGAGCCAACGGCGCCGGCAAAAGCACCCTGGTCAAGATTCTCTCGGGCGTCATAGCTCCCGACTCGGGCACCATCTCGGTCAATGGCCGGAGCGTCACCATGCGCCGTCCACCCGACGCCCTCAAGGCAGGTTTGGCGACGGTTTACCAGGACCCGGCCCTCGTCCCGGACCTGACTATCGCCCAGAATCTGACCTTGACCGCGATCGACGTGGACGCGGTCCGCAGCCGCCTTACCGCGATGGGTCTCGGTCGTCTTGATTTCGACGCTCAGATTCGCGATTTGCCGTTAGAAGTTCTGCGTCTGCTCGACTTGGCCCGCGCTCTGGCCCACGATCCGCAACTGCTTTTGTTGGACGAGATCACCGCCGCCCTCCCATCGGATCAGGCCGAGCACGTTTTCGGGATCATGCGGGAATGGAAGGAGAAGGGCCGGTCGGTTCTCTTCATCACTCATCGGCTGGCCGAGGTGCTTTCCCTGTGCGACCAGGCCACGATCCTGCGCGACGGTCGCACCGTCGCCCAAGTCGAACCCCGCCAGAGCGGCGAGCGCGGGTTGGTTACGCCGATGCTGGGCGAGGTCGCGGCAGAGCTGGAAGCGGCCACCTCGCGGGTCATCTCGCAGGAGGCGCCCATCAACCTCGCCACCGCCGACCTCTACTCCGGGGGCAAGGTCAATGGCATCTCGTTTGAGCTGCGCGCGGGCGAGATCCTCGGCATCGCCGCCCTCGAAGGCCAAGGACAGGACCGTCT
>Ga0136635_10000004_pt1 | contig 84810 bp, 78 predicted proteins | sample AntDrymeUQ852106_2_FD_105495 | JGI IMG/M metagenome (GOLD analysis project Ga0136635, IMG submission 105495) | Polar desert sand microbial communities from Dry Valleys, Antarctica - metaG UQ85 (21.06) | ecosystem: Environmental > Terrestrial > Soil > Desert | place: Antarctica: Dry Valley... | reverse complement strand
GTCGGTTCCTCGGCACGATCGAGAAATGACCTTCCCAACAAGAGGAACGAGCCCCCGTCTCCAGGGGCCCGTTCCGCCAGAGGTTGCCACCGATCACCAGGAGGATAGTGGAGATCGGGATGCCTTCAGCATTTCCATATTCCCTCAACATCGGTCCAAATTGATCGAGTCGGGAGTCAGCCCGGTCGTGGCCCGGGAACGTGGCTACGTGTCGGCCGACAACAAAGCCCAACTCGGAAGGTACGGCTTCTCCCCGATCCAGCGGCGGATCCCGGCGCTGATCATTCCGATCCATGGTATCGATGGCGGAGCCGTCGGTTATCAGATCCGACCCGATAATCCCCGCCAGCTGCAAGGCCGGCCAATCAAGTATGAGACCAAAGCAAACTCGAACGTGGTGCTCGATGCCCCTCCTCGAGTCAGGCCTCACCTGGCCGACCCCGATCGTCCGCTGATCATCACTGAAGGTCCGATCAAGGCAGACTCGGCCACCTCCCATGATCTCGACTGCATCGCCCTGCTAGGCGTCTGGTCATGGAAGGGTGGCCGTGGAAAGGTCGCGCTCCCCGACTGGGATTCGGTCGCCCTCGACGGTCGAACCGTGTACGTCTGTTTCGACTCCGATGTCATGGTCAAGGCCGCGGTTTCGATGGCCATGAAACGACTCGGCGAGTTCCTCATTCGGAGGGGAGCCGAAGTCGCCTACATCTACCTGCCGGGCGGTGATGAGAAGGTTGGACTCGATGACTGGCTCGCCGCCGGGAACAACCCGAGCGACCTCTACGACCTGTGCGACTCGGAGATCCGCAAACCGGCTCCGCCCACCGATCGGCTCATATGCCTGCCACCGACGAGCCCGATGCCCAACGCCCGGTTGGCCGTCGATCGGTTGTGGCGCACCGACGCCGGCCTCGAGCTTCGATACTGGCGTGGAGGATTCTCCCGGTGGGAGGGCACCTATTGGCCAGAGATCCCCAAAGACGAACTACGTGCCACGTTCTACGAGCTGTTCGAGAACGCGATCTACCTGACCGAAGATGGCGTCAAACCCTTCGATCCCAACCGGTACAAACTGGCCGATCTTCTCGACGCCGCCATGGCGGTGACGTTGATCCCGGAGTCGATCGAGCCGCCTGCCTTCCTGCAAGAGACCCCGACTGGGGTATTGCCTTCCGAGATGCTGCCGGTGAGGAACGGATTGCTTCACCTTCCCACCCGGAGGGTGTATTCGCACACTCCCGACTTCTTCAATGAGTACTCGCTGCCTTACGACTATGAGGAGTTCCCGCCAACTCCAGCGCGGTGGCTCGAGTTCCTCCACCAGTTGTGGGATGACGACGAGGAAAGCATCGCCACCCTCCAGGATTGGTTCGGGTATTGCGTAGTTGGGGACACCTCCCAGCACAAGATCATGATGTTGTTGGGTCCGATCAGGGCCGGGAAGGGAACGATCGCCCGGATCCTCAAGGCGCTGGTCGGTTATCGGAACGTCACCGGGCCGACCCTTGCATCGTTCGCTACCAACTTCGGGCTGGCCGACCTGGTCGGAAAGCCGGTGGCGATCATCTCCGATGCCCGGATGCCCAATCATGAAGGTTCCACAATTGTGGAAAGGCTCCTCTCGATCTCCGGTGAGGACACCTTGACCGTGGATCGGAAATATCGTGATCATTGGACCGGGAAACTTCCCACCAGGTTCACGATCCTCACCAACGAGATGCCCGGATTCTTCGACTCGTCCGGTGCGATCGCATCCCGGTTCCTAGTGCTCCGCCTCGTCAAGAGCTTCTACAACCGGGAAGACCCCCAACTGACTAGCAAGCTCCTCCCGGAACTGTCCGGGATTCTCGGCTGGGCGCTCGAAGGCTGGACACGGCTTGAGGCTCGCGGCTACTTCATCCAGCCGGCGTCATCGATGGCTGTGATCAGGGAGATGGCCGACCTCGCCTCTCCGGTGGGTGCGTTCCTCCGCGATCGATGCATTGTCGGAGCCGGTTACCAGATCACGGTCGACGACTTCTGGAAAGCGTGGAAGTCGTGGTGCGAAGACTACGGCCGCAGGCCCGGCACCAGACAAGTGTTGGGCAGGGACCTCCGCGCCCAAATCCCTGAGATCGAGGTGACCCAATCGAGGGAAGGGAAAACCCGGATTCGGATGTATGAGGGTGTTCGACTCCGAGGCCCAGACGACGATGACTCCCCGAGTAGACAAAACAATGACGTGGACCGCGTGACAACACGTGCCACGAGTGCCGAACCTCCTCCCGGCACGCAAGGCGGCACGCAGTCCGGGACGCCAGCCTTGGATCGGAACCCCACCAACGGTGCGGTTTCTGGGACCGCGGCACGTAGTGTCACGCGATCCGATGCATTGTTTTCTCTACTCAGCGAAACCGAATCGGTGCAACGTTCCACCAGGGTGGAAATCGGCGCCTTCGAGGCCGCCGAAGCTGCTCTGACCGAAGCCGGCCTCAGCTTCACCGAGATCCTCTGCACCATCTGCGCCAAGCCCGGACCCGACGCCACCTACTTCGGCGAACCGGTCCACACTCGCTGCCCACCCGGCGGGAAAGTAGACCCATGGTGAACGAAGGGGTCACCGTCTTCGAGCGCGGCATCCGGGCTGTCGTCGATCAGTTCGATCTTTCGGTCCCCGAAGAACGCGCTCGAGCCTTCCTCTTAGCAGCCACCCTCGTCTCCACGGTTCCCGACGACGCATCGCGGCTGGCCTGGGTTGGCTGGGCATCCCGGCTCGTTGGCGTCGATGTGTTCGTGATGCTCGAAAAAGTCGATTGTCTGATCTCCCGACGACTCAGGCGCCCATGAGCCGCACCCACGCCCACTACCGGCGACGATCGTCGCGACCGAGGCTTCGCGGCGTCAGCTTCCTCACTTGGGGTGAAGCCATGATGCGTGTCGAGGAGTGCGACTGTTCGCTCGTCGTCGTGCCCGGCCCGGTCATGGTCGTCACCCACCGTCACCGCCACGGCTGCCACGCCCTCGAGCGGTGGAAGGACAAACGATGAGCCGCGCTCCGCGCCCTTGTTTGGCATGTGGTACTCCCGCGGCCGGCTCCTACTGCCCGTCGCACCGACGAGACCGCAACCTCGCCCGTGGCCTGCTCGAACTCGTCGCCGGCCGTGACGGGTGGATCTGTCAACTTTGCGGGGAACCAGTCAGCCGGATCAGGGACCGCTCACCGCTCTCACCGAGCCTCGATCACGTCATCCCACTAGCCCGAGGAGGTAGCGATGCCATGCCGAACCTGCGTCTTGCCCATGTCGCTTGCAATTCCCGCCGCCGTTGACCCCTGGGGGTGGGGGTCCGCACGTAAATCTCGACGCCGATCTTTAAAGACCTCCGCTCTTTCGCATACCGCCGCGAAACTTCGGCCGGGGGGTATTGATGCCTAGACCTCCGATCCCGGTCGAACGCCGCAAGCGGCTCGGAAACCCGTCGAAGCGGCCTTTGCCGAAGGTTGTCGAGTTGGTGCCACCGCCGCCGGCGGACGCTTTCGACCCGCCGGAGCAGCTCGAGGGTGAGGCCCGTGCCGCCTGGATGCTGGTTGCCGAAGCTGCCCGCCCGTGGCTGGCCGAGGCTGATCGGCCGCTGCTGCTCATGCTGGCCGAAGGGTTTGGCCGCCGGGCGCTGCTCGCCGCCATGATCGAACAGCAAGGCCCAGTGATGGTCACCGAGCGGGGTTACAGATATTCGCATCCGGCGGTCGGCCAGCTCGCCACTCTTGAACGGCAACTCACATCCTGGCTGGGAGTGCTCGGCTTGACCCCGACCGACCGCGCCCGGCTCGGGTTGGTGCTTGCAAAGAGTCAGTCAACTCTCAACGAGCTTCGGGCCGGCAAGAAAAGATGAGAGATGACCTGCCGCGCCAGTTGATCGACGGCCCGGCAGTAATTGTCGGCGGCCCGGCCGCATTGGCGCTCGCCGCGTTTCTCCGCCGGTATCAGCGGGAGTGGAGGGAGCATGCGGCGCCGTTCGCGGCGGCGTCGATCGAGGTGGCAACAACGATCGAAGCGCTTGGCCGTTGCGCTGCCGCGTTCAAGCGGTCCCAGGTTCCGAATCCGGAAGCGAATCAACTTCCGTCCGCGGAAGTGGGCTTACCGTCACGGCCGATGGTGACTCCTGAGATCGCAGCCGGCCGTCTCGGGTGCTCTGAGCGATGGATCAGGCACCTGCTAAGCGACGGCCGGCTGCCGGGTGCGAAGGTCGCCGGCCGGTGGATGGTCGACGCCGAAAGTTTGGAGAAGTGATGGAAAACAAACGGCTCACCGCCGAGGTGAAGTCCACCGACCCGAAGGGTGTGGTGGAAGCGACCGTGGCGACGCTTTCGGTGGTGGATCATGATGGCGACATTGTCGAGCCCGGTGCGCTTGGTGGCCGCCAGCGGGCACCGTTGAGCGCCTACAACCATTCATCCAGCGCCGCGGACAGGCTGCCGGTCGGTGTTGCCGAGGTCACCGAGTCGGGGTCGAAGTGGCTGGCTACCACCCGCTACTTCCTCGAGACTCTGGCCGGCCGTGAAGCTTTCGCCACGTTGAAAGCGCTCCACGAGGCCGGGTTGCCCTCGGAATATTCTTGGGGCTACGACGTGGTCGAGTCGGCGCCGGATACGGTCGACGGTCGAAGAGTGCGGCGGCTCAAGAAGATTCGGCTGCTCGAAGTTTCGCCGGTGTTGCGGGGCGCATCGGTCGGGACCGGGTCGACCGCCGTGAAATGTGACTCGTGCGCCGCCAAAACTGGCCCCTGTCCGGAGGAGATGGCCGAACTCAAAGCGATCAGGGACCGGGTTGACCTTCACGAAATCAAAAACCAGTTCGAGATCAGGTCCGTGATCCTTCAAGCCCGTAAGCACTTAGAACGGGAATATTCCGAAGTGTCGCCGGACCTTGTTCCGGCGACGGTCAAGGCCTTGGTGGCGGCTGCATGCGGCGCTGCCGCCAAGGACCTTGGCATCGCTCCACCCACGATCCGTTGGTTCGAGCCGGCGCGTGGCAAGGCCGCTGACTTCACACATCCGAAGAACATCAACGGGATGGGCATCGCCGGAAGCGGTGAGATTTGGTTGCGCTCCTCGATGAGTACCCGCGAAGCAGCGTCGGTCGCCGCCCACGAAGTCGCCCACCTCGCCGGCTTTGATGAGGATCGGGCCAGCATGTATGAGATCAAACAGAATTTGGAAAGCAGCGTCGCATGAGGCCGCCAACAGCGAACAAGTCCAATGGTCAACGGGGGGTCAACCTCGAAGCTCTCAACCCGCGGACGAGGTTGCTTTATGAGCGGACCGGTCACTTCGGCCCGTGGTCGACCAGCGAGTTTTTGTCGGTTGTCGGCGTGATCGAGCCGTCGAAAGAGCCTGAGACGGACCCGCCGCCCGAAGTGCTTAAAGCCATGGAACAAGAAGACTTGGCGACCATCGCTTACGACGTTGCTGACCGAGGCTGGCAGGCCGCTGCGGCGAATGTTTTGCGGATCGGCGGCGAGATGCAAGTCATCCAATCGACCGGCCGCGACCAGCCGATCCTGATCGATGCGGAGGGCCGGGAAATCGGCGGGCGTGAGCAGCGCAGGATCGTCGCCGCGCAGACCGCCGAGCGTCAGGCTTGGGAGCGCCGAGACCTGGCCGGAGCGGCCCTGACGCGGGCCCGGATCGCATCACAGGAAGCGCAGCGCGGGTGGCGGTCGAGCCTCTACGCCAACCCGCGGGAGCGTTGAGGTCTGGTTCCGCATCTCCGCCGGGAGGAGTCGTCACGGTGGATGCCGAGGTCGGAGAGACTCGGTGCCACGACCCGGCGGTTGGAGCAGGTAGTTGAGTCTTTGGACTACATCGCCTGACCGGGACGATTCCCTAGTCCAAACAGTCGGCCCTGATCACTGTGGAGCGGAGCAGCTTTTGGATCTCCGCCGTCGAAACCTGTTGACTGGTCCGCCGTCGAAGCTCTTTGCGGATCGCGTCGACAACCGGGTCGGACATGATCGTGGCCGCTAGCGACCGGGGCGAAGACGCCACCTTCTCCCTCCACAAATCGTCGATCATGTGCCGTTTGAACGCCTCCTTCGAGATGTAGAAGAGGGCGTCCGCCTTGACGTTGGCCGATTCGGAACTCAAAAGGTCAACATCGAGGGCGAGCTCGATAAGTACCGGGGTGCCGGCCATGACCCCGATGTGATACACCTGCCAACGGGCACCGTTGGTCAAAATGACCCATTCGACCCCCTCGTTCAGGGCGTACATCTCGACCTGGCGGAGATGCTTTGTGTTGAGCTTCGTCGTGATCCGCTTGGTTTCGAGGAAGGCGACGAGTTGCTGATCGACGCGAAGGCCGTAGTCGGCAAATTCCCCTTTGACGAGGTATTCGGTGGTTAGGTCCTGGTATTTGTCGAAGCCCAAACCGTCGGTGAGGATGTCGGTCACAACCAGCCGGGTATCACCCTCGTTGGCGTCCCTGGTAGCCAGATCGGCCAGCGGTTTCGCGACTCGGCGGACCACGGTTCGGAGTCGATCCCTCGCTTCTGTTTCCCACCGGGGAGCACCTTTCGGAAGGCGAGGTTTAGGTTCAACGACCGGCTGTTCCTTGCTTTGCGAATGCTCGATGGGCGGCATCATCGGATCTCCCATTTGCGGCGGTTCGGTGGTCACAGCGATCCTTTTCGACGGGTCCACCGAACCTAAGCACGATGTGGGAGCTCGTGCCGGTCTGGACGCGAAGAAACCCCGCCCCTCGCCCGGCGTGAGCGGAGAGAGACGGGGTTTCCTGTTCGTCAAACTGATACAGGGTGACGGGAAACGTGACAAGACGGCCACCCTCCCGGTCCACCCGATCCTCAAGTCAGAGTCGGCGCCGGGTGGCTGTTCCCGGGCCGTCTGGCGGGTCATGTCAACCCGGCGACGATTGGAGGGTGGATCGGCGAAGTCGCCTGCGCAGCCGGGGTGGAGAACCTGGTTCCCCATCGGCTCCGCCATACGAGCCTCTCTTGGGCGGTGGACGCCGGCATGCCGCTAAGAGATGTCCAAACTTTCGCTAGGCATTCAGACCCGGGGATGACCGCCAAATACACCCGGACTACAACCCGACGGTTGGAGCAGGTAGTTGAGTCTTTGGACTACATCGCCTGACCCGACCGGTTTAGCTTCTAACCAAGGAGGAACGTATGAAAAAGGTTCTGTTGATCATCCTCGGGGTGATCGTATTGCTCGCTGTGATTAGCAGCCTCGGGGGGGACAATCAGCCGAATACGGCCACAGAGACCACGAGGGCGGGAACCACCACAACTCCGGCCGCCGTGACCACGAGCATTGCCCAGACCACGACCGCACCCGCACAGACAGTCACAGCGATCGACCTGTTCGCCGCCTACGAGACCAACGAGGTCGCCGCCGATCAAACCTGGGGAGGGCAGACGGTGGAACTCTCGGGCACGGTCGAAGACATCGGATTCGACGTCTTCGACACGCCCTATGTCACCTTGGCTACGGATGGGCTGTGGTCGGTGCAATGTTTCTTCTCGAAGGATGACGCCGGCACGCTGACCGAATTGACGGCCGGTCAGGAAGTGACGCTGACCGGTACGGTTGACGGTCTGGCTATTGGCACCAACCTGACGGTGAACGACTGCCAAGTGGCCGGTTAGGCCCACAGACACCCTCCCCGGTGGCGCGCCGTTCGGCCCTCCCCTGGGTTGGTGATACCTCCTGGCGGAACCCGGCGGCGCGCCGCTTCAAGGTGATTTCGCGAACTCACCTGATGCATGTGCATCAGGTGATCTTGGAGGGCACTGAGTCAGTTGACTCAATGGTTATCGGACCGGGCTGGGGCGCTCTCAAGTTGGGTAGAAGATTGGGTAGAAGGACTCCGGGTTGCGCACGGACGACAGTCCGGACTCGAACGAGAAAACCCCCGTCGCAACCGGGGATTTTGATGGTGTCGGAGGGGGGACTTGAACCCCCACCCTCTATCGAGGACTAGGCCCTCAACCTAGCGCGTCTGCCATTTCCGCCACTCCGACGTGGGTGGGCCCGGAATCATATCCAGGGGGTCTACGAGAGAAGAAAAACCAAGGTCACGGTGGAGATCGCAAAAAGAACCCCTGCGGCCACCGTCATCCGGTCGAGGTTGCGCTCGACGACGGTCGAACCTCGCATGTTGGACGGACCAAAACCACCACCAAACATCTCGCCGACTCCACCGCCGCGACCGGCGTGCAGAAGGATGAGAACGATCATGGCCACCGAAAAGATGACGTGAAAAACGACAATGACCACAGTTAATGCCTGCATGAAATAAGAGCCTTTGGGGGAATCGGGGCCAATATTACTCGAAGGCGACGCGCTATCCGGCTTGGCGAGCGACTGCTGCAGCGGCGGCTGCCACCGCTTCGGCATCGCCGAGGAAGCGGCTTTCCACCCGGGCCATCATGTCGTCGAGCTCGTAGACCAGCGGCACCCCGGTGGGGAGATTGAGGTCCACCACTTCCTCGTCGCTGAGCCCGTCGAGATGCTTGACCAGGGCCCGCAGAGAATTGCCGTGGGCCACGATCAACGGCTGGCGCCCTTCCACGACGTCGGGCACGATCCGGTCGTACCAATACGGCAGCATCCGCTCGACGACGTCCTTCAGACACTCGGTGGCGGGCAGCAATTCCGGAGGGAGCGCGGCGTAGCGCTGATCATTCCGCGGGTGGCGAGGATCATCAGGATCAAGCGGGTCCGGCGCCACCGAGTAGCTGCGCCGCCAGATGTGCACCTGCTCGGGTCCGTGGCGCTCGGAAGTCTCCTTCTTATTGAGGCCTTGTAGCGCGCCGTAGTGACGTTCGTTGAGCCGCCAGTGGCGAGTGACCGGAAGCCAGGAGAGCCCCATCTCTTCCAGGGCAATTTCGGCCGTTTTGATCGAGCGGACGAGCACCGAGGTGTGCACCACCCCGAAGGTGAGCTTTTCGGCCATCATCAGCCGGCCCGCCTGGCGGGCTTCTTCTATCCCCAGCTCGGTCAAAGGAACGTCGGTCCAGCCGCTGAACCGGTTCTCGAGGTTCCAGGTCGACTGGCCGTGGCGGATGAGGACCAGTTTGAAACTCATCCCCAATACCTGCAAACGGCGGCGAAGGTGTCGGGGTCGAGGGAGGCGCCGCCCACCAAGGCGCCGTCAATGTGGCGTTTGGCCATGAAGCCTTTGATATTGCCGGCGTTCACGGAGCCGCCGTAGAGAATTCGAATCTGCGCCCCGGTCTCGTCGCCGCCCAAGTTTGTGATCGTCTCCCTGATGAGCTGGCAGACGGCGCCGGCATCGTCGGCGCTGGCGTTGCGTCCGGTGCCGATCGCCCAGACCGGTTCGTAGGCGATGGCGAAACCAGCCAGCTCGGATGGGTCCACACCGCTCAACCCGCCCCTCAGTTGGCCGACCACGATTGCTTCGGTCTCTTCAGCTTCGCGCTGTTCGAGGGTCTCGCCGACACAAACCACGGGAGTCATCGCCGCCGCCAACACGGCCTTCACCCGACGGTTGACCGTGGCGTCGGTCTCGCCGAAATACTGTCGTCGCTCGGAGTGGCCGCAGATCACGTAGCGAACCCCGAGTTTGGCCAGCATCGGTGCGCTCACCTCGCCGGTGAAAGCTCCCCTCTCTTCCCAATGGGCGTTCTGGGCTCCCAGTTGAACATCGAGACGGTCGGTTTCGATCAGGATCTGCACCGATCGCAGGGCGGTGAAGGGTGGGCACACCACGACCTCGATCCGGTCGTAGTCGTCCTCGCTGAGACGGAAGGAGAGTTTCTGGGTCATCTGGATCGCCTCGAGATGATTGGCATTCATCTTCCAGTTCCCCACCATCAGATTCCTTTTGGGCAGCTTCCGCTTGTCAACCATCGGCCCACCTCTTGAGGACCTCCACCCCCGGCAAAGCTTTTCCTTCCAGGAGCTCGAGCCCTGCCCCCCCTCCGGTCGACAGGTGGGACACCTGGTCGTCGAGCCCTAGGAGCGCGAGCGCCGCGGCTGAATCTCCGCCGCCTACCACCGTGTACCCATTGGAGGCCGCCAGCGCCTGACCGACCTTTTCGGTGCCGCTGCGGAACGGCTCCCATTCGAACACGCCCATCGGGCCGTTCCAGAACACCGAGGCTGCGCCCTTGATCACCTCGCCAAAACTCTGCGCGGTAGCGGGGCCGATGTCGAGGCCGAGCCAGCCGTCGGGGATGTCGTCGACCGGCACGACTCGGTGTTCGGCGTCTTCGGCAAAAGCCGCCGCGGCCACGAGGTCGGTGGGCAATGCGATCTTGCCGCCGTCAGGCCCGTCCAGCAGCGCTTTGACCGCGTTGACCTGGTCGTCCTCGACCATCGACTTCCCCACCGACACTCCCCGCGCTTTCAGCAACGTGAAGCACATCCCGCCCCCAATCACCATCGAATCCACCTTGGGCAGCAGGTTCTCGATCACCCCCAGCTTGTCGGAAACCTTGGCGCCGCCCAGGACAACGACGTAAGGACGCGCGGGCGTTGCGAGCAGACGTCCGAGAGCTTCGACCTCCTTGACGAGGAGCGGGCCCGCCGCCGAGCGGATGCGCTCGGCCACTCCCACGGTCGAAGCATGGGCGCGATGCACTGAGCCGAAGGCGTCCTCGACAAACAGCTCGGCCAGCTGCGACAAGGCGAACGCGAGGTTCGGGTCGTTCTTCGTCTCCCCCGGCTCGAAACGAGTGTTCTCCAGCACCACCACGTCGCCCGCCACCATGTCGGCGACGATCCGCTCCACCCCGGGGCCGACCACATCCGGCGCCTGCCGGGCGCCAAAGCCCCCCAGCTCGGACAGCCGCTTGGTGACGGGCGCTAGTGAGAACTCCGCCTCTCGAGCGTTGGGCCGGCCCAGATGTGAGCAAACGATCACTTTCGCCCGCTTCTCGCGCAGGGTTTGGATGGTCCCGAGCGCGGCCTCGAGGCGAAAGTCGTCGGTGATCTCGCCGCCCTCCATAGGCACGTTGAGATCCGATCTCACCAGAACTCGCCGCCCCGCCAGCTCGAGATCATCGATCGTGAGAAAAGCAGGCATCGACGTTTGACCTTAGTTTCTGGCCCTAGGAGGGCCGGTGCAGCATTCGGGTCAGCGCCGCCGGATCGTGTTCTGGCCACTCGGCGCTAGTCGACGCCAGTTTGGCGGTGACGACATCCCATCCCCAGACCAAGGCGTCGCCCGGCTCGATGGTGACCAACGTGTGATCGGGCGGAACGTCGAGGTCGCCGTCGTGGGCGACGATCATCCCTGGTCCACCGATCCCGGCCAGCGAGGCCAGCACTCGGACATGGTCGGCGCCGCTCATCCCCAACGTCTCTCCGTCCTGGTCGATCAGGTTGAGGATGAAATACTTGCGGGCCATCGACTCCTGCCACGCCTCGGCAATGCTGGGAACCAGCAGCACCGCGATCAACGAGGTGTACAGGCTGCCGGGGCCCAAGATCAATTGGTCAGCGGCTTTGATGGCCTCGATCGCTTTCGAGTTGGGGGTGAGGCCTTCGGGGCCGAGCGACATCGTCTCGATCTTCCGCGCCTTGGTGATTGCGGCTTGGCCGAGGACCTCCTGACCATCGGCCACCGCCCGCAGGACCGCCGGTTCGTTCGCCGCCGGCACCACTCGGCCGACGATGTCGAGGATGCGGCCGGCGACATCGACGGCGGTGGCGAAATCGCCCGTGATCTCGGTCAGAGCGGCCAGGAGAAGGTTGCCAAGCGAATGGTCTTCGATGTCGCCCCCGCTGAAACGATGAGCGAACAGCTCGGCCCAAATCGTGCCCTCCGGGGCGAGCGCCAGCAAGCACCGTCGGATATCACCGGGGGGAGGCACCCCCAAGCCGCTCGTGAGCCGCCCCGACGAACCCCCATCGTCGGCAACGGCGACGATGGCGGTGATCTCAGAGGCATAGGCTTGCACCGCCTTCAGGGTGACCGCCAACCCGTGGCCGCCGCCGAGAGCTACCACCTTGGGACCGGCCAGTCCGGTGTCGATCATCTCGCGCTGGGGCATCGTGGCCACAACCGTCATATATCGACGTCCCGATGACGGACCCCGGTGGCAATCCCTTGCTCTTCGAGCCAATGGCTGAGCTCTTCCGCCAAGGCCACCGAACGGTGATACCCCCCGGTGCAACCGATCCCGATGGCGAGATAGCTCTTGCCCTCGGCCTCGTAACGCGGGATCAAGAAAGACAACAGGTCCTTCAGCTTGGCGAGGAACTCGGTCGCCTCGGAGAAGGACATGACGTAGTCGCGCACCGGCGTATCCGTGCCGCGCAACTGACGCAGCTCGTTCACCCAGTGTGGGTTGGGGAGGAAGCGGACGTCAAACACCAGGTCAGCGTCGCGCGGCAGCCCATGTTTGTAGCCGAAGGAGGTGACGGTCACCCGCATCGGGCGCGGCGCAGTCGACTCGGCGAAGAGCCCTTCGAGCTGGCGGCGAAACTGATGAACGTTGAGATCGGTCGTGTCGAGAACGACGTCGGCCGATTCCTTCAGCTCCGAGAGCATCAAGCGTTCGGCGTTGATGGCCTCGATCAGACTCTCCCGCTGCAACGGGTGGGGCCGGCGGTTCTCTTCGTACCGTTGGACCAAGTTGGCATCTTCGGCGTCGAGGAAAAGCACTCGGGTGTGGATTCCCTGTCGTTCGAGCTCGTTGAGCGCCATTAGCAACGGCTCCAACGTTTCCCCCAACCGACTGTCGATCACCACCGCGAGCCGCCGGCGCCGCTCCGGCACCTCGTGGTGCGCGATCGCACGAGCGATCAGTTGTGGAGGGAGGTTGTCGATGACTGAATAGCCGAGATCCTCGAGCACCTTGGCGGCCGAGGAGCGGCCCGCCCCGGACATGCCCGATACCACCAGGACCTCGGGTCGAGGCTGGCTGCGGGAGGAGTCGTCGTGGTCGGCTATGTCAACTCCGCAGCGAAGAGTACAGCTCGGCGGCCACCGCTTCCGGGAGCACTTCTTTCAATTCGTCTCGAGAGGCGGCGCGGATCTGTTTGAGAGATCCAAACCGCTTCAGCAGCGCCTTCTTGCGGGTCGGGCCGATCCCTCCCACCGTATCGAGCGAGGAGTCAATCATCCGCTTGGAGCGCAGGTTGCGGTGATAGGTGATGGCAAACCGATGAGCCTCATCTCGCACCGTTTGCAGCAGATAGAGCGCCTCCTCGTCCCGGGGGATGCGGATCGGCTCTGGCTGGCCGGGCAGATAGACCTCTTCCATCCTTTTGGCCAAACCGGCGACTGGGATCTGGAGGTCAAGCTCGGCCAACACTTTCGAAGCTCGCCCAAGTTGGCCGGGTCCGCCATCGACCAGCACCAACGAAGGCGGGTAGCTGAACTTGCCTTGCTCGGCCGGGGTCTTCCGCTGCTCGCGCAGATACGCCGTGAACCGGCGCCGCACGGTCTCCTCCATCGCGGCGAAGTCGTCTTGTCCCTCCACCGTCTTGATCCGGAACCGCCGATACTCCGAGCGTTTAGGCAGGCCATCTTCGAGCACCACCATCGAGGCGACCGTGTTGGTGCCTTGCAAGGTGGAAACGTCAAACGCTTCGATGCGGAGCGGGGCCTCCGGCAGATCGAGCGTCTCCTGCAAGCTCCGCAACGCCTTGGCCCGAGCGTTGTGATCCGACTGCCGCCGCAGTCGATGGCGGGCGAATGCCTCCCGGGCGTTGGTGGTGGCCGTTTCCATGAGCCGCCGTTTCGATCCCCGTTGCGGCACCCGCAGCGACACCCGCCCTCCTCGCCGCTCCCCCAGCCACGCCTCCCAAACCTCGGCGTCCTCGGGCATCGTCGCTACAAAGAGTTCGCGGGGCGGTTGCTCGTCGCCGTAGAGCTCTCGCAAGAGATTGGCCACCAAACCACCTTCGCTGACGTCTTCGACCCGGTCGATGATGGAGCCCAGCCGTCCCACTACCCGACCCGAGCGGACATAAAGCACCTGCACCGAAGTCTCAAGATCGTCGCCGTAGGTGGCGATCACATCGAGGTTCTCTCGGCGGTCGGTAACAACTTCCTGGCGCTCGGAAGCGCGCTCGACATCACGAAGACGGTCGCGATAACGCGCCGCCATCTCGTATTCCTGGCGCCCGGAGGCATCGAGCATCCTCTGGCGGATCTCCCCAGTTATCTGGTCGGTGTTGCCGCGGAGGAAAGCGGCCAACCCATCGACCAGCTCGTCGTAGACCTCGTGGGTCACCTCCCCCACACAAGGCCCGGTGCATTTCTCGATGTGAAAAAGCAGACAGGGCCGGCCCTGCGCCCGTTGCCGTTTGAAAAGGGCATCGGTGCAGGTCCTGATCGGAAAGGTGCGGAGCAGAAGATCGAGGGTCGACCGGATCGCATAGGCATGGGCAAACGGACCGAAGTACTCGACTCCTTTGCGCTTGGCGCCTCGCATAACCCGCGCCCGCGGCCATTCGTCGGAGCGGGTGATCGCCAAATAGGGGTAGGACTTGTCGTCGACCAGGCGGATGTTGAACCGGGGCCGGTGGGTCTTGATCAACGAGAACTCGAGCATGAGAGCCGCCACCTCGGAGTCGGTCACGATCCACTCGAGGGAGTCGGCCGACTCCACCATCACTCGGGTCCGTTCTCCCAGCTCGCGGGCGAAATAGTTCGAGGTCCGTTTGCGGATCGACAGCGCCTTGCCCACGTAAATCACCCGCCCGTGGGCGTCTTTGAACATGTACGCCCCCGGAGCGTCAGGAACTTCACCGGTGGGAGGACGGATCACACTGAAAAGGTTAGGTGCGGTTGTGGAATGCGGCTGAACGCCTCACGCGCCCGTTACTAGTGCTTCAGGGCAGCGGTCAAGCATCCGATTCTCACCTTTGACTGAGGTACGAGAGAAGGACTGTGCAAACAGAGGTGCCACAACTAGAGCTGACGATCCTAATGCCGTGCCTCAACGAGGCAGAGACCGTCGGTGGTTGTGTGAGGATCGCCCGGAGTTATCTTCGCTCGCGGGACATACATGGTGAGGTCTTGGTCGCCGACAATGGCTCCAGCGACGACTCTGTAGGGATTGCAAACCGAGAAGGCGCCCGAATCATCCACGTCCCAACTCGGGGTTACGGATCGGCGCTGGCCGCGGGCATCGAAGCGGCGCGGGGCGAATTCGTGGTCATGGGCGATGCCGATGCGAGCTACGACTTCTCTGGACTCGACCCGTTTCTTTCGCATCTCCGCCAGGGCAGTGACCTCGTTGTGGGAAATCGGTTTAGGGGCGGAATCGCACCAGGAGCAATGCCTGCCCTGCATCGCTACTTGGGGAACCCCTTGCTTTCGTTTCTGGGCAGACTCTTTTTTCGGGCTCCGATCGGCGACATCTATTGCGGCCTTCGGGGAATGCGTCGGAGCAGCGTCCTCGGGCTGCAACTGTCATCGAAGGGTATGGAGTTCGCCAATGAGATGGTCGCCAAGGCGGTGCTCGATGGACAACGCGTTACTGAAGTTCCAACGACGTTGAGCCCAGATGGTCGGAGCCGAAGACCACATCTCAGATCTTTTCGAGATGGATGGCGGACCATCCGATTCCTCTTTTTGTTCTGTCCAAACTGGCTCTATCTCGTGCCCGGTGTGGTTTTGATGTCAGTCGGCCTCGCTCTGACCGTCTTTCTGGTAATCGGGCAAGTGCGGATAGGGGATGTAGTTTTCGATGTGGGCACCCTCATCTATTGCGCTTTCCTTGCCGCCACCGGATATCAGGCAGTCCTTTTCGGCATTCTCTCCAAGGCCTATGCCCGAGCGGCAGGATTCCAGCCATCGAGCCGCCTGCTCGATCGCATCGTTAGGTTGAGCAGCATCGAGGCTGGGTTGATTACTGGCTTCGTGTTGTTGGTGTCGGGCATCGCCTTGGCAGTCGTGTCCTTCCTCCGGTGGCAGGAGGTGGGGTTCGGGGAACTCGCCACGTCCCAACATATCCGCGTGATTCTACCTGCTGCACTCGGATTCTTCTTAGGGGTACAAACGATTCTTGGGGTGCTCTTCCTCGGGGCAATGACGGTTGGGCGGCGAGCCCCAATGAGTCCGAAACGAGATTGGGTCGAGCTAGGTGACAGAGTCCATTGATTACTTCTCAAAGGATCACCCACTAAGGGAGTGGGCGACCCGCCGAGGGCTGAAGGCTCGCCACGCGATGTATGCTGTCTTCGAGACGGTAGTTCCCTGCGATAGCGATACCACTGTGATCGACATTGGCGTCACTCCGGACAGGTCGCTCGCCGACTCCAACTTCTTCGAGACCCTTTATCCCTATCCCCACCGGATAACAGCAACTTCAATCGAAGATGCCTCACATCTCGAAAGCGTGTATCCGGGCCTCTCCTTTGTTCAAACTGATGGGCATACCCTTCCTTTCCCAGATGGCGCATTCGACGTCGCTTTCTCGTCGGCCGTTCTTGAGCACGTTGGTGAAACGCAACATCAGAAACGATTCATCTCAGAACTGCGACGTGTGAGCCGAAGCTTTTTCCTGACCACGCCTAATCGCTGGTTTCCGGTGGAGGTTCACACGTTCCTCCCTCTCGTGCACTGGCTTCCCCGATCTACTCACCGAACGTTGTTGAAGGCAATCGGCCTCGAGTTCTGGTCCAAGGTTGAGAACCTACACCTTCTTTCGAAAGAGGATCTGATCGAGCTTTTTGAATCACCCGATGACGTGCGGGTCGAACAGCATCGAATTCTTGGTTGGACCTCGAACTTGATGGCGTGGGGCACAACGAGCCGGCCACAAGACACCGAACTGCGACTAGCTAGCGACCAAGAGCAGCGCGAACGCCAGTAGACGGAGGTCCGACCCCTTCGACTGTCTCGTGCATCGGTATTTCTTCGGCCCTTTGTAGTCGCGGGACATTCATTTAAAGGGCGGGCAAGAAAACCGCCTGACAGCGGGGCGGCGTTTGTCTGTCAAGCGAACGCAACGGCAAGAACCTCCACCACCATGGACCCGAATCAACCAACTCGGAAACTTCTCGCGCTCGGCTGAGACTGATGCGTTGTCCGAAACGCTCATATGTAAGACTCGTGTCCGGCCTTTCCGAGAGGAATCTGCGCAGCTCCGGGTACGCCACCAAATATCCCAAATCTGCGTAAAGCTCTAGACCTGCGTCGCTCGACTCGATGATTCGCACCGGACCCTCGTACCCATCCCTCATCGGAAGAGTCCTGGGTATCACGAGGTGATTCGTTTCTCCAGCAGCCGTTAAAAGGTTCGAATACATGTTGAATCCCTGGGCTGTTTTTAGCTCCAGGTACGGCGCTACCCCGTTGGCGGCAACGATCGCGAGCAATACGACGCCAGCAGCATTGGTTGTCATGATCTTCTCGCGTGACGGCGACCACCCCCGAACAAGCCACCAGATCCAGATCACCCCAAACGGAATCCAGAGAAGGAAGGGCAGACTCTGGAGGACCCCATTCGAGTTGCGTGCCACCGGGGTCACCGCGAGCACTACTAGAACGGCGCCGACTATCAGCCAAACCGCTGATCCAACGCGGGGGTTGAATCGGGCAAACAAAGATAACCGCTTGAGTCGAATCATGGCTTCTTTGGGTAGGAATAATACGAGGAGGCAGAGGAGGACACTTGTGAAGTCATAAAAATGCTGCCCAAGATCGAAGGAGATCATGACATGAAAGGCGCTTGCCAGCACGACGCCGGCATATCGCGTTCGCCTTGTGAGCAGTAAAGGCACGACAGCCAGCTCCGCCAAAACGGTCGTCCAGATTGTGATTTCTCTGAGGAGTGAGCCACCGGGGATTGTCGGTAAACCCAGTGCCGACAGGCCTTCATTGGCATAAAAGACCGCGCAGCTCGTTGTTGGGTCGAAGAATCCGCGGTTGACCTTCGCGAACGCAGCGAATCCATAAAAGATCACAAACATCCAGCGGAGCGTGCCACCGTATTGCTCGTACTTGCCCCGACCAACGAGCACGGCTAACGAAACGAAGCCAGCCAGCAGCCAATGGTTCCCAGTCACCGGCATCTCCAGGGCCACCGAGGCGAGCGTTGCAAATGACGCTGCAAGCAGGAGGACCCGCTCAGGCAATAGAGTCAGCAGCAGGCCAAGGAGCCCAACAATAAGGTTTGCCCACCCGACCAGTCTCGGAATGTCAGGTTGCCCATAGTTGCCCACCACGTGAGCAATCATTGACAATCCGAAGAGCCGACTGAACAATTCGCGCGGGAGATGGTTGACGCGAGAGCCGTTTCCCCCCAAGGCAGGGCCGCCGCTCATACGGTGACGACGTCAGGGTGCTTTGTACTGCGGAAACTCGTTTCATTTGCGTGGTCCAGCCACAGGGAGCGTGGCGCTACTCCGACGGCCAGGCAAACACTGAGGCGCGAGACTGTGATTGCCGCAAGCACAGCATCGCGATCGACAGCACCTAGGAGAGGTAGCCCTAGACACTCGAGTACCAGCCATGCCGAGGCGACAACGCGACCAACCGGATAGGCTTTTCCTTTGGACCAAAGCCAAACGACCGCTGGGGCTAGGACCAGACCGTAATGGAGCCAAGAAACCGGGCTAACCACAACGGCAGTCGCAACCGCGAATGCCAGACTCTGCGACAGTGGGCGGCGGCGCGAACAGATGACAACACAGCCGACTCCGAGCATCGTCACGAGCGGGAAAACCCACGCCTTTCCCGTGCCGCGAAAAAGGAGTGAACCAAGCGACGTGTTCCACGGAAAGGTCAGCCACGGGCGAGTTCCTTCTCGGAAGAGGGCGACAGACTCGGCGGCACTCACCGCGAATACAACACTGCCTACGAGGGTGACCGCAACAGCGATGCCCAAGGCGGCCACCCCCTTTGGACGGATCTCTCTCTTCGCCACCAGGGGAAAGAACAGCATCGCCGGATAGACGCGGAGGATCGAGACGACGGCCAGGTTCATGGAAGTGCCGAACGCGTGAGGGCGGAACAGAATAAAGCTACAAAGCAGGCCGATTACAGCTGAGAATGGACCCCATATCACGGCCTCCCGGAACGAAATAGAAAGAACGACGAGAAGGAGCGGAATCGCCAGCTTCACTGGTTCTGTCTGGCAGTACTTCGGAATTACCCGCAAGATCATCCATAGGAAACAAATGAGCCCAAGGCAACTGATGACGATGTTTGCTGGTATCCAGTCGACCAGGAGGAAGGGCGACAGAAGGAGCAGAGCTCCAGGGGTTCTGTAGACCAGATGCGGCTCCGATGTGTGTTGCGACAGCGGGCCGACAAATGGCACATCGAAACGGCGAGCGAAGACCTTGACATCCTCCAGAGGAGACAAGCCGTCGGCCACGGCGTTCACCATCAGCCAGTCTTGGGTTGTATCTGAATGGTTAGGCGGAACGTCCCCTAGGACATTCGCCCATACCAGAATCGCCACACCAGCTAGGGCTAGTTCAAAGAGCCGAGATCGAGTCATCAAGGCCGCGGACGCCTCACTATCGCTAAAGCGGGCAGGCTGGGTATCTGCTCCTGGCCGGCGTATCCGGTGAACCTTGCCTCGTTTGCCTCACCTTGAGTCCATAGTTGGGACGGAGCAAGTCCGACCGCAAGCGTTACCGCAACCCGTCCGATGACCTCGGCGACCCTTACGAGTCCAACTGCCTCCAACTCGGCAGGTAGCCACGCAAGCGCCTGGAAAACCAACCATCCCCCCGAGACGTATTTCCCCAAGGGGAATTCCTTACGCGTCCAAATCCAGAAAACGAGCGGGATAAGCAGCATGTCATAGGAGGCCCACGAAAGCGGACTGACCAGCACTGACACCGACGCGGCCAGAGCCAGCGATTGCGACAAGGGGCGCCTTATCGAGTAGACGCTGACCGCGACCACACCTAACAAGCCAACGACGAGAAAGCTCCAGGGTGGAGCTCCGGGACCAAAGAGGACTGCCGCCAATGACACGTTGGCAAACCGCGTCAGCCAAATTCTGGGACCTTCGAGAAAGAAGCGAAAGGATTCGCCGAGCGGAAGTTCGAATAGGGCGACTCCCGCAACCATGAGGCTTAGGAGAGTGCCTAGGGCCACCAGGCCTGAAATACGGCGCCTCACCAGCAGTGGAATGAAGAGGAGGCCGGGATAGAGCTTCATCGCGGTTGCGACGCCTAACGAAATTCTCCCTACAGCGCTGTCGCTCCGAAAGATGGAAGCGGTCACAAGGGTGGCAATGATTGCTGACAGCGCTCCCCAATAGGCAGTCTCGACGAACGCAGCCGATACAGGCGCCAGCGCCAGCGGGAACCACATGCTTTCGATGGACCTATCGCAGTATCTCGGAATCTGCACCAGCAACATCCAGAGAAAACAGAGCACGCCGACTACGTTCACGACGGTGTGGGCCTCGTTCCACTCGAAGGTCGTCAGAGGATGCAATAGCACGAGAGCGCTTGGGGGGCGATAGTGCAATACGTACTCGGTTGCTTCTGTCAGCGAGACGAACGGAACTCCGACCAAATCGGCGAGAACGCGAATGTCGGTGAGCTGTGACCACCCCGCTGCAACACCCTTAACCAGAACCCAGTCGGCCGTCGCGTCCGACCGGGCCGGATCCTGGGACTTCGCCGCATACCACCAGACCACCACGACCAGGCCCGCGACGACCACTCGGACGAGTACCGCGAATGGATGGCGCGAACTTGCCGGCTTCATCCCACCGGCCGGCGGTGCCAGCGAAGTCCAAGCAGCCGAGGGATCTGTTCTTGCCCTGCATACTCCGGAAATCGCGCCATCTGCTTTCGCGAGATCCCCGACTCACTCATCATGCGGAGATCCCAGCCGGCGTTGGAGGCGGCGCTCAGCAGGTCGGCCATGGTGCGGTGGTAGAACCGAACCTTGCCATTGCCGGCAGGTTCGTCGGAGAAGCCCTTACCGAAGTAGGTGCCGGTTCGCCATAGGATCTCTCCCTCGGGTTCTTCGATCGGAGTTGATCGCGGCGCCGTCCACACCGGGTGGTTGATCACCATCGCCAGCACTCCCCCGGGCCGCACGGCGTCGGCGACCTGGGCGAAGAATTCGATTTCGTCCTCGATGTGTTCGAGCACGAGAGCGACATAGGCGCCGCCGAAGCTGGCGGGCCGCACCCACCGCAGATCAGGCAGCACCGCTTGCACCACCGGGCAGTCCTTTCGAGCAATTCGCAGCAACTCCAGGTTCAAATCGCAACCAACGATTCGGACTCCGAACTCGCTGACCTTCTTGGCCAGCCGTCCGTTCCCACAGCCGAGATCGGCATAAATGCGACCAGGTTGAGGATCGAGTAGACGGATGAGGAGAGGGGCAATCTCCTCTTCATACACCGGATCGGAGGCGAGCTCGTCGATCCACCAGCCGGCCAGCCGTTCCCAACTCACGGCTCCAACCCTATGTGGTTAGCGCCCGAAAACCGTGCTTCTGAACCAAGGGAGGGTCTTCTCGAGTCCGGCGTGGAGAGAGATCTGCGGCTTCCAACCCAAGAGGTCCTCGGCCTTTTGGGTGTCGGGGCGGCGGACGGTGGGGTCATCGACTGGGCGAGGGAGGAATTGGACGCCGGGGTTTGTGCCGACGACGTCTTGCACCAGCTCCGCCAGTTGCAGCATCGTCACCTCCTCCGGGTTGCCGAGGTTGACTGGTTCTGCGCAATCGGAGAGCAGCAGCCGCAGGATGCCGTCGATCAAGTCATCGACATAGCAGAGCGACCTGGTCTGGCTGCCGTCACCGTGGACAGGCAGCGGCTCGTCGCGCAAAGCCGCGGCAAAGAAGGCCGGGATGGCGCGACCATCGTGGCCGCGCATGCGAGGACCGAAAGTGTTGAAGATCCGGACGATCCGCGTGGGAATGCCGTGCTGGCGGTGGTAGGCGAGGGTGAGCGCCTCCGCAAAGCGTTTGGCTTCGTCATAGACGCCGCGCGGTCCGACCGGATTGACGTTTCCCCAGTACGACTCGGGTTGGGGATTGACGAGTGGATCGCCATAGACCTCCGAGGTCGAAGCGAGAAAGAAAGTTGCGTTCTTGGCAAGCGCCAAACCGAGCCCCTTGTGAGTGCCGATCGAACCCACCTTGAGGGTGTGGATCGGCCAGCGCAGATAGTCGACCGGGGAAGCTGGCGAGGCAAAGTTGAGGACGTAATCGACATCGCCGGCGACATGCAGAAAGTCAGTCACGTCGTAGTCGATCAGCTTGAACTTGGGGTTGCCAAGCAGGTGGCCGACGTTGGAGGCCGAGCCCGTGATCATGTTGTCGATGCAGGTGACTTTGGCCCCCGCATAGATCATCCAGGTGCAGATGTGAGAGCCGAGAAACCCCGACCCCCCCAAGACGACCGCATGCTTTTCTTCGAGTTCGGGAAACGGGTTCAGCCCCAGGCTTCTTCCATTTCCGTTTCGGCCTTCAATCATGTGTTAACCCCATCGGTGGGACTTGTCCTCACCTTTACCGAAAGGACCTGTCTTGTTCTACCGAGCATCGAAACCCCTCGCTTGATCGGTGCCCAACTACCTCTAGGGGGCTGTGGTGATCGACCTATAGGGGTCTGATGCCCAAACTGATACAGATATGACGTCGGCGGAACCCCAGATGGTTCCTGACCTAGCCGACGAGCTCCCTCAAGAACTTGCCGGTGTAGCTCTCGGATACCTCGGCCACGTCCTCTGGTGTTCCCTCCGCCACGACCCATCCCCCACCCCCGCCGCCTTCGGGGCCAAGGTCGATCACCCAGTCGGCCGATTTGATCACGTCGAGGTTGTGTTCGATCACGATCACGGTGTTGCCGGAGTCGACCAGGCGTTGCAGCACTTGGAGGAGCTTGCGAATGTCTTCGAAATGGAGCCCGGTGGTGGGTTCGTCGAGGATGTAGAACGTGCGGCCGGTCGATCGGCGGCCGAGCTCGGAGGCAAGCTTGATCCGTTGCGCCTCGCCCCCCGACAGGGTGGTAGCAGCCTGGCCGAGACGGATATACCCGAGACCCACATCGAAGAGGGTCTGCAACACCCGCATGATCCTGGGCTGGTTGGCAAAGACGACGATTGCCTCTTCGACCGACATCTCCAGGACCTCAGCGATCGAATGTCCCTTCCAATGAATCTCGAGGGTCTCCCGGTTGTAACGGGCGCCGCGGCAAACCTCGCAGGGCACGTAAACGTCGGGCAGGAAGTGCATCTCGATCTTGATCGTCCCGTCGCCGGCGCAAGCTTCACAGCGTCCGCCCTTCACATTGAAGGAGAAGCGACCGGGCATATAGCCCCGCGCCCGCGCCTCGGGGGTCGAGGCGAACAGGGTCCTGATCTGGTCGAAGACTTTCGTATAGGTGGCCGGGTTGGAGCGGGGGGTCCGCCCGATTGGCGATTGGTCGATGTTGATGACCTTGTCGATGTTCTGCACCCCGTTGACCCGGGTATGGCGGCCCGGCACCGCCCGGGAGCGGTAGATCTTCTGATGCAACGCCTCCGAAAGGATGTCTTGGACCAGGCTCGACTTGCCCGAGCCCGAAACTCCGGTCACGCAGGTCAACAGGCCCAAAGGGAACTCAACGGTCAGGTCTTTCAAGTTGTGCTGCTTGGCGCCGACCACGGTGATCGACTTGCCGGTGCTGGTCCGTCTCATCAGCGGCATCTCGATCTGGCGTCTGCCGGCCAGATAGTCGCCAGTGATCGAAGCCGGAGCCGAGGTGATGTCGTCGATGGTGCCTTCGGCGATGATCTCGCCGCCGTGCTCGCCCGCCCCGGGGCCGATGTCGACGATGTGATCGGCGATGCGAATCGTGTCCTCGTCGTGCTCGACCACGATCAGGGTGTTGCCGAGGTTGCGGAGACGGATCAGCGTCTCCATCAGCTTTTGGTTGTCGCGCTGGTGGAGTCCGATAGACGGCTCATCGAGGATGTAGAGCACCCCGACGAGCCCCGAGCCGATCTGGGTGGCGAGCCTGATCCGTTGCGCCTCACCGCCCGCCAAAGTGGCTGCCGACCTGGCCAATGTGAGGTAGTCGAGCCCGACATCGACGAGGAACTGGAGGCGGGTCCGCACCTCTTTGAGCACCCGAGCCGCGATCTGCTCGTCCCGTTCGGAGAGGGTCAGATTCTCGGCCCACCGCGAGACTTCCCCCACCGACATGATGCTGACCTGGTGGATGTTCTTCTTGGCAATCGTCACCGCCCGGCTGGCGGGGTTGAGGCGGGCGCCACCACATACCGAGCAAGGCACCTCGCGCATGAACTCCTGGTACCACTCCCGGGCCGAATCGGAGTCGGCGGTCCCGTGGCGGCGGTTGAGAAAGGGGATCGCGCCCTCGTATTCCGCCTGATAGACCCGCTTTCTCCCATAACGGTTGGTGTAGGTGACCTGGACCTTCTTCCCGCTTAGGCCATAGAGGAGGGTTTCCCGCACTTTCTTCGGCAACTTGCCATAGGGCGTGTCGAGCGAGAACCCCATCTCCACCGATAGACCTTCGAGCAATCGCTTGTGGTAGTCCGCGGTCATCGACGCCCACGGAGCGAGAGCCCCTTCCCGGATCGTTCGTTCGGAGTCGGGCACCACCAGGTCGGGGTCGACCTCGAAGCGGGTGCCGATGCCCGAGCATTCGGGGCAGGCGCCGTAGGGACTGTTGAAGCTGAAGTTGCGCGGCTGCAGGTCCTCGGCCGAGAAATCCCCCTCCGGGCAGGCGAGATGTTGGGAGAAGGTATGGGTGGGACCGTCGACCTCCTCGATCTCCACTACGCCGTCGGCCAGCCGCAGCGCCGTCTCCAACGACTCGGTCAGCCGTTGGTTGATGCCCTCCTTCAAGACCAACCGGTCGACCACGACCTCAATCGAGTGCTGGAAGTAGCGGTCGAGGCGGATTTCTTCGGTGAGCTCCCGGAGCTCGCCGTCGACTTTGGCGCGAGCGAAGCCCTGGCTGGCGATGTCCTTGAGCAGCGTCTCGTACTCGCCTTTGCGCCCTCGCACCACCGGGGCCAACACCTGGAATCGGGTTCCCTCGGGGAGCTGGAGGACCTGATCGACGATCTGCTGGGGGGTCTGCCGTTTGACCGGCAGACCGTGGGTCGGGCAATGCGGGACTCCGATCCTGGCCCAGAGCAAGCGGAGATAGTCGTGGATCTCCGTCACCGTTCCCACCGTCGAGCGGGGGTTGCGAGAGGCGGTCTTCTGGTCGATCGAGATCGCCGGTGACAAACCTTCGATGAAATCGACGTCCGGCTTGTCCATCTGACCGAGGAACTGTCGCGCATAAGCGGACAGCGATTCCACATAGCGCCGCTGCCCCTCGGCATAGATCGTGTCGAAGGCGAGCGAGGACTTCCCCGAGCCCGAGAGGCCGGTGAAGACGATCAGCTTGTCGCGGGGAAGCTCCAGGCTGACGTTCTTGAGGTTGTGCTCGCGAGCCCCGCGTATGACCAGAGAATCAGTCGACATGGTGAATCACATGATTGTAGGCAACCATGCAAAAAACGAACACGCGTTCCCCTCCGGCGGGGAGAATTTACTTGACCTTGGCGCGAGCTTTCGTCGCGGCGGCTTTCTCGGTGGTGGACGTGGTGAGGATCTCCCCTGCGCTCGACTCGACGTGGGCACGCACGAGCCAGTGCAAGAGTTCCAGGGTCCCGATCTGGCCGACGATCATGTCCTGAGTGACAAGATCGCGATCGTCAAGGCTTTCGGCCACTTTGCGATGGTCTTCGATCAGGCCGGTGTAAACCACGTCGAGGGCGGCCTTGTGTTCGGGCACGGTGGCCTTGCCCAGCTAGTAGTCGTCCCAGGTTCTCGTCTTGACCAAATGGCCAGGGGTGCCGTTCGGATGTCCACCGAGGGTGGCGATGCGCTCGGCGGTCTCGTCGACCATTGGCAAGACCTTCTCCAGGTGGTCGTCGAGCATCTCATGGGCGCCGATGAAATAGGGCCCGACCACGTTCCAGTGGATGTGCTTCAAGGTCATCGCCAGGTCTGTGAGGGCCGCCAGCCGGACTTCCAGATCGTCAACGATTTCCTGGGCGGTTGCCAGCTCGAGGCCCGGAACGGTGAACCGGGGCTTGGGCGATGCGGCTCTCTTTTGGGCCACGTTTGCTCCTTTGTTGAACAGTGCCGCAAAGATACCTACCAGTTTCAGGAACAAACGCGCCTACGACCGCACGTATACGCGGAATGCCGAGTTGGCGGATAGTTGGAGTGCGGTCCATCCTTGGATTGGGTATCCAGCCAGCAATTGATCGTAGAAGGTGTTCTTATTCGCGAAACCGGCGCTGCCAGGTTCACCCGCGCAAACGACAATGCCGTCGACTCCGCGTTCGTCCAACAAGGCCAGGGCACGTTCCCGGTCCTCGGTCGCGAACACGGCTTCGGTGAACTCGATCCCGTCGGGATTGAGATAGGGGGTTCCGATCACCCCAACTGGCAGCCTCCACATCAGCTCTGGACCGTGCGGCACTCCGGCGAGAACCACCGGTTCACCGACGCCAAGGAAGCTCCGGGCAAGATCGGACTCGATCTGCTCAAGAGCGCAATTGCCGCCGGGCGTGAGGGGGCCATCGCCCGCGAAAGCCGAAGCCGCCACAACCAGCACTAGAAAGCCGACCAGGCACCAGATAATGAGTAGCGGGCGCACGATCGCTCGCCGCCTGACTCTCGCTAGGGACTCTTCTGCGCGGGCAACGAGAGGGACGCCGATCAACAGCTCGGCCATCGGGACGTAGCGGAAGCTCACCAGAGCCAAACCGAATGTGGCTACCAGCCAGCCAAGGACCAGCAACCAACCAGCAAAGGATGCGCTCTTGCGATTGACCCACGTCCTTTCGGCCGCCTGAACGATGGCGATTGCGGGGCCTCCGAGGACTAACGCCATTCCAGCCCATTCCCTTCCGACGCTGTGCCAGGTCGGAGCCAGCTCCGTTACATATTCGGCGAGGAAACGGTCGACGCTGGGCTGGATCGCTTCGACTGGGCCCAGGAAAAAACCAGGAAAAATCCATTGCAGGGCGCCAGCAACGAATCCACCCGAGATCAACACCAGCAACAATCGCGTGGCGGAGCTAGCCCTTGTCACCAGAGTCCAACCCCATGCTGCTGTTGCCAATAGGGCGGCCATCATTACATGTAGCGCCGAGATCCTTTCGGCCTCGAGCACAAGCCAGGTGCTCGGATGACGCTCGACGAACACGGCAACAGCCAGCGATATCGCCATGGACGAGGTGAGCACATGCAACGATTGGAGGCGCGTCCCCGACACGACCCACTTGCAGACCAATGCCAATAGGCAGATGGCGACAGGCAACAGGAACTCGGTCGCTACCCAGATGCCTAGGGCGGCCACCACGCCAGCCCGGATCGACAATGACCTTGAATCGGCTTTCAGCAAACGCAGCGTGAGGCCAATGAGAAGCACCGAGAGCAGCAGGATCATTCCGTGATGGTCGGGATGACCGGGTGAGTTGTAAGAAACCAAGCCCAATTGGAACGCCGTCGCGCCCCCGGCCAGATACGAGGCGCCTCGACCGACGATGGCGCGGGCTGCCCACGCTACGGCAAAGAAGATCGCCGCAATCGTCAGCAGGCCAAAGACGAACGAACCCAAGAACACTGCTTGCCTGAGACTCGTGAAGGGCATGAAGGGCAAACTGACCGTGGCCAGAAGTGCGTCTACCGGCCGCGTCCAATGCAATGCGTGACCAAAAGGAGCGTTGGCTCGGTAGACCCAGGCGTCCCACCAGGAGTTGGTTCCGCTGAGGAGATCGACAACGCGTTGAGCGCGCATGTAGCCGTCAACATCAAGCAGACGAAGAGCCCGGAAGCTGATCCTCGGCAGCGCGTAGAGCACTCCGGTAGCTATTGCTGAGACCAAGCCCAACCAGAGCATCCCTCGCGACGAAAGGGCTTCGCGCTGGTCGCTTCGGTAGGAACTGACGGCTTCGCGGGACGCCACCGTCGTCATTTCGACTTCGATTCCTCGATTGGCACCCTCGCAAAAAGAATTAACGGATACGCGATGAAAATCGGGGCAATCGCACGGGCGATATCGAACGGCTCGAGCCATACGACCACCGAAAGGAACATGGAGAGGAGCGCAAAGGGCCATGCTCCCCAGGTGATGCCAGCAGGGCTGCGCCAAGCTCTTCGGGCAAACAAAGCCAGCATTGCGACGAGGCACAACACCCAAAGGAGCTTGGTCTGATTCTGAGTCCAAACGGCTGCCGCGTCTAATACACCTCGCAACGGGACGAAGTCAAAGTTACGGGACAAGCCCTCGGCGGTCGTGGCAGTCGTCTCGATGGAGGACAGGCGGGAGCCGACGTAGAGCCGCCACCCAATTGCGGCCGCGGCAGGAACGCCCAGTAGGGCCGGGCGGAAGGAATGCCAGGCCTTCCACGCCCAAACGCAGAGTCCGGCCGCAAAAAGAATCATTGTTTCGCGAGCCAGCACCGCGCCCGTCAAGGCGGTGACTGCCCATGCTGAGCGACCCTTCACCAGCAGCCACAGCCCAGCCAATGCGAGCGCCAGCGCCAGGGTGCCTGCCCCGCTGATGTCGAGCTCGGCGATCACCCCAGGGCTTACCACAAACACCAGGCCTAACCACCGGCTGGCACCGAGCAGTCGGGCTATCCCGCCGGTGGCCGAACTTCCCAAACCTGCCGCAATCACGTTCACGACGATCAGTCCCCACATCGTCGGAATCGCCGTAAGCAGCCCGAATCCCCCAGCAAGTAGCGGATAAAGCATCCGTTGGGATCGGTAGCTGGGGAGATCGAGAAACGAAGCGTGGTTCTCGGGATCGAACAGCCAGGGATCGTTGGCGAGGATGAAAAAGAACTTGCCGTCGTGTCCCAACTCTGGTCGGGTCTCTACGGGCAGATCAAGAACTCGCTCCGCATACTCGAGCTGGGCCTCGGCCTCGACTCCCTGCGCCAGCATGACAGTTGGATTCCAATCAGCGCCGCTCATCACGAGCACGACGTAACAAGTGGCAATTAGCCCTCCAACGATGCCTACCGGCCAGAGGCCGCTCTTCATCGCTTCTGGGCGATGACAACCAGACTCAGGCCGGGCAGGAATCGGATTTTCTCGGCCAGGCGGGCAAGCGGAAGAAGCAGTCCGAAAAGGCGCATTTGCCATCTCCTCAGATTCACCGAACCGGTGAGCTTGTTGAAAAGCCACCCGGCGACGGCAAGCCGGTTGAACTGACTGAGCGATACAACGTCGAGGCCAGCTGCTGCGACCAGCCTTCGCAACTCGGCGGCTTCGAAACGACGGCGGTGGCCGATAGCTCGATCGACCTGAGAGAAGAGCCACCGGTGTCCCGGCACGAGGATCACCGCATAGCCCCCCGGACGGAGCACCTCCTCAAATCCAGCCAGGGCAGCGGCGGGATTGTCGAGATGCTCGAGGACATTGATGCTGACGACACTGTCGTAGGGCTGATCGAGCTTCTCGTAGAGCCCCTGATCCTCGAGGTCTCCCTTGACGACGCGGACGTTCTCGAGATGACCCCAGCGGCGGTCGATCATCCGAACGTAGTAGTCGTCGAAGTCGACCAGAGTGAGCTGATCGCGGTCGAGGAGGTGGCGGGTGATGTTGCCAGAGCCAAATCCGGCTTCGAGCACTCTCCTGCCGATAAAGCTCTCAAACTGACCAAGGGTCCACGCCGAGACTCGCGGCGAGATCGCCATGGTCTCGAACGCGTCCTGGCTCTCTCTTTTGGAAAAGCGCGTGTCGAGGAACCGAAACTTGAGTAGGAGCCACAACGCCTGAAGCCCGTCGCGCCATCCGATGTTCTTGCCTTCGGCGTAACCGCGCCCGCTGTACGAGATCGGTACCTCAAAGATGCGCGCTCCCCACTGGGCGAGCCGGGTGGTGATCTCCGGCTCGATGCCAAAGCGATCGCTTTCGAGCCGCAAGTCCTTCAAGACGTCAGCGGTGACCGCCTTGTAACACGTCTCCATGTCGGTGAGGTTGAGATCGTTGAGAACATTGGTGAGCCAGGTGAGGAACTTGTTGCCTAGGGAGTGCCAATAGAGAAGGACACGTCGTTCGGGACTGGCGGCGAACCGACTGCCGAAAACCGCGTCTGCCCGACCATCGAGAATCGGGCGCAAGAGCTTGGGATATTCGGCCGGGTTGTATTCGAGATCGGAGTCCTGCACAACTGCGATGTCACCCGTCATCTGGTCGATGGCAGTTCGGATCGCCGCACCTTTGCCCCGATTCACGTCATGACGGAATATGCGAATGCGCGGATCCGCGGCGGCTAACTCCTCGAGCTTCTCCCAGGACCGATCGCGAGAGCAATCGTCTACGCAAATGAGCTCAATGTCGAGATCAACCGGGGCCGCCAGCACCCGAGCGACGATTGCCCGTAGCGTCCGCTGTTCGTTGAAGACAGGCATCAGCACGCTGAGCGTTGGTCGCGACTGATCGAACATCAGACTTTCTTGTCGGCCCCCAGGACCGCGACCTGAAGTTGCGATCAGCCCGCCTGCCAGCGATAAAGCCGGAATGGGGAGTCAGATCCCAGGGCGACTTCTGTGAACTCAGGGCCTGCCCTCCCAGCAATGAGTTGGTCGTAGAGGCCGCCTGCGGCATACACCCCGCGGTCGGGGTCGTGCTCGCAGACCAGAACGTACTCGACGTTGTGCTCGTTGAGCAACGCCGTGCCTCCGGTTCCGAAGGCGGCGTAGGAATCGAGAATGCCTTCGACGTTCCGGTGATAGGGGTCAGCGACGACTTCGATCGGCAGCCGGTAAAGCAACTCAGGGCCGGAATCCAAGCTGGCCAAGACCACCGTCCCGTTGGTCGCGGCAAGCTCGGCTGCCAACGGAGCAACGATGTCGTCCAGTTGGCACGTGGGTTGCGCCACAGCGGTCGCGGACCCTTCTAGAGCGATGGCGATCAGGAACGGATATGCCATGCCCACCACTACCACCGACATCGCAAAGACCCGGCGTAGCGACTTGCCGAGCCCCCGCCCTTTGACCTTCGCTGCCCATGCCGCGGCCCAACCGGCAATGGGGATCGCCCCGAGAGCCGAGGGGTAAACCGAGAACCGGACGCTGCGTATCGAAAGCGCGAGGAAGACGGCTAGCGAAGTGAGGAGGAACACCCACGCTGGACGGTTGCTCTCTCGGCGAAGCCGCAGGATGCCAAGGACGAGCCCAATCACCCCCGTGCCGATCAGAAGCGAGAGGTCGCTCCATCGCTGGCCGGCCGCGTCCCACAGCGGCGCTAGCTCGGCCACCCGGACCAGCCAGAGATCGACCACGGTTTCCGGAACCTCGGCGAACGGCCCCGCAAAGAAGAGGGGAAACAGGAACCGCACAACGATCGCCGAGGCCAGCCCGCCAAACAGGAGCAGAACGAGCGTCGTCGCCCGGCGTTGCGCCCAGCGGAGGATGAGGCCGACCGACCCGACCAGGCCGGCCAACACGAGGTGGACAATGGAGATGCGGTCGTACTCAACGTTGAGGTACTCGGCGGGCGGCCGCTCCAAGAGGAGAGACACCCCGATCCCGATCGACAACCAGAGGCCAAATCGATCGAGGTGGTTCTTGCCGCTCAGCGTTAACCAGGCCAAAAACCCAAGGGTGAGGGCAAGCGGAGCGAGGAATTCGGTCGAGACCCACAACCCGGCAGCGCCCATCAGGGCGGCAAACTTGACCCAGGTAGTTTCCGCGGTAGTCGAAGCGCGGATCGTCGCACCAATCATGAGAACCGCCAGCACCACGAGCAGGATGTGGTGATCGGGCCGGCCCGGCGCGGCGTAAGACAGAATGCCGCTTTGTGCCGCGACACCCATCCCGGCCAAGTAGCTCGCCGGTGTTCCAAGCAACGGTCGCGCCGCCCAGGCCACCGCGAGCCCGAGGACCAGGTGGAGCAGCGGCCCCACCACCAACGCCGCGAAATACAGACCTTCCTCCCAACTCGTGAAAATAGAGACCGGGGAGGACAGAGCAATCAGCAGCGCGTCAAGCGGGCGCGTCCAGTGCATCGAGTGACCGAAGGGGGCGTTGGCCCGATGGGCCCATCCATCCCACCACCCGTTGAGCCCCGTCGCCAGCTCCAGCACGCGGTTGTAACGCATGTGGCCGTCCGTATCGATCAGCATTCGTGAACCGATGTCAAGACCGCGCAGGCCGAACAACAGGTTGGCACCGAGAATCACAAAGCCCATGAAAAGCCGGGAAACCGACCCGCTAGCAGGCCGGATTTTCAGTTGGGTGGGTGCGGTCACTTCTTAACCAGGATCGACCCGGATTTCGCGATCTAAAGACCGCGCCACCACACCCAGAAAATCTCAACGTCTCGAATGAGCTGATCTTCGGTCTGGTTGTTGGAAAGGGCCGCGTCGGCGAGGTAGAGCCAATCCTGACGCGGGCGCTGTGATCGCAACCGGGCCTCGACATCCTCGGCCACCATTCCCCTCCCCACCAACCGATCGACTCTCATCTCTTTCGGGGTGTCGATCAACAGGACAAAGCCGTTGTCGATCGAGATGGCGAACGGCACGCTCACCTCGACGACGAGGTCCGGAGCTTTGGCAAACTTCGCTTCGAACTCGGCCACGACCAACGGATGAACGAACTCTTCCAACTGGCGAAGTTGGCTCGGATCGTTGAAAACCAGTCTTCCGAGCGCCGACCGATCGATCGCAGAATTAGCCACTACTTGGGGCCAGTTGCGTTTCACGAAGCGCAAGCCGTCCTCGGTATCCAGAACCTCCCTGCTCAAAAGGTCAAGGTCGACGCGGAGTGCACCGAAACCTTCTAATAGCTTCGAAACCGTCGACTTGCCCGAACCGATAGGACCAGTGATGACCAACCGCCGAAGGTTCATTTCCGGCGACGGTAGCCTCCCGGTTGTGCCGCCTTTGGTTCGAGTTCCGCTCCTGAATCGAGCCTTTCGCTTCACGATCTGGGCCCAATGGCTCGCCTTTCTCCTGGGGGTCGTCCCCGCCGTCGCAATGAACGCCGGCCCCAGCCCAGAAGGGCTCATTGCCTCTGCCCTAGCCGGCGTTTACGTGCTGGTCTCGAACGCCGTGTCCCTGGGGGTGCTCAACCGGCGCTTTGTGGCCGATGGGTTCGCTCTCGGCGCGGCCCTGCTCTGCATGGGAGCCGTGATCCTCACCGACGCCAAGGACAGCCCTTTCGTCTTGCTGTCCTTGATTCCTCCAATCCAAGCCACGCTCCTCCGCGGGGGGCGCGCCGGTTTCTCGACGGGTGGCTTGTCGGGCACCCTCCTGGTGGCGGCCCAGCTAGCGAGAGGCGGCGGCGTGGTGCCCGCAGTCGGCCTCGCCGTCATCTATCTCGTAGTTGTGGCGACCATGATCCAGCTGATCCGCATCTTGGGCGATATCTCGCGCCTGGCCGCGGCCAGTGAAGCCCGTTCTGTTGGCGTGGAGCAGAAGCTGGCCTCGCTCGAGGAAGCTCACCGGCTCTTGAGTGAGCTGGCGCGCATGGGAACAGAGGGTATGAGCCTCCCCGATCAGGGCCGGCAGGTGCTCGAATGGGTTGGGGCCGAGCCCGGACTCAAAGCGTCGGAAGCGGTGCTTTACGCGCCCAATGGCTCGATAGTCGTGTCCAGGGCTGGCGACGTGGCTTCGGCAGCTTCGATTCGCACCGTCCCGCTGACAGTTGGCTCCCGGCGGGTTGGGGAAATTCGGCTCGGATTGAACATCGAAGGCTTCAGCCAGGAATCGATCGACCGGGTCGACACCATGGTCAGACCATTGGCGCTGGCTTTCGCCAACTCACTGCTTCTCGAGGAGATCGTCCACCAGGCAGTATCGAGAGAGCGCTCTCGAGTTGCCCGCGATCTCCACGATGAGATCGGCCCTTCCCTGGCCTCGTTGGGCTTGTCGCTCGATGTGGCCCTCATGTCGCATAGGGCGGAGCCAGGCCTAGCAGCTCACATGCAAACCCTCCGCGCCAACGTCTCCGAGCTGATCGAGGACGTTCGAGCGACGATGTCCGACCTCAGGACCGAGCCCACCGGCGCCCTCGGGCGCCACCTCGCCGACGCTATCGGTCCGTGGGCCGGGCCAGGGCAGCTCGAGGTGGCTTTCTCCGAGCGGCGTCCTCCTCGTTCGGGCCTGCTGCCCGATTTGGTCGGCATCCTTGCCGAGGCGGTGCGAAACGCCGCGCGGCATTCAAGCGCGACGGTGATCTCGATTGAAGGCTGGGCAGATTTCGACCGGGGGGCGATCTCCGTCGTTGATAACGGATGTGGGTTTGACCCGATGGCAAATCATCAGGGTCACTTTGGACTGGTTGGCATGCGAGAGCGCGCCACCGAGGCCGGGCTCGAGCTCTCGCTCGCCTCGGGCGGAGTCGGGACCACCGTCAAGGTAACCTGGGGCTTGTCTTGATACGAGTAGCGATCGCCGACGATCACCAGCTCTTTGCGCAGGGCTTGGGCGACGCCCTCAACTCCCAGCCCGATATGCGAGTGGTCGTCATGGCCACTGATGGAATGAGCCTGCTCGAAAAGCTCTCCTCCCAGCCGGCCGACGTGGTCCTGATCGACCTGGACATGCCCGGCCTCAATGGAGTGGAGGTGCTCAGCCGGCTCCCAAAGCCCGATCGGGCCCTTGTGGTTTCTATGCACGCCGACAGCGCTACGGCCGAAGCCGTCAAGCGGAGCGGGGCTGGCGGCTTCTTCTCGAAGGGCACGAGCCTCGTCGATCTGGCGGCTGGTATCCGCGCAGTTGCCGGCGGGGCTCGCTTGATGTCTCTCACCGCCGAGGAGCTGACTGCAGCCCTACGAGAGCACCTCAAACCGGTGCTGGACGAAGGCGCCGCCTCCTTGACAGAGCGCGAAAAGGAAATCCTGTCGCTCCTGGCCAATGGCGTGTCCTCGACCGAAGACCTTGCGGATCGCCTCTTCATCTCCCAAAAAACCGTTAAGAATCACCTGGCGTCGATCTTCGGCAAGCTCGCCGTGGCCGACCGCACCCAGGCGGCGATCGAGGCCATTCGGTTGGGGCTGACAAGACCGAAGTGAAGGCTCGGTGATGGGTCGCCGGACCCATCAATCCGAAGGTGTATTCGGCCGTTATTTTCCCTTAGGAAACCTTCGATGAAACAAGGACGAGCCAATATGAGCGACCGGCAAAAACTCGAACAAGATGAGCGTGGCGCCTCCATGGTCGAATACGCCCTGCTCGTGGTTCTCATCGCACTGGCTGCGTTCTTGGCCGTGCGTTACTTTGGGAACAACCTCTCGACCACGTACTCGAACATCGCTACCGAGGTCAGCAACGCCGGCGCTTGATCGGTCCCAGCTTTGAAAACAGCCCGGGCTCGCCGGGCTGTTTTTGTTTGCGCACGTACCGACGGGCCGGTCCATATAGGTCGCTAGACCCTGTTGAGTCGTCAGCGTGCTGCCGATAACCAGGGTGCAAGCCGAAAGATCGGAAACGCTACAAGAAGGAGGTCTAATGCTTGCTTTGTGGACCAAGGCCCTCGACTGGGCCAAGGACGAAGAGCGGGGAGCGAGCATGGTGGAGTACGCCCTCCTGGTCGTGCTGATCGCCATTATCGCCATCGTTGCCATCCGCCTCGCCGGAAACAACGTCTCCAGCACCTTCTCCAACATCGGCACGCAGCTCAGCGGCACCAACTAACTGAGCTCACGAACAGAAGTCAGAGAGGGACCCCCACCGGGGTCCCTCTCTGCGTTTCGCCCGGGCTAACTAGACCCTCTTCAGTCTCGGCGGGCTGCCGATAACAACGGTGCAAGCCAAAGATCCGAAGCTATCCAAAGGAGCTCCAAATGCTTCTGTGGACGAAGGTGCTCGATTGGGCCAAGGACGAAGAGCGGGGAGCGAGCATGGTGGAGTACGCCCTCCTGGTCGTGCTGATCGCCATTATCGCCATCGTTGCCATTCGCCTCGCCGGAAACAACGTCTCCAGCACCTTCTCCAACATCGGCACGCAGCTCAGCGGCACCAACTAAATGCCGTCTGACAAGAACATCAGGAAGGGACTCTGCGCGGGTCCCTTCCTGCGTTTGGGTCAAGATGGGTCGTTCGGCCCTCAATGCGGCCCGAGATCCGGCCGATTCATGGGGGGTAAGGCATTTCAGAAACGATTTTGAAAAGGAGGTCTGAATGCTTGCTTTGTGGACCAAAATCCTCGCATGGGCCAAAGACGAAGAGCGGGGAGCGAGCATGGTGGAGTACGCCCTCCTGGTCGTGCTGATCGCCATTATCGCCATCGTTGCCATCCGCCTCGCCGGAAACAACGTCTCTCGTACGTTCTCCAACATCGGCACCCAGCTCAGCGGCACCAACTAACTGAGCTCACGAACAGAAGTCAGAGAGGGACCCCCACCGGGGTCCCTCTCTGTGTTGCATCTGACTCGAAAGGTCGCTAGCTCGAGCGGAACTCCACCTCCGGCGCCACCAGCACCACAAAGGTTTCGTCGGCGTACTTCTCATTCCAGCCGGACCGGACCAGCGCCTCGGCCAGCGGGTCCGCCTCTTTGATCAGAGCCTCCCCGATGCCCATCGAGGTGAGCTCGGCTTCCCAGTCGCCGCCTGCGTTGCGGGTCTTGATGAAATCAGCCACGCGCTGACCGAAGAGCTCGGCCCGATCGTCGATGTATACCTGGCGATCGGGACCGTAGGCATAGATGAGAAACCCTCCCGTAGTGTCGTCGTGGAAGACGCGATCCGACACAAGTTGGCGCGAGGCTTCGATCGGGAAATGCTCTGGGTCCAGCCGTGGGTTGCGCGCAAGCAGGAACGGCAGCGAAAGGACGGTCAGGCCGATTACGGAATTGATCAAGCGCCGACCAGGCGACTCACTCCGCAGTATGCGGGGATCGCCTACGCCGGCAGCCGCATGCGCGACCAGCGGGATCAGCGCTAACCATCCAAAAGGCAGCGACCTTGCCGACGACACGGCCAAATAGAGAAAAGGCACGAGGAACCACAGAGCGCGCCAGGTAGGTCCTTGACCACCCGGCCGGCCGATGAGGGCGATGAGGAGGCCGAGGAGGAAAATGAACCCCGACAACGCGCCGAGGTTGGTTGGAGCCCATTCGGTGATGAGGCCTAAGAATTCACGCGCCCGGATGAAGTCGATCAGGATCTCGAGCACGCCCCAACCATGCGCCGTGAAGAGCGCCGCTACCGACATCGGCACTACTTGCTGGCCTAACCGCCAGTTGCGTTGATAGATCGCCCAGAGCATGACGAATAGCACTCCCAGCGGCCAGCCCCCGTGAACGGCTGCCCAAACCCAACTGATCAAGGGCAGGGTCCACCACAGCCGGTGCTCGAGCGCCACCAGCAAGGTGAGCACGAAGAACAGGAGCGAGAAGAGCGATGGCCGCGGGTTCAGGTAGGGCGCGATCACGAACGCCGACGCAGCAAGCAGGCCCGCCATCCAAAACATCGATTTCGACTGCTGGCGGAAGACGAGGCCAATCGTGATCAGGAGCAAGACCCCGACGGACATGTTCAGCGCCCAAACAAAGTTAAGGCCGAAAAGTCCCTCGAGCCACCCGTAGGCGAGCTCCGCCAGCCAAGACTGGGTCCGCCAGAGGATGTCAGGTGAGTTGAACGAGAACGGGTCGGCGACCAGCACCTCGCCCGCGTCGATCTGGAGGGTGCCTGCCCGCACATGCCAGAGGAAGGAGTTGTCGCGAATTGGGAGTCGGGCGACGAGGCCGACGACCATCCAGGGGATCAGGAGAACGACGTGCCGGAGGGCCGGGAACTCGCTCCTTTTGGCGAGGGTCAAGTATTGGCGAAAGCCGAGGCGATCTGGATGCCGGCGGGACCTAGCAAGACCACGAACAGCGCCGGGAAGATGCAGAACACCAACGGGAAGACGATCTTCACCGGAGCCGCAAACGCCTTCTCCTGCGCCCGCTGGCGCCGTTTGATCCGCATCTCGTCGGCCTGGACGCGGAGCACCCGAGCGATCGAAACGCCAAAGGCCTCCGCCTGCATCATCGCAAGCAAGAAGGAGCGGAGTTCGTCGAGGTCGGTCCGTTCGGAGAGATGACGCATGGCTTCTTTCCGGGCCACCCCGACTCGGGTTTCCTGGAGCATCCGGAAGAACTCCTCGGACAGCGGCCCGGGGACGGTTTGCACCACTCGAGCCAGTGCTGAGTCGAATCCCAGGCCGGCCTCGACGCTGATCACGAGCATGTCGAGCACATCGGGCAGCGCCTTTTGCATAATCTTGCGCCGATCACCGATCTTGCGGGCAAGCCAGGCCTCCGGACCAAAGAAACCAAGGATGACCGGGAAGAACACCAGCATGATTGTTTGTGTGAAAGATGCGGCCAATGGACGAGCAAAGAACGCCAGCACGATCCCGGCCAGAGTGGTGAACACCTTGATAACGACAAACGAGGGACCATCGAGATTGACCGGGCTGCCGGCCAGGACCAGCTTCCGCTGGACGTTGTTGAGATAACCCACCGGGGTGAAGCGATTGAAAAACTTGCCGAGGCCGAGGATTACCGGGGCAATGGCTCGTTCCGACAGGGATTTGGAGAGCTGCTGCTCGCGAAGGGCGTCGCGCCCGTACATCCCGAGCCGATCCATGGACGCCTTCTGCGCCTTGACGACGCCGTTTCCAACCCAGAGGAACAGGGCAACAGCGGCGACAAAAACCGCCGCCACTGGGAAGAGGAGGGCGGGTTCCATTTTCTTATACCTCGATGTTGACTATGCGACGGAGCCAGTAAATGCCGGCCAGCATCATCACCACCCCGGCGATGACCGCGATGATGCCGTAGGTGTTGGCGAACAAGATCATGATGTAGGGACGATTCGAGGTGTAGAGGAACAACGCCATCACAAAGGGCAGGGCACCCAGAACGATGGCGGAGATTCGTCCCTCTGCGGTCAGAGCGCGAATCTCTCCCTTGAGCCGGTTGCGCTGGCGCATCGTCTCGGCGACGGTTTGCAGTACCTCGGCCAGGTTGCCACCAACTTCCCGTTGAATCTCGACTGCCATGACCGCCCACTCGAAGTCCTGAGACTGGGTGCGGGTGGTGATCCCTTGCAAAGCCTGGACCACCGGCCGGCCCAACCGTGCTTCGGCAATGGCCCGGCCGAATTCGCGCGCCGTTGGGTTGGGAGCTTCACTTGCCACTGCTTCAACGGCCTGGAGCAAGGAGTATCCGGCTCGGAGCGAGGTGCTGATAAGGGTGAGCGTGTCTGGCAGTTGATTCTCGAAGCGACGCTTTTCCCTCTTGCCAAGGAAGTTGAGGATGAAGACCACGAGCAGGACCGCGAACCCAAACGCGATACCTCCCGAGATTGGGTTCCGGGTGAACAGCGCGGTCAGGATCCCGAAGACGACGCTCAACCCGAAGGCACCGGCGATCGCTTCCCCAGCCGACAGCGGAATGTTCGCTTGCTCAAGAGCGCTGTTAACTCCCGACAGCAAACCTCGGCGGCGCACCTCTTCTTCCGCTCGCTGGCTGAACAGGCGCAGGATCGGCAGGCGTTCGAAGACTGAGCGCTTCGCCTCCGCCCCCCGCTTTCCGTACGCCTCGAGGCGTCGCTTGAAGACCGCTCCGGCGTCCTCGTTGCCCCGGCCAAAGAGGATGAAGATGAAGAGCCCAATCGCCAACCCCAGCCCCAAGGCCGAGATACCGATCATCGCGGTCGGCGATGCTGGCAGCCGAGACTCGATCGTGAACGGCTCAGCGGCGGCAAAGGTGGTCGTGGTGGCAGGGCCGGCCGTGGAGGTGGTTGCCCAGCCGGGCATCGGCTCGGTGGTGACCGCGTTGAGGTCTCCGTAAGTGATCAAGAACTCGACTGGGCCAGCAGTGTTGATCGGGCTGTTAAAACGCAACACGAGAAGGTTGTTGATCTCGCGCTGGATCTGCTCATAGAGGCCTGAAAGTTGCTCAGGGTCGGTGGTGGAAAGAAAGAGTCCATCGCCGGCCTCGGCGACCTGGCGGATCGCGTCGGGCGCGAACTCGGGCGACTCGAGCGCCACCCCAAAGATCCGCACGGGGTTCTCGGGGTTGTTGATGGCGCCGAGCACGTCCTCGGTGGTGGCGACGCTGGCGGTGTCGGCGCCGTCGGACAGAACGATGATGTTGCGCCGGAGCGTTTGCGCTTGCACTTGATCGAAGAGGTTGACGGCCTGGATCACGCCATCGTTGAAGGCGGTCTCCCCGGCCGGCTCAAGTGCTTCGATCCGAGCGACGAGGTCGGCAGAGGTGTTCGTGAATCCAGCCACGGTCTGCACGGTGTCGGCAAAGGTGACGATGGCGATGAAGTCGCCAGGTCGTTTCTGGTTGACGAAGTTGGCGGCGGCCACCTTGGCGGCCTCCATCGGGGCACCCTGCATCGAACCTGACACGTCAATCACCAGCACGATCCCGACCGGCTCGAGCGAGGACGCCAACGGCTCGACGACGAGGTTTGAGACCTCCTGACCGTTGGTCGTAACGCTAATCAGGGCGGGGTCGAGAGTTTCCTCGAGGTTGCGGAACTCGACCACGACACTCGTTTGCCCGTCTTCGGCATAACGAATCGGATCGACCTTGACGATGTCCATGCCTGCTTCAGTTTGGGCGAGCGCCAACGACGGCAAAAGCCCGAGGACAAGGGTGACGAGGACGAAGATGACGCGCTTCACCGCGGTGCGTACTCGTTGGCGCGCCGGGCGAACGGCTCGGGGTCGAAGAGGTCGGCGGGAAGGCGGATTCCCAAGTCCTGCAGATGTTCGGAGAAAGTCGGCCGGATCCCGGTGGCTTTGAGCCGGCCGAGGAACTTGCCGGTGTTCTCCTCGACCCCGGCACCAAAGTCGAACAGGAACAAGTCCTGGAGGGTGATGATGTCGCCCTCCATGCCTTCGACCTCGGTGACATGGGTGACTCGACGGGTGCCATCTTTGAGACGGCTGACGTGAACGATGAGGTCGACCGCCGAAGAGATCTGCTCTCGGATTGCTCGGATCGGCAGGTCATAGCCGGCCATCAGCACCATGGTCTCGATACGGGACAAGGTGTCACGGGGGCCGTTGGAGTGGATCGTGGTCAGCGAGCCATCGTGGCCAGTGTTCATGGCTTGGAGCATGTCGAGCGCTTCGCCACCGCGACACTCGCCGACCACGATCCGGTCGGGTCGCATGCGGAGGCAGTTGCGGACCAGGTCGCGGATCGTGATTTGGCCTTTGCCTTCGATGTTCGCGGGGCGGGCCTCGAGCGTGAGAACGTGGTCCTGATGGAGCTGGAGCTCGGCGGCGTCTTCCACGGTGACAATCCGCTCGTCGTCGGGGAGGTAGCTCGAAAGCACGTTCAGGGTCGTGGTCTTCCCTGACCCGGTGCCACCCGAGATGATGACGTTGAGCCGGCCGCGGACGCAGGCGCGCAGGAAGTCGGCGGTGCGTTGTGTATAGGTTTGGAAACGAACCAGGTCGGCCTCGGTGAAGGGATCGACTGCGAACTTACGAATTGTTAAGAAGGGCCCGCCGATCGCCAACGGGTGGATCACGGCGTTGACGCGCGAACCGTCCGGAAGGCGAGCGTCCACGAGCGGGGTGGCTTCGTCGACACGACGACCCACCTGGCCGACGATCTTGTCGATGATTCGGCGAAGGTGGACGTCGTCGACAAATCGAACATCGGTTTTGACGATCTTTCCTCGTTGCTCGCAGTAAACGTCATAGGGCCCGTTGACCATGACTTCGGTGACCTCAGCATCATTGAGCAGAGGATCGATCGGGCCGTAGCCGAGAACATCGGAGGCGATCTCGTTGAGAAGCTGACGACGATCGCTCATCGTCAGCGGCACGCCTTGCTCTTGGTCGATGGCCCACTCCAGCATCTCCATCACCCGAAGTCGTAGCTCCGCGTCGGACATCTGTCGGTCGTAGAGAGTGGGGCCGAGCTCTTCGACCACCTTGAAATGGAGACGACCCCGAAGCTCGGTGAGAGCGTCGTTGCGATTGGTCGATATTGACGAATGCTCGTTCCGGCGAGCCGCCGCTACACGGTCAGCCAATGTAGACATCAGTTACCTCCCCTTTCGGGTCCTTCGTGACTCACTTTCGGCGCCGAAACCCTTTGCTTGAGGATGGTTCTGGGACCGGGCCGGCGATGATCTCAGCCACGGTTTCGAATCCCTTCGCCACCCGCGACTTCGGCGCCGATTCCACGACCGGGTTTCCCTCGTTCATCGAAGCAGCCACGGCTGCATCAGAAGGAACGGCCGCGCTGATGGACATCTTGAGAGCGCTCTCGATCTCCTTGTCATCGAGCCGAGCTTTGGCGTTGGACCGGTTGAGAACCAACTTCACCTTGCTGGTAGGGAACTTGAGCAGGCGCAAAGTCTCCAAGGCGAGCTTGGCGTTCTTCACCGACGGCAGATCCATGTCGACTACTTGCAGAACCGTGTCGGCCTTTTCGAGCAGCGAAAGCAGGAGCTCGTCGAGCATCGAGGCTGTGTCGACGATGACGTAGTCGTACCTTTCCCGCAGCAGACTCACGACCGTCAGCAACGACTCCGTGGAAATATCGTCAGCGAATGCCGGCTCGAGGGGAGCGGCCATCACCTTGAGCCCGCTTGGATGGTCGGTTAAGAGGGACTCCAACAGCGCCCCGTCGAGATGGTGGAGCTCATGGGCCGCGTTTACAAGGGTGAAACGAGGCTCCAATTGGAGGACGAGGCAGACATCACCGAACTGAAGGTCAGCGTCGACCAGCGCCACCTTCTTGCCCGGGTACCGGGTGAGAAGGATGGCGAGGTTGGTGGCGGTGACGGTCTTCCCGGACCCGCCTTTCGCCGACATGACGATGATGACCTGGCCCTCTTGCTTCTTGTCGCTGCTGACCGGAGGAGGCACCGCCGCCGTCCGCCGTTTGAGGACATCGTTGGAGAACTGGGCGATCGCATCCTCGACTTTTTGCTCGGTGAGTGGTGCTTCGATTACCTCCGAAACCCCGGCTCGCATCGCCGACCGCAAGAGCCCGGAGGTGACCTCTTCGGCCACGGCGATCAGAAGAAGTGACGGATCCTCGTTGCGGAGCACCCGGACGGAGTCGATCGCTGCCTCATTGGCGATGGAAGGGCCGAGCAGCACCATCCGCAACGCCCCGCCCTCGATGGCGTTGACGGCTTCGCTTATTGTGCGTGCCGTCGGCAACCGGCCCTCGAAGAGCTGTTTGGCTTCATCGATGAACCCGGCGTCCTCGTCGACTACCAGCAAATTGTTCTCGGTTATGGACACGTTCGGTCCTGATCCTTGCCTTTTCTGTCCTAGTTCCCGAAGATGTCGTCGACCAGGTCGCCGGCGAACAGCGTCTCAATGGTGACGCCTTGCGTCTCCACCTCGACGAAGTCGGCGGGTACCAGGGTCAGCCAAACCGACCCGTTCTCGGAAGCAAAGGCGATTCGCTCGGCCTGCTCTGGGGTCACCTCGAGAGTGAAGATTGTCTGCGGGATTACCTCTTCCTGAGCTGCCTCGGTCGTGATCGGGTTCCCGTCGGCGTCCACCTGCGGGTTTACGACTGGCGCGGTGTCGCCTTCCTCCTGACGGACGTCGGTGGCCACGGCCAGCACCGGCAGCCCTTGGAGCACGAACCGGGTGTAGGTGATCGTTTCCGAAACCTCCTCGGCGGCACCCCCGGCCTCGGCGGTCGTTGTCTCGGTTGGGATACCGAAGATCGGCGAGTTCGTTGGGATCTGATTGAACTCGATGTCGAGGGTCACGATCAGGTTGATCATGTCGCCCGGGCGGATGAATCCGTTCACCCCGCGGACGGCGTCAGTCGAAATCGTGATTGCCTGCTTTCCGGAGGGAATCAACTCCGACATCGGCTGCAGGTCCACGGTGAGCTGAGCCCACTGGGTGTCGACGATGATCTCGTTGCTGTTGATCGGACCCACCGCAAGCCGGCCGCTCAACACCGCGTTGAGCTGCTCTTCTGAGGCGACGGCACCTTCGGGCAGGTCTTCGCGATTCTCCTCGGATTGAACGACGAGGCCCGACTGAAGCACCTGGGACCCTTGCGAACCTTCTGGGATCAAAGCTCCGGCGCGGTAGACGGTGACCTTCTGTCGATCACGCTCGACGTCGGTGCGGATGCCATTCAGGAACTGAAAGACCGCAAACGCGGCAACCCCGGCCAAGACCAGAGCTACCAACAAAACCAACGCTCTCCTACCCATCCAGGACTCCTTGTCGAAATTGGATCGTTCGGGGGATCACCCCGGAACCGGCCCTCACAAATAGCTAGTTCGCTTCTTTCTTCGACCCGCTGACTCCCTGGCTTGAGCGTTCTTGCGGAAGGCTCGCTAAGGAAGACGGCGTAGGAAAGAGTGCTCGGAGGGAGCTGGAGAAATCTGAGTGCTGGGCGAGGTCCCGGGGCTCGCCGCGGCTAGTTGATGAGCGCGGCGATCAGCGCCGGCCGATGCCGCGCTCTTTGAGTTCCTGCAGGATGGCCTCGAGTGAGGCGTCTACCGCGATTGGCTCGGGTTCGGCGGCCGTCGGTCCGAACTCACGCTCGAACTCGCGCTTGGCCGGACGCTTGGCGGCGCCGCTCTGGGGCGCGGTCGATCGTTCCTGCCAATCGGGTAACGCCTGTTTGATCGAAAGGCTGATGCGCCGGCGCTCGTCTTCCTTCTCAGTGATCTTGACCCGCACTGGCTGGTTGATCGAGAGTTCGAGCTCGGGCGACTCGACGCGGTGAATGGCGATCTCGGACACGTGGACCAGTCCCTCGACACCATCGGACACCGAGACAAACGCACCAAAGGGCACCGTCTTCGTCACCAGGCCATCGATCACATCGCCCACATTGTTCTGGCGGGAGAAAACCTCCCATGGATCCTCGAGAGTCTGCCGAATCGACAGCGAAATCCGCTCCCGCTCCCGATCGACTTCGAGGACCTTGATGTTGACGTCGTCCCCAACCTTAACCATCTCCGATGGATGCGAGATGTGCTGCCATGACATCTCGGAAACGTGGACTAGCCCGTCCATCCCACCGAGGTCGACAAAAGCGCCAAAGTTCACAACTGATGAGATGACCCCCGCTCGGACCTCTCCGACGTGTAGGTCGTCAAGGAAAGCGGCGCGCTGTTCGGCTTGCTCTTCTTCGAGGTAAGCGCGCCGGGAAAGAACTACGTTGTTGCGATTCCGGTCCAACTCGATGACCTTGGCTTCGATCTCGGTGCCGATGAACGGATCGAGATCGCGGACGCGACGAAGGTCAACCAACGAGGCGGGGAGGAATCCGCGAAGGCCGATGTCGACAATCAGTCCGCCCTTGACCACTTCGATAACCGTGCCTTTGACCGTACCTCCGGCTTCGGTGACCTCAGCCACCTTGCCCCAGGCGCGCTCGTACTGCGCCCGCTTCTTGGAGAGGATCAACCGTCCCTCGTCATCCTCTTTATTGAGGACGAGAGCCTCGACCTTGTCGCCAACGGAGACGATGGTCGAGGGGTCAACGTTTGCTCGAATCGAGAGCTCCTCGATGGGGATCAGACCCTCCGACTTGTAACCGACATCGATCATCGCCCCATCGGCGTCAACTGAAACGACCGTGCCCTCGACGATGTCACCCTCGCGAAACTCAATGACCGTTTGGTTGATGGCGGCCTCGAAGTCGTCGATTTCGTCCGGCAGCTCATCGACGCTGGGCGGGACGATCGCCTGGCGAGGATGCGCCGCTTCGACTTTGGTCTCTTCGACTTCGGTGGCTTCCGATTCAGTCGCTTCGGGTTCGGTCTCTTCGACGGCGCCCGCAGAGGGTTCGGTCGCTTCGGGTTCGGTCGCTTCGGGATCTATTGACTCGGGCTCGTCTGCGGCCTTCGCCAGTGCGTCGGGCGCCTCTGGGGACGGCGCGTTGTCGATATCGGTGGACATGAGTAAGTGGTTTTCCTCCAAAAGGGATTTACATCCAACAGATGCCGTTGGAGCCTGTTCAGACTAACAGCCGATGGGGATCATGGGTCAGTCACCGATGCCGGATACCAGATCTGAAATCTGACAGCTCGGCACAGCCGAGCGACTCTGTGATCTACTTGACTTCGGCGAGGTTGGAGCCAGTGGAAGTGTCGACGACAAGAGGAACGGCGAGCTCGACGACTCCTTCCATTACCTCAGTGGTGAGGGCGATGGCGAGGTCGAGCTCCCCGGGCGGAGCTTCGAGGATCAGCTCGTCGTGGATCTGGAGAAGCATTGCCGTTTCCAGACCACGGTCGCGCAGCGCTTGATCAAGGTCGATCATCGCTCGCTTGATGATGTCGGCCGCAGTGCCTTGCACCGGCGCGTTGAGCGCCATTCGTTCGCCCATCTGGCGGATGCGAAAGTTGTCGCTCTTTAGCTCGGGCAGATACCGCCGCCGGCCGAACAGCGTCGTCGTGTAACCCTGGTTGCGAGCCTGGGTCACGACTCCATCCATGAACGCCTTGACGTTGGGAAACTGGGCGAAGTACTCGTCGATGTGGTGGCGGGCGTCATCGCGGCTGATTCCTAGGCGGTCGGCGAGTCCGAACGCTTCCATCCCGTACAGCAACCCAAAGTTGATCGTCTTTGCCCTTCTCCGCATCTCGGTTGAAACCAGGCCGGGTTCAACCGCGAACACTCGGCTGGCGGTTGCAGTGTGGATGTCGATGTTGGAACGGAACGCGTCCACCAAACCCGAGTCGAGGCTCATGTGAGCGAGGACGCGCAACTCGATCTGCGAGTAGTCAGCTACGAGAAAGGTCCACCCTTCCCTGGGGATGAAGGCCCGCCGTATCGTCCGGCCGGTGTCAGAACGGACAGGGATGTTTTGGAGATTGGGACTGTCGGAAGAAAGGCGACCAGTGGTAGCCGCCATCTGGTTGAACCGAGTGTGGATGCGCCCTTCGCGCGTGATCAGCGGCAGGTAGCCATCGACATAGGTCGAGCGAAGCTTCTCCAACTCGCGGTATTGGAGGAGATGCTGCACGAGGGGATGGTGCTCGGCCAGCTTTTCAAGCACGGTGGCATCGGTGGAAGGGGCACCCGTTGAAGTCTTCTTAAGCACCGGCAAACCCAAGCGCTCGTAGAGAATCTCGCGGAGCTGGTTGGTCGAGTTGACGTTGAATGGCTCCCCGGCTGCCTCATGAATCCGACGCTCGAGCTCCGAAAGACGGCTACGTAGCTCGTATCCCATTTCCTCGAGGTAGACGCGATCGACGCCGATCCCTTCGTGTTCCATCCGCGCCAGGACGGGTACGAGCGGCAGCTCGAATCGTTGATAGAGCTCAAGCTCATCTCGGACGGAAAGCTCGTCGGTGAGGCTCGCCGCCAGCCGGGCAATAGCTTCCACTCTGCGACCCGCGGCATCAAGGTCTGGGCCATCGTCGAAATCGAGCGTTCCTTGCACCACTGGGGCCTCGGAGTCGACGGAGTCAAGCTCGAGCCGGAGATAACGAGACGCCACCGAGGCCAGGTCATACTCGCGAGTGGCGGGATTGAGCAGATAAGAGGCGAGGGCGGTGTCGAACTCGAGGCCAAGAAGTTCGTAGCCGGCGGCCAGGAGGTTGCGGATCAACTCTTTGCCGCCGTGCGTGTACTTGGGGAGGTCGGGATCGCTAAGGGCTTCACGCAATGGTTCCAAATTGGCGATGGCGACCGCGGCGGCTTCGCCTTCGCCCTGATAGACCGCCAGTCCCCAGTCAGAAATGGAGTCCAAAACCAGCGGGTCGTTCTGGGCCAGCTTTTCGATCGCGGGGGGATCGGTGAGGTGAGCGGTTTCGGTCGACAACACCGCGCCCTCTCTGGCCGAGCCGGCGCCCTCGACCTCGAGCAGGTCTTCCCAAAGGCTGTAGAACTCCAGGCTTTCGAAAAGTTGTTTGGCGGATTCCCGGTCCCACTCACCGCGTCTCACGGCATCGAGGTCGAGCGAGACGTCGAGATCGCGAACCAGCTTCATGAGCCGCCGATTAAGAAATGCCTGCTCCCGCCACTGGGCGAGGTTCTGCCGAAGGCGCGGCGTCAACTCCTCGAGGGCGTTATAGACGCCTTCGAGGTTCCCGTGGTCGGCAACCAACTTGGTCGCGGTTTTCTCCCCCACCGACGGCACCCCGGGAAGATTGTCCGAGGTGTCGCCCCGCAGGGCCGCATATTCGACGTACTGGTCGGGTCGGATCCCATAGCGGTCGCGGATATACGTTTCGTCGGCGACAACCACATCGGTGATACCCCGACGGGTATAGAGCACCTTTAGGTGGTCATCAATGAGCTGAAAGGCGTCGCGGTCACCGGTCACGAGCAGCACGTTCCAGCCTTGCTCGCGGGCGATTTCCGAAACCGTCGCGATCAGGTCGTCGGCTTCAAACCCTTCCATCCGCAGCTCGGGCACTTGCAATGCCTCGAGCACTGCCCCAATCAAAGGGAGCTGAGTCCGGAAGGCATCGGGAGCAGCGTTCCGAGTGGCCTTGTAGTCGGCATACTCGGTCGTGCGGAAAGTTTGGCGAGAGACGTCCCACGCCACGACCACCGCGTCGGGGTGATGGTCGCCGATCAGCTTGATCAGCATGCGGGTGAAGCCGTAGGCAGCGTTGGTGACCTGACCGGAGGAGGTGGCGAGATCGGGTGGAAGGGCGAAGAAGGCGCGGTAGGCGATCGAGTTCCCGTCGAGCAGCGCCAGGGTTGGCATCAGCCGCGCAGTTGTGACATCAACCGCGTCTTGGTCTCCTCGAGTTGACGCTGACGCAGCGCGATGTCCTGGGCGAGACGCTTGAATCGGGTCACCTCGGCCCGCGTGGACAATGCCTCGAGCCGATCGATCCCCATCGCGGCATCGCGTTGAGCGTCGTCGTTGATGTGCCGATGGGCTTCGAGCTCTGCTTCGACGAGCCGCCGTTGGGTTGCCAGGGCTTCTAACTCGTCGAGCACCTTGAGCAACTTCTTGTCCACCCGCCGCATTTGGCTCAGGTTAAAGCGTTCTGTGGGCTGGGATCGTTGTTGTACAACGATGCGAACCCAGGGTTCGCATTAACCTCTTGCGCTAGCGCCGGAGTGTCGAAATTGGCAGCCGAGATGGACTCAAAATCCATTGTGGGAAACCACGTGCGGGTTCGAGTCCCGCCTCCGGCACAAAAGCCTCTTGCTGAAAGCAAATACTCAAATGACTAGCCCCTTCGTTCTATCGTCACGTTTGCAACGGCCACTGGAGTCCTTTCATTCTTTGCCGCATCCCCCCACTCCCCCACTCCCTGGCTCAGGATGATCGGGCGATGAAGGTGGCCGTTGCTTTTTTGTCCCGGAGGGGTGAAGACTCTTCAGCTCAATGCGGCTTTGAATTCAGCGACGGCTGACTTCAACGCGACCGCTGCGGCCGCGGCGTTTTCGGCCTCGAGGACTTTGCGAACGAGGACGGTGCCAATGATCACCCCGTCGGCGAGGTTCTTCACCGTCGCCGCTTGTTCCGGCGTCGAGATCCCCACCCCGAGCACCAGAGGAACATCGGTTTGGGCGCGAACCCTTTCGCTGAGCGAGGCCACATGGGGGCTGATCGAGGTGCGCTCCCCCGTCACCCCCATATCGGTCACTCCGTATATAAAGGCGGGATTGGCGTCGGCCACGCGGCCGATCCGTGCATCGGTCGTGGTCGGTGAGACGAACTGCACTAGACCGAGCCCTTCGGCGAGACAAGCGGCGGCCAACTCTGAGCTTTCTTGGAGCGGAAGATCAGGGATGATGATTCCGGCGCCACCACGTTCAGCGAGGTCGGAGGCGTATTGCCTCCAGCCGGTTTGCATCACCGGATTGACGTAGGTCATCGCCAACACCGGTTTGCCGGTTCGCTTGGCCACCTCTCCCACAATGTCGAAGGCCACGGCGCGGTTGGTGCCGGCTGCGAGGGCAATCTCGCTCCCCTTCATGATCACCGGTCCATCCATCAGCGGGTCGGAATAGGGAATTCCCACCTCGAACCCGTCAGCTCCGGCTGCGGCCATTGCTTCGAAAAGCCCCACCGAGTCGGCGGGAGTGGGAAGGCCCGCAGTGAGGAATGGAAAGAGGGCGGTTGCGGACCCGAATGCCGACCTGATGGCAGCGAAACCGCTCATGTGGCCCGGGAACGAGCGATCGTCTGCAGATCCTTGTCGCCCCGACCCGAGAGGCAAACCAGGACTGTTTCGCCGGCGAGGCGGGCCGCGTTTTTACTCACCCAGGCGAGGGCGTGAGCAGACTCGAGCGCCGGGATGATCCCTTCGGTGCGCGCGAGCAGGTCAACTGCCTCGAGGGCTTCGAGATCCGTGACGGCTTCATAGGCCACCATCCCCGAATCGAACAGATACGCATGCTCGGGGCCAACCCCGGGATAGTCGAGGCCTGCCGAGATGGAATGAGCCTCCATCACCTGGCCTTCATCGTCTTGCAATAAATAGGTGCGGGTGCCATGGAGGACGCCGGGCCGGCCGGCGATGATCGAAGCCCCGTGTTTGCCAGTCCCGATCCCTTCGCCGGCGGCCTCGATCCCGACGAGCTCGATCTCCGTTTCGAGCAGTGGATAGAAAAGCCCGATCGAGTTGGAACCACCGCCGACACAGGCGACCGCAACATCACACAGCTCTGATCCGAGTTGGGTCAGACACTCTTCCCCGATCACCTTTTGAAACTCGCGCACCATCCAGGGGAAAGGATGAGGACCAACGGCTGACCCGATGATGTAATGGGTGGTGTCCACCGTTCGCACCCAATCCCGCATCGCTTCCGAGACCGCATCCTTGAGAGTGCCGGCTCCGGAGCTGACCGGGATCACCTTGGAGCCGAGCAGCTCCATCCGCTGCACGTTGAGGGCCTGGCGCTCGATGTCGACCGTTCCCATGTACACCTGGCATTCGAGGCCGAGCGCAGCTGCGGCTGTCGCCGTCGCCACTCCATGCTGACCGGCCCCGGTTTCGGCGATGACCCGAGGCTTTCCCATCCGCCGAGTGAGCAGCGCCTGGCCGATGGCGTTGTTGATCTTGTGGGCTCCGGTGTGCGCCAGGTCCTCGCGCTTGAGCAGCAGCCGCACCCCGAGCGATTCGGAAAGGCGACGCGCTTCGAACAAGGGGGTGGGGCGGCCGACGAAGTTGGCCAGCCAGCGCTCATACTCGGCTTTGAAATCGGGATCGTTCCAGGCGCGCTCGAACTCGTCGGCCAACTCGCCGAGCGCCGGCATCAATGTCTCTGGTGCAAAGCTGCCCCCGTAGTCGCCAAACCGGCCGTTCTCGTCGGGCCGTTCCAAGCGGCCCGTTTTCAATTCGACTCCCGAACCGCTTTGGCAAAGGCAGCGATCAGCTCAGGGTCCTTTTGCCCGGGCCGGACCTCGACTCCGGAGGAGACGTCGACTCCAAACGGATGCCGGCGCGCGATCAGCGGTCCGACGTTTTGCGGGGTGAGCCCGCCGGCCACCACGTACTCGCGCTCGGTGTCTGGCAACTGGTCAGGATCGAGACGAGCTCCATTGGCAATGCCGTTCGGATTCTTGGAATCGAACAAAGGGAACTGGGCGGGCGGGACCCGTTGCCATTCGTCGTGGAGGGCGAGCGGCCGCAGCACCATCAAGCCAACTCCCGTGGCGGCCTCGGCTGACTCCGCGGCGAAGCGGCCATAAGGTTGCACACCGGTGGCACCAGTCCGGAGCGCCGCGGCCACCAGCGCGTCCGGGTCGAGGTCATGGGTCAACAGAAACGTCTTCTGCTCGACGCGAGCGATGAGCTCCGCCGCCAGGTGAAGGCTGATCGCCCGGGGAGAGGTCGGCACTAGGACGAAGCCCAGGGCATCGACTCCTGCCTCCGCAGCCGCGTCGGTGTCGGCGTGATTGGTCAGTCCGCAGACCTTGAGCCAGGTCAGACCGAAAGCTCCTCGATCAGCGCGGTTGGGTTCGCGCTGCGTATGAGAGCCTCACCAACAAGCACGGCGTTATAACCGGCCTCTCGCATCCGAATGGCGTCAGCCGTACTTCGAACGCCCGACTCCGCCACCCTGACTGGCACCGATTCCAGCAAAGGCGCGAGCTCCTCTGCTACTCCAAGATCAATCTCGAACGTGGTCAAGTCGCGATTATTGACCCCCACGATGCGGGCGCCGAGGTCGACCGCTTGCCGGGCTTCGTCGGCGCTGTGAACCTCCACCAGGGCTTCGAGCCCTGCGCGGTGGATGTCGTCGAGCAGGCCCACCACGTCGTTCGGGGTGAGGGCCGCCATGATCAAGAGCACCGCCGACGCTCCCATCGCCCGCGCCTCCCACACCTGGATCGATTCGAGAACGAAGTCTTTGCGGAGGATGGGAAGGTGGGTCGCTTCCGCGGCGGTCATGATGTCAGCCGGATCGCCATCAAAGAAAGCCGGCTCTGTGAGGACGGAGAGGGCGGCCGCACCGCCGGCGGCGTACTGGGTGGCCAGGGACGAAACGTCGAGGGCCGGGGCCAGCTGGCCCCGTGAAGGCGAGCGCCGTTTGATCTCGGCAATTACGGCCAGGTGCGGTCGGTCGGCGAGGGCAGGCAGAAACGGACGCGGCTCGGTTACGGTTTCGGCTCGCGCCATCACCGCCCCCCGCCGAGCCCGGAGATCTACCACCCGGTCGCGAGTTGCCTCGAGAATCCGATCAAGCACCAGTCGATGGTAAGCATCACATGTGGCCTGGAAATCGATTCGGGTCTTCGGTCTAGGTCCCGATCACGACCGCCTCCCACGGGGCGAGGACCTTGGGCGCGGGTTCGGAGATCAGGGCCGGGCTGGTGGAGACGAGCACCGTGCCGGTGAAAGGTTGGGGATGCTCGCCGGACGAGAGGTTGACGGCGACTGAGACCGTGTCACCGTCGGGCGCGACCCGCTTGTAAGCGAGCACTGCTGTGTCGGGTGGTTCCAGCACGATCCCCCCTGAGTTGAGCGCAGGTGTCAGCCGGCGAAGCGCCAGCAGCGCGCGGTAGAGCTCGAGCGTGCTCGCTGGGTCGCCGAGTTGCGATTCGACGTTGACCGTGGCGGTGTTGGAGTTGGTCGGGAGCCAGGAGGTCGTAGCCGATGTGAAGCCACCGGCCGGGTCCCATTGCATTGGGCTCCGACAACCATCCCGACCCCAACCCGGCTTCCGGAGTCCAGCCGGGTCGCGTTCTTCGCCGATCGGGATTGGTAACTCGGTCATCCCCACTTCGTCGCCGTAATAGAGAGTCGGAGTGCCTCGCAGGGTCAAGAGCAGCACGGCCATCGCCCGAGCTTCGGCGAGTCCGCCCAGCCTCGTGGCCATGCGCGGCTCGTCGTGATTGCCGGCGACCCAATTCGGCCAGGCACCTTCGGGGATCGCCCCCTCCATGCCGGTGATGATGTTCCTGATCTTGATCGCATCGGTTCCCGCGGCCAGAAGAGCGAAATTGAATGGCATGTGGAGCTCGTCTCCCTCTCCGTACCAACTCGCCCAGCTATCCCAGTCCCATTCGTGGATCTCCCCAACTGAATAGCGCTCGTGGTAGCTATCGAGCAAGGCTCGAAACTTGCCATAGATGACGTGCATGTCCGTTTGCCGATCGTCGTGGATGTGTTCTTGGGCAGACCAGATCGGATCGAACTTGTGCGTCGTCGGATCGATCACCAAAGCTTCGGGGTTGTCACGCAGGTAGGCGTCTTTCACCGCCCGCCTGGCGACATCGATCCGGAAACCGTCAACTCCGCGATCGAGCCAGAACCGAAGGACTTCGAACATGGCTCGCTCCAGCTCGGGATTGCGCCAGTTCAGATCGGGTTGGGAGGCCAGGAACGAATGCAGGTAGTACTCGCCAGTCGTCGGGTGCTTCGTCCACGCCTTCCCCCCAAAGATCGACAGCCAATTGTTGGGCAGGGAACCATCGGCTTTCTCCGGCCGCCAGATGTACCAGTCTCGCTTGGGATTATCCGTGCTGGAGGCCGACTCGATGAACCACGGGTGGCGGTCGCTCGAGTGACAAATGACGTAGTCGACGATCACTCGCAGATTGCGCGCATGTGCCTCCTTGACCAGCAGGTCGAAGCCGGCGAGATCGCCGTACATCGGATCGACATCGACGTAGTCGGCAACGTCGTAGCCGAAGTCGTCTTGCGGTGATGGATAGTGCGGCGACAGCCAGATCGCATCAACCCCCAGCGTCTCGGACAAATAGTCGAGCCGGCTGATGATCCCCTGGAGATCACCGACGCCATCTCCGTTCGAATCGGCGAAGGACCGGGGGTAAATCTGATAGACGACGCCTAATTGCCACCACAGCATCGAGCGAGACTAGGGGTTGGCGCCGAGCACTTGGCCCTTTCGCTCGCCAACCAGGATTTGATCCCCAGGCTCGACTCGCCGGTGGAGGAGGCCCAAGCCGATCACCCTGCCGGCATCGGAGGCAATAGACGTCAGGCTGCCGACGGCCTCGCCGTCGACCTCAACCACCGCGGGGGCAGTCACCGGTCCGTCGAGCTCGACGCGTCGCAGGTTGCGATTGACCCTCCCCTGGCGTGAGTCGAGCCGGGCGACAAGCTCTTGGCCCAAGTAGCAGCCCTTGGTGAACGACACCGCCTCACCCAACAGACCGGTTTCCTGGGGAATCGTTCGCTCGTCAACATCAAGCTCCATCACGGGTTCTGCGGCTTCGATACGCGCCAACGCCCACTCATTTTCGGATATCTCCTCCCATCCCGGATCAACAGTGGAAAAGCCGCGCACCCGATCCCCCAGGTCTGCCTCCACGGCGCCCGGAGGAATGCCGTCGAGAAAAGCCAACGCTCCGGCGATGGGGCTGATGCCGGCCTTGACCCGGATCTTGTAATGAGAAAGGTCGGCGGCCACCCGCTCCCCCAAGCCGGCGTCGGTGTAGAGGTCGACCCGCTCCTCGGTCCCTGCCACCCAAAGCAAAGCCCGCAGCTTGCCTTGCGGTGAGAGGAGAAAGGAGCGCAAGCCGCGGGTCGGGTGGAGCTCGGCCAGGTCCTGGCTCAAGAGTCCGTCGAGAAACCGTCGCGAATCGGGCCCTTCGACTCGAACCAGCTCGAAACGATCCCTGATCTTGCCGCCCATCACACCTGCCTCGCTGAGGCGACGGCCGACAGCGCGGCCGCCGCTTTGTTCATCGTCTCTTCGTATTCGAGTTGGGGCGCCGAGTCGGCGACGATGCCTGCTCCCGCTTGCACCCATGCGTGTCCATCGGCCACCACCACGGTTCGCAGGCAGATGGCCGTGTCGACATTGCCGCTGAAATCGATGTAGCCCAAGGCTCCTGCATAGGGGCCGCGCGCGACGGGTTCAAAACGATCGATGACCTTCATCGCCGCCACCTTTGGGGCCCCGCTGACCGTGCCGTGCGGAAACGTGGCGCGCAGCACATCGACCGCCCCGACGTCGGGGCGCAGCTTGCCGGAAACGCCCGACACCAAATGCATCACGTGGGAGTAACGCTCAACCTCCATCAGATCATCCACCGTCACGGAGCCAAACTCGCAAACGCGTCCCAAGTCGTTGCGGGCGAGGTCGATGAGCATCACATGCTCCGCCCGTTCCTTGGGATCGTTACGGAGCTCGTCTTCGAGGATGGCATCCGCCTCGGGCGAGACTCCCCTTGGTCGAGTCCCGGCAATAGGACGGCTGTAGACGATTCCGTCGCGAACTCTCGTCATCAGCTCCGGAGACGAGCCTGCGATCGCCAAACCGTCCATCCGATAGAAATAGAGGAACGGCGATGGATTGATCAAACGCAGCGCCCGATAGATCGCAAATGGATCACCGGCAAAAGGGATCCCCAACCGCAACGAGAGCACGACTTGATACGCCTCACCTTGGGAGATCAGCTCTTTGATCGCGGTGACAGAAGCCGCGAATTCAGCGGCTGACATTGTCGAGGTGAAGGTGCCCGGGGGAGGCTCGGGACGATCGAACGCTTTGGGGGCATAGCCCCGGGGCAGCCCGAGACGAGCGGTCGCGGCGTCGAGCGCAGTCACCGCTTCTTCATACTGCGCTTCCGGATCAGCTCCGATCCGCACGTTCCGGACAAGCGTGAGGGATTGCTCGGCTCGGTCAAAGGCGGCCAGGCTTCCGACTGCCTGCCACGCCATCTCGGGTAGCTGACGATCGTCAAGGGGACGGTTGGGCAAATGCTCGACGTAGCGAACGCAGTCATATCCGAGAAATCCGACCAACCCCGAGTGCAGGGGCGGCAAGCCTTCGAGGCTCGGAACTCGAAATCGGTCGACCAGCGTCTCCAAAGCATCGATCGGTGAGCTTGCGCTGGTCGGCTCGGTTGAAACCAGCGTGCCCTCAGTTGAGACAACCGAAAACAAGGGATCCCAGCCGAGGAATGACCATCGCGCCCAGTTCTCGCCACCCTCAACCGATTCGAGCAAGAAGCCAGGTCCGTCACCCACGAGCTTCTCGAAGGCGGACACCGGGGTTTCCCGATCGGCCAGGATCTTCGTCCAAACCGGGACCAGCGAGTAGTGCTCGGCGAGGCGGAGGAACTCAGCCTTGCTGGGCGAGGTCATACGGTCGCCAAGCGCTCAAGGAAGGGGATGCTGGTGATGATGTTGGTAAAGAACGACGACAAGCGACTCAGGTTGCCAGTGAACATCACAACCCCGAAAACGGCCAAGAGCAGACCTGAGGCGATGTTGATGGTGCGCAAGTGCGGCTTGATTCGACCGAGAAGCCGAAAGAGCCCGAGCCCCGAAAGCAGGAACGGGAGCCCGAGCCCGAGCGAATACGCGACGAGCAAGGTCACGCCCTGCACCAACGTCTCCTGGGTGGCGGCGGTCGCCAGCACCACCGTCAGGATCGGTCCGATGCATGGCGTCCAACCAAAGGCGAAGGCCGCTCCCATCACTGGCGGAGCCCACCGACCCAAACGCGAAGGCCTCACCACGGGTCGATAGTCGCGTCCGAGCGGGCCAAGCGCAGCCCGAGACGACCACGCCAGATAGACGAGGACCAGCCCGAACACCGCGATCACCACTCCCGCCACGCGGGAGGCCAGATTGAGATTGGACGCGAGGAAGCGGCCGAGGGTCGTCGCGGTGGCGCCGAAGGCGGCAAAAACGATCGTGAATCCAGCGATGAAAAGCGCGATCACCGACAACAGCCGGCGGGTCGACACCTCGCCGCGTTGCAGGGCGTCGACCGAGTAGCCCGACATCATCGAGAGATATCCCGGGAGCAGCGGCAGGACGCAGGGCGACAAGAAGGAAATCACACCGCCGCCGAAGGCGATGATCAGTTGCAAGGCTAGGGCGGCGTCGGCCAAGGCAAGATTCCTGTCTGATCCCTGCGACCATGTTCCCACGATCGGCCAACCACTAGAAAACCAAGCACAAAAGCCGCGCCGCGCTGGGCTGCTCACGCCCTTCCTGCCGGCGGCCCGTTTTCAGCCCAGCGAGCGATCGGTGATCGTGACGATGTGGCTGGTGGGGCTGACCCAGGGTTTCGCGCAGGCGCAGCCCGCGGCCACCTTGCCCTTTACGCGCAGGGCGCTCGGTCTCGATGAGGCCGCGATGAGCTCGCTGCTTGCCTGGGCCCGACTCGGAGCGGTCGTCGCCGTGGGCCTCTCGATTTGGGCCGACCGTCGCGGCCGCCGCCGGCCACTCCTCGTCGCATACTTCCTTCTCATCGTGGCTAGCGCCTCGAGCGGTTTCGCCACTGGACCGCTGGGATTTGGAATGGCTCAAGCCGTCGTCCGTGGCGCTACCTCCGGATTGTCCGCATTGGGCGTGGTCTGGCTGGCCGAACACATTGGACCGCATGTGCGAGCGTACGGTGTCGGCCTGTACGGAGCGGCCGGCAGCTTGGGCGCCGGGATTGCCGTCCTCGGTTTGCCCTTGGCCGATCTCGATTGGCGGCTTCCCTATTTCGCCACCGGCATTGGCATCGTGCTCTTGCCGATCCTCGCTCGCCGAGTCGCCGAGTCACCGCCCAATCGGACCGCACCGCCGGCGACGACCCGGGTCGGCGATCCTCGTCGCCTCCTTCGGAATCGAGTGTTCCTGCTGGCCGCAGCGGCTGCGTTGCTTCCGGCCGCATACTCCTCGCTTGGGCTTTCCTTCCTCACCGAGCGCCTGATCGGTGGTCTTTCCCTCTCGTCAGGGCAAGCGGCAGCGATGACGTTGGCGGCCGGCACGATTGGTGGAGTTGGCTTCTTTCTTGGCGGGAGGATGGCCGACATTTGGGGCCGGCGACCGGCGACGATGATTGCTCTCTTGGCGATCCTCATCGGAGGTATCGGCGTGTTCCATTTACGATCGCCCGTCCCGCTCTTCATCGCGCTGGTCATCTCGTCGTATGGATCGTTTGCCTACGTCCCGTCGGCCTTCAGCCGTCGAGCCGAGCTGTTCGAGCGGGAACAGCGGGCGACCGCCGCCGCCGCCCTTACTTGGGTGGCGACGATCGGCTCGACGATCGGGCTGGTGACGGGCGGATTGTTGATCAGGCGTTTGGGCTTGACCGCGACCATGGACCTGCTGGCTCTAGGGGTGTTGCTGGCGGTGGTCGTCGAGTCCTTGCTACCCGAGACCAAGGGTCGTTCGCTTGAACCCGCCCCAGACCAACACCCCGAGCCGGCCGAGCACCATGGCCCCGACCGCCACCCACACGCCGGCCAATCCCCATCCAAGTCGGGGGATTAGGAGAAGAACGGCGCCGGCCAGGGCCGCGCCGATGGCGGTCGAGAGCGCCATCCTGCGCAGCCGCAACTGCCCGAGGACCACCCCGTCGAGCACCCACAACCACGCAGAGACGATTGCAAACGTCGCGACGATTGGCGTGGTGGAATGAATCTGTTGGGTCACCGCCTCATTGGGGGCGAAGGCGACCGCGAGAGGGCTTGCAGCGACGAGCCAGAAACCGGTCAAGACGACTCCAACGACGGTCCCCCAGAACAAGAGCCGCCGGATCACCTCGGAGTCGTCGGCCCGGCGCCCGGCCGCTTCGGCGACCAAAGTTTGAGCCGCGATCGCCAGACCGTCAACCACCATCGCGGTGAGGAACCAGGTTTCTCGGACCACCTGATGAGCGGCGAGCTGAGCAGTGCCGAGGCCGGCGGCGCTAGCCGTGGTGGCGGCGAGGGTGAGAACGAGGAGGAGCGTGCGCATCGTCACCCAACCACCGGGGCGGAGGAGAGCGGCCAATCCGGAACGGCTGATTGCGGTCATCGAGAGGCTCGACACCCGCCGACGGAGACGGGTCAACAACAGCATCGCCCCGAGGTACTGGGCGATTAGCGAGGCGAGCGCAGACCCGGCCACCCCCAAACCCAGACCAAAGATGAAAAACCAGTTGAGCCCGATGTTGACGACGTTCGCGAGCAAGGCCACCAACAACGGCGTTCGGGTGTCGGCGAGCCCGCGAAAACCGCCATGGGCAGCAAGAGTCACCAACACAGCAGGGGCAGCAAATGCTCGGACCCGCAGATAGTCAAGGGCTGGACCTCGTACCCCGGGGTCCGCCTGCATGACGTCGAGGAGCGGGGAGGCGAGCAGCACCAGCAACGCGGTCGCCAGCACCCCGAGCAATGCTCCGAGGACGACTGCCCGACTAATCACGGCCTCGGCTTCGCGTTGGTCGCCCGCGCCCACGGCCCGCGCCACGAGCGGGGTCGTCACATAAGCCAGGAAGTTGAAGACGACAAAAGCAAAGCCGAAGATTGCTCCGTTGACACCGAGGGCGGCCAACGCCTCGGGTCCTAAGCGGGCGACGAAGGCGGTGTCGGCCAGTGACAGCAACGGGTCGGCGGCGAGCGCCCCTACCGCGGGGATCGCCAAGGCGAAGATCCGCCGATCGATCTGTCTTAAGAACCCAGTCTTTTCAGACGAGCGGTTCACGGTCCGGACGAGGTTCGCTTGAGCGGCCAGCGGCAGATGCGATTGAGCTCGCACACCCGGCACAGCGGTCGTTGCGCGTCGCAGATATCGCGGCCGAACTGGATGAACCGCATCGATACGCCCACCCACTCCTTCCGCGGGTAAAGGGCGCGCAGATCCATCTCGATCCGGACCGGGTCAAGCGACTCGGTGAGGTCAAGCCTCCCCGCGACCCGACGCACATGGGTGTCCACCGCGATCGCGGGTCTGGCAAACGCCTCGGTGAGAATGACACTGGCGGTCTTGCGGCCGACCCCGGGAAGAGTGACGAGCTCGTCGAGGTCGTTGGGCACGACCCCATCGAAGCGCTCAACCAGAGCGGCGCTGAGCTTGATGATCGACTTTGTCTTCTGCCGGAAAAACCCGGAGGAGTGGATGATCCGCTCGACCTCCTCAGGGTCGGCAATGGCAAGGTCGGTCGGAGTTGGGTAACGGGCGAAGAGGATCGGCGTGATCCGGTTGACGTTGTCGTCCGTGGTTTGCGCCGACATGACCGTTGCGACGAGCAGTTGCCAAGGATCAGCGAAGGCGAGCGCCGTGCCGATTTCGGGGTAGCGACGTTTGAGCCGATCGAGGATTGTGCGGGCTCGCCGCTTGGCTGACGCGCTCGGAGTCGGCGACGGCAACGGCGGCTTGGGCACCCGGCTGATGGTATTGACTCGATCTACGCTTCCCGCCCCGAAAGGACGCATTGCGCCGATCAACTCTCGCCGGTCTCGCGATCACGTTGGCCTCGTTCCTGTTTGGGACCACGTTCGTTGTCATCAAAGACGCGGTGGCGGTCTTCCCGCCGATCTCCTTCGTCGCCTGGCGGTTCCTCCTTGGAGGCCTGGTGCTGACCCTGATCGCCCTACCGAGCCGTCGCCCGCTCCCCGGCGGGGTTTCGATCTGGCGTGATGCGGCCATCGCCGGAGCGCTGCTCTTCCTGGGTTACGCCTTCCAAACCGCCGGTCTGACCACCACCGGAGCGTCGAACTCGGCGCTGATCACCGGCCTGTTCATCGTGATCACACCTTTGCTAAACGGACTGTTCGCCCGTCGATTGCCTCGTCCTTTCGTCCTCCTTGGCGCCTTGATCGCGTTTTTCGGGGTGTATCTGCTCACTGCAGAACCCGGAGCCCGATTTGTCACCGGCGACTTGCTCACGATCGGCGCGGCCTTCTCGTTCGCCGGCCACATCCTCGCCCTCGACCGGTTTGCCCACCGCCACCCAATCGTCTTGTTCACTGCTTACCAACTCCTTGTTACCGCCGCCCTGGCTCTGCCTGCGGCCCTTGTCACCGAGGGCCTCCCGTTGCCGAGCCGGCGCGAGGTGCCGGCGTTGCTTGTCACCGCCATCGGCGTTTCCGCCGGGGCCTACCTGCTCCAGATCTGGGCGCAGACGGTGATCGGACCGGCGCGAACCGGGGTTTTGCTGGCCCTGGAACCAACCTTCGCCGTCGCTACGGCCGCGGTCGTGCTCGACGAGCGACTCTCTGCTCGGGGATGGGTCGGAGCGGGCTTGATCGTGGGGGCGATCTTCCTTGTTATCGCTCGCGGCGAAGAGTCGCTCAAAACCGCGTATTAGCCGAACCTAAGGTATGGGTGGTTGCCTAGCCACCAAAATCGCCTTAAGAATGAGCCACTCAGCGTTGCAAGCGGCGGTAGAGGTGGGTGGCGAGCCGGATGATCGCCACCACCACCATCAACGACACCACCAGGTAAACCGCCAGGGTCGGTCCGGCGGTGAACCGTTCCGGGCAGGCTTGCAGCCCGCCTGCGCAGAGGCCGTAACCAGTCCCGCCGCCGAGCAGATCCAAGAGCACGAGGACCGGCAGCGCCGCCACCACCAAGGCGGTCACGACGAGCACCAGGATCAAGAGCCTGAGGGCGAGCATCGCCGGTCACGGTACCGAGTCCGACGTGTCATCTCGGTAAACTCCACGGCCGCTTGTCCTACTACGAGGAACCATTCACACCCGCGGAAGCCGTGGTCCTCGGTCGGTTCTTCACCAACGTCGACCGGCCGGTTTTCGCCCTTATCAACCTGCCCGAGGTCGTCAAAGGCGCCCTCTTCGCTCGCTACTCGCGCTCGGCCAAGTCGGTCCGGCGACTCTTCCTCGATGAGTTCGTCAACGACCCTGAATCCGGGATCGCCGCCATCGCGAATACGAGTGACCCGCTGGTCGACCACAAGCGCGCCGAGGACTTGTATCGGCGCGTGTTCTTCGAATACGGCGACGACTCGGTGGCTCAGCTCGGCGGCGTCCACCTCGCTTGTGAGCAAGCCTCCAACATCCTGACGAAGGTCCTCGAGTGGGGACGCCTCGCCTCCTACCTCGAACAGTCGACTCGCTACATCGCCTACGACGCGCTGCTTGGAGATCGCTATCGATACCTGGTGCCCGCCGAAATCGAGAAAGCCGGTCTCGGCCCCGGGTATCGAGATTTGATGGAGGCCACCTTCAAGACCTATCGAGGAATGGTCAGCACGATGACGGACTACTTCGAGCGTCGGTTCCCGCGCAGTGAGAGCGACTCCAAGTTCGCCTGGACCGCGTCGATCAGAGCGAAGGCATGTGACACCGTACGCGGGCTGCTGCCAGCGTCAACTTTGTCCAATGTCGGCATCTACGGCAGCGGCCAGGCCTATGAGATGGCATTGGTGCGGATGGCCGCCCATCCCCTCGCCGAAGTGCGGGACTACGGGGAGATGATGCTCACCGAGCTGCGCAAGGTGATCCCCTCGTTTCTCACCCGGGTCGATCTCCCCGATCGAGGTGGTGCGTGGAGCGATTACCTGCGGGCCGGCCGCGAGGCAATCGAAGCCATCGCTCCGCGCTTTGGCGACGACCACCAAGTTGGCGAGGCCGGTCAGCAAGTCGAATTAACCGACTGGGATCCCGACGGTGAGCTGAAGCTGGCTGCGGCCGCGCTCTATGCGGGTTCGGATTTGTCGGACCTCGAACTTTCCGACTATGTCAAAGGGCTGGGTCTCGAGCAGCGGAGCGAAGTGATCGCCGCCTTGATCGGGGACCGCGGCAATCGGCGACACAAACCGGGTCGAGCACTGGAGCGGATCGTCTATCGATTCGATGTCGTCTGCGACTTCGGCGCCTTCCGCGACCTGCAACGTCATCGGCTGATGACGATCGAATGGCAGCGACTCGGCACGAGGCTCGGATACCAGTGTCCCCCCGAGCTCGAGGACGCAGGACTGGCCGCTGACTTTCGCGGGGTCATGGAACAGGCCGGCGAATTTCATGACAAGGCCCTCAGAACCGTCGGCCCCGATGTCGCCCAGTACGTGGTCCCGTTTGCGTTCCAGATCCGCTTCGTCGTCGAGATGAACGCCCGTCAAGCATTCCATCTGATCGAGCTGCGGTCCCAGCCCGCAGGTCACCCCTCGTATCGCCAGGTGGTATTGGAGATGCATCGCCGCATCGACGAGGTCGCCGGTCATCACTCCGTCGCCGAGGCAATGAAGTTCGTTGACTATTCCGAGGTGGCGCTAGAACGGCTGGCGAGCGAGCGGCGCGCCGAGAATCGTCGCTTCGACTCCCTTCGGGGCTCTAAGGCTTGACCGACCGCCCTCGCAGATGTGGGGGACGTCTTCCGTTTCTCCCGCCAGAGGGTGTCCATCGCGCGATATATGCGATGGCGAACGGGTCGTCCGAAATTCGGTTGCTCACGACCGCTTCCCACCTAATTCGGTTGCTAGCGAGCGAGTACCGGTCGCTCACTACCGAATATTCCCAGCAGTTCTCCCAAGTCAGCAGTGAGGATGTCGGTGCCTCGCTGGCCGGATTGCTTTCAGATGTCGACCGGGCCGCGTGACTGAGGAGCTGTCCGAGATGATGGCTCGATCGTTCCGGCAAGCCGCTCGGGACGGAGTCGAGGGTGGATCGAGGATGACTTGGCATTTGCCAAATCATGGGGATTCGATGTCGGATCGCGACTCCTTGACAACGAAGGGCACGTCTCGCTACTCACGCGTCGACGCGGAGACATCAATCGACGACCTGGCCGGTCTCGCCGAGAATTGCAGACGGTAGGCCTCTGCCTCGAAACCATGATCGTCTCGGCGCGGCGAACTGGTCTTACTGGAAGCGGGCAGGTATTGGTCTAGGAAATGCCTGATAATTTGAGGTCATGGCTGAGCTCGACATAGACGCACTCATCGCCCGATACCAACAACGCGCACAGGCGGTGAAGGAGAGGGGACTGCCGCCGGTCGCCGGTGACGAAAGGAAGCTCCTGATCGAACAGGCCGAGAAGGACTTTCTCGACTATGCGTTGATCGCGGCGGCGAGTTGGACAGTCGAGGGCGACGAGCTGATCCTGCGCATCCCCCTCCACCCGCAAGCATCCTGAGGGGAGCCCGAGCTCATGACCAGGCTGATCCTGGTGTCCGGCAAAGGGGGGGTGGGAAAGTCGGCCCTGGCGGCAAGCCTGGCCCTCGCCCACCATCGAGCCGGCGCTCGAGTGCTGGCGATCGATGTCGCCGCCACCGGAGGTTTGGCTGCGCATCTCGGAGTGGCCTCACTGGCCTTCAAAGCGCAGACAATCAAGACCGGACTCAACGCCCTGGCGGTGGACCGCTCGAAAGCGCTGATCGAGTACCTGCAAGTCCAGGTGGGGATGCCTGGTCTCGCCACACTCGGGCCGGCCGCTCGCTTCTTCGACGCCCTCGCCTCGACTGCGCCCGGGGTGCGCGAAGTCGTCACCTTGGGCAAAGTCGTGTGGGAGGTCAAAAAGAAGCAGTACGACGTCGTGGTCGCCGATTGCCCTCCGACCGGTCAGGTCACGGGCCTGTTGCGTGCGCCGGAAACCGTCTCTTCCTTGGTGCCCGCCGGGCGCATCCGTCAGCAAGCCGAATGGATGTCAGAGATCCTTCGTTCACCGCAACGGTCTGAGTTGATCGTGGTGACGCTCGCCGAAGAGTTGCCAACCATCGAAACCGAAGAGACCATGTCCATGCTCGACGAGTCGAAGCTCATCGGGTCGACGATGATCGTCACCAATCGAGCCCTGGGGCGGTTGCGTACCGAGGCAAAAGGTGTGGACGAAGTAGCTGAAGCGGCCGCGCTCCATCGTTCGCTCTTTCACAGCCAGCAGGAATGGCTCGAGCGGCTTCCCCCTCGTAAGAAGTTTCCGTATCTCTTCGGGGTCTTCACCGAGAGCGAGATTGCGGCCCGACTATCCGACCTCTGGGGCGAGTGATGGCGAAAGCTGTGATCGTCACCGGGGCCGGAGGGGTGGGGAAGACCACCGTGGCTGCCTCGTTGGCGGTGCGGGCAGCCAGCGAAGGCAAGGAAACCCTGGTGCTCACGGTTGATCCTGCTCGGCGGCTGGCCTCCGCGCTCGGCGTCAAGCTGGGGGGCCGGCCGGTGCGCCATCCGGAAGTCCCACGGTTATGGGGGGCGATGATCGATGGTGCTGCGTCTTGGATCACAGTCGCCCGTCGCCACGCCGACCCGGCAGTGGCCGACCGGCTCGTCAAAAACGAGTTCTTCGAGGCGGCAACTGTCCACTTCCCGGCCAGCCAGTCGTATGCAGCCGCGGAAGAGGCGGCCACCTACATCGATTCCTTGTTATGGGATGTAGTTGTGATCGACACACCTCCGGCGGCGGGAGGGATCGAGTTCTTCACCGCCCCGGCCCGGATGGCCGACCTCGTGGGCGGCCGGCTGTTGCGACTTCTCACCGGCGGACGCATCCCCGGACGGAACGCTCTATTCAATAGGGGGGCGCGACCACTGCTCCGCTTTGCGGACCAGCTCCTCGGAGCCGATCTGCTCGAACGGGTGGCACTCTTCCTGATGGACCTCCGCAGCACCTATGACGGGGTCGCGAAACAGAGCAAGCGCATCGAAGCACACTTTCGCCGAGCGGCCACCCTGGTCGTCACCACGGCCGACCCGGCGCCGCTCTTGGAAGCGGCGCGGTTCTTCGAGGAGCTGCCAGAGGTGGCCGCGCCACCGGTGGCCGTGATCTTCAACCGAACTCTCCCCGCCAGTTGGGCGCAGGCCGAAGTGCCGGCCCGCACCTCGGCCGAGCTGGCCGACAACCTCCATCGCTGGGGAGCCGAGTCCCAGCGCCAACGCGATGCCCGCGCCGGCTTTGCGGCTCGCTTCGCCGCTCCCCTCTGCACGATCCCCTGGCTGGCCGAATCCCCGACCGAGCTTGCGGGCTTGCGGTCGATCATCGACCTTGCCGACGGGTTGCCCTCCCTTTGGTAACTATTCCTGCGTAAAAACCCCCGGGAAAAAGGGCGCCAAGTTACGCAAGAATGGATGAAGAATGACTTCGGCGGCTTTCTTCGACCTCGATCGGACCCTGATCTCGGGCGCCTCGGTCTTTCCTTTCGGGGTCGAGGCGTGGCGGGCCGGATTGCTCAAGAATTCCGACATTGCCAAATACGCCGCCGGGGCACTCGCCTTTCTGGCGTTCGGGGACAAGGGCGACAAGTCCGAGGGGACCCGAGCCGCGATCCTGGGCCACGTCGACGGGGTCTCAGTCGAGATGCTGGACGAAGTGTCAGCGAAGGTGCTGCCCAAGCTCATCGACCGCGTCCGGCCGGAATCTCACAAGCTTTTGCAAATGCATCACGATGCCGGGCGGGAAATGTGGATCGTCTCGGCCTCTCCTTACGGAATCGTTGCACCGCTGGCCGACACGCTCGGCATGACCGGCGCCATTGCCACCAGAGGAAAGGTAATCGAAGGCCACTACTCCGCGGAGCTCGAAGGGCCGTTCGTCTACGGGGCAGGCAAGGCCGACGCCATCGCCCGCCTCGCCACGGAACGGAATTACGACCTGGTGGCGAGTTACGCCTACTCCGACTCGATCTCCGACCTCCCCATGCTCGAGTTGGTCGGGCACCCGGTGGCGGTGAACCCCGATAGCCGGCTCGAAAACACGGCCCATGATCGCGGCTGGCCGGTGGTGATCTTTGCCCGTAAGACGAAACGGGCGATGGCCCTCGGTCTCGGCACCACCGCCGCCGCCGGGGCCCTCGCCGGGACTTACGCCCTCGGCCGCCACCACGGCAAACTCCGCTAACGACCCAGATGACTAAAGAATTTTGGCCAATGGTCGATTTCGGCTTCGTCCTCAACGACACGATTTCGCTTCGCCAGCCCGAGATGGAGCGCGGCATGCGGTCGTCAGCAACGTAGGCACCCACTCGAGCTGCACCTCACCGGCTTTACCGGCGTGGACGGCTCCGACACCGACTGGAGCTGGTGCCTAGCTGAGATCACCGCTTGAACGAGCAGTCCAGGGAGCAGGGCGTGGCGATCGTCCTGGGGGCGTTCGCCCTGATCTTCCCCTGTGGGCTGGCGGCGATCGTGGTCGATGTCGGCTACGCCCGTCAGGTGCGACGCCAAGCGCAAAACGCCGCCGATGCGGGTGCGCTCGCCGCCGTGGTCGATTACAACGGCACTCCCGCCACCGAGAACGCCGCGCGCGCGCGGGCGGTCGAATACGTGGAGGACAACGGATTCTCCTCGGGAAATGCCACCGTTGCGATCACCTTCTTGACCAATGCCGCCGGCGACCCCTGTGTGCGAGCGACGATCAGCAATCGCCTCGTGCCGACTTCCTTCGGCAGGATCATCGGGGTTAATTCGCTGAGCGTCGGCGCCAGCTCCACCGCCTGCCAGCCGCCCGGCAATGTCACCCTGCCGGGGCTCTTTGCCGGCGGCACCTGCACCGGGCCCGGCAAGGCCATGGTCCTGTCCGGAAACGACAACAAGATCGAGGGTGGCATCCACAGCAACGCGAAGGAGAACGGCAACATCAACACCCGAATCAGCGGCAGCGCCACGTATGTCACGAATCCTCTTGACATCTCTGGCTCCGGAGCCCATTGGTGGACGGGGGCGACGCAGGTCTCGGCGGTGCCCTGGCCGATTGCGTTCAATATCGCCGACTTCGCACCCGGTGGCTCGAGAGCGGTTGCCGCCGCCGGAAACTACTTCAGCTTTACCGGCGACCAGATCCGCAACGGCGCCCTGAATGCAGGGATCTACTACACCACCGGGAAGTGGGAGCTGACTTCGGTCACGGTGACCCCGTTCAACGGCCGCACCGGGGCGACCTTCGTCTCGTCGGGCGGGTTGATCGACCTGAAAGGCAACGTCAACATCCGGCCCTACTCGGGAATCCCCGAACGGTTGGTCCTTTTCACGAATTGGAACGATGGCAAGACGGGCAACGACCGATGTGATGCAGAAGTCCTGAAGGTCAGCGGCAACTGCAACCATTTCGACGGCGTTGTCTACGTTCCCAATGGGTCATATCGGACATCCGGCGAGGGCAACGGGAACGACCACGCCGGAGGCTCGTGTGGGGCGAGTCCCTCCAACACCTACGCCGGGGGCATAATCGCCTTTGGGGTGAATATCAGCGGCAACTTCAACCTCCATCGGGGCGCGACCGTGCCCTACGGCCAAGGCAGCCCCTACCTCTCGGACTAGATCACCGCTCCTGGACCGAGCAACTCCTTGAGCTCGGCGTAGAAGGTCGAACTGGGGCTCACCCGGTGGCTGTCATCGAAACGCAGGACTTTGTGGGTGTCACCAGACTCCAGATGGAGCATCACCGAAGCGGCTCCAGGGTGGTTCTGGAGAATCGATTTGAGTTGGTTCACCAGCCGCGCCGACACGGCTCGGGCAGCGATCTTGAGCCGGACCGTCGCGTCGGTCCGCAGCTTCACTTCGCGAATAGATCTCGCCCGGAACTTGCGCTCGTCCCCCCGCTGGTCGAGGGTGCCGTCGACGAGGACGATGGCGTCGGGGTTGACCAGTTGGCCGAACTCAGCAGCGATGCGCGGGAAGGCCATCACTTCGATCGACGAGTCCAGATCCTCGAGTTGGAAGAAAAGGATCAGCTCGTTGTTGCGGGTAAAGCGTCGTGAGATCGAACCGACGAGGCCGCCGATGGTCGCGGCAGAACGGTCCGGAAGCTCGACGAGCGAGCTGATCGGGCTCGCCTCGGCGACAAGCGCCGAGCCCACCATCAACAGCGGGTGATCGGACACATAGAGACCGAGCATCTCTTTCTCGAACCCGAGCCTGACTTTGGGTGACCATTCGTCGCGGGCTAGTTCGACTGGCACCGGGGCAACCTCAGCAGCCTCGGCGCCAAACAACGAGAACTGACCGAGGTCCTCGTTGCGCCGGCGCTCGATCGTGCCTTCGAGGATTTCCTCGAAAGCCAGGAACAGGCTCTTGCGGCTATGCCCCATCCCGTCGAAGGCGCCCGCCTTAACTAGCGATTCGACGGTCCGTTTGTTGAGGGCGAGCATGTCAACCCGATTTGCAAAATCAGAGAAATCGACGAACGGCGCCTCCTGTCGAGCCGCAATGATCTTCTCTACCACCCCCTCACCGACGTTCCGGACGGCCGACAGGCCGAATCGAATCTTACCGTCGCTCACGATGAAATCGACATCCGACTCGTTGACGTCGGGAACGAGCACGTCGATGCCCTGGTTGCGGGACTCGGCTAGATAGATGGCGGTCCGATCCTTGTCCTTCTTGGTGGCGGTGAGCAGAGCCGCCAAATACTCGGGGGCGTAGTGGGCCTTCAGCCAGGCGGTCTGATAGGCCACCATCGCATAGCAGGCGGCGTGCGCCTTGTTGAAGCCGTAACCGGCGAACGGCTCGATGGCGTCGAAGATCCCCGCTCCCACCTCGCGGAGATAGCCCTGATTGACACAGCCGGCGATGAACTTGGCGCGATGGGCAGCCATCTTTGCCTTGACCTTTTTTCCCATCGCACTGCGCAGCTCGTCAGCTTCCGCCATCGTGTACCCAGCCATAGCCTGGGCGGCCTGCATCACCTGCTCCTGATACACCATGATTCCGTAGGTGTCGCGCAGAAACGGCTCCAGCGCTTCGTGGGGAAATCCCACTGCCTCACGCTGGTTCTTGCGCTCGGCATAGGCGGTGTGCATGTTGGCTGCCAAAGGCCCGGGCCGGTAAAGCGAGATCAACGCGATGATGTCTTCGAAGCGGTCGGGAGCCAGATTTCGGACCAAGCTCCGAAGGCCCGTGCCCTCGAGTTGAAAGACCCCGACCGTGTCGCCCCGACGCAGGAGCTCGAACACCGCCGGGTCGTCAAATCCTTTCTGGTCGATATCGACGTCGATCCCTTTCCCGTCCCTGATCAGTTCCAAGGTGCGTTCGATGATCGAAAGGTTGCGAAGGCCGAGGAAGTCCATCTTCAGCAGTCCGAGCGCGGCGATTCCCTTCATCTCGTACTGGGTGACGACTTCGGCTTCCTCCCCCTTGCGCTGGACCGGCACGAACTCGGTGAGCGGGGCGGGGGTGATGACAACGGCCGCGGCGTGAATCGAGTCCTGCCGACGCAAATTCTCGAGGCCGCGCGCCATGTCGATCACCTCTCGCGCCGCCTGGTCGGTCGCATAGAGAGAGCGAAGCTCGGACGCCTTGTCGTGCTGATCACGGTCCTCGCGAGGGGCATCGGCCGGCAGTTGATCGAGAACCAGCTTGAGGCTCGCTTCTCTTCCGAGAATCGGCGGGGGCATTGCCTTGGCCAGGCGATCGCCAACCGCATAGGGGTGACCCAATACCCGGGCTGAGTCGCGCAGCGCCTGCTTGCCCTTGATCGTCGAGAAAGTGACGACTTGCGCCACATGGTCCGAGCCATATTTCTCGGCGGCATATCGAATGACCTCGGAGCGATAACGCTCATCGAAATCCATGTCGATGTCCGGCATCTCCCGGCGCCCGGGGTTGAGGAAGCGCTCGAAGATGAGGCCGTAGGCGATCGGGTCGAGATCGGTGATGCGAAGCGAATAGGCAACGATCGAGCCGGCGGCCGAGCCGCGGCCGGGCCCAACCCGAATCTTGCGCTCACGAGCGAAGCGAATCAGGTCCCAAACGATGAGGAAATAGGCGGGGAACCCCATTTCGGTGATCACCGCCAGCTCGCTTTGGATCCGTTCGACGGCCTCGGTGGGGAGAGGATCTCCATAACGCTCCCGAGCGCCTTGCTCGACTAGGTGACCGAGGTAGCTCGCCTCCGTGAATCCGGCCGGGACCGGGAATTGCGGGAGAAGGTAGGTCCCGAACTCGAGAGTCACCTCGGCCCGCTCCGCCACGAGCAACGTGTTGTCGCAGGCGTCGGGGTAGAGGTCGGCCGGGAAGAGCTCTCGCATCTGGGCCGCTGACTTGAGATAGAACTCCTGGGCGTCGAACTTGAACCGGTTGGCCTCGTCGCGGTTGGCCCCGGTCTGTATGCATAACAGCACGTCGTGAGCATCGGCCTCATCGCGGTGGGTGTAGTGAGCGTCGTTGGTCGCCAGCAATGGTGCCCCGATCTGACGGCCGATCTCGAGCAGGTCCGGGGTCACCTGCCTTTGGGCCTCGAGGCCGTGATCCATCACCTCGATGAAGAAGTTCTCCTGACCGAAAATGTCCTGGTACTGAGACGCAGCCTTGAGGGCGGCGTCGAAGTCACGCACTGCTCTTCGCCCGCCTTCCTCGCGGTTCGCATCGGGCGCCAGGTGACGGGCCACGGGCCCGCTCAAACAGCCCGAGGTGGCGACGATGCCTTCGGAAAAGCGTGCCAAGAGGTCGGTGTCCATGCGCGGCTTGTAGTAGTAACCCTCCAGGTAGGCGAGCGAGGAAAGTTGCATCAGGTTGCGATAGCCCACCTGGCTTGTCGCCAATAGGGTCATGTGCATCCGGACGTTCTCCGCCGCTCGCGGCCGGTCAAACCGGGACCCATCAACTACGTAGGCCTCGATGCCGATGATCGGCTTGATCCCGGCGCCCTTGGCAGCCTGGTAAAAGTCGACGACTCCGTACATCACCCCGTGATCGGTGATCGCAACGGCCGGTTGCCCGTCAGCTGCTGCCGCGGCGACCACATCGTTGACCCGGGCGGCCCCATCGAGCATCGAGTACTCAGTGTGGAGATGGAGGTGGGCGAACGACGCCCCGGAAAACGACAAGGTTGTAGTTTTACCAGCAAGATTTCAGATTCCAGATCCCAGCCGCCAGATTCCCGATCTGGTATCTGGGATCCGGTATCTAGAGAAGGACCGCCGCTACCGCCGCCATCGTCACCAGAACCGGAACCAACCAGTAGCGGCGGGCCGGCAACCGGGCCCAGACCTCGCCGATCAGGATCCCCGCCGCCAGGCCGCCCAGATGGCCCTGCCAGGAAATCCCGGGAAGGATGAACGGGAGGGCGATGTTGATCGCCAGCGTGACCCAAAGGCTCGACAACAGGCTCCTGCCGAAAGCGGTGTCACGCTGGCGGTAGGCCGAGTCGAGCCATAGCCCGAAGAACCCGAAGATGGCGCCCGAGGCTCCAACCAGAACGTCCCTCTCATCGCCGAAGTGGTAGGCGAACGCGCCTCCCATCCCAGCCGCCGCCAGATAGAGGGCGAGAAAGTTGAATCTGCCGTACCTGACCTCGACGGCCGGACCCAGTTGATACAAGGCAAACATGTTGAAGGCAATGTGGGCGGCTGAGCCGTGCTGGAGAACTGGAGTGAAGATCCGCCACCATTCTCCGCGGGCGATCCGGGAATTGGCCTGGGCAAAGGTGAAAAAGAGCCTGTCGTCCAGATCAGGCGAGACAAAAGACAGGACATAGGCCACCACGGTCACCGCGATGACCGCAAAGGTGACCGGCGCCGCTTGCCGTAGCCGGCCGGGCCGCCGCGTCGGGATCACTTTTTGCCCGCCGCGGTCGCGGGCGCATTCGGGACAGAACTGGCCGACGGTGGCTTCGACCGAGCACGACCCACAGATCGGGCGCTCGCAATTCGAGCATCGCAAACCGGTAGGACGATCGGGATGCCGGTAGCAAACCGAAGTCCCTGCTTCCGGCACCGCGGGTTCTGTCATGTCTGCAAAATACCGATTCTCTGGAGTATTCCCGCCAGCACCGGCGGAAGCGGAGCCTCAAACGCGAGGCTTTGGCCAGTGACGGGATGAAGCAGTTCAAGCCTGCGGGCATGGAGAAACTGGCGACGGATCGAGAATGGGTCAGGCTTGCGGCTGTAGGTCCGATCTCCCACGACCGGATGGTCGATGGCTGCTAGGTGGACGCGTATCTGGTGGGTGCGCCCGGTCTCCAAGGTCAGCTCGAGCAGGCTCAGGCCGGCGGCGGTTCCGACGAGCCGGTAGTGAGTGCGCGCGGGCCGTCCGTCGCTTGCAATCCGCTGTCGCGTGGGATTGGCGGGGTCGCGGCCGATCGGCGCGTCGATCGATCCGGTGGGCATCGCCATCTCTCCATGGACTAGGGCCAGATACTGCCGTTTAATCCCGCGAGCGGCGAGATCGGCAACCAACCGCTCATAAGAAGCCCGGTTCCGGGCGACGAGCAGCAGGCCCGAGGTCTCTTTGTCGAGCCGGTGGATCAGGCCCCAACGACCGGGTTGCCCGACACCCTCGATCTCGGGGAAACGGGCGAGCAGTCCGGCCGCCAACGTCGCCCCGGATTGACCGGCGCCGGGGTGGACCACGACCCCAGCGGGCTTGTCGACGACCACCAAGTCGTCGTCCGCAAACACCACCGTGAACGGGACCTGCTCGGGGACCAGTCCCGCCTCCGCCGCCAAGATGGGGAAGTCGAGCACTCCCCCGGCAACCCGTTGATCCGCCGCCACCGGCCGCCCATCGACACTTACGTTCGCTTCGGACTCGATCATTTGTCGGGCTGTCTGCCGGGAGACGCCGGCGAGCACGGCGACGATCTTGTCAGCCCTTTGTCCGCTCAGGTCGGCCGGGATGGAAACCGATCTTCGGTCGGTCATCGGCGCCTAGGCAACGACCCGAAGAGCAGCACGACGACGGCGATGGAAACCGCCGAGTCGGCGATATTGAAGGTGGGCCAGTAGGGCAATTGGATCCAGTCGATCACCCTCCCGTCGAGGAAGCCGTCGCCGCGAATGATCCGATCGGTGAGATTGCCCAGAGCTCCACCAATGACCATGCCGAACGCGATGACCTCCGCCCGCGGGCGGGCCTTGGTCAACGCGTAGGCGATGAAGCCGCAGGCCACCACCGCCGCCACCCCAAAGAAGCGACCCGCATTTTGGAAAAGCGAGAACGCGGCCCCTGAGTTCTCGCTGAAGCGAAAGATGAGAATTTCTCCGAGGATCGACTGCGGCCCGCCGGCGAAGGCGGCCTCAGCCCAACGCTTGGTGAGCTGATCGGCAATCAGGATCGCCAACGCAATCGCGTACGCGATGTACGCGTTTCTGGCCGGGGCGAGGTTGGCCCGGGCCGGTTCCGAGCTCAAGTCCGGCGGGCGCAGGACACGCATTCGGTGGCGTAGGGCAGAACCTCGAGGCGCGCCACCGGAATCTGGGTGCCGCAGCTCTCGCAGATCCCATAGGTGCCGTCGGCCACACGTCCGAGTGCCCGCTCGACTTTGCGCAGAAGGTCGACCGTGTTCTGTCCGAGAGATAGCTCCTTCTCGAACTCGAAGTTCATCGACCCAGCTTCGGCGCTGCCAGGATCGGGGCTGCGCTCAGCTGAAGTCTCGGTCTGTCGAGCCTCCTCCAGCTCGCGAACGTGTTCCGCGATCATCCGCTCAAGGCGAACTCGCTCCGATTCGAGCTGGTTCCTGAACTTCTTCAGGGTGTTGGCGGCGAGTTTTCTTGCCATTCCTTCCGAACGCTCACCTGGGGCGGCGAAACGATAGTGACCATCAGGATTAATCAATCGACACCCTCGTCGGTCAAACCGGCCGGGAAAAGGGGTCTTTTCCTTAAACTCCCCTCCCCATGCCCGCGTCGAGTTTCAAACCGGTCGGTTCCCAGGTCGATTTTCCGGCCCTGGAACGGGAAATCATCGCCCTTTGGGACGACCTCGACGCCTTCTCGCAATCGATCGCAAGGCGGGCGGCCGCGCCCGAGTACGTGTTCTACGACGGGCCGCCCTTCCCGACCGGCAGCCCGCATTTCGGCACCCTGCTCGCGTCGGTGATAAAGGACGTCGTTCCCCGCTATTGGACGATGCGGGGCTTCCGGGTGGAACGGCGTTTCGGTTGGGACACCCACGGCCTGCCGGTGGAGATGGAAGTCGAAAAGCAGCTCGGAATCTCCGGTCCCCGTCAGATCGCCGAGTATGGGATCGACCGGTACAACGAAGCGTGCCGGACCATGGTGCAGGCCAACACCGAGACCTGGCGTCGGGTGATCAGCCGGATCGGGCGTTGGGTCGACATGGACAACGACTATCGGACGATGGACGTCGATTTCATGGAAAGCGTCTGGTGGGTTTTCCGCCAGCTTTGGGACAAGGGGCTCGTCTACCGGGATTTCAAAGTGCTCCCCTACTCCTGGGGGGCGACGACCCCGCTGTCCAATTTCGAGGTCAACCTGGGCGGCTATCGAGAGGTCGACGACCCATCGCTCACCGTTCGCCTCGAAGTCGTCGACGGCCAAGGCCCGCTCCGGCCGGGCGACAACTTGCTCATCTGGACCACCACGCCGTGGACGCTTCCCTCCAACCTGGCGGTAGCGGTCGGCGACGACATTGATTACGTCGCCTTCGACGAGGATGGAAAAAGGCACTGGATGGCCGCCGCCCGCCTCAGCGCCTACTTCAAGGAGCCTCCGCCGGTGATAGCCGAGGCCAAAGGGATGGACTTGTTGGGCGCCACCTACTTGCCTCCGTTCGACTATTTCGGGGAGGAACGCGATCGCGGAGCGTTCCAAGTCATTTCGGGGACGGAAGTCTCGACCGAGGAGGGAACCGGGATCGTTCACATGGCCCCGGCCTATGGCGAGGCCGACTTCGCCGCGCTGGCCGCCGCCGGCCTGAACGTCCTCGTCGACCCGGTCGATCTCGAGGGTCGTTTCACGGAGGCCGTGCCTGACGTGGCCGGTCAGAACATCAAGGACGCCGACACGACGCTGGTCGGTTTGTTGAAGGAAGCAGGACTCCTCTTTCGAAACGAGCGCATTCGTCACCAGTACCCCTATTGCTATCGCACCGACACGCCACTCATGTACAAAGCGATTCCCACTTGGTTTGTGCGGGTTGAGTCGTTGCGCGACCGATTGGTGGCATTGAACGATGAGGTGCATTGGGTGCCGGACTACGTCGGCAGCCGTCGCTTTGGGAACTGGCTAGCTGATGCGCGCGACTGGGCCGTTTCCCGCAACCGCTACTGGGGCTCTTGCATCCCGGTGTGGGAGTGTCCGCTGGGTCACCTGAAGTGCGTCGGTTCGATCGACGAGCTCGCCGAGCTCAGCGGCGTGCGTCTTCCCGACCTGCACAAACACTTTGTCGACCCGGTGACCTTTTCCTGCCCCGAGTGCGGCCAGACGATGACCCGGGTTCCCGAAGTCCTCGATTGCTGGTTCGAATCGGGTTCGATGCCCTATGGCCAGGTGCATTACCCGTTCGAGAATCGGGAGCGCTTCGAGGCGACCTTCCCGGCCCAGTTCATCGCCGAGGGCCTCGATCAAACTCGCGGGTGGTTCTACACCCTCCATGTCCTCGGCACCGCGCTGTTTGACTCCCAGGCGTTTCGCAATTGCGTTGTCAACGGCCTCATCCTGTCCAAGGACGGGCGCAAGATGTCGAAGTCGCTCAAGAACTATGACGACCCGACCGAGCTCTTGGAAACCTATGGGGCCGACGCGTTGCGGGCCTACCTGATCAACTCGCCGGTCCTGCGCGGGGAGACGTTGAAATTCCAGAACGAAGCGATCCGTGAGGTCACTCGTACGGTCTTGCTCCCGCTGTGGAACGCCCACTCGTTCTTCACCACCTATGCGCATGCCGACGGGATCACCATTGCCGATCTGGCCGAGGCGCCGCCGCCTGCGCATCGGCCCGAGCTCGACCGCTGGGTGCTGTCAGTGCTGCAAAGCCTGATCGCCGAAGCCAACACCCAGATGGAGGGCTACTACCTATACGACGTGGTCCCCTCGGTGCTGGCATTCGTCGAGGACCTGACCAATTGGTACGTCCGCCGGTCGCGCCGCCGCTTCTGGAGGCGCCGCGGCGAAGACGACGCCGACAAACTCTCGGCGTTTGCGACCCTTTACGAGGTGATGACGACCTTCATCGCGGTGGTAGCGCCGGTGCTCCCGTTTCTGTCCGAACGGATCTATCAGGACCTGGTTGCCGCGGTCGATGGGAATACGGTTCGCAGCGTCCACCACCTCGACTATCCGCTCGCCGACGCCTCCTTGATCGACGACGAGCTGGAGCGCTCGATGGCAACAACGCGGACCGTGGTGAGCCTCGGTCATGCGCTTCGTAAACAGCACCAGGTGAAAGTGCGAAGACCGCTCCGTTCTCTCACGGTGATCAGCCACGATCCCACGGTGGCCGCGGCAGTTCTGGCTCATGTCGAGCTGATCGCCGAGGAGCTGAACGTCAAGAAAGTGGAGGTAGCCGAGAGCGGCGAGGGGCTCCTGCGCTTGTCAGCCAAACCGGACTTCTCCCGGTTGGGACCCCGCCTCGGCGCTCGCGTCAAAGAGGTGGCATCGTCCATTTCCGAGCTCACTCCCATTGAGATCGAAGGGCTCCTCGATGGCCAGGGCATCGAAATCGGCAGCACAACCATCACCGCCGCCGATCTGGTGATCGACCGCCGGCCCGAAGCCGGCCTGGCGGTGGCCAACAGCGACCTCGTGGCGGTAGCACTCGACCTCACCTCCGACCCGGGGCTCGAAGCCGAGGGACGGGCACGGGAATTTGTCAGCCGTGTACAGCAGTTGCGACGTCAGCAGCAGCTTGCAGTCACGGACCGAATCGAGCTCGACTGGTGGACCGACAATCGATCGCTAATCGAGGCGGTGAACGCTCATCGCGACCATGTGATGGCCGAGCTGCTTGCGACTGACCTGCGCGTGGTCGACGACCTCGCCGATCATGAAGTGGACCCTCTCGAGGGGAGCGCGCTGCGGGTTCGCATTCGCCCGAGCCCCCAAATCGCTGGTTAGCCGCGCTCCCAAGGCCGGGAGGTGACCCGGGACTCGGCTTCCTGTGCCTCCGACGGAGCGTTGTCGGACTCCGGGAAGATGTCGGAGAAGGATGGCGCCATCTCTTCTTGGACCGTTTGATCACCGGGACCGTCGACTTCGTCATCCGGTGACATCGCGTCGAAGTCGTCGAGCAGCTCCTCTTCGGATTTGCCCTCGGAGGCGGCCAGGTCGCCATGCTCGCCCAGACCGGACCTGGCCTGGCTGATCTCGGTATCCATCTTGTCCACCTCGGACCCAACTGCGTTGGTCAGGTCGGTGAGACTGGTACGCAGGGAAGCGACCCGATCCGACATGCTGGCGACCTCAGACTGGAGCCGCTGACGCTCGGAGTCACGTCGGGCAGACAAGCGCGACGCCTCTGCGGCCGCGTCTCGTCGAATGGTGTCAGCCTCGGTGCGGGCTTCATCGAGGAGACGATCGGCCGATCGCTGAGCGGTGAGAATGGCCCGCGAGATCTCGGACTCGTCGCCGCTCTGCTTGGGCGAAGTCCCTTCCGTCTCGAGCACCCTGATCTTGTCTTGCGCTTCGCGCAGGCGCTGCTCATAGCCGCGCAGCGTTCCGACGATTTCATCGAGGAAGTCGTCAACCTCGTCCATCTGATAGCCGCGCAAGGCCTGTGTGAATGCCTTCTGTTCGACATCGATTGGAGTCAGATTCATTGCTTACCTCTCAGACACTTGGCTACGACATTACGTGGTCTGCCAACTCCGGCCAAGCACCAATCGCCACCGTTCTGTGGGCCGGTATCCGTGTTGGACACGGCTGCGAACCCAGGGTTCGAGTTATTCAACAGATCCAGCCGGAGAGGAGACGGAGGCCGAAGAGGAGGATCAGGGGGGTGAGGTCAATGGCGGCGGGGCCCAGGCGGAGTGGGGGGATCACCCGCCGCATCGGCAGGATCACCGGATAGATGATCCGGTCCAAGAAGACCTGGACGCGTCCCAGTGGGTGGACCGAGGAGACGCGGACCCAGGAGAGGATGACCCAAATCAGGATGGCCCAGGTGTAACCCAGGATCAGATAACAGACGACGATCAAGGATCAGTCTTCGTCAGCTAGCTCATAGACCCCGAGGCGTTGTAACCGGCGCCGCTCATCCCGAGTCAAGGTCACGCGTGGCGGCAACACGATCACCAAGCCTTCGCCGACTTTGCTCATGGTCCCGTCGAGGGCGTAGATCAGCCCACTGCCAAAGTCGATCACTCGCCGAACCAATTCGGGTTCGGTGCGCCGCAAGTCGAGCACCACCGGGACCTTGTCGCGCACCCGGTCGGCCAGGATCTTGGCGTCGCCGAACTCTTCGACCAGCACGATGTCGGCTTGGACATCGACGGGCCGCACCGCTCTCACCGGTGAGTCAACCGAGTCGCCGGGCCGGAAGGCCGTGGTTCGGGAGTTGGCGCTCGGCGGCTCTACCCGCCGACCTTCCACTCGTGCGAAAGTGTCGATCGGGCGGGAGTCGTCACGCCTCGGGTCACGGCGATGGCCGCCGCGCGAATCCGATTCGGGATCGTCTTCCCAGCTCGCCCGTCCGCTCCGGTTCGAGTCGCCCCATTGACCCTCAGACCGGCCGGAGCCTCGCGACCGGCGCGAGTCCTCGTTCATCGAGTCTGAGTCATCTGGGTCTTCGTCCACAAGACCCAGATAGACGAGAGCTTTAGAGAAGAGAGATGCCATTTCTTGGGGCCCTTTGCGAGGATGTCCTTGGGTCTTTTTGGGGTGCCTTAGTTTGGCACCGGCCCAAAGATAGCCCGGCCAACTCGGACAATTGTGGCTCCAGCGGCCACCGCGACTTCGAAGTCGTCGGTCATCCCCATCGATAGCTCGCTGGCGTCGGGGATCAGTTGGGTGACCTCGGCGCCGATCTCGGCCAGTTGCCGGAAATAGGGCGCCGCCTCTTCGGGCGCCGCGACCTGTGGCGGGATCGCCATCAGCCCCTTCACCTCGATGCCCAAGGCCCGCGCTTTTAAACACAGCCCGACAGCTTGGCCGGGGTCGACCCCGTGCTTTTGGACTTCTCCTCCGATTCTCACCTGCACTAAGACCGGTGGCGGCGACCCTGGGCCCTTCACCCATGCTGGGCCCAGCTCGGGCCGGTCGAGCGAATGCAGCATCCCCACGATGGGACGCACGATTCTCACCTTGTTCGTCTGCAGCGGTCCAATGAAATGCCAGGTGATGTCGGAGGGCAACCGATCCACTTTGGCGGCCAGCTCTTGCGCGCGATTCTCGCCGAAGTGCTTCTGGCCCTGCGAATACAAGGCGCCTATCTCCTCGACCGGTCGCTCCTTGGTGACGACGACCAACGTGACGGACTCGGGTGGGCGTCCCACTGATTCGGCGGCGCGGGCGATACGCGCCCGCACCGAGTCGAGCCCGGTCATCGCTCAAGCCAGGCCAGGGCCGCCATGCGGCCAGGCGAGCCGTCACGGCGATGGCTCAAGAACGCTGAATCGTGAAACGTGCATCCGCCCGTCCTTCGCACCTCGAGCTCCTCCAATTGGGCGGTGATGATTCCGCTGAGATCGACAGAGTTTGTGCCCCAGGTGGTGGTGGCGAGGTCTCCGGGAAACAACCGGGCGACCTCCTCACCCACCTCGAAGCAGCAGGGCCCGATGGCCGGGCCAATGTGGGCGACGGTCGGTGCGATCCCGGCCGCACGCATCGCTGCGACCAGATTCGGGACCACTTCGGCATGCGCCCCCCGCCAGCCGGCATGGGCGACGCCAACCCCACCTTCGCCGCCGATCACCACCCCGGCGCAGTCGGCGGTGAGCACGGCCAATCCCAGGCCGGGGGTGGTGGTGAAGACTCCGTCGGCCTCGCCGGCTTCGCCCGCTGTCGAGGCCTCGACGACGTGATCCCCGTGGACCTGGCGCAGGGTGACCCAGGCTTGGGGAGCGCCAATCCCTGACGCCCAAACCCGGCGAGCGCTCAGATCCCCGCGCAAATCGCCGTCGGCCGCTTGGCTAAATCCGACCCCGAGCTTCACCCCTGAACGAATGACGGAATATCGACCGCGTCCCCTGGGCGGGTGGAACCCGACCGGGTGGCGCCGCGCTTGCGATCGAACCCGGCGGCGATCACGGTGACTCGCATCTCTTCGCCGAGGCTGTCATCGATGATCGCGCCGAAGATGATCTCGGCGTCCTCGTCGGCGTGCTCGGCAACGGTTTGGGCTGCCTTCGTCGCCTCGTGCAGCGTCATCGACGTCGGACCGGCGACCGACAGCAACACCCCGCGCGCGCCCTCCATTGAGGTCTCGAGCAGCGGCGAGGAGATCGCCCTTTGGGCGGCTTGCCCGGCGCGCTCGTCTCCGGTGCCGCGACCAATACCCATCACCGCGGTGCCGGCGTCTGACATGACGGTCTTGACATCAGCGAAGTCGACATTGATCAAACCGGGCGTCGTGATCAGATCGGTGATTCCTTTCACCCCGTTCATCAACACATCGTCGGCCAACCGGAAGGTCTCGGTCATTGGGGCCTTGGGGTCGGCGACGTCGAGCAAGCGGTCGTTGGGAATGACGATCAACGTGTCGACGGCCTCCCTTAGTCCCTGGATCCCCTGCTCGGCGTGGAGAGCGCGGCGACGACCCTCGAACCCAAACGGACGCGTGACAACCCCGACCGTCAACGCCCCCAAGCTGCGGGCCACCTCGGCTACCACCGGCGCCCCACCGGTGCCGGTGCCCCCGCCTTCGCCGGCGGTGATGAAGACCATGTCGGCCCCCTTCAGCACCTCTTCCAACTCGGAGCGATGACCATCGGCCGCCGCCCTGCCCACCTCGGGGTTGGCTCCCGCGCCGAGGCCTCGCGTCACCTCGCGGCCAATGTCGAGCTTGACATCAGCATCCGACATCAGCAGGGCCTGCGCATCGGTATTGAGGGCGATGAACTCGACCCCTCTCACCCCGGCCTCGATCATCCGGTTGACGGCGTTGACCCCGCCGCCTCCGACACCCACGACTTTGATCACCGCCAGGTAACCGGCGGGTTGGGTGACACTGCGTTGACTCGCTCTGGACGCGCTCATATCTCGATCTCCAATTGAGGTGAAGGTTGGAAGTTGAAGTAGAGGTTTAGCCCGTGACAAGTCGGTTGTAAACCCTATAGCTTTAAGTTCAACTTGAACGTCATACTTTTGTCTTTCCGGGGGTCAGTTGGGGTCGGTCTCCTTCCGATTGCTTTACGCAGGAATGATGGCGGGACGGGAGGGGGCGATCAGGTTGATGATCGAGCCGGGAACAAGCGACTGGCGAAGGAGCGCGTTGAGGACGCGAGCCTTTTCGGCCATGTCGATTGCCCGCCCGAGTCGAGCCTCATATCCGCCGACCATCGCCCAGAGCTCTTCGCCTCGTACCTCGACGCGGGCCCCCGCAAAAAGCAGCGGATCGAGGTTGGAAGCGAATTCGAGCGCGCCGAGGAGGACCGCTTGCTCGACGGGGTCGATGATCACCTGCGGCATTCCGGAGCCTGGTTCGCCGGCCGTTTCGAGCACCACCGCATCGACTCCGACCAGCGCCCACTCGGTGCCGTTGACGATCCACGCCACCGGGAGCCGGGGCGTAACCCGGATCCGCACCTGATGGGGCCAGACCAGATCCACCTCGGAGGCGAGGACCCGCGGGTCAGACTTGAGATTGGCCTCGACAACGGATGGCTTGACCGTGACCAGCGGTTGTCCAAGATCGATCCCTGCTTGGGAACGAAGCTCTGGAACCAAGTGGGGCAGGGCGCCCTCGACGCTGATTTCGGTGACCGCCAGGAGCGGCGAACGAAAAAGCCAAACCACCAATCCCGCGAAGAGAGCGAAGAGCAAAAAAAATCCCAAGCGCGACAGGCTCGAGCGGGCCCGTCCCTCGGCGACCTCGCGCCGGCGTCGGAGCAGACGGCGGTCGATCTCGATCGCGTTGTTGAGTTGTTTCGTCGGGCTCATCGTTTCTCCGGGTTTTCGAAGTGGCCGACGAATTGGATCTCGGGCTCGAGCTGGATGCCGGTCTCGCTCTCAACGATCGCAACCACTTTCTTCACCAAAAGGTAGACGTGGCTCGGTTCGGCGCCTGGCATTGCGACAAAGAAGTTGGCGTGCTTCCCCGATACCTCAGCCCCGCCGATGCGGAGCCCCTTCAATCCGAGTGAGTCGATGATCCTTCCCGCCGAGTCGCCCGGTGGGTTCTTGAAGACCGACCCGGCATTGAGCGTTCCTCCCGGTTGATAGAGACGACGCCAACGAGTGTGCTCGCGGATGAGCTCGAGACCGGGGACGGGGTCACCCTCGCCGGCTCGGAAGGTTGCCGACAGCACGACGTCGGTAGCCGTGACAGAGGTGTGGCGGTAGGTCATGTCGAGAGCGAAGGCATCCACGGTTGCGGACTTGCCGGTGAGCAGGTCAAAGACCACGGCCGACTCGAGCACGTCGACCATCTCGGTGCCGAAGCAGCCCGCGTTCTGCCGAACCCCTCCCCCGGCACTGCCCGGCACCCCGATGAGGAATTCGAGCCCTCGACGACCGGCCGCTGTCGCGGTTCGAGCGACTTGCGGGAGCGGCACGATTCCACCCACCGTGACCCTTGGGACCGCGTCCAACTCGATACCGCCAAACTCAGGCCCGAGCCTGATCGCCAGGCCCTCGAACCCAGCCTCGGAGATCACGAGGTTGCTACCTCTGCCCAGCACCAGCACCTCCCGCGTTTCTTCGGCCAGCACCGCCGCCACCGCCATGAGGTCGTCCGACGTCGCGGCATCCATCAAGAACGCCGCCGGTCCGCCGAGCCGATAGGTGGTGAGCCCGCTCAGGTCGACCCCGGCCCGTACGCGACCCTCGGTGACGAGCCGGGCGAGAGTCATTCCCGGGACCTCACCAGATGCTCGGCGATTTCGGTGGCGGCGAGGGTGATGTCGCCCGCTCCCATGATCAGAAGAAGGTCCCCCGCACGCAGTCGCGCCGTGACGACGGCGGCGACCTCGGCGCGATGAGGCACATAGACGACTTCTCCACCAGCGTTGCCCACGGCGATCGAGATCAGCTCCCCAGTAACGCCCGGGACCGGGCTCTCGCGGGCGGCGTACACGTCGGTGACAATGGCGAGATCGGCTGCCGCCAAGGCCTCGCCGAACTCGTGGAAGAGAGCCTGCGTCCGCGAGTAGAGATGCGGTTGGAACAGGGCGACCAGCGCCCCGGTGCCTTCCCCCAGTCGGAGCCGGCCAGTGGCAATTGTGGTCGCGACCTCGGTGGGATGGTGGGCGTAGTCGTCGATGATCGTCACTCCCCCGAGGAAGCCCCGCAGCTCAAAGCGGCGCTTTACCCCTTTGAACCTGGTGAGGCCCGCCACCGCCCGCAGCGGGTCGTAGCCCAGCTCCGCGATCAGACCGAGGGCACCGGCAGCGTTGACGGCCAGGTGACGTCCCGGTTGCGGGATGTGCACCGGAACCGCCCTCCCGCGCGGTCCGACCAGCTCGAAGTCAACCGCGTTGGGCTTGAGCGCGAGCGACTCGATCCGCCAGTTCGCGTCTTGGTGGAAGCCATAGGTGAGAGCATCGGTGGTGAGGGCCAGCCGGCTCGCACCGTCGTCATCAACACACGCCAGCACCGGCCCTGCCACTGCCGCGGCGACGCGCGCATAGGCCGCCTCCATCGATTGGACGTCGCCAAAGTAATCGAGGTGCTCGGACTCAACGTTGGTGACCACGAGGCCATCCAACGAGAGATGCTCGAAAGTTCCGAAGGCTTCGTCGACCTCGAGGACCAGAAGCGGATCGGGCCCGTAATGGGCATTGGTTCCAAGTTCGATCATCTCCCCACCGGTCACGAAGGAGGGATCGATTCCCAGCGCCTGGGTGAGAAGCGTGAGGAAGGCGGTGGTGGTCGTCTTGCCGTGGGTTCCAGTGGCTCCAATCGTCCGCACAGCTCCGGTTATGGCCGAAAGGAGGTCGGGCCGCTTCCAAACCGGAACCCCGGCGGCTGCCGCCGCTTTGAGCTCAGGATCGGTCTCCGGCACCGCCGACGAAGCCACCACCAGCTCGACGCCGCCCATCCGTGTGGGCCGGTGACCGGACCAGGTTTCGATT